>WNGK01000235.1_pt1 | contig 54414 bp, 50 predicted proteins | sample 5400601 | NCBI WGS metagenome assembly WNGK01 (sample SAMN13153376, study PRJNA577476) | soil metagenome | isolation source: 60 cm soil or saprolite under Garry oak tree replicate 1 | place: USA:California | collected 2016-06-15 | reverse complement strand
GCCGGAGCTGTGGGAAAAGTGCGAAATCCCGCCGCTTCTGCGGGATTTCCAAGCGGAGTGGGAAAGTCCGTTCTTTGGACTTTCCCACGTAGCGGCTTTTTCCATAGCTCACTTACCCACAAATTGTGCTATAGAGCCTCTATTGTTTGCTCGTGCGCGATAAATGGGTGTGCGCCCAATGTGACAACAAGACGAGATGAAAAATTCGCGGGCCGGGCGCTTAACATCGGGGATCAGGCGGCTTAGCTAAGACCTAACTGCCGATAACTGCTCATCAGATAAAAGCACTTGCCCGTCTGCGATGTACCCATCTCCGTTGTCAAGGCACTGTTTGACCTTCTCTGTCTGCGCTTTCTTAAGACCAATCAGCAAAAGCACAGCGTGTAAACGCTCCCATGAATCGTAAATCACGGGCTGTACGGAGCCGCTCGGACGTTCCCACGGGGTAATCACGAGCGCATAGGGCGCTGTCTTTCCATAAATTTTTAGCGAATGCGGGCGTGTCATAGTCATCTGAATTACCTCTACCGAAATGTGACCACACCTCCATGACTTCCCGCAATAGCGCCGAGAAAATTTTGCCATGTGATATCACGTGGCAATGCCCATGTCTCGCAGTGTCTTATTTCTTCCAGGCGCGTGCAAGGTCCCCGTCCAGGATGTCCTGTTGTGCCTTGTTCCACTTCGCATAATACTTCTCCGTGATCGTCACGGAGCTGTGCCCGAGCGTCTTGCTTACTTTCCTGATGTCCACTCCGGCCTTGAGCAGTTCCACGCTGAAGGTATGCCGGAACATGTGCGAGGTCCCATCAATACCAGCAGCTTTGAAAACCTGCCCGTACATTTTGTCGAACGTAGAAACCGCGCCCTTCGGTGTGGCCTCCCCGCTGATAAAGAAAAACGTGGGGTTGCCATTCTTGGCTGCGAGCATTTCCTCCCCTAGCCACGAGGGGATGACGTTGTTAATGTGAACGCCGGTCTTCCGTCTTTGGGTACGCACGCGGAAGGTCGTGCCGTCCTGCATCAGCTCATCTTTGGACAAGCACACGGCATCCACGAGTGAGAGGCCGGACCAACGCTGCAATTGCATACACGCCATAACTCGTGTGGCATTGTGGGGCTGCAAACCGCTCTTAGCAACCGCCGCGAGAATCGCCTTGTATTCCTTCGGCTCAAACGGGCGGGAAAAAACTGCGCCTCATTCTCGTTTATAGGAGGCACTATGGCGAGAGGTAATTGCTCTGCACATAAATGCTGATACTTTTGCTGCAGGAACGACTGCATCTCTGCAATCCAATCAGTGGCCACAGTTTAAAACGAACACCCGTCGTGCTCTTCAATCGCTGCAGCGGAATCTAATTCTCAGCCACATGCTGTTTGGCTTCATTGAATTGGCGCAAGGCCTCATGAAAATGCCACTCGGCCAACCGGATTTTCTCAGGGAGCGCGAGGTATTCAGCCCTTAGTCTCGCGATCTCAGCCTGAGTTGCGGCTAGCCGCTCACTGGCACGTTCGAAATCTTGCTGCACTTGCCGTCGTCGTATTCTTCGCGCAATTTGGCGAGGATCTTAAGTTCGTTGTTCAATCTGCTGCGCAACACGTCCAGTGTTGCACTTAGCGCCCGCGTGTCGCTTTCGGTCGATGTCTGATGGACTGCCATTTTTCGTCCTCTTTTTTTAACGGGAAAGATGTTTCCACCTTTCCCGTCGGTTAGGAGAAACGCGGGTTGAAGTTGACCCGCCCTGCAGGCGCGTGCTGCAAGATCGTTCAGAGTCGCTCCGCAACTCGCCCCAAGATCGAGCGTAACGCCGCCAAAGAACTTCGTATTCCCGCCCGGGTGATTCCGCTTTTCCGGACTTCGTTGATTTCGGATTTGCAAAAATTACGTAGTTCGCTAAGTTCGCTTAAATCGGGAGAACTGATACCGCGCAGCCGGTCAAGTTCCAATGCTTCGGTTTCATTCACGCTGTAATCGTCAAGTCCCAAGAATCGGGCCTGCTCGCTTTTGGTTAATCTCGCACTGCCCTCGCGCCGCGATTTTTGAAGATCACACTGCTGAAAAAATTCGTCGATGAAGCGCGTGGATTTTTCAATCCGTTCCGCGCGCCCGATGTCGGTACTATCGCCAAACCAATCGTGCAAAAAACTCGAAATTTCGGGTTATGATTCATGATTTTCCTTTCATCGCTCACATTCGCACATGTGCAGCGGCATCGAGCACTGTGGACAGAACCACGGCGCATCTTGCTCCGGCGGTTCATCATCCGGTTCCGGTTTGCGCAGCGGGTTTGAATTTCTAACCCATCCTGCAGGCATTTCGTCACGTCTTGCCATAAAACAGCCTCGATTTCGTTGGGCGCTTTGGGAGGTGTGGCGCGCCCTTACCACGGCGTGATCCCTGGCCAGCGGTGACTGAGAAACAACTTACCCGGTGAACCGCCCGGCCATCCCACCACGCTGGGGGAATTAGAAAACACCGGGTAAACTCAAAGATCACCATCCTGCGGCGGTATTACTCAACTTTTTTCCCCACATCTCCTGAACCTCCACACTTTTTAAGAGAATCGCACGGCGGGTGTTTCCACTCAGCCGACAGGACGGCTTCCCGTGTCGGGTTCTCTCTGCTCCTTGCTGAGAGCACCTGCTTTTGCCCGGGCTTCCAGGTCGGACAGAAACTTTTGTGCAAGCATTGTGAAAGAACCGGGTACAAGCGCGTACAAACCGGCGCAATCATCGATGCTCTGTAATTTGGTTGTTTTGTTGTAGTTAGCGCGGGTGACTATGCCCGTATGTTGGGTTAATTTCGGACTAGTACCACACGTGCAACGGGCACAATTGTTTCAGATCGGGATCAACGCCGGGCGCGAAGCCTGGCAAACACAGTGGCAGCTCCTGACGCTACCAAAAGCAAAGTTCCCGGTTCGGGAACCGCCGGAGGTGGTGGCGGCGGTGGATTGCAGTTGCCTGTTGTACATCCAGGTCCCCCGCCCGTGGTGGGAGGCGTCGATCCTCCTGCCGTGGGTCCTCCGATTGGCAACGGCACGAACCCGCTGGGCGGGCCAAATCCGCCTGACGTGCCTCCGGGGAGGGACGAAGAAGGCCCTGTCGGGATTCCGGGATCGGCGCTCAACAAACTTGAACTGAGGTCGGGAAACGCCTCGGTTCCGCTGGCAACCGCATCTGGACGGTCGAGCTCCGCAATGGCAGGCTCTTCCGGCGAGGTGTTTGCCTGCGGCAGCACCGAAACCTGGTTGGCGCAGCGAGTGCGGGCAGTGATGTGGCCGTCGGTGAGTAGCTTTTCTCCCGGATGAAGGCTGGCCTGTTCGCGCGTCCAGTAAATTTTGTTTTTGCGCCGATAGGAAAGATATACGAGCTTCGGCTCGCTTACTTTTACGATACGGGCGTGATTGTAATCAAACCTCGCATAGTGCTCGGCGGCGACCGCATCATGGGCGGTTGCATCTCGCAGCTCGGCTGCCGAGCGAACCCCTCCGGGAATTACAGAGTACGGGTAAACCAACCGCTGATTATGAGCACTGATACTTCCCACTTGCGGTCCGGCAAGGGCTGACAGACTCACCGCGCGAGAAGGCTCAGAACGCCTCCAACGCCCGGAGTAGGACATAGTGGCGCTGGATATCCAGCGGATTCCTACAACACAAATCACGACGATCAGCAGGAAAGCCAAACCGCGAACGGCGGCCCCAACTGACGCTGAACTGATTTTTCCCTTACGGTTCCTGATCCGACAACGCGAATGCTTCAATTTGCTCTCCTAACACGCACTTCAGCCCCGAAGAGTGGGAGGGGAGACAACTACAACTTTCATTGCAGTTGCGATGCCAGAGCGCAACATTCGGCGAACGCGTAAACGCATGAAATATTTAGAGATTGGCACCGCTATTGCGACCGATGCTAGCAGAGTAGGAAAAACCTTGCACAATAATTATTTGTTGACAAGTTGGGTTCTATTCGCGCCCGAACCGCTATGAATGGGCATAAAATTCAGCAACTTGCATCGGGCAACAACCTGTGAATATCCTCGTCGAAACTCCATTACGCCTTCCCCTTCATCGACTCGTTTATAGTGAAACCCATGAAGCAAGCGCCGCGTAACGCCAATGCCTCACCGCGACTGGCAATTGCCATTTTGGCGGCTGGTAAAGGTACCCGGCTCAAGTCTAAGCATCCGAAGGTGCTCCACGAGGTCGGAGGAAAGGCGCTGCTCGCCCACGTAATCGCAGCCGCACGGCAGGTGGTTTCTCTGAAAGACACCTACGCCATCATCGGACACGAAGCCGAGCTGGTGCGGCAGAGGGTTGGGGGCACTGGTATCAGCTTTGTTGTGCAGGAGCCGCAACGGGGAACCGGTCACGCGCTTATGTGCGCCGAACCGGCGCTCCAGGGCTACGACGAGGTCATCGTCCTTTCTGGAGATGCGCCGCTCATTACCGCGGAGACAATTCGAAGGCTGCGCGATTTTCGTAGGCAGGAGAAGGCTGCGATGACTCTCCTCAGCGCCGGGCTTGAAAATCCTACCGGGTACGGTCGGGTTATCCGCACTACCGCAAAGAGCGACGAAGCCACGGCTATTGTGGAGGAGAAGTCGTGCACACCGGCACAGCGCAAAATTCGCGAGATTAATGCTGGTTTCTATGCATTTTCGGTGAAGCCGTTATTTGCGAACATCCACCGAATTGAGACCAATAATCCCCATGCCGAGTATTACCTCACCGATATGGCCGAGGTTCTGCATAAGGCCAAGCAACGAGTTGTAGCTGTGAAGACCGACAATCCTGGAGAGATTCTCGGAAGCAACACACGGGCGGAGCTGGTCGAACTGGACCGCGACATGCGCCGCCAGAAGTGCCTACAACTAATGGCCGAGGGCGTGACCATTTTCTTTCCGGAGACCTGCGTAATCGACAGCGACGTGGAAGTTGCCGCGGACACGACTATCGAACCATTTGTCCAGCTTCTCGGAAGCACGCGCGTTGGATCGGACTGCCGGATCCGGTCGTATTCGGTCATTCAGAATTCTGAGATTGCCGACGGCGTGCTTGTCCGCACCGGATGCGTGCTGGACGAGGCGCGGATTGAAGCTGGGGCAGTCATTGGCCCGTATTCGCATTTGCGCCCGGGCAGCGACATCGGCGAAGGTGCTCACGTCGGCAACTTTGTGGAGACGAAGAAGACGCGCTTGGGCAAGAAGTCTAAGGCCAATCATCTCACCTACCTTGGTGACGCCGAGATCGGCGATGGCGTCAACATTGGCGCTGGGACCATTACTTGCAACTATGACGGCGTTCACAAGAACAAAACTACAATCGAAGATGGCGTGTTCGTAGGGAGTGATTCGACCCTGGTCGCTCCAGTGAAACTGGGAAGAGGATCTTACGTTGGCGCGGCGTCCTGCATTACCGATGATGTGCCGCCGGATTCCCTAGCGCTGGGGCGGGCCAAACAGATTGTTAAGGAAGGCTGGGTGAAAAAGAGGAGGGACCCAAGTTCGTGAATTCCTCGGTGTAACTCTCTGCCCTCTGTGGTTATGGTTTTGATTTACCACAGAGGACACAGAGTTACACCAAGGAAAATTCCACCTATCGCGACACGGCTGCGAACAGACTCGTATGTATCAGCGATTGAAACTGCTTATCGTCAGCCTTGAAATGCATTTGCAGTTTTGAACTGTCCGAGTTCACAGAAACGTCTTCCAGCGCCGTCTTCTCGACCGAACTCGCGGTCATCTTCCGATAGAGCACGCCTGCTTTTACCAGAGAAGAGAGCGTCGCTGCGGTCACTGAATCCGAAGTCATGACGTCGAGATCAAAGTTGATCCCGTTCGAGAAGTTCATGATGTAGCGCGAGCCCAGAATGCGCTTCTTTACGGTTTCGTAGTCAGCGAGCCGCGAAGCATCGCCCAGCGCCGAGAACAGCATGTTTTGCGTTCCCTTCTGGTCAAGAACACTCCACACCGAGCCCGATTCAACATCCCCGATCAGGTTCGCAATGTCTGGATTGGAATCCAGAGTCGGGACGTAACCATCGCGCGCGTCGAGGGCACCGCGCAAAGCGGGACCATCGCCGAACAACAACGTGGTTTCATCAAGAAAGGACATCTCCATGCCGCCTGACATAGGGTAGATTTCGGCATCGTGGTATTTCACAGGGCGCACTTTCTTAAGGCGCAGCTTTCTCAAGATCGTCTTTGTCGCGAAAACTCCCTGGGCGGCGCCGACCACTTCCAGTCCCTGCTTGGGATGGCGATAAGAAATGAACGTCAGCTGATCCACGTCACGATCGACATCGATGCCTGCGCCCTTAAGCGCGGTCTCAAACTGCTTCAGATTTTCCGGCAACACCTGGGCTTTGAGCTGCTGCGCGGTGTCGGAATTCTTCAGCGAGCGATAGTCCACGGAAATAAGTTGCTGGACGTCGGCTGGAATCGCGGGACGCACCGAAGAGCCGAGCGGCGCGGCCACGGCAGCGGTCGTCAGAACCGCAAGACACAGTACGCTCAGTCCCTTGCTCAAATAAGTCTTCATAATTACCTCAAGGATTAATTACTTGGATGCAACGCGATTGCCAGCAGTCACCCAGCTTGTAAGCTCATTGTAGTCCAGACGCACAACCGCGTGACATAGCGAAGATATCAAATTGGTTCTTCTACCTACGAGAATAGATCAGACCTTTACTGCTTGGGCCCGCCGGCGGGTCTGGGCCGAGAACTCGGCGTCCTTCAGCGACTCCAGGTTGATCTCCACGTTTGCCAGGGCGCCTTCAATCGCCGCGCGTGCCAAAGCTGCAGCCGTTATCAAATCCGATTTCATATTCGGATTCGTAATCGAGTGCAGCCCTTCCACGATGCGGAGCACTTCCCTTGCCCGCTCAGCTACGCTCAACGGGATAGCAGTCGCCTGCTTTAGCGCGGAATCGACAAGGCCATCATTGGCTGAGGATTCTTTGGCCTTTTTATATGCGGCCATAACAGAGCTATAGGAATCGGCGTCGGCATCAATCTGGGTCTTCAGTTCTTCACGAAATTGCGACAGGCGAGAAATTGCCTCGCTCAACTGCTGCTCGTATTGCGCATAAGCTTTCTTACCACGCGCCATGGATGCCACCATGCTTGCGAGCCCTGCCGCCATTGCCCCACCGGCTGCTGCTGCGCTGCCACCGCCTGGTGTCGGGGTGGGAGCTGCGAGCTGCTCGATGAACGGCTCAATTCCAGCCCGAAGACCACCCACCGCCATTTTCCCGCCCATTACGGCGGTCAAGCGGTTCTCTAAGACTAAAGATGAATCGAAGTTCTCTACCTGAAGGAACCATTCCGCCACCTGCTCCAGAGCTTTTTTCGGAATCAGGCCGACAATTTCACTGCTAGCTGGAGCAACTCCGTGTCGCTCTGCCTCGCGGCGGACCATCTCGAAGACGCGGTGGATAGGGGTCTGCTCGAAATCGGTCAGGTTCATTGAGACCTGAGCTTGCCCGCGCACCAAAAATCCGGCGGCCTTCACGAAGCGCAGACCACCTGTCGAAAAGCGCACCGCCTTGGCCACTTTTTTCGCTACCTCGACGTCTGGCGTATTCAGAAAGATGTTGTAGGCGATGAGAAACTTACGCGCACCGACCACACAAGCTCCGGCTGTCGGATGCAATCGGGCCTCTCCGAAATCCGGCTTGCGCGCCGGGGTGGTAGCGATGTCGTCGCGAATGCCCTCAAACTGCCCTCGCCGAATATTCTCCAAATTCTGGCGCTCGGGCGAAGTCGCCGCTGCCTCGTAAAGGTAAACTGGAACCTGATAGCGACTCCATATTCGTTCACCCACGTGGCGGGCCATGGCCACACAATCCTCGATGCTCACCCCCTCGATAGGAATGAACGGAACCACATCCGCCGCCCCCAGCCGTGGATGCGCACCCTGATGCTGATTGAGATCGATCAACTCGGCAGCCCTCCCTACACCGCGAATTGCCGCTTCCTGAATCGCAGAGCCCTCTCCCACTAAAGTGATTACGCAGCGATTGTGGTCCGCGTCCATTTCGCGGTCGAGGAGATACACCCCGTCGATCTTCATGGCTTCGACGATGGCGTCCACTTTGGATTTCTCGCGCCCCTCGGAAAAATTAGGGACGCACTCCACTAGAGTCTGCATACGGGAGAAGCATATCGGGGGGGCAAGCTCGGTGCAAGCAGTGCAGGCTTCTGCCGCCTACTTAATTCAAGAACTTTCAACCACAGAGGGCACAGGGATCACAGAGGAAATTCTTAGAAATTACCCCGCTGCTGCGGCTTTGGTTTTTATCAGCAGCCGCCGTGCATTTGCGATCAGGTCTCCTACCTCAAACGGTTTTACCAGAAACGGAATGTTGTTCTGGTCAAGATAGCTGCGAACTTCGGGATCGGCAAGACTGGAGAACGTAAACAGTACGTGCCCGGAGAGCTGCGGCCAATTCTCGGCAATCCAGCGGTGCGTCTCAGCGACGGGCGCAGCTCCGGGCATTTTCCCGCTCAGGATCAACGCGCCGAACGACTCGCCGGCGAGGACTGATTTCATTGCGTCGAGGCTCGCCGCAGTCGTAACTTTGGCGCCGGCGCCTGTGACGACGTCGCGCTCGAACTCCAGCACGGCCTCTTCCTCCTCGACCAGCAGAATTGCTCCTTCAAGGGCGTTCTCGCGCTTGGGAACAAGTTGCACAGGCTCTGGTACAACGGCAGCATGCCCGGCCGACGGCATCCGGATTTCGATAACTGCGCCTCCCTCTTCTGCATTTCTGGCCGAGATTTCTCCGCCATGTTCTTTGACGATGCCGTAACAAATGCTAAGGCCGAGGCCAGTGCCCTTACCTACCCCCTTCGTGGTGTAGAAGGGCTCGAAAATGCGGCTGGGTTCGGTGAGACCCGGCCCGGAGTCCTGAAATTCGATTGCTACCTTCTGCTCCAACGGATGTACCCGCACCCGCAAGCTACGCTCTGCACCTTCGGTATTCGCGTCGTCCATCATTGCATCCAGGGCGTTATTGATGATGTTAAGAAACACCTGCTCCATTTGGTGCGGATCGCCGAATATGGCTGGTGCGTCAGCTTCAATTTCACGCTCCAGCCTGATGCTATTGACCTTCATGTCATAGTCGCGAAGGAGCAGCGCTTCTTCGAGCACTTTGACTACGTCGAATTCGTGCTTCTCGGGTTTACGCTGCCGGGCGAACGACAACAGATTTTGGACCACGCGATGTGTGCGCTGCGCCTGCTTGAAGACCTTTCCGACATACTCCATCGCGCGAGCTTCGAGTTTTTCTGCTTCCAGCAGCTGCGCATATCCCAGGATGGCGGTGAGGGGGTTGTTCAGTTCGTGCGCCACGCCGGCGATAAGCTGTCCGATGGCCGACATCTTCTCGCTTTGCAGCAATTGCTCCTGCGCATGGCGGAGGTCGTCATAAGCTTTGCAAGTTTCCTCATACAAGCGGACCTTCTCGACCGTGGTAGATAGCTGGCGGCCAATGGCGACCAGCAAATTTTCGTCATTGCTCGTGTACTCATCAACATGGCCGCGGCTGATTCCCATGAGGCCAGTCGGAGCATCTTTGCCCCAGAGAACCACCCAAATCGTGGATCCCATTTCCGTGGCACGGACGAAATCTGTGACTGCCTGCGGAAGATGTGGCTGATATTCAGCGGTCAGCACTTCCGCCCGCGAACGCATGACCAGATCCCCCAGGCCTTGGGGGAAACTGATTTCTGCCAGACGCTTGCGGTCGGTGAGGCGCTGTCCCCAATTTGCGCGGCGGCGGAAGTGATTGTCTGACTCAGCCAGGTACACCGAGCCAGCTTCGGCCCCGAGCAGCGAGATCACCTGGCGAAGCGTCAGATTCAAAATCTCGTCCAGATCGAAGCTCTGCGTGGCGATGACCGCCATAGCGTTCAGGGCATTCAGTTCGCGGTTCCTGCGCCTGACCTCATCTTCGGCCTGCTTTTTTTCCGTGATGTCCAGCAGGAAGCCCTGGTAACAATCGATTTTTCCGGCTACGTCTCGCGTGGCAAAACTGCTCTCCAGCGCCGTTAGAGTGGACCCGTCTTTACGCCGCAGATTGACTTCGAAGTTGCGCACAAAATTATTGGTTTCGACCTCGCGGCGGAATATGCCGCGCTGTTCAGGCGAGGTATAAAACTCCGTGTCCACATTGCGGCCCAGCAGTTCTTCACGGCTGGAATGACCCAGCATGCGGACGAATGCATCATTGCAATCGAGCAGTTTGCCATCGGGCGCTACGACGAACACTCCTTCTTGCACCTGCTCGAATAGTGAGCGGTACTTCTGCTCGGCGGCGCGTCGTTCAGTAATGTCTCGCACCACGTGGATGGTGCCCTTCTGTTTCGTGCCCTGATCGACGTAAGTCGAAGTAGACGCGACCGAAAAGCCTCCGAACGGGTCCGGGCCTTCGTAGAAACCGTCTTCAACGCCGTTGCAGTAAGGGCAATCCTTCCAGTCGAGATCACCTTTGGGTAGGACACCTTTACAGAACTGGCCGACCACTTCGGCTTGGGACTTCTGCAAGCGGCGCAAGAGCGCAGGATTCGCTTTTAAAATCCGGCATTCAGGATCGTGCAGTAGAACCAGGTCCTGAATGGATTCGAAAGTGTTACTCCACTGCCGGTGGGACCGAAGTATCTCCTCAACCAGATGAAGGTTCTCCGACGCCAGCCCAAGTTGTTGGGCGCAGGTCATCACAAAGTCCATTTCGTCTGGCGCGTAGGACTTGGGCTTGCGGCTACCCAAAATAAGGTTCCCTACCATCGATTTCTTGCCTGGGACAGCGGCGATGACGATCTGCTGAAGCTTCTCTCGCTGAAATACCGGTAACGCAAGCTCGTCCAGTTGTATTGACGCGATTATCGCCGGCCGCGCTTCTTCCGGAATGCGTTCGACTTGGTCGGCGATTGCAACTGACGTCCGATCGCGGAGAAATTCAGGAGACAAGCCAATTTGCTGAAAAATCGTAAGCCGGCGGCCGTCGATCAGGCGAAACCAGGCGGCATCGGCGCCCATCAGCTCCTTCAATTCTTTCAATGCCGTGGCTGCCATGGGGCCCTGCTGCCCCGCACGCGCAATGCTTGCAGTCAGAGCGTTCAGGGTGGCAAGACGCCGGGTGTGCAGCCTGGATTCGTCGAAGACAACCATGAGCATACCCAGGCCAAGCAGCATATCCAAGAGAACGCCCGCTTCTGCGAGGGGATGGGTGAACGGCCACCAATCCAAATGCAAGAGCATCAGCCCTATGGCCAAGACACACGGGCCAATTTCGTTGCGGGCACGGCGGAAGCGCAGCACCTGGATGGCTGCGGACAAGGTCAGGATGCGATAAGAGAGTTCCAGAGCGAACCGCGCCGTCGGCGAAGCCGGCCAATAAACGCCCTGAAACAGCGCAAAGACAATGAGGACAACGCTGATCGCGAGAAGTGGGAGGAGAAAGTCACGCGCGCTTGAGTAGATGAACGCTCCCGCTGCAAACAGGGCCACCGCCAGGACAAATTCGGCGTGACCGACTGGGACAGCGTAAGAACTGGCTTGACCGGATGCGGAAACTAGGGCATGGTGTGACCCCAAGTAGGCGAGCCAGCCTACAATCCAGACCATCAGACAGCGCTCGCGCAGGGTGCGAAATACAAGCAGGCTGGCGGCAAGGATCAGCAGCACAGCCGTTTCGCGGGTCACGAATTTGGGTGCGGCGAGCCCACTGAGGACGTCCCAGGCGCGCCAGACGACCGTGTTCATACAATTCGACCGTGGTCAGCCAATGGTTTAGGTTTTAGCACGGATAACTTAGTAACCGGCTGGGTTTCCCTATTCTTTGGTTACTTTCGATAGGGGACAGGTAGGGTACAATCAGCGGTACACTGGGCTCTATCGTTATGCCAGCCGAACGTATCCTCATCGTTGATGACGAAGACCCTATCCGTGATTTCGTTTCCGTAATGCTCAGCTCCGCGAACTTTGTCTGCACCCAGGCCGGGTCTGGTAAGGAAGCGCTCGCTTTGCTCGATTCAGGCGAGGAATACGAGCTGATGCTTTCCGACCTGATGATGCCCGGAATGGATGGCATTGCGCTGCTGGAAGCTGCAAAGGAACGTTTTCCTGACATGCCAGTGCTGATGGTCACTGCCGTCACCGACGTTTCGGTCGCGCTTGGCGCCATTCGTAACGGAGCTTACGATTACCTGCTCAAACCGTTTGAGCGCGACCAACTGCTGGCTGCCGTTCGCCGCGCGCTCGAAAACCGCCGCTTGAAGCTGGAAAACCGGGCGTACCAAACCAACCTCGAGGCGCTGGTGACCGCCCGTACCGAACAACTGCGGCAAGTGGTCTCTTCGCTTGAGAAATCTTATGACATCACGCTCGAGGCACTAGGAAATGCGCTCGACCTGAAGGATGCTGAGACCGAGGGTCATTCGAAGCGGGTGACTGCGTTCACGATTGCGATCGCCCGCGCGATGGGATTGTCCCCGGACCAGATTCGCGTCATTGCACGTGGGGCGTTCTTGCACGACATTGGCAAAATGGCAATTCCGGACGCCATCCTGCGAAAACCCGGCGCACTCGATCCCGAGGAGGTCGCGATCATGCGCGAGCACTGCTACCGTGGTTATCAGATTCTGAGGCGAATTCCATTTCTTGCAGAAGCCGCTGAAATCGTCTATGCGCACCAGGAAAAGTTTGATGGCACCGGCTATCCCCGCGGGCTAAAAGCGGAAGAGATACCCCTAGGAGCGCGTATCTTTTCCATCGCTGACACTCTGGATGCGATGACCTCTAACCGTCCGTACCGCGCCGCGCAACCGCTCTCGGCGGCGCGAGAAGAGATTGAGCGCTGGGCTGGACGGCAATTCGATCCTGAAGTCGTAAAAGTATTTCTCAGTATGCCGGAAAATATCTGGTCCGATTTGCGTAAGAACATCGAGGCGCAAATCTACCCTGTGGCTTACTCCGCGACCGCAAGGGCCTGATCCCCTTCCTTGCAAGCTGGTTAGCTTCCCTGCTACGCTTTTGCCTCACATACATCATTCTTGAGGGACGAAACCATGCCCAAATATTTGATTGAGCGAGAACTTCCTGGCGCGGGAACGCTGTCGCCGGAACAACTACGCGGCATCTCGCAGCAGTCGTGCGCCGTCCTGAACAACCTCGGGCCTCAGATTCAGTGGATCCACAGCTACGTCACTGCGGACAAGATCTATTGTGTGTATCGGGCCCCGAACGAACAGATGGTGCGGGAACACGCCCGTCAGGGTGGCTTTCCAGCAAACACTGTTTCCGAAATTAAGACAGTGATCGATCCTTCGACTGCGGAATGACGCGGATAGCGACTGCGCAACCCACTTGATTAAGGAATGCTATGAAGAATTCGATTTTCAGTGCTCTCATTGTCGCGTCTGTGCTCCAATTCGCTACCGCCCAGGAGCATCCGTCCGTTACGGCGCAACCGAACACTGTTTTTGTTGGTGCGGATGGGAAGTACGAAGCCAATCCAGACACAGCCGTGATCGATTTCGCCATTTCGGCGCAAGAAGATAACTCTGGAGCAGCTTATGCCAGGGCCTCCAAGTCGGCCGAAGAAGTGCGGCAGATCCTACGGTCGAATGGAGTTGACCCCAAGTCGGCGCAAATCGGCTACTTTGCCATTCAACCGGTTTATGACTACAAATCGCCCAAGCACAAGCTCGTGGGCTATCGCGTAAGTTCGAACGTGTCAGTGAAATTGAAGGATTTCAGCAAAATCGGACCTATTCTCCAGCAGCTAGCGACGGTCGACATCACTGACAGCCAGCAGCTCAGCTACACATTGGAAGACCGAGACCCAGCGAAATCAAAGGCAGTAGAAGACGCATACCGTCACACCCGGGAATCCGCCGATGCCGTGGCCCGAGCTGGAGGACGTACGGTGGGTGAATTGGTCTACGCCTCAGTGGATACTTTCGAAAACCAGGTTCCCGTCAGGCCTATGCTCATGGCAGCCCCCCGGATGGCGACCGAAGCAGCCCCTGCGCCCACGGCTGAGTTCACGCCTCAGAGTGTGACCATTACCGCGCACGTGAACGCGCTATTTCAGTTGAAATGAAAGCTTAGAACAGCCTTCCGCTGACTCTGGCGGACAGGTAGGCGTAGCAGCCAAAGTTCTTATTCTCTTTCGGCTAGCGCAGTTCCCCTGATCCGTGCACCATCCACAGGCACATCCCGCTGCAAGACGACTTCGAGCGTCGTTCCCGGCCCCATCTTCACTTCGTTGCCGTGCATGAACATTGCCATGGCAACACCAACGGCGGCGCCAATCCCTGCGCCTTCGGCGATGCCCGCGCGCGAACCGGTTGCCAATCCGCCGGCGGCAGCACCACCCTCTGCTGCAGGTACGGCGATTTTTGCAGCTTTTTCGCCTTTTCCGCTGTCGCCCTGAATCGTCCCTTCCTTGTCCTTCACCTTGGATTTATCCACGCCAGGCGCATTCTCGAGGGACCCAGGCAGCATGACCGTGTAACCGCCGGGATAGATCAGCGTGGTGAAGTGAATAAGCACTTCGGCATGTCCCTTCACCCGGCCCGCCGGTTTGATGGCGCTGATTTTGCCTTGTACATAGGTTCCCGCCGGCACCACAATCTTGTCATTGACGACGACTGGAAATGTGCTCTGGGCATAGATCGGATCGCCGATGTGATTGCTTTTGGTGGAGATTGTGTTCTTCAAAACGACGGGGACTTTGGTCCCCGATGGAATCGTTATCTCGCTCGATTTGGCGCGCGTACCGGGCACCACGGACAGATTCGGAGAATTATCCTGCGAAGCGGCGATGCCGCACAGCAAAGCCAGCGCGATCAGAACCCGCATAGGACCTCCTTTGGCCCGACCAGAATGACAGGAAAATGCCCCAAAAGAAAGTACGATGCAATTTACGTCGCGAAAGTTTTGCGGCGGGAAGTCCTGTACCAGTTGGATTTGTTATCATGCGACCCGGCTTCTCGGTGAGGTTTTATGGTGCGCAGAGTCGTTCTGATGCTCGTCCTAAGTATTGCTGGTTCAGCAGCCGCCCAATCCGCTACTGACTGGCTACAGGGCCTCCCCAATCCACACGACTACATCCTGAAACGGTCGTCGAGCTATGACCGCACGGGGGGAAATGCCGATGCGCGTCCGGTGGCCCCGGGCAGCACAATCACTGTGCTCGATGAGGACGGTCCGGGCCAAATTTCGCATATTTGGTTCACCATTGCTGACAAAGAACAGTATCACTTGAAGAAGATTGTCCTTCGCATGCATTGGGATGGTGAGACAACGTCCAGTGTCGAAGCACCAATCGGCGACTTCTTCGGCTTGGGCACAGGTGAATATTTTCTCTATCAATCGATTCCGCTCGCGGTGGGTGCAGACAAGGCGCTCAACTGCTTTTTTCCAATGCCGTTCCAGAAGCATGCTCGCATCACGGTTACCAACGAAGGGCACGAGCGCATTGATTCGCTTTACTGGAATATCGACTGGCGCGCCTATCATTCCCCTCTTCCGGCAGGCACTGCGTACTTCCACGCTCAGTATCGTCAGGCAACTCCGAACATTGCGGTCCCGAACGCCAAGATAAACTTGGATGGCAAAAACAATTATGTCTGGATGGAAGCGACTGGCGGCGGTCACTTCGTCGGAGTCACGATGTCAGTTATCGAGAATGCCGACGGTTGGTGGGGAGAGGGCGATGACATGTTCCTCATCGATGGAGAGAAGCTCCCGTCGATCAACGGCACCGGCACCGAAGATTATTTCCTGGGAGCCTGGGACTTTGGCGGCAAACCGTTTTCGTATGGACTATTCGGAGCACCCGTCGTCGGGCAGGAAAAGAAGGACGCCAAGTGGTCGGTGTATCGCTTTCATCTCGATTCGCCCATACCGTTTACTAAATCGCTATGGGCGACGATCGAGCATGGCCATGCGAATGACAGAGGCGATAACTTCTACTCAGTCGCATATTGGTATCAGAGTGAACCGCACATGCAATTTCCAGAATTGCCGCCAGTCGATTCGCGGGTGCCATGACGTCGAGCGCATAAGTCACACGCTCAGTCTTCTCAACTGGCTTTCCCTCACGTTCCCCATGAACTGAGACTGCAATTTTTGGGCGCAAAGCTCTCCGCAGACGTGGAGCGTGCCCTCGCGGTTGGCGATCTCGTCATCCCAGGCGCACAGGTACAGGACTGGCTGATTGAAGTTAACGGCGGAGGTCCACATAAGCCACCAGCGGTCGTGCGTCTTCTTCAGAATTCCGCAATTTGGGCCGGCGCAGCGATAGAACGCGTTGGCGACCGGATTTTTGAGATTGCCGAGCTGCATGGGATAGACTGCTCCTGGGTTAACCCCATTCTAGCGGGAACGGGAGAAACATGAACCGACTTGCGGTCCGGGCTTGTGCAAACCTGCTTGCAACAGAGCTACGTTGCGCTCTGAGTCGTGGGGTGCCGGGCGTCCCGGCGGGACGGGAGACGCCCGTCGCTCCACTTATCTTGTTACTTGGTCACTTGTAGATCAGATAGCGCTCGCGGACCTGCTGGAACTTCTGGAGTTCGTCTTGCCAATTGAGCTCAATGCGATGCGGATCCTCGCCCCGAACCAACGCGTCATAAACTGCCTGACTGCCAAGAATGTCGAGGATCTTTTCCACGTGGAACTGTTGGGGGTACAGCTTCGTCAGCGCAGAAGCCAGCTCCATCCCGAGTTCTGGCGCATCGAGGAATTCCCTGCCTGTCAGGACTAGATTGACTCCATGGCAGAGCTGTCCGGCATAGTTGCTTGAGGTCGGCGTGAACGATACGGAAACAAATCTGACTCCGGGAATTTGGCGGGCGTTCAAGTATTGCGCAAATTCGCGGGCATTGATCCAAGGAGCACCCACCACTTCAAAGGGAGTCTCCGTGCCGCGGCCAACTGAAATATTTGTTCCCTCAATCACGCCTACTCCGGGATACAGCGTAGCCTCGGTCAAGCTGCGAAGGTTGGGTGAAGGATTTGTCCATTCCACGCCGGTCGAATCGAACCAATCACCTCGCATCCAGCCCTGCATGGGAATGACCGTCAGTTTGGCGTGAATGTTGTGCTCAGCATTGAACATCTGCGCCAACTCGCCGAGCGTCATTCCGTGACGGACCGGAACTGGGCCGTAGTTCGTGAAATTCTCGCGCCCTGGCTCGGAAAGTGGGCCCTGAACAAATGCTCCACTGATGGGGTTGGGGCGGTCGAGCACGATAAGTGCAATCCCCGCCTTCGCTGCGGATTCCAGAAAGTATCCGAGCGTAGTCTCGTACGTATAAAAGCGCACACCTGCGTCTTGCAGGTCAACCACAACCGCATCGAGTTGCTTTAGGACATCCAGAGAAGGACGGCGCTCGGCGTCCTTGCCTCCATAGACACTGTAGACAGGTATTCCGGTCGCGGCGTCGCGGGAGTTGCCGACCTTTAGCGTATCGAGAGTGCCGGTGACGCCGTGCTCGGGGCTGAAAATCGTGGTCAACTGGACGCCGCCAGCATGCGCGAGCACGTCGATTGTGCGACGGCCCGCTGAGTCGAGCCCCGTCTGGTTTGTGAGCACGCCAACGCGCTTGCCACGAAGTGGAGCAAAATCCTGCGATTCAAGAACATCGATTCCCGTCAACACGGAACCATTGCGTCCGAACAAGTGGTGTTCGGCAGTCATGGCTTCGTTATATCCGGTGATGGTCTTCCAGCGCAGCTCTTCCTGTTGAGAGGGGGTGAGCGGAATGGCAGCGGCGACCGCAGTGGCAACTTTCGCGCGCAGCGAGATGGCCTTGCCTCCGCGGGGATGGACCGCATTGGTCAGGAGAATAATGTAAGTGCGCGTGCTGGGATCGATCCAGAGCGAAGTGCCGGTAAATCCCGTATGTCCAAACGAGCCGACCGGGAGCAACTCCCCACGATTGGATGAGAGCGGTGAATCGATGTCCCAACCGAATCCACGTATAGCCGGTGAAGTCGGGGGTTGTTGCGGGCTCGTCATTTTCTGGATCGCTAATGGAGAAAGAACCGGTCCGCCATCCAGCAGGAATTGCGCGAATTTCGCGAGGTCGTCAGCAGCAGAAAATACTCCGGCGTGACCAGCCACACCTCCCATGCGACGCGCGGTTGGATCATGCACAACTCCATGCAGCATCTGTCCGTGCTCGTCGTACTCGGTTGGAGCAATTTGCCGAAGCCACTCTGCCGGCGGGCGGAAGCGGGTATGCGACATCCCGAGCGGCACGAAGATGTCCTGCGCGCAGTAAGAATCGAGCGATATCCCGCTCACCCGCTCCACCAGCGCGCCGAGAACAATAAAGTTGACATCGCTGTAAACGAACCTGGCCCCGGGAGGGGCTATAGGCATCGACGCAAATGCCATTTGGAATGCCACATCACGGCCAGTCCAAGGGTGAACAAGATCAAGATCCGGCGCGAGGCCCGAGTGGTGCGTCAAAAGATCGCGTACCGTGATGTCGCTCTTGTCATTCTGCCCAAACTCAGGGATGTACTTCACTACGGGATCATTCAACCGGACTCTTCCCTGATCCACGAGCTGCATGACCGCAGTCGTGGTCGCGACAACTTTGGTCAACGATGCGATATCGAAAATCGTATCGATCGCCATCGGTGCCCGAGTGGGCTCCAAAGAGCTGTTGCCGAATGCCTTGCGATAAATCACGTGGCCATCGTGGCCAACCAGCAGCACCGCGCCGGGGACTTCATGATTCTGGATCGCTTGCTCGACGACGGAATCGAGCACCAAGAAACTTGAGTTCTTGACTGGCTGATCCTGGGAAAAGGCGCCGACGGAAAGCAGCAACGGCAATAACGGCGCGATCTTCACAAGGTTCGCATGCATGGAATGTCATGAATGTACAACAGCCGCAATCGTTGCAAGCAAGTTACGGTAGACGGTGTGCCCTCAACGTCAATCTTTACCCGGCAACACGCGTCTGCTATAACCGCGATATATCGATTCGCGAAGGGCCCTCTGCAAACCGCTACGACATCGCCGCGATTCCCCGCCGCCCAGGTCGACAATCAGGAGGAGGTTTTCCAGGCCGCGTTCAAGGTACTTGACGATGCAATCGAGAGGCAAGCATTCCCCGGCGCTTCGATCGCGGTTACGCTTTCAGGAAGGCTCGTTGCCTTGAAGGCATTCGGGCGATTCACGTACGAAGCGAGCTCAGAAGCAGTCACGACTGACAGCATTTTCGACCTGGCGTCCATCTCAAAAGTAGTTGCCACAACAGCGATGGCAATGATCTTGTACGAGCGCGGGTTGCTCGATCTGGAGATGCCTATCGTGTCGCTGCTGCCGGAGTTCGCGGCTAGTGATCCACGCCGCAGCGAGATCACTTTGCGAATGCTGCTGGCACACAGCTCCGGCTTGCCTGCCTATGAGAAGCTTTACTTGCGCGCGTCCACTAGGGGCGAACTGCTGCGCGAGTGCTTTTCCACTCCTCTGCGGGATACGCCGGGATCCCGCGTTGAATACAGCGATATTGGATTCATCCTGCTCGGTTTGGCGCTGGAGAGAATTGCGGGAGAGCCGATCGATCTCTTCTGCCAGCGCGAAGTATTCGGGCCGCTCGCTATGTCGCAGACAAGGTTCAATCCGCCAGCAGCATGGAAACCTCGGATTCCGCCTACGGCCGATGACCAGGCGTTCCGTAAGCGAGTCATCCAGGGCGAGGTGCAGGACGAGAATGCCCGCGTGCTGGGCGGTGTCGCCGGACATGCCGGCGTTTTCTCCACCACATCTGACTTGGCAATCTTTGCGCACACACTCGTCTGTGGAGGGGCGCCCATCGTTCGAGCACAAACCTTACAGGTCTTCACGCACCGCGAGAGTCCTCCTGCGCGCAGTTCGCGAGCATTGGGCTGGGACACGCCTTCGGCCCCTTCGCAGTCGGGCAAATATTTTTCGCCGTCTTCGTACGGGCATCTCGGATATACGGGAACCTCGCTCTGGATCGATCCCGAGCGCCAACTCTCGGTCACATTGCTGACCAACCGCACCTGGCCGGACTGTTCGAACCAGGCAATCAAAGAAGTTCGCCCACGTTGCCATGACGCGGTTGTAGAAGCGTTGGAGGCGAGCCGTTGAAGCGGTCCGCGCCTGGCCTGGATCGTCTCGTCACCGAGCAGGTGAACCCGCGCTCGACCGATCTCGACACTAAACCGGCACTGGAAATCGCGCGCATCATTAATTCCGAGGACGCCCGTGTTGCAGCTGCGGTTCAAAAAGTGTTGCCGCAGGTAGCTCAGGCCATCGATTGGGCCGCAGCAGCAATCGCAGGAGGAGGCAGGCTCATTTACGTCGGGGCAGGAACCAGCGGCCGAATTGCGGCACTGGATGCGGCAGAGTGCCCTCCAACCTTCAATACCGATCCGAAAACAGTCCAGTTCGTCATCGCTGGCGGGAACCGGGCCTTGGGCGCCGCAGTCGAGGCCGACGAGGATTCACGCAAACTGGGGATCCAGGAAATGCGCAAGAAGAAACCGGGTCACAGAGATGTTGTCGTAGGTCTTGCCGCAAGCGGACGCACTCCATTCACCGTCGCGGCTGTCGAATACGCGCGGAGAGAAGGGGCAAGAACCGTTGCTGTCGCCAGCAATCCTCGTTCGCCACTGCAAAAGGCGGCCGAACTCGCCATCGTAGTCGAGACTGGCGCCGAGGTGGTTTCGGGCTCCACGCGAATGAAGGCAGGCACCGCGCAAAAGATGGTGCTGAACATGATTTCTACCGGGGCAATGGTCCGGCTTGGATACGTGTACGGAAGCCTGATGGTCAAAGTGCATCCCAAAAATGTGAAGCTCACCGAGCGGGCGATCACGATCCTTCACCGCGCGACGGGACTTTCGCGAAACGAGTCAGAGAAAATGTTGCGCCGCTCTGGCGGGAGCATACCTATAGCGCTCGTGATGTTCAAAGCTAGGGCAAGCCGGTTCCGAGCAGAACAGGCTTTGATAGCAGCCGATGGACACATTAGGCGCGCGATCTCGCTGGCACAGAAGCGGAGACGCGCAACAGCTTTGGGAGCTATTCAGAGTGTTCATGGAATCTATAAGTCAACGTAACTCCTGCATATGACGTCTGCCGTACTCCTACGACCCTTTCGGTGGGAGCCGCTTGGTCGGGCAGTTGAATTGTCTCCAGGGTTTGCCCCGTGTAACCGCTCGAAGCCGCGAAATGCAATCCGGCGTCTAGCCATGCCCAAATGACCGGGTAAACGAGCCGCGAATCTCCCGCACCGGAACGGCGATGAAACCATCGCCAAGCGGCTTCCGTCCCACATATTCGGCTCCGCCTGAGGCCTGCAAGAGCCATGGCAAATGAACCGATGTGGCCGAAAAGTCGTAGATTACGCGCGGGGCTTCTGGAACGGGTTGTCTGGTGATCAAGTCGGTCGCATTCGCCAGGGCGAAAGTCGCTTGTAGGTTCGCAAACGAGAATCGCCGGCGCGCCGAAAAAGTGACGGATCGCACGAGTCATGGACCGAGATTCTCCTGCAGGTCCGTATCTGCGTCAATTTTCGCCAATTCCTGTGAATTGCCGACTCGCGAGAAGGCCACTCGGAACTGGGTCTTAAAAATAGACCCGGTTGCGACCACCTGATTGGCGTGTGAGGTTGCGATTGGGGTAGCGTGGCCAGGACCCAGGCCGACGCGCGGGTCGTTGGTGTGAAAAGCCTCCCCAGAGCTGAAAGTTAAGGTTGGGATACGCGGTTCATTTGGCAAGCGAAACGAGATCGTTCCACGCGGCGAGGTAACGTCTACCCTAGTGTAATAAGAATTTGCCGGAAAGAGCCCGTCTGCATTGCTGAATGACACCTCATCGCGGCGGACGCCAAGGCTGTAACTGAAGAACCGTGACATCGATCCGTTAACGGAGCCATATAAGCGCAAGATCATTGATAACGAAATCGTTCCGAGTGACTGGGGTAAACACGCCGTTCGCATCAACATGGGCAAGCTCGGCATTGCGCGGCGCATCGCGACGGAAGTCAAGTCCTGCAACGAACCAGCGCTTGCTGTTAATTCGTCGAGTGTATGAACTGTTGCCGCCGCTGACGGTGCGGAATTCCGATTGGCGGATAAGACCGTTTCCGAAATTCGACCTCAAATCTAAGCTGTAGGTCCTGAAATATTCTGAGAACTGCAACTGTTGACGGTCGGTAACCTGCCACGTATCAGAAGCCACCAAAAGCTCGGTATGGGTGCGGTCCGACTGCCGCGGATCGATGGTGTCGTCCGCGACTCGCGTGTCAATCGGAGCCAGGCCTGGAATACGAGATTGCCCGTAATATACCGCTCCGAAAATCGTCAGCAGGTGACCTGCGAAAATATGGGAGCGCTCTCCATTGATCTTGTACTGGTGGCGGTGCTCAGGCAGCTTTAGAAATCCATCGCCGCCTGCAATTTCAAAACCGAGCCACGCTCCGGTCTGCGGATTTCGAGGACTGAAGCCGGAGACGAAATCGTAATTGTGGGGATCAGCGGACGCCTGAAAAAATGGCTCCAATCGCGGAGCCAGACCGTAGGCAACAGCTAGATCAACAGCATTGTTTCCGTGCCGCACGTCGAATGCTCCCGGATCCGACTCAACGAAGCCAATTGCATTCGGAATTAACAAATTTGGATCGGCATAGCCATTTCCGTGTGCGTTCGCCGGAAGATTGTTCGGGAACAGAAAGTCTCCGACGCGAATGTACTGAGCGATCGGCTCGCCGTGGTCTCCGGCAACTCCGGGGGCGAAGTATTGCGGCGCTTTTACTCCGCTGGATGCAGTTTCGGAAGGATAGCCAGGCAGAGCCACGGGGACCCCCGGCTGACCGGGTGCAGCCCGCAGCAGCTCCCCTGATTCGAAGACCTGTGCTGAATCTGTCGCCCCTTCCGATTCCGCACGGATGGTGATTGGGGGAGAGAGCGGCAATTCAAATTTCATCTCTGTATCGGCTGAGATTGAAACTGGCACCGAAAATTCCGCGTACCCGTCAGCCGAGATCGAGATCCTCGTTTCCCCAGGTGGGGCTTGCAGCTGAAAATCACCCTGCGAGTCGCTGATTGCGCTTTCCGACCCCAGCCGTACTCGAGCATTCGAAACTGGCGTTCCTTCAGCATCAGCCACATGCCCCTGCAAAACAACTTTAACGACATCCTCGCTGGCCGGCTCAACAGATAGTGGGGCAGTTCTTGAGCAAGCGAACCGAGTGCGAAGAACACCAGCAGGATGGTAATGCAGAACAAATGCCTCATGTCTCAGTTGTGCTTGGGTTGCGACAAGCTGGCGAGAAGATCGCTTGCTTGTTTCGACCCCGGAGCATTCAACGCGGCGGACTCACGAAGGTAGCGTTCCGCGGCCGCTGCGTCGCCTTCCGCCAATGCAATCTCGCCAGCATGACGAAATATTCTTGCGTCGCGAATGCCCACTGCCATCGCCGTCTCGATATGTTTGCGGGCCTCGGGGTCACGGCCATTTACATGCAGCGCCCAGGCGTATGCGTCGAGTGTGAAAACGTCGTGTCTCCTGGCATATTCTGATTGCGCGACGTCGAGGGCCTTTGCCGGTTGATGAGCGTGATCGGCGTAATAGAAAATCAGTTCGCGGTTGGAATTGTCTGCCCGAACGCTTTCCAGAAGTGATTTGGTTTCGAATTCCGCAAAGGCTTGCTTGGATTCATCCGCGCGACCGGCGAGTTCCAGGGCTTCAGCCAAGTCATAGAGATTTTCTGCATGGCGTGCAGCGTTGTAGCGCTGCCGTAAGAGCTCAACGGCATTTTGATACCCCTTCTGCTCAATCCTCACTTTGGCCAGATTTTGGAGCGCGTAGTGATAACCAGGGAAGATTGCAAGCGCCTGTTGCAATGTGCTCTCGGCGTCCGACAGCTTTCCGGACATCAGCTGCAAATGTCCAATCTGGCTTAGAATCCAGGCCCGATCTTCTGCTTCGTTCGGAGGTGTGGATTGGTACGCCATATTCATAAGTTCCAGCGCACCATCCAAGTCGCCGAAAAGTTCGCGGAGATAGGCTGCACGAGTCATTCCCGGCAAATTTCCTGGGCGAAGGTCGAGCATCCATTGCGCAGCCTTCTCGGCATCGTCGTAATTCCCCAGCTCGACGTTAGCGTCAGTGAGGAATCCGTAGAGCATCACATCATCCGGCATTTTCTTGTTGAGTTCTTTGGCCTTTTCGAGCGCAGCGCCGAACTCGTGCTTCCCTAAGAGCAACCAGACTGCGGTTCTCTCGCCATCGAAGTTGTTCGGCGAAATTTCGAAAGACTTCTTGAGAGCATCCTCGGCCTGGTTGTAATAAGCAACATCCGAGGTCTCGCGTGCGCGGCGTGACAATGCCAAAGCCAGCGCATTGTAGGCCTCGAAATTCTTAGGATTCTTGTCAAGCAGCTTCCGGGCCACGGCTATGCTTTGCTCCGCGGGCGATAAAGAATTTTGACTTGAGGTCTGCGCGAATACCGTGCACGCGCTGATGATCATCAGAAAGAGAGCATTCCGTTTCATGAATTTCCTCTGGATTTGGCCTCGGGTATCCCCCACCTTTTCGCCGAGAGCGCGAAAGGATGGGGCTGATTACTACTGCACGGGACAGATTCCGCCAGGTTGGCCAGTGCAGCCTTCCTGACCGGGTCCGACGTGATGGCTGTTGCGGCCGTTATTGGCCGGCACCACGTACGGGAACGCTGTACCGAAACCTTCTACATTGGTGTTGACGCCATCCCCGATCGGCGTGCCGAACTTCTTGGGGTCGGCGAGAATCCCCCCGACGGCGCGTGAAGCGATGTCCACGACGTCATCCGACAAGCGCCGTCCATTCGGAAACCCTGCCACGTCGCCTACCAGGAAGCCGAGCCGTTTTTGACTTCCCACAGGAGTTGGCGGGATACCAGTGTTCAGACGAAGCAGGTCTGCAATCGGGCCAGCGTCTTTCGCGCTGCAGCCTGGGCAGATCGGCGCCGTGTAAATCACCAACGGCAGCAGGTCTGTGCGCGGCCCTGGCGGAACCGGAATTCCGATTGAGTTGAACACGGTTGCCAGCAATGGATTCAAGAAGAAGTTGGCAAACTGCGCATCATTCTTCGGATCATCCATGCTGAACTTGTCCTTCGAACCCGTTCCGATGATCAGCTCATTGATCAACGGATTGCCTTCGCGCTGTGCTTGGCGGAAGGGGCCAGCGTTCAATGCGATAGCAGGTGAGCGCCGCACAGTGATCTTCGCACGCGAAGTAGCGCCGTAGGTCCCAATCACGGCCTGCTTATCGCCGGCGCCGTGCAACTTGCCATCAACGGTGAGCCACGTGATTGGCACTTCGAGGACGATGGTGTTCACATTGAAACCGGCCACGGCATCTGGCGCGTAGTTATGCGTGTCATCGCCATCCACTTGCGGAATGAGCACGCCACCAACTCCCATCCGGAAGTTGAGCGAGTCAAATGCAGCGCCGAGGTCGATGAAGAACGGATCATCGACTGTGCCTGCGAACACGCGAACATCATGGCCGAGGTCGTATATTCCTTGATTGAAGAGCGATTGGTAATCAGGCATGGTTTGCGGGCCGACATTTGAAGGGACCGCGAACAATGCCTTGCCTTCGCCCAAGTTCGTGGTCTTGCCGTTCTTCACCATCGTGACGATGTAAGTCTGACGCAGGCTCAGGCCTTCCGAACCCGGGCCATCGAGCGCAGTGATTGGCGGAATACCGGCGAGATTCCCCACGAAACCCGTGAATAATCCCGGCTGGCGGATTTGCGTGTTAAAACGAAACTGGAAGGTAATGTCTTCCTCACCATCGTGGTTGTTGTCAACTTTCATTTCGTAAAGCACATTGGGGTCGAACGGGAAATAATTCGGCCCGTTGGAAGGTTCCAGGAACGGATCAACGTTCAGAATCATGGTGACCCGGTCGGGATGGTCATAGCTCACGAACGCGTACCAGTCGGTGATGTCTGCGGTAGGGTCGAGCGCGGTGATCGGTGCTTCGCGATGGCTGGAAGCAAACAAGCTGCCCGGGAGCAGCAGCGTGAAAGTCGCCAGCAAAGCAAGCGCCAGGCGAAGGCGATTCGGATGCATGGGTAATCCTCTGGAGTGAAGTGTCTCGTTACTGCCGAGTCGTTGGTAGTACGTAGGGCGGTAAGAATTGGATTTCCTCAAAGCCTGGGCGTACTGGAATTCTCTGAAAGTATGAGCGCCGTGCGATATGGCTGCCCGCCCATAGCGCTTTCTTGCAGAGGTCTAGATGCTCTGCTAGGCTCAAATTGTGACTGCATAACTGCAAATTGTGACTGCATAACTGGAGGATGCGTTGCGCAGGGTTGCTGCTCTTTCGCGCGAGGAACAGGACGCGATCGCCTCACAGATTCTTGAAACTCTTGAGGACGAGGCTGCATGGAAGCAGAAGTTGGCAGGCACACAACAAAAACTGCGTGAGCTCGCCGATGCGGCAAAGCGCGAACAGCAGGAAGGTAAACCAAGCCGCTCGACGAAATCCTGTGATCGAATCGCGCACAACGCGCTCGTTCCGAGCCGCGTTTGCCGCACTTCCTAAAGAAATTCGGATCCGCGCACGGCGCGCCTACAGCCTTTTCCGGGAAGAACCCTGGACATCCCGGCCTGCGATTCAAGAAAGTCGCTGAACTGGAAAATGTCTATTCGGTCCGCACCGGGCTCGGATATCGGCATTGGGCGTTCTCGAAGGCTCGACAATCATTTGGTTCTGGATTGGCTCATGCCGATTATGATCGCGTGATTTGAGGAAGGTCGATACAAAACCGGATTGCGCTAAGGATGATCAGACCCTATTACTGCGACGTTCCAGCAGCACGACATCTCTCCACGTCTCGCCCATCTTGCCTATTCGTTCGCGGCGGCCTAGTTCGCGGAATCCTAGGGACTTGTGCACCGAGATGCTGGCAACATTCTCCGGAAATATTCCTGCCTGCAGAGTCCAGATTCCACAACGTTCAGACGACTCAATCAATGCCGAAAGCAGCTTCCAGCCGATTCCTCTCCCCCGCGCGATTTCTGCCACATAAACTGAAACTTCGGCAACGCCCGCATACACCCGCCGAGATGAAACCGGACTTAGCGCTGCCCAACCCACAATCTGCGAAACGTCCTGCGCGATCAGCCTGCAGTCGGGCAAATGGCTGCTGTCCCACTTCTCCCATGACGGTGCTTCCGTCTCGAACGTGGCATTTCCGGTGACCATTCCTTCGAGATAAATACGTCGAACTTCCGGCCAGTCGCCAGCTTTCATCGGCCTAATTTCACTCTCAGACGTCGCCATAATTGGCTAGTGTACTGTCCCGACGTTTGATCCGTGTATACTCAGCCGCGACAATTTGCGGTCGCTGCCAGTTCTTGCAAAATCATGAAACTGCACATTCTGATCTTCCTCACTGCCCTTCTCGCCGCCCCACTTCTCCACGCCGACCCGCTGGACGATTTGGCCCGCGATTTCTGGAGGTGGCGAGCGGTAGAACAACCAGTCTCTCCCGACGATGTTAATCGCATCGAGCGTCCAGCCGATTGGCTTCCCGACTGGTCGCCTGCGGCAGTGACGCGTTATCGTCAGCAACTCGAACAATTCGAGAGTAAATGGAAGAACTTGGACGCCTCCGCTTGGCCGGTACCTCGTCAAGTGGACTACCGCCTTATGGGATCCGGCTTGGCCCGTGTGCGGTGGGAACTGGAATTCACTCGTAACTGGCAAAGGAATCCCGAGTTCTACGTTGACCAGACTCTCGGCGCATATTTCGAGCTTCTTCTTCCGCCGCCGCCGTTCGATGCAGAGCGCACGCGCCACATCGTGGCTATGCCCGATTCAATTCCGCGCACACTCGATGATGGGGAAATGAATCTTGCTCAGCCATCTGCGCCATTTGCCCGCTGGCTCTTGCCGACCTGCAGGATATTCGGCCGCGACTTTTGAAGTCCCTCCAGGAATTGAAGCCTAATCTTGATCCCAATGCAGTCGCTAGGCTCGACACCTCGACCGAGCGAGCGGTGACGGCCCTTGAGTCCTATCGCGAATGGCTGAGTCAGCGCCTACCCACAATGCCCGCTCAGACCGCAATAGGGCACGAAGCTTACATTTTCTTTCTTAAGAATGTGGCGCTGATTCCCTTCTCTCCCGAACAACTACTGTCTATGGGACATCAGGAGTGGGCGCGGGCGGTTGCCTCTCAGGCTTATGAAGAACATCGCAATCGCGGAGTCGCTCCGCTCGCGCTGTTCAAAGATGCGGCCCGGCAGATGGCGGCAGAAGAAAAAGACGAGCTCGCCATCCGCGCATACCTCGAATCAAAAGACCTTCTGACCGTACCTGCGTGGATGCAGCATTATCGCAATTTGCCAATGCCGGGATATCTCGCCGCCCTTGCTGGCCCTGGCGAAGCTGACGATTTTACTGGGCCGACTCGGTTGAAGAACGACGGCATTCGTTATATTCCGCCGCCGAGTCCCGATCTTGGATATTTCGCGCTCGCCACAGCAAGAGACCCGCGCCCGCTGATCGTGCATGAAGGCGTGCCCGGACACTACTTTCAGCTTGCGCTCGGCTGGACGAATCCTGACCCGATTCGCCGCCACTACTACGACTCTGGCGCGAATGAAGGACTCGGATTTTATGCTGAAGAAATGATGCTGCACGCAGGCCTGTTCGACGATAGTCCCCATACGCGCGCGATTCTCTGGAATTTCATGCGCCTGAGGGCCCTTCGCGTGGAAGTTGACGTAAAACTCGCGCTCGGTGAGTTCACCATTGATCAAGCAGCAGATTACCTGCAAAGCACGGTGCCCATGGATTCATCAACCGCCCATGCCGAGGCAGCCGCCTTCGCCACAACTCCCGGCCAGGCAATCTCCTATCAGATCGGTAAACTCCAGATTTACGATTTCCTGGCGAATGCTCACCGCCAGAAAAAGGACACTTTCAGCTTGCGCGCATTCCACGATTTTCTCTGGCAAAACGGAAACGTCCCGATCGCTTTGCAACGATGGGAATATTTGGGGTTGAAGGACCAGTTGGAGGCGGTGGATCAATTGCACTAACGAATTTGCAGCTGGTATTCGAAGACTTACGGCGTTGATTCAGCAGGCCCAAAAACCACAAGCACTACTAAGTCCTGCTCGATATCCAAAAAGCGGTGCTCAACTCCGGCATCCACAAAGATGACACTACCCTCACCGACTGAGCGAACTTCGGCCCCGATTCGAATCTTAGCCTTGCCATTGATGACATAGTAGATTTCATCTTCGGTGTGCGGCTGTTGCGGATCATTTGCCCCCTTGGAAAGAACATAAATTCCAGCGCTGATGGCGGGCACGCGGAGGAATTCAAGATAGGACTTTCCAACCTGAAGCCGTCTCGCAAGAAGTTGATCGAGACCAAAGACCTCGCTCACCCAAACGCTCCCTGGAACAAGATTTCCGTATATTGCTGGACCAGGCTTTCCTCTTGCAGGCTGCCTTCGGGGCTGTACCACTGATAAATCCAGTTGAGCATTCCCAGCACTGCGAATGCCGCAGCTCTGGCGGTGACCGTTCCTTTCGACCCACGAGCGCGTTGAACCTCAAAGATAAGGTTCTCCAGGAAATGAACGTAGTCTTTCTTTCGGGCGTTGATTCGCTTGCGCAGCGCCGGCGAGAGTGGGTGGTTTTCGTGCAGCATGACAGTAATCTCACGATCACGCTCGCTTAGCACGACGGCAATGTGACGACGGATGAGTGTTCGTAAACGTTCCTCGGGGTCCGCAATAGCCTTGACGGGATTGATGACCCTCTCTTCCGTAATGTCCATGGCATGGTTCATCAGATTGAAGAGGATTTCGTCCTTGCTCTGGAAGTGATGGTAGAGGCCGCCCTTGCTGAGTTTCAGCGCAGCGGCCACATCGTTCATGGACGTGGCATCGTAACCCTGCTGTTGAAATAACCGGGCGGCGGCCCGAAGAATTTCCTGTCGAGGATCGGCAACAGCTTCGCGAGGCATCGCCGATCATAGTAATACCCTGCGATGGGAAGTGCCAATGCAGCAAGGAAACCGGCCGACTAGTTGAGACCGGTCGCAACCCGAGCCAGTTTGATCACAATTTCTATGACTTCTTTGTCCTTGTGCCCGCCCCTGGCGAGTACGTCGTAAGTTTCGAAGCTGGTAAGCATGCTAAGAACATCCACCGCCAAACTCAACTCCTCTGATTTAAATTTCGTCTTTTGAGACGAAGCGATACGGCCGAGAAGTTCGCGCGCAATGTGCTGCCGGCGTGCGTCGCGCGCGCGAAGTCCCGGGGCCATCTCGGAGTCGAGTGCGGCCATTCCTCGCAGTCTGCGAATCACGACCGCGTCTGACGACCAGAATCCGACGAAGATGCGGACCAGTTTTTCCAGAGCGACGGAAACGTCGGACTCGCGGAAAACTTCGCCGATCCGGCGCAAGTTGCCACGACTTGCGAGCTCGTCGTAGAGGGCTTCGAGCAGACCAGGACGAGATTTGAACTGGTAGTAGATGGTCAGTCGCGAGACGTCGGCGCGGCGGGCGATTCCTTCCATGCTGTGATCGGCTGTTTCCGATTCATCCGCAAGAATTTCGCGTGCAGCGGTGAGAATGCGTAATCGGGTTTCATTGGCTGCCGCTTCGCGCTTGCCCAAGTTATAGGCACGTGGACACATAATTTTGTGTTTGCATCTAGTTTAATCATACAGTATGTATAATATATTGATATCGGAGGTTCCCATGAACGTTTTCTCGGTCGTCTTGTTCATTCATGTGCTCTCGGCAATCGCCCTGTTCATTGGGCTGGCACTTGAGGGAGTAATCCTATTTCGGCTTGGTTCCGCGAGAGCTCTGGAACAATCGCGATTTTTCGTCCGCGCTTCGCGTCGCCTGGGCGTCATTTACGCTCCCGCGTTCGTTGGAATACTTTTTGGCGGCATCTACCTTGCTTCGCAACTGGGCTCTCATGCCGCCTGGATTCCAATGGCGCTAGGCGCGACGCTCCTGATGTTGCTGGTCGGCGGACTGGTAACGGGCAGGACGATGTCTCGTCTAAACAAGGCGCTCTCGCAAAACACTGTCTCCTTCGAATCCATTTCCGCTCAGGCGAGAAGCAAATCGTTAGTCCTCTCCTACGGTTTCCGCGCAGGAGTGGCAGTCGGAATCGTGTTTCTGATGAGCACCACTCCAAGCTTCATCCCTTCGATTACCGCCCTGGTAACCGCTGCTGTCGCCGGCATTCTGGTTGCGACACGCGCGCGACTGACCTCACGCATGCAGGATGATTGTGGTTGGAAAGGCACATCCGGCCCCGCACCCGCGCAGCGAACTTGATGTAGGAATAATCCTGACTGCGCCACATGTAAGTAAGGCGTGGTTGTTCTTGGCACCGAATCGTCACTTTGGATTACAGGAGTCCACGCCCGACATCGCTGCGGAAAGCAATGGCTATGAGGGTTTTGGAACCGGGAGAGATTTGCATTGAAAACACTTCTTGGATGTCTGATGATTTCAAATGCGGTGTTGTTCTTCTTTGGCGCGGTGCAGCATCTCGGGATTGCAATCGGACGATTCCATGAGCCGCGCATCATCCCCGCTGCGATAGTAGAAACGATCTGCGGAATTTCCCTGGCTGGGGGGGCCGCATTTGTCTTCGGTCACCCGGCATCGCGCTGGGGCCTGCCTCTGATTTCCAATTTGATCGCCGTGAGCGGCGTCTTGCTGGGCATGGCGGCGCTTGCCGCCGGACGAGGTCCGCGCACCGCAAGCAATGATTTGTATCATCACATCATGCTGGTGCTGATTGCGGCCAGTGTAATTGTGCTCGCATTCGCGCGATCCGCAAGTCGTCAATAGTCCCGAATGGGCAGGCGTGGCACCGCTGTAATTCTTTGATTGTGCAGGCACTTACGATCTCTACTCCAGTCGCCGGCAAACGGCTGAACTCTCCCAGCATTCACAACTAAGCTCTTGACTTTGACCGTCGTGCGCGATACTATTTCGACATACCGACCGACCGGTCGGTCGCAAGAAGGATTCAGGAGAAACCCATCGTGGCAACCATCTTTTATGAGCCCGACGCCAACCCCTCAGCCCTGAAGGGCAAAACCATAGCCGTGTTCGGCTACGGCAGCCAGGGACATGCCCAGGCCCAGAACCTGCGCGACAGCGGGTACAACGTGATCATTGGGCTTGATCCAACCCGCCACAGCGCACAACAAGCCAGAGCGGACGGCTTTACTGTTCTCGCGCCCGCCGAAGCTGCTCAGAAGGCGGACTGGATTCAAATTCTCACTCCCGACGAGACTCAGGCTGGGTTCTACGAGTCAGCGATCAAGCCGGGTTTGACAAAAGGGAAAATCCTCGGCTTCTCGCATGGGTTCAGCATCCATTTCAAAACGATAGTTCCGCCTGCGGATGTTGACGTTGTCATGATCGCCCCCAAGAGCCCGGGGCATCTTCTGCGGCGCGTGTACGCGGAGGGTCGCGGTGTTCCCTCACTGATTGCAATTCAGCAAGACGCGAGCGGCCGGGCGCACGAGCTTGCGCTCTGTTATGCCTACGGAATTGGTTCGACTCGCGCCGGTGTCCTGCAGACGACATTCAAAGAAGAGACCGAGAGCGATCTATTTGGAGAACAAGCCGTGCTCTGTGGCGGCCTTACTTCCCTGATGAAAAAAGGTTTTGAGACGCTGATCGAGGCCGGCTATCAGCCCGAGATCGCCTACTTCGAGTGCATTCACGAAATGAAGCTGATCGTCGACCTGATTTACGAAGGTGGTCTCGGCCGCATGCGCTATTCGATTTCCAACACTGCGGAATATGGCGACCTCACGCGCGGACCGAAAGTGGTCGGCGACGAAACTCGCGCTGCGATGAAGAAGATTCTTGCTGATATCCAGGCCGGGACGTTTGCCCGCGAATGGATCGAAGAAAACAAAACCGGCGGAAAGAATTTTGCAGCTCTGCGCGAAGCCGAGAAAAAACACCAGGTGGAAGCTGTCGGAGCGAATCTGCGCGGCATGATGTCCTGGCTGCAGAAGGATTCCGGCAAGCAGGCCACCAAGGCCGAGCCCGCGCAAGCGAAAAAGGTCGTGAATGCTTAGAGGAGCAGAAATCTTTTTGCAGTGTTTGCGCGCCGAGGGTGTTGACCTGGTCTTCGGATACCCCGGCGGCGCAATCATGCCTTTGTATGACGCGCTCGATGGTAGTGGCATTCGCCACATCCTGACGCGTCACGAGCAGGGTGCGGTGTTTGCCGCGGAAGGCCACGCGCGCGCCACGGGAAAAGTTGGGGTTGCGATTGCCACCAGCGGTCCGGGAGCGACAAATCTTGTCACCGGAATCGCCGATGCGAAGATGGATTCTGTGCCGCTGGTCTGCATCACCGGCCAAGTTCGCAGCGCTTTGATCGGGACCGATGCATTTCAGGAAACCGATGTATTCGGTCTGACGCTGTCTCTCACAAAGTGGAGCCGCCTGGTGCGTTCAATTGAAGAAATCCCGTCAGCGATTGCGGAGGGGTTCCATTGGGCGCGCGAGGGGCGTCCTGGACCTGTTGTCATCGACATTCCAACGGACTTCCTCAAAGCAAAGATGGAATTCGCAGGTCCGGTAAAGTTTGCGCCGCAGCCCAGGCCGTCTGATACCACCGCCGAAAATGGATTCGGCGACAAACTTCTTGCCCTGCTCGGAACGGCACAACGGCCCGTGGCACTGATTGGCGCCGGCGCAAAACTTTCCAGCGCAATTTCTGAGCTGCGGAAGCTTTTGGATGAATTGAATATTCCAACGTTTGCCACCGTGCATGGGCTCGGAGCTGTCCCTCCAGAGGCTCCGTATTACTTGGGCATGGTAGGCATGCACGGCACGCGCGCGGCCAACATGGCTCTGCACGAAAACGATCTGCTTCTGGTGTTTGGCGCGCGGCTGGATGATCGCGTCACCGGCGATCCCACGCGTTTTGCCCCCAATGCGAAAATTGTTCATTTCGAAATTGATCCGGCGCAACTCGACCGGGTGCGTCCATGCGAGTTGCCGGTGATTGGCGATCTGGCGCAGACGATTCCGGCTTTTTACAAAAAGCTTCGCGATGTGAAACTGCCGGATTGGAGCGGCTGGCGTGCACTGGCTTGCGGTCCCGATCGTGCCGAACTTGATCCGCGTGGCCTTTCGCAGCTGACAGTCCGCTTCCTGGATGAACTCTTTGGCCGACTGCCGGAGAACAGCGTCGTCATTGCCGACGTAGGTCAGCACCAGATGTGGGCTGCCCAGCGTTATCGTTCCGATTCACCGCGCGGGTTTATCACCTCCGGCGGACTTGGCTCAATGGGATTCGCACTGCCCGCCGCAGTTGGCGTGCAACTTTCGAAGCCAGATACGACCGTTCTCTGTGTCTCCGGCGATGGTGGCTTTCAAATGAATATTCAGGAGCTGGCCACAGTACGACGCCTGAACCTGCCGGTCAAGATGGTGATCGTGGACAACAAGTATTTGGGCATGGTGCGGCAGTGGCAGCAGCTTTTTTATCAGCGCAATTACGCTGAAACCGACCTTAGCGACAATCCCGATTTTGTCGAGATCGCAAAAGCGTACCGAATAAATGCCGAGCGCCTGAACGAAGATGCCATGCGTGAATATCCGGTGACCGAACAGACTGGTGATGCACTCGAACGTTTTCTGAAGTCATCCGAGCCGGAGCTGCTGGTATTCGATTGTGCACCGGAGGCGAACGTATATCCGATGGTCCCCGCAGGCGCAGCGCTCTCGGAGATGTTGTTCGACGACGAATAAAGCGTTAAAGATTTATGGAGCGACGGGCGTCTCGCCCGTCAAGTTAGTGGTGGACGGGCGAGACGCCCGTCACTCCACAATTCCTAAGCGGAGAGAACGAATCATGCACGCATTCCACATCCACTATCGCAACATGCAAGGCACGCTGATGCGGATCCTGACCGCCGTCTCCCGGCGTGGCATCGAGGTCCCATACGTGCACGCCAGCCCGGCAGGCCACAGCCATCGCGCCGACTTGTTGCTCGAGGTGAATGCCAAGCAGATTGGACAGCTCTGCCGCGATTGGCACGCAATTGTGGATGTGACTGATGTTCGGGTTGGTGTTCCTACACCCGAAATGCTGGAAGCAGCCACGGGATTCGCCGGCCCGCATCCGCCCGCCTCGGCGGGAGCAAATGGACGCTCGGCAAACGCCGCGATGGCCTAAATTCCAAACCTTTAATTCAGTTTAAGTCGCACGGTGTGGGCCAGCTTCCTTTGTTGCTGGTCGAAGCTGAAGAGGTAATCCACTCCCAGTTCGAGCGCCGCCGCCACGTGCAATAAATCCGCTGTCCGGGTACTGATTTTAGCCGTGGTTTGGCGGGACAAATGACGCGCCCGTTCAAAGGCCGGTTCCGGTAACTCCCGCAGCTGTAAGATTCCGTCGCGCAGGTCCAGCTCAAAATCGGTTAATGAAGACCGAGTCTGGGCTGGGGAAACCTCTTTCCGGAAAACCCGTAGTTCCAGCGCATTCACAAATTCGAGTTCTCCAAAGGTAGTTAAGATCCGCTCGCCGGTTGAACCCTGTATAGCACGCGCAGCTTCGGCGGAGTTGACATCTAGGCTGTAAAGCGAGACAAGGAAACTGGTGTCGCAGTAGATACTCAATAGCGGCCCCGGTCCTTCGATACCAGTTCGGCGCCGCTGACCGCCAACGCCTTCTCACCATAGATTGCGTGCAAGCGTTCCAGAAAATCTGGCACTTCCGGTGCAGTCCCTGCGCTTTCGGGTACCAAGCGGCCGATAACCCGCCGGCGCTTGGTAATTTGAATCTCCTCCCCTTGGCGCAAAAGACGTTCGATTTTCTTGAACCCATAGCGGAGGTCGCGTACTGAGGCTTTCCTCATGTGATACATTTTAGCATCACATTTATCCAATCTCTGCGCGAGCTGGCCGGCGATCAGACAAAGGCCAAGCGAAACTCTATGGACTTCCACACGTGGTGGTCAATAGGTCGCAGAGATCACCGCTCTGCTGTTCACGCGCTGCCTGCGTGGGAGCACTAAAGGGGCCCAGGGCCCAGTTCCATTGGATGAAGCGAAGGATCGAGACGAAATCCATCTGCTGGTGCGAAACATAGTTGGCCTTTGCGTACGGTGAGATCACGATCACCGGAACTCGCGCACCTAGGCCGATCGTCCCGCTGAGCTGGGGAGGCGGAACGGGATCGTACCAACCACCGCTTTCATCCCACAGGACAACAATCGCGCTGCTCGACCATTCAGTCGAGCTCTTCATCGTCTGCACAAAAGTGTTCAGCCACTCGATGCCGTTTGCGATGTTTCCCGCCCCCGGATGCATGCTGTTAGCCGGATCCGGCTGCACCCACATCACCGAGGGCAGGGTTCCCGACGACAACAGCGTGGTGAAGCCTGACGTCGAAAAGTTTTGCACGTTCGCCGAATTTGCCGTGGTCTGAAAATACTGAAAGGGATTTTCCTGTGGCACGTAGTGAGTGCAGGTCCCGTTCTGCTCGTTGACAAAATACTCCTGATAGAAGCCCCAGGAAATATTATTTGCTGAGAGCTGGTCACCCACATTCTGGGTGGTCAGCGGCGGAGTGATCGTCGCTCCACTGCTTTGGTTTTGCTGGTACAAAGCGGCGGTACACGCGTCCAGCTGGGGGTATCCGTAAGGATCCGTACCGGCATCTGCCGAAACCATGTAGAGCACGTTGCTGGGTTCGCTGGCCATTGCCGAGGCAAAAAAGTTGTCGCTCAACGCGTACTGTTGGGCATAACTCCAAAGCGTTCCTATCCCAAACTGCTGCCCGTCCGTGGCCGTCCCGACACTCGTGTTGTCGAAGTAATACATGGAGGTATCGCCGTTTTGCCACGCATACTGGTCCATCTTGCCTGAGTCGTACGCGGCCAGATAGCTGGCACGCGTGTGATTGAGGTCTGACGGACTCAAGTCCGTAAGCAACTGAGGCTGGACCGTATTCCCCGCCTGGTCTACTTGCTGGTAGCTGGCAGCACTCGGATCAAGACCGTTGGCGCCTGAGAAGGTCCCGAACAGGTGATCAAACGAACTGTTCTGCATGACCACGATTACCAGGTGTTTGATGGGAGAAAGTGGAATTTGAGTGGAAGGAGGAGGATTGGGCTGTTTGAAGTTATTCGTAGTACCTGTACCGCCACCGCAACTGGACAATATTAAGCACAGCGAAACAAGGGCCCCCTGGCCCAGTACCCTTTTTGGCATTGTGGCTCCCGAATAGTGGCGCGAGGCATCGTTACGATGCCCACGCACCAACCAGAGTTGCTCTATTTCCAATCAACACGGAACGGGCGTACCCAGAAGTACACCTGTACGGTGAAAACAGTGCCGTTATAGGCCCCCTGCAAGTTCGCTGGCCGCCACATGCGTCGCCCGCCCGCGCTTTCGCTTTCTCCAGCTCTGTCGTAATCTTTTATGCCTATGCATTTGAAACATCGCAGCCGGCTGATAACCGACGGGCGCGACCGGGCTGGTGCGCGCGCTATGTTTAAGGCAATCGGATTCACCGGTGAAGATCTCACCAAACCGTTAATCGGGGTTGCCAATACCTGGATTGAAACCATGCCTTGCAATTTCCACCTGCGCCGGCTTTCGGCCAAGGTGAAGGAAGGCATCCGCGCAGCCGGGGGCACGCCGATGGAGTTCAACACCATCGCCATCAGCGATGGCGAAACCATGGGCACCGAGGGCATGCGCGCGTCTCTGGTCAGCCGCGAGGTGATCGCCGACTCGATCGAACTAGTTTGCCGGGGACAACTGTTCGACGCGGTGGTTTGCGTGGTGGGCTGTGACAAAACGATCCCTGCAGCCGCAATGGCAATGGCGCGCCTCGATTTACCGGGATTGGTGCTGTATGGCGGCACAATCGCCGCCGGTAATTATCGCGGCAAGGACGTGACCATCCAGGACGTGTTTGAGGCTGTGGGGGCGAACGCGGCAGGAAAAATGAGCGACTCCGACTTGTTGGAAATGGAAAACGTCGCTTGTCCGGGCGCGGGCGCATGCGGCGGGCAATATACCGCGAATACCATGTCGACGGTAATGGAAATGATTGGCCTGTCGCCGATGGGATTTAACAGTGTTCCGGCGATGGCCCCCCAGAAAGATGAAATTGCATTCCAGTGTGGCGACATAGTGCTCAACCTGCTGAAGCACGGGACCAAGGCGAAAGACATCCTCACGCGCCAGGCATTTGAGAATGCGATTGCCGGGGTAGCGGCCAGCGGCGGCTCCACCAACTCCGTTCTACATCTGCTCGCCATCGCTCGCGAGGCAGGAGTCCCACTTGAGATTGACGATTTCCAGAAGGTCAGTGAACGCACTCCCCTGCTGTGCGACCTGAAACCCTCAGGCCGTTTTGTGGCCGCGGACATGCACCGCGCCGGCGGAATTCGTCTGCTGGCGAACCGCTTGCTGCATGGAAAGAAACTTCACGAGAATGCACTGACAGTCACGGGGCGCACTATCGGCGAGGAAGCCGCAATCGCAGTTGAGACTCCGGACCAGGAAGTAATCGCACCGCTTGATAAACCCTTGAAAGCGACCGGCGGGCTTGTGGTGCTTCGCGGAAACCTGGCGCCGGAAGGCTGTGTGGCGAAAATCAGCGGGCACGAACGGCTGAGCCAGCGCGGACCCGCGCGAGTATTCGAGTCGGAAGAAGATGCCATGACTGCGGTCACGGGCAAGCGCATTAAGTCTGGAGACGTCGTTGTCATCCGCAATGAAGGACCACGTGGTGGACCTGGAATGCGGGAGATGCTCAGCGTAACCGGAGCAATCGTTGGGGAAGGCCTCGGCGGATCAGTAGCTTTGATCACGGATGGCCGTTTCAGCGGCGCCACTCATGGCCTGATGATGGGACATGTCTCTCCGGAAGCGGCGCTTGGTGGACCAATTGCCGCCGTGCACGAAGCTGACATGATTCGAGTGGACGTAAACCAGCGTCTGCTGGAGATTGAAATCAGCGACGCCGAGATTCAGCGCCGAATGTCGCACTGGAAGCCGCCGAAACCCCGCTATTCGTCGGGAGTATTTGGCAAGTATGCCGCGCTGGTGGCGTCGGCGTCCCAGGGCGCGGTTACGCGACCAAAATGGTAATTCTTGCTCGCTATTGGTCCTCTGGCACAGGGTTCTGCATTTGCGTTGACCGCGGAGTTGCTCGGAGCCAGCCGGGGCTCAAAATGACAAAGATTCACCGAATATTTAACAAACAGAGTTTGCAACTCTCGCCGCATCCAAGTAAGTTGTTGTGAGGCGGTGACGGGTTTTGCCCAGGTTTAGAAGACCCTCCCGGGTCTTGGCTTCCAGCCTTCTGTTTCTTGTGCTTGGCGCTGGCGTAGCTGTCGCCCAGAGCCGGGACCAGATTGCGCCCACGCTCTCGCGTGCGCATCGGGCATTTACGGTTTTTCCTCCACGCGGCCATCGAACGGCGGTGTCCAGGTTGGCTCCAGATGCAGTTTCTGCAATCGACTCCATCAAACGTTTCAGCAGTGACTTTCAGGCGCCCGGGGTTGGACCTTCAGGAAATCCCCGGGGCAAGTGGTTTTACACCATGGGCGGCGGGGATCCGACATCGGGAGGAACAACCACCTTTAATGCCCCGATCGTTCCGGTTTCCCTGGACTTGCTCGACTATGACGGTTTAGTGCGGGTGATAGATGGCCATCGCCTGCACTATCCGGTGGAGCCGTTCGTCAACGCCGTGGTGAACTCTCCTGTATTTCAGAATGCGGAGTACACCAGCAGCGATGCGCCGACGCAGTTCGTGGACGCGGTGCAGCGGGCTGAGTTTTATAACGTTATGCAGCCAGACTGGCACACGCTCCTGAGGCCCTCTGTAAAGGCAGCGCGAACATTATCCGTTCCGCGAGGCGCGTACTTTTTTGCATTGAACGAAGACGGTTCATGCTGCGCCTTCGTGTTGGTGGATATTAATGTGTTCTCGAATCTATTGTTCCCGTCGACGGCGAGCGATACGAAGAGTCCCGTTGGTGCGGCGGAGCATGAGGGAGACATCACGACCAAAGACGTATCGACTTTCCTGTTTCCCAACACCTATCTGTACTTCAATGGAAACCCCAACCAGTGCTGCGTGCTTGGCTTTCATACCTATGATTTTGAACCGGGTGACGCAAGCAATGGCTTTCGCGAGAAAAGATACGTGCTGAATTACTCAAGCTGGATCGGCCCCGGCCTGTTCGGCTCGGGATTTGAGGACGTGACCGCGCTCAGCCACGAGATCACCGAGAGCGTGAACGACCCGTTTGTGGGCAGCGACGGAGTTCACGGCATCACTCCGTGGTGGCTGTCGCAAAATGGAAATTGCCAGGATGATCTGGAAGTCGGAGACGTGATTGAAGGCCTTCCCGACTCGACCATTCCAATCCGGACGAAGGGCAGAACTTACCATCCGCAGAACGAAGCCTTGCTGCAATGGTTCGAGTTTCAATCGCCGTCCACGGCGATTGGTGGGGCATATAGCTATCCCAACCAAAACGTTCTGACTTCGTTGTCGCCGCCACAAGGGGTGAACTGCCGATAAAGCAGTCGCAGCATTGGGAGTAACGGGCGTCCTCGCCCGTTAAGTTAACGCTGGACGGGCGAGACGCCCCGGCCCTCCACAAAGAAGGTCAATTTAGAACGAGAACCGCACCTGCAAGTCCACACGGCGGTTTGCCGACGTCGAAGAAAACGGCCCACCCGCGAGCGCGATCGATTGTCCGAAAAATGGGGAGCCCAGGTTTCCGACCGGCGGGCCCGGATTAAAACTGTTGAGCAAATTGCGGGCAGAGATGCTGAAAGTCAGATTGTAGCGGCGACTGGTTGCATTACCTGGACCGAAAAACATATTGCCGCCTCCGCTTCCGCTGAGACCGCCTGGGCCAAGTCCTCCGCCTCTGGGCCCGCCGCGCGGACCTCCAGGGCCGGGTCCCTGCATCCCGCCAGAAGAGGCGCCCTTGGTTTCGCGGCCAAAGCCAATGGTCTTGCTCAAGCGCAAATTGAAAGTTGCATTCCCCGGGCCGGTGCAGTAGTTAACTGGCACCTGAGCGGCAGTGGCCGTAGTAGAAAAGGAGCTGCTCGCCGTGCAAACTCCGTTGGTGCCGCTGGCGAACCAGGGCCGGTCATTGAAAATTGAATCTCCATTATTGTCCTGCCCGGTTGTGAGGTTATACGGCTGCCCGGAATTGATAATGACAAAGGGACTCAGCGAGAACGAACGCGGCAACGAAATATTTCCGCCGATAAATGCGCGATGCCGCACGTCGAACGCTGCCCGGCCGTAATCCACCATTGGATCGAATTGGTCCGAGAGAAAGCTGGCTGTGCTTGTGGTGCCGCTGGCGAAGAATCCTCCCGGGTTGCCTCCAGAACTGGCATTGCTCTTTGCATAGCTCAAAGTGTAAAAGCCGAACAGCGATACTCTTCGGCCTGTATTGAGGCGCACGTTAGCAATAAGTTGGTTCTGACGGAAGATTCCGCCGGAAGTGTATTCGTACACATTGTCATTTCCAAATTGCGCGGCCTGAAATCTCGCTCCATTCGATAAAGGTGCGTTGACATTGTCGATATACAGCGCATGCTCGCCGCGCGAATTCAGGTATGTCACCGAAACTGTAGCCGCCTTAGTAATCTGACGCTCGATGCTGGCTGCGCTCTGGATCGTGTAGGGGGCGCGAAGGTCAGACGAAATCTTGTAGATCGTCGGCGAAGCTGTGGACGGTAACGAACTAGGGATGCTGGTGAAGAACTGCGGGTCCGTGACTACGATGCTTTGCTGCGTGGTCCCGTTGAGGAGTTCTGCGCGTTGCACCAGGTTATATCCGAACCGGTCGTAGAAAATTCCGAATCCGCCGCGCAATACCGTTTTCGGAGCAGATTTGCCGTTGCTGCCTAGGCCCCAGGCCACGCCCACACGTGGGGCAAAGTCTGCATGATCGTGAATATTGTTTTGAGATTCGTAGCGAAGCCCATAAGTGAATGACAAGTTCGGCTTGGCCCGCCATTCGTCTTCAGCATAGAGTCCAGCATCAACCCAGCCTACCCTGACCTGCGGGGATCCGGTCACAATCGAAAATTGTGTCGGGCAGAATTGTGCCTGATAGTTTGCGCCAGCCTGGCACTGGTCCTGCAACGCACTCTGATATGCCTGAAGTGCGGTGGCAACGAGAGCGCCACTGCTGTACACAGGCGAAAAGATGAAAGTACTGTTGAAATTGGCCTGCGTAAATTCCGAGGCGGTGATCCCGCGCAACCGCCCTCCGACTTTGATGAGGTGATTATGGTGCGTTATTGACGTATAGTTCTGGAATTCGTAACTGCCCTGTGTGCTGCGCACCGGGCCCTCAGAATTTTCTCCGCTGGTGAACCCACCCTGCACCTGGATCGTCTGCGCGGTGCTCACGGGCAACTGATGATTGGTTTCGCGCTGAAACTGAAAACGAGTTTCGTTGACAACTCTGGGACTCAGTATCTGCGTGTCACTGATCTGCAGCGTGTGCTCGGTCTCGTTGAGGTTGTAGGCCTGGGAAGGCAGCGAGAACGAGGCCAGCCCGGAATTCTGATCGCTGTCATGCGTGAGCTGATAGCGCATGGTCAGCGTATTGCTCTGGCTTAACTGGAAGTCAATGCGCGGGCTAATGCTGGTCCGCGTTCTGGGATTGGCAAGCGATTCCTGCAGCTGAAAGGTATTCAGTGTGGTCGGGTCCACCTGAATGGCATTAATCGCCGAGAACTCGTCGATGTTGCGCCTCGAGGCATCAAGAAAGAAAGAGGCTTTCTTGTTGATTGGGCCGCCAATATTTCCGTCGAACATTTCCGAGTTATAGTCCGGCTTTGTCGGAACGTAAGGATTGCGGGAATTGAACACCGCGTTGTTGTCATTAAAGAAAAACTGTCCATGGAATTTGTCGGTGCCCGGCTTGGTGAAGACTTCAATGCGACCGTAGCCCAACTTGTCGAATTGCGCCGAGAAAGGATTTTGATTAATGCGAATCTCGCGGATTGCCGACTTTAGCGGAAGCTGGCCTCCGGTAAATCCGTCGATGTAAATTTGACCGCCATTTGGCCCCGCGGCCGGACCAGCAAGCGCTTGCAGCTCCGACTGCAGTTCGTCCGGATCATCCGATAAAGCTTCCAGGTCTTTGCCCTTGATGACCACCGAGCTCGCATTTGACGACGCGCCTACGTCGAGTTGAGTACCTTCCGCCTCAACGTTAACTTTTTCCTCTTGCGTCTGTATCTCCAGCGAGAGATCGAGTTTTTGGTTCTGCCCCGCGTCCAGGGTCAACCCGTCTTTTCGGTAAGGTGCAAAGCCTTTCGCATGTGCGGCCACGCTGTAGAAACCTGGAGCAAGTCCGTGAACCGCGAACGCTCCTTCCTGGTTGGTAGTTGCCGTAGTTGGCTTTCCGTCCGATCCGGTGACGACCACGGTCGCCTGTGGAATCACCGCCCCAGTCTGGTCGGTCACCTTACCACTCAGGCTGGCGGTGGAATTTTGTGCGACAGCCGGCAAGCAACTCAGTATCGCCAGCAAGATTGGTAGAACTTTCCTCAATTCCGTTCCCTTCGTTTACAAGATCGCAATCTATTGAGTTGACGCGTCGCCCGCCTGCGCGCCTAAATTCCATGGCGAAAGAATGGTTGCCGCGCTGGTTCCTGCCGGTGCGGCGCTGAGGATCGGCTCAACTCCCACAAGCAGCGTGATCGCAGTTGACCCTGACGAGGAACTCCCCTCAGTTGCCACCAGCATCACCGCGTCACCTTTATTGAGATCGGAAACCGAAACCGTGGGCATGCGGCTGAGCATCTGTTGAAAATCAGGAGGTCCGCCACCAGCGCGCCAATTTCCAGCCGCGACGCCCTGCCGACCGCCTGTACCTTCCGCGCCCCCTCCACGCCAGTTCGGCCGGCCACCTTGGCCCGCGCTTCCAGAGTCGGCGCCTGAGCCTCGCTCCCGCTGAGTGCCTGAAGCATTTTCTCCCGCAGGACCCGGCGTCCCACCCTTAAGTCTGAAGGCGATCATCTGTGCCACCATCGGAGGCAACTTGCGCAGCTGTGAATCCCCACCAACTCTTATGGTCACTGGCTTCTTGGTTATAAGATCCATGACGGTCAGGCTGTTGTCCGCAGCGTCGGTCGACACCACAGTCCCCGCTATGTCCCGGAACGTGCCCGACACGATGGCCTGCGCATTCAATTCCGTCCCATCCGCGTTCTTCGTTCCTCGCGCGCGTAGCTGGTTCCCGGGCTTGACCTGATCAAGCGTGCCGGGCTTGGCATCATCGAACTTGACCGAATCAGGGGAGTAGCGGCGGATCGCGGTGTCCGGCGCAATATGAATCACGATGGGCTTGCCCGAGGCTGCCAGCGCGTTCGCGATCATAATCGTATTGCCAGCAAGATCGACTTGTTTAACGATCCCGCCCACGCCTTTCCGCCACTCGTCACGCTCCCGCTGCTGGCGCTCGGCGATGTCGCCCTGCTTCATGACGATCGCCGAAGAAGCAATGACTGCGCCGCCCTCTCCAGCTTGCCCGCGCGCAAGCACGCGGTCGCCAACCTGAATGTCAGATACGGAAATCGTAGGCGCTGATTTCAGATCGGTCTGTCCCGGCGCCGCGCGTACAATCCGCGCCGATTCTGCGAATGTCAGCGTCAGTTCGGCATGATCGTCGGTGGTCAGGACTACCGAATTTCCGCTGACTGACTTTACGGTTCCAACCGCTTTCGTTGGCGGGGTTTGCGCGCCTGCGGCTGCAAACACACCTATGACTATCGCCACAACAAGCAACAGGCGTTGGATCGGAGCGTATTTTGTGGCTGGGCGCCTCATTGTGACTCTGAATTAATTCAATCATGCGCCCGGAGTGGTGTGGCGTAAAGAATTGTCAAACGTGGGTAAAGTCGCACATAGAACTTTTAAGGCGTCATTACCGCGAGCGCCGACTGCTTTTGGTCGTGATCAGCGTTAGCATGTTTCGGTCCCCGATTTCGATGGCCTCAATCAAAGTATGGGAGTTAGCGGTGATATCGATGAATGAATCCCGCATTCTTTTCTGTTTGCCTTTCACATTCTCGGTGTAGTCATTCACGAATGTGTCAGCCTGCCAATGCCCGGTGCCACGGATTTCGCATCCAGATCCGCGATCTTTGAAGCATGTGAAAAAACGATAAAGGTTCGTATCCTTGTCCCACCAGATAACGATGAGATGATCGAGTCTACCGGCGGAGCCGTCAGAGTCGCCCTGGCAAATCAATGTTGTTCCGCCAGTGCCTACTCCGCAATGAGATGTCCCCTTGCGCTCGCCGCCATTAGGGAACCACTCACTGCTCTCCATACTTTCGACATTATTCCAGTCGCCAGCAAGAGCGTTCGCGAGCCTGGTCATTTCGGGGACTGCGCCGGCACCTGTAGGAGAATCGCGTCGGTCCTGCGCAAAAACGAGAGATGCGCAAGAAACCGCTAAGATGAGCGAGGTGAGTAGCTGCTGGCGCGTCATAGCCCTGATTTCGGCAGTCGCACTTTTGCACATAGCTGCCCTAGATTAGACGGATACACATCCACCTCGTTAGCTGACTCTAGCTGGGTGCCGCGCCCGCTTCCATCGCCAGCAGCGCCTTCTTGCGTTCTGTCCCCCAGCGATAGCCGCCTAGATCTCCATTCGAACGCAGAACGCGATGGCACGGAATCGCCACCGCCACGGGGTTAGTTGCGCAAGCTTGCGCCACCGCGCGCACGGCGGACGGCCGCCGGATAGCTTTTGCCACATCAGAGTAGGAACGCGTCTCGCCAAAACCGATCGATTGCAGGTATGACCACACGCGTCTCTGAAATGCCGTGGCTTGAATATCCAGCGGCAACGACGACGATTTTTCCAAGCCGCTCATGTGACGCATGAGCTGTTGGGTCAACTCGCTCATGTTTTCGTCATCACGGCGGCGTATTGCGAAAGGAAATTCCTGCTTCAGGCCCTGCTCGAGTTCTTCGTCGGAATCGGCAAATTGAATGCTGCAAATACCTTTCTCGGTCGCCGCAACCAGCATTCTTCCCAGCGGAGATTCGGCGCAGGTATAACGAATCGGCGCTGCAATCGCACCACGGCGATACTTTCCGGGCTCCATTCCGAGTTCTGAAGCTGTGCGAGAATACAACCGGCTGGTTGAACTGTATCCCGCATCGTGCATCGCCCGCGTAACCGAGTGACCTGCCTTGAGTCGCTGGCGGAAGCCGCGCATGCGGCATGAATTGGCATACTCTTTCGGCGTAATTCCAAGCACCGCTTTGAATGTGCGCTGCAGGTGAAACGGGCTTTGATGGAATTGTTTGCCGAGTTGCGCCAGCGTGACCGACTCATCTAAATGCTGCTCAATGTAGCGGCATACCGCCCTGACCAACTCCTGCTTCGGGTTTGCGCTCACGGACTTGGGCCGGCAGCGCAGGCACTCGCGAAATCCCGCGCTCTCGGCTTCTTGCGGCGCACGAAAGAACGTCACATTCTCGCGGCGGGGCCGCTTCGAGGGACAAGACGGCCGGCAATATATTCCCGTCGAAGAGACCGCGAAGACGAACTTTCCGTCGCTGGCGCTGTCACGCGCTAACACGAACTGCCACCACGCGTCTTCGGTTATGGGCGCCATTTCCAGTTGTCCAATTCTCTGTGATTCGAAGCTCAGTATCGCACTGTTCATGATTGAAAGTTACAGCGGCGGTCAATCTCGCGATATCCGGATCTTGCGGTCAAACTGATTTTTCTGCACAATCACAATTCCCTGATATGGCTGACCGGCCAGAAACCGAAGTTGTTGCCAAGCGTAGTTCCGCAGAAATCTCCCTGAACGCCGCAGATTCGTCAAGAGAATGGGATTCTGCGCGGCCAATTCGCTTCTCTCAAAATTGGCAGGGCCAAGATCCCGATCCGGCGCTCGAGACCGAGGTCCGTGTCCTGTGGACCCCGGCAACTCTCTATCTGCGCTTTGAATGTTCTTGCCGCGAAATTACGGTCTTCCTGGATTCCGATTCCGATGGACGCCGCGATCGTCTGTGGGACCGTGATGTTGCTGAAGCCTTTCTTCAGCCCAAGCCGTCGCCAGGGCGCTACTACAAAGAGTTTGAAGTGGCTCCCAACGGAATGTGGATCGATCTCGACATCACACCGTCCGGCCTCGCAGATTTGAAAAGCGGGCTGACGCGTTCGGTCCATATGGATGAGCGCCGGCACCTCTGGGTCGCCGAACTGGCAATCCCGATGAAGGCGATTACCCTGAACTTTGATCCCGACGCGGTCTGGCGCGTTAACTTCTACCGCGTAGAAGGAAGAGAGGAGCCGCGACAATACATGGCATGGCGGCCGACCCACACTGCACAGCCGAATTTTCATGTGCCCCAGGCTTTCGGCAGAATGCGGTTTGTGGAATGAGGGATTATCTTACAATTTAAATCGCACCAGCTGGATTTTAGGCTCCAGAACGGGAGGGCACGGCTTCAGCCGTGCCGGATTCAGCACAGGAGAATTAAGCTTCAGGCGCTGAGGTTACTTTCCGTCAGCACGCACGCGTAGATACTCAGGAGTCGTTTCCTGCCACGACCGCATTTCGATCCCGTACCTTTCCAGGCTGTCCCCGGACAGAACAGAATATTTTGGCCTCGCCGCTGGCCTCACAAAGCGATCACTCGACGTGGGACGAACCACAGTCCCCAATCCGGCCTGCCGAATAATTTCAGACGCGAACTCGTGCCAGGAGCATTCTCCACGGTTCGTAGCATGAACGATCCCGCCAGCGTTTGATCGGCAGAGCTTGATGATTGCATCGGCTAAATCGAAGGTGTAAGTCGGACAACCGCGCTGGTCCGTCACAACGTCAATTTCCGGACGGCTAGACGCGAGCTTCAGAATCGTGTCCGGAAAACATTTACCCCAGGGGCCAAACAACCATGAGGTCCGCACGACGCAACTGTCCGGGAGAATATTGATCAGGCCTTCTTCGGCATCAGCTTTAGTCCTGCCGTAGACATTGATTGGATTGTACCGATCGCCGGCTTCGTAGGGAGCAGTCTTCTTCCCATCGAAAACATAGTCAGTGCTAATAAAAAGAAGCTTCGCGCCAATAGCGCGCGCAGCTTCGGCGACGTTTACGGCGCCTTGAGTGTTCACTGCCGCTGCCAGTGTTGGATTTAGCTCGCAGCCGTCCACGTCGGTATAAGCGGCTGCGAGCACCACCCAATCGGGCTTGGTTTCTGCAAGCGCCCTGTCGGCCTGCTCTGAAATTCGAATATCAGCCTGTGCGCTGCCGAGTCCGGTCACATCATCTCCGGTCCACCGGCGCATTAGCGCCTTGCCCAACATCCCAGTGGCGCCGAAGATCGTGACTCGCATCAGACGCTCACGGGTTGGGCAGAGTTGACCCTCTCGGCATCGAAAACCGCTGCGAGCCCGTGAACTACTGCGGCCAAGCGAATGGCGGCAAGCACGGACGCTTCACCCAAACCTTTTTCGCGGACTACTTTCTCGTGGGAATCGACGCACGCGGCGCATCCGTTTACCGCTGATACTGCCGCGCACCATAGTTCGAAATCCACGGGATCAATCCCGTGCGAGCGAATTATGTTCATTCGCAAGCGTGCCGGCATGGTGCGATAGTTTTCATTCGAGCTCAGGTGCAGGAACCGATAATACACATTGTTCATGCCCATAACCGCCGCCGCGCCTTTCGCGGCCTCGAGCGCGGGGCCTGAAAGATGATGGGCGGCTTTGGCCAACACGGCTTCCGTGAGCTCAGCGTTTCGCGAGGCAATCGCGGTGGCGACAATCGTTCCCCAAGCCTGCTGCTCGTTCAGATCGGGCTGCTGTTTTAGCGACGAGAAATTTAGTTTTAAGTCCCGCGCGTACGCTGGGACAGTTTCCAGCAATTCGTCCAGATTCATAATTCTGCTGTGCCGCAGGCGGGCGGGCGTGGAACGCCCGCCCCTACACGATCACCGCTCTTACGCTACTTGCAGCGTGGGTTCACCTTTGTGCCAGTTGCATGGGCACAGTTCATCGGACTGAAGAGCGTCGAGCACACGCAAGACCTCTTCAGGGTTGCGTCCCACGGACCCGGAAGTTACGTAAACAAATTGAATCACGCCGTTCGGATCCACGATGAACGTCGCGCGCTGAGGTACTCCCTCCACAGGATCAAGAATCCCAAGCTGCCCGCACAGATGGCGCTTGATGTCGGCCAGCATGGGGAATGGCAAATTCCTCAGGTCGGGATGGTTATTCCGCCACGCATGGTGCACCCATTCGGAGTCCGTGCTGCCGCCCAGAATCTGCGTGTCCCGCTCTTGAAATTGCTTGTTCAACTTTCCGAAGCCTGCGATCTCTGTCGGACAAACGAACGTGAAATCCTTTGGCCAAAAGAAATAGACCTTCCATTTGCCTTCGTAGTCGAGGTCAGTAAGAGGTTTGAATGCGGTTTTCGGGTCTTTCTCGATGCCGACCGTGGCCGTCAACGAGTAAGATGGAAATTTTTCTCCAACACCTAACGTGATTTTCGTCTCCGTTTAGTTTGAATAAATTCTACTTTGAACTTTCTCTTGCAGCACAGGCTGCGCATACTCCTAAGACATCAACGGAAATTCGTGTCACCCGGAAACCGCGGGGACGATCCTTGATTCTTACTGGCCCTAGGCTTTCCGGGTCCAGATCGGTTATGTCCTTACAGCGGACGCACACCAGATGATGGTGCTCACGCTCATTAGGCTCAACTCTGAGCGAACCGTGGTGCATGCTGACTTCCCGTAACATCCCGCTTTCCAGAAACGTGCGGACATTCTTGTATATCGTCGCCAGCGAAATCGACGGGATCTTCCTGCGCACCTTGTCGTAAATAAGCTCTGGGCTAGGATGCGCCTGCAGGGACATCACAGTGTCGTAGATGACCCGCCGCTGGTGCGTAGCTGCCAGGCTATGCCGGCGGCAGAGTGACTGAAATTCGCTAATACTTAGCATTTGATAATAATTATTATTCGATATTTGATATGAATTGGCAAGTCGAGTAGTCTCTCTAGCCGGACCGGAGTGCGCTTACCCCGCGAGTAGGGTGTAAAATATCTTTTCGCTTCTTTGAACTCATCCCTGAGGTCCAACCATGGCAACTCTTGAAGCTCCAGTACGTCCGCGCAGCCTCGCCCATACGGGTCCTTTTCGCAACGAACCGGTCACTGATTTCTCCCGATCCGATGTCGCACGCCAGATCCGGGCTGCCCTCGACCGGGTCCGTGGACAACTGGGCCGCGAATACGACCTCGTAATAGGTGGCCGCCGGGTACGTACGGCGGAAAAGATTCATTCATTGAATCCTGCGCAACCGTCCCAAGTCGTCGGTGTCCATCAAAAAGCCGACAAGGGGCACGTTGAGCCCGCAATGGCAGCTGCATTGAAAGCTTTTGAGAGCTGGAGCCGGACCTCACGGGAGGAGCGGATCGATTTGCTGTTCCGCACCGCTGACCTGCTTCGCGAACGCAAATTTGAGTTGATGGCCTGGCTGGTTTTTGAAGTTAGTAAGAACTGGGCCGAAGCCGACGCCGACATTGCCGAAACTATTGATTTCTGCGAATTCTACGCTCGCGAAGCTTTGCGGCTTTCTGACACCAAGGCTCCAGTCCAGGTGCCAGGTGAAATTGATCGACTATTCTACATTCCCCTCGGCGTCGGCGCCGTGATTCCGCCCTGGAATTTTCCTTGCGCAATCATGGCCGGTATGACGCTGGCTTCCATCGTTTGCGGGAACACGGTGATTCTCAAGCCGTCCAGTGATTCTCCGACGATCGCGGCAAAATTCATTGAGATCCTGGAAGAAGCCGGAATGCCGGAAGGTGTGGTGAACTTCTGCCCCGGCGCGGGTAGCAGTTTTGGAGACGCCGTCGTCGCGCATCCGAAGACTCGTTACATCGCGTTTACCGGATCTCGCGAGGTCGGCCTTCGCATCAACAAAGTCGCGGCCGATCGATCACCGGGACAGGTATGGATTAAGCGCACGATTTTGGAAATGGGCGGGAAGGACGCGACAGTTGTAGACTCCGATGGCGACTTTGACGCTGCGGTTGACGGAATAGCGGCGGCGGCGTTCGGCTTCCAGGGGCAAAAATGTTCGGCCTGCTCGCGGGCCATCATCGACGAACGCATTTATGGCAAGTTTCTTGATCGCTTGAAAGAGCGCGTGGAGAGGACCACGATCGGCGATCCAGCTACAAACGCGAACATGGGCGCTGTGATCAACGAGGGCTCGATGAAATCAATTCTCAGTTACATCGAGATCGGCAAGCGCGAAGGACGCCTGGTCACCGGCGGCGAGCGCGCGATCAATGCCGGCGAGGGCTATTTCATCCAGCCGACCGTAATTGCCGACATTGAACCGAAGTCCAAGCTGGAACAAGAAGAAATTTTCGGCCCCGTGCTGGCGGTCATCAAGTCGCGAAATTTCGAACATGGCCTGGAGATCGCCAATGACACAGAATTCGGTCTGACTGGCGCGGTCTACACCAGTTCTCCCGAGAAGATCGAGCTTGCCAAACGCGAGTTCCAGGTGGGAAATCTCTACATCAATCGAAAGTGTACAGGCGCAATCGTAGGCGCACACCCATTTGGCGGCTTCAATATGTCGGGAACGGATTCGAAAGCGGGCGGGCCTGATTACTTGCTGTTATTTACGCAGGCGAAGTCGGTGGGAGAGAAGATTGTCTAGAATTCAGCGGTAACCGTGTGGGTCGGACATTCTTGTACGACGCGTTTGACTTTGGTTATTGACTCGAACAGAGCTTCATTTAAATTAATTCAACGAGTGCGGGCGGAGATCAAAAGCGTCGGACAAGAATGTCCGACCCACACGGTCATTTGCCCAACACCAGCTTGGCAATCGTCGCCAGCTGCATATTCGACGTGCCCTCGTAAATCTTTCCGATCTTAGAATCGCGCCAGTATTTTTCGACGGGATAGTCCTTCGTGAAACCATAGCCGCCATAAATCTCAATCGCCAGCGACGTCACGCGCTCGGCCACCTGTGAGCAGAACAGTTTGGCCATGGCGGCCTCTTTCACAAACGGCACATCCGCATCTTTCATCCGCGCGGCGTTATAGACCATCAGCCGCGCGGCTTCGATTTCCGTTGCCATCTGAGCAAGCTGGAACTGAATGCCTTGATATTCAGCAATAGCCTTCCCGAACTGCTTTCGCTCCTGCGCGTATTTGGCCGCGTACTGCCATGCTCCCCGCGCCAGTCCGGCCATTTGAGCGCCAATTCCAATCCGGCCTTCGTTCAGTGTCTCGATGGCAATCTTGTACCCTTTGCCTACTTCGCCCAGCAGGTTTTCTTTCGGCACGTGACAATCTTCCAGAATCAGTTCGCAAGTGGAGGAGGCTCGAATTCCCAGTTTGTCTTCTTTCTTCCCCACTGTGAATCCAGTGAATTGTTTCTCCACGATGAATGCCGTGATTCCCTTGTATCCTGCGGCTGGATCGACCGTGGCAAACAGAACGAAGACGCCTGCTTCCTTGGCATTGGTGATCCACAGCTTTCTTCCGTTGAGCACGTACTCGCTGCCTTTCAGTTCAGCACGGGTCTGCAATGCGAATGCATCGGACCCGGAACCGGCTTCGCTCAACGCGTACGCGCCGACTGTATCGGCCGCCATTCTGGGCAGGTAGCGCCTTTTCTGATCAGGAGTGGCCCAGCGCAGCAGCGCATTATTAACCAAGGTATTCTGCACATCGACGACGACCCCTGCCGACGCATCGGCGCGAGAGAGTTCCTCCACGGCGAGAATTGCTTCGAAAAACTTCCCGCCTGCTCCCCCGTACTGTTCCGGGACCTCAATCCCCATCAGGCCAAGCTGGAAGAACTGTTCCACAAGAGCCTGGTCAAAAACTCCTTCTTCATCCATTTGCTTGGCCAGCGGACGCACCTTTTCGTCCGCGAACTGGCGCACATTGTCACAAAAGAGAATCTCGTCTTCGGTGAAGAAGGTAAGGGGCGAAGCTAAGTTCTGCAGGGCAGTTTCGGGCATAAGATGTCCCACAAAGACTCTGAGATTCTAGCACCGCAGCAAGGGAGAAAAAGGCTAACTCTGAGCCGGAGGCTGCGCGCCGTGAACGATCTTCAGCGAATCCGATTTCAGAATCCGCTTGATCTGAGTGCGCGCATGCACTGACCACGGTCCGGTGGCATCGAGCTTCACATAAGCCTGCCAATGCTTGAGCGCCCTTCGCGGCTCCTTGCTTTTCTCGTATGCGAGGGCCAGGTTGTAATGCGCATCGGCGTAGGTGGGAGCTAATTGCAATGCGGTGAGATAGGTCTGAATTGCCTCCGCGATGCGCCCGGTTTCGTCGAGTACATTTCCGAGATCGAAATGGGCCAACGCATAACGCGGATCAATTTCGATTGCGCGCCGATAGTGCGCCTCCGCCGCTTTGTAATCTTGCCGGTTGTAATAAAGCGTGCCCAGATTAATGTGAGCGGCGGCATGTTCGGGATCAAGCTCAAGCACACGCTCGTAGGCGGCGATGGCCTGGAGCTGGTTCCGTGGGTCTTCCTCAAGCGCAACTCCACGAGCAAAGAGTTGAGCCACATTAGCCGAATCGGGTTGTTGCTCCGGCAGCGTAGAACTGCGCGTCACCGGCACGCTGGCAATAACCTTTTCTTCCGGAGAAAAATCGAACATGAACTGTCCCGCGATGGGCTCCAGCAGCCTGCCTTGGTGGCGGAATGCCACCCGGTGCCGTCCCGCCATAAATGCGCTGGCTTCAAGCAGAGGATTCTCCATTCCGGCCGCCTGCTTCCGCATGGCAACGAGCGACTGCTGAATCTCGCCAGGCCGCACTTGCCGCGCGCAAAGGTCGCGCACTTTCTTCACCTGCAGAAGGTCAAAGAAAGTGTAGCTTTCGGCGGCCGCAAGCAGACCAGCCTTCTCCCACGCGACCAACTGTCGCGCGCTCACGCGAAGAATCCTGATCAGGTCTTCTCGACTGTATCGGTACACGTCTAGGATACTGCTGCCACTCATTATCGGAAGCTCACGTGCTGATCGCAAGAGGAAAATAGTACCTTCTGTGGCACTGAGTGCAGCGGACTTGGTGCAAACCTTGTGAACTGCTGGCCGGCAGCTCGTTTGCGTGGGCGAGCGCTACAACCGCCTATGGGATGACCCTGCTGCTCGAGATCGACGATAAATCTGTTTGCTCCGTTCCGCCGCAGTGGACGGACGTTGTCGCTGCCGATCCCGAGATCGTCATGGGTGAGCAGCGGGCACTATTTCGCGTGGTGGACTTGTTG
>WNGK01000246.1_pt1 | contig 54440 bp, 57 predicted proteins | sample 5400601 | NCBI WGS metagenome assembly WNGK01 (sample SAMN13153376, study PRJNA577476) | soil metagenome | isolation source: 60 cm soil or saprolite under Garry oak tree replicate 1 | place: USA:California | collected 2016-06-15 | reverse complement strand
ATCCAGAAAATAGCGAACCAGGGCGGGATTGTCCAGGAAACGCTTCCCTGTACCTATCATCCCAGGCTTGAGGATTGTTTGATCAATCAGGTTCTCCTCCAAGGACTACACGTTGCGGCGCATCTTACCAACGATCGTAACCTCCGAATACAGTTGTATCGATTGGTCAGTTTCTTCCAGGATACCATTTCCCCCATTAAATCGGATCACAACGTGCTCAAGAGATTGCACAGGGAAATGGATCGATTAACTGCCGCATACAGACCAGCAATCACGATTATCAGTATGTTGCTAGAAGCTGAGGGGATTTCATTGGACGGAATCAAACCAGGCATACAACTCCCTGGTTTTCTCTTCGACATGAACCTCTTTTTTCAAGCACTGCTTTCTCGCTTCCTCAAAGAGAATCTCCAGGGGTATGATATACGGGACCAGTATAAGATAAAAGGGATGATGAGCTACGATCCGAACCACAATCCCCAAAAGCGCCGGGCGCCAGAACCTCGCCCTGACTACGTGATTACGAGGCAATCAAAGGTGGTCTCAATCCTAGATGCCAAGTATCGTGATCTCTGGGAAAACACCTTGCCGCCATCTATGTTGTATCAATTGGCGATGTATGCCTTAAGCCAACCTGGTGCTGTAGATGCTGCGATCCTGTATCCGACACTCCAGACAGATGCCCAAGAGGCACGAATCGTGATACGCGATCCAGTCTATGGGACAGATCATGCACACGTCTTGCTGCGCCCCGTTGACGTACTTCGCCTGGAAAATTTGATCTCTCATGCAGGGAAGGTAAACAACTGGAGAGAGCGTGCAGCTTTTGCCGAGCAGTTAACGTTTGGGAAGAATGAGAAGACGAGTAACAAGATGAACGTCAGATAACATTGTAAATATAAAAAAAGCCCGAAGCGTGCGAGATGGAGGTAGCAAGAAACCCTTCAAAGCTCGACGTGTCCAACTTCAGCCGAACTCTGGAGGGTTCTTTTCCGTTAGCTCCTACTTTTCCTTGGGTTATCTTGTAGTGACCCCTCAAAGGCTCTCTCCATCTCGTCAAATGGGAAGGTATGGGTCGTCATGAGCGTTGGATCGACGCGCTTCATCTCCAGCACGCGCAGGAGGCGTTCCATGCGCAAACGGCCACCAGGACACAGACCGGTCGTAATGGTCTTTTCCGCCATGCCGACTCCCCACTCGACGCGAGGGATATGCACGAACTCGCCTTGACCGTGATAGCCCACATTGGAGATGGTGCCGCCAGCTTTCGTGACTTTGATAGCATTCTGGAAGGTGATATCCGCCCCCAGCGCCTCGATAGCTGTGTCCACTCCCTGTCCACCAGTCAGATCGAGGATGCGCTGGACAACGTCCTCTTTGGAGAAATCAGCGATCGCATCGGCACCATAGGTGCGCGCAAGTTCTTGTCTGCGCGGTACCGTTTCTACTCCGATGATCAGCCCGGCCCCACGCAACTTCGCTCCTACTGTTGCCATCAGTCCCACGGGACCCTCTGCAAAGACAGCTACTGTTCCCCCGATAGGAATATTGCCGTTCTCTGCACCCATGAACCCGGTCGAGAGCATGTCGGCACAGTAGACCGCCACCTCATCAGGCACGCTTGCAGGAATACTGGCCATATTCGCATCGGCCTCGTTCACATGGAAGTATTCAGCAAACACACCATCCTTCGTATTGGAGAATTTCCATCCTCCCAGAGGTGCACCAGATTGGGAGGAGTGACCAGCCTGCGAAGCAGGATCGCCCCAATCCGGAGTGATTGCGCCAACCAGGACGCGATCACCTGGCTTGAAGAGCTTGACGTTGCTGCCAACTTCATGGACGGTGCCCACCGCTTCGTGTCCCAGGGTCAGGTTCTCTCGCGGGCCGACGGCACCGCCTACTGTATGGGAGTCCGAGGTACAAATGAGGGCCTTGGTCGTTTTGACGATCGCATCGTTTGGACCTGGATGGGGAATGGGTTTCTCCATGAAGCCCACTTGACCAATAGCTTTCATGACAAAAGCTTTCATGCTCGTTCCTTTCTTTGTTTCGTTGCATCAGCTTGCATACGCACACGAGATTATGGGAGATCTCAAATCCGTAGGGGAAACATCGTCTCCCGCTTCCCAATAAAGGAAGAATACTATCGTTCGCTCAAGAATTCATCACAGTAAGCCTCTGTTTTGTCACAATTGTATCACAAAGTGTAGCCGAATAAAGACTGCTCGTTTGTTGCATCTGTTGTGTTTTTCGGGTAGACTCTACTTTGGAGAGTTTCATCTCACTACGCGCCTATTGTCGTCTTCAAGCTGCTCCCGTCGGATTTCCAGTGTAGTGCGAATATTTTCAGGCGTCAGGAAGTATGCATACGTAAGAGACAAGGAGGCTGACTATGCAAAGCTCAGAACAAGTAGCGCTCTATGATCGGCTCGGTGGGGTGTATAACATCGCTACGGTCGTCGATGATTTCATTGACAGAATCATGGTCGATCCAAGATTGAATGCCAATCCTCGCGTGGATGAAGCCCACCATCGCGTATTGCCACCAGGGTTCAAGTACCTGGTGACCGAAATGGTCTGCTGGGCAGCAGGTGGTCCACAACACTACAGCGGGCGTTCCATGGAGGATTCCCATCGGCTTCTCATGATCACTCCCCAAGAGTGGCAGGCCTTTATGGATGACTTTCGGCAGACGCTCGATAAGTTCAACGTGCCCCTACCGGAGCAAGAAGAGCTGGTTGCTATAGTAGAAAGCACACGGGAAGCCATTGTCATCTCGCCCTTGCAAGAGCAGCGAAACAAGGAAACAGCTTGAGATCAGGTGAAGCAGCTGCTGGCGTTGATCCTCCGTTAGCTTGATCACATCCTTTTTCAGCGCTGGTATCCGTCCTAACCCTCTTGAGAGCACGAGCAACGGTTATAATGGATCGCAAAGGCAAGGAACCGCAGATGTGTTATACCCAGTGACCCTATGCGCAAGCACCTGAGTGGTTACATAGACATTTGGAGATAAAGCTTGTCATCCTGAGCGCAGCGAAGGATCTAGCTCGAGGGACGCAGAGATCCTTCGCTGCGCTCAGGATGACAGTCAGGACAGCTCTTAAGTCCGCTCACGGGGAGTCTTATCTCCAAATATCTGGTGGTTACAAAGAAATACCTGGAAGGAGTTTCCAATATGTCAGATAGCACCCAGATGGCTGGGAGAGTGGTTACCTTGTGGTGTTATCCTATCAAGTCGATGATCGGCGAGGAGCTCAACGCCACAGATGTCACCACACGGGGTCTGCTTGGGGATCGGGCCTACGCCCTCGTAGATCAGGCGACCAGCAAAGTCGCCAGTGCCAAGAACCCTGGCAAATGGCCGCACCTGTTCGACTTCCGCGCGGCTTTTGTCGTCCCCCCCCGCCCCGGTATGCCGCTGCCTGGAGTGAGGATCACACTGCCGGATGGTACGGTACTCACCAATGAACAGAGCGATATCAACCAGATTCTCTCCAAGGCGCTTCACCGCGAGGTGACCTTGGATGCAGCCGAAGGCGGCCAAGAAGAGGTCATTGCGTCTTCGTCCTCCACTCGCCGCTCGGCTAAGGCTGAAGAGTACTGGCCGGATATGGAAGGACTCGACTTCCGCGACACGGTCACCGACTTTGCCTTGCCGGATGGCACCTTCTTCGACTGTGCGACCGTCCATCTGTTGACAACGACCACTCTTGACCGGCTGCGGGAACTGTATCCACCAGGGCGGTTCGAGGTCCGACGGTTCCGTCCCAACATCGTCGTGCAGACCACCAGCAGCGTGAAGGACTTCGTTGAGGACGCTTGGATTGGCCACACGCTCGCCATCGGCGATGAGGTTCGCCTCGGTATCACAGGCCCTTGCCCCCGCTGTGTAATGACGACGCTGCCTCAAGCAGACTTATCCCATGATCCCGGTATTCTGCGGACAGCCGCCAGGCACAATCAGGTCAATGTTGGTGTCTATGCCACCGTGCTTCAGGGCGGGACTATTCGGCAAGGAGACCCGATCAAGGTCGAATAACGCTGGGAACCGTTCGTGCTCCTTCCACCAACGGAGCAGGCAAGTGTCATTTAAAGTAATTCCTGGCGCGTTTGTATCATAAAACTTGTCCATATTGGCTTGAGAGGCGCTTTCAGCAGATTGGCTTCTCTCATAAAATGACGTGACATTTTGTCTCATCTAATCAGCCCTTGCCAGATACGATAAAACGAGCAAGGTTTCTCGTATAAAATGGCGCATGTCTCTTGGAAACCGCGCGCTGCGAGCTGCATGATTTTATGCAAGCAGAACGCAGGCGCAAAGCTGAAAAGTGAGACACTGGAAGGCGAAGCAAGCCTCCAGAACTAAAGTGTTGATGCCACGCCAGATTATGAGAGAAAGCTCATCCTCTAAACGCGCTTGGCAGCGTGGCACGTTTTCTGAGAAACAGCCAATTTTTTAGGATAAATGACACGTCCGTGGGCATACCGTCCTCCGGTGATGTGTGCTGTGCAATCCACATCCTAGAGCTGACTGTTACCGGTATCTCAGGGAAAGCGGTTCCTGCTGCGTGATATGACATCGGCGACGTTCAGGAGTATACTTCCTCGCCAAGCAGTCATGAGCCTGGTGGAGGAGCCAATGACAAACCGAGTTGATGTCGGCTGAACCGTGCCTCGGTGTCCTGTTCCTTTTACCAGCAGACGAAGCCGCCATCTACCAGGAGATTGACACCGGTACAGAACGCAGATGCCTGACTGGCGAGAAAGACTGCGGGGCCAATCATCTCGTCGACTGTGGCGATCCGCCCCAGAGGTGTATCGGCAGCAAATGCTTTGAGTTGCTCGGCCACTTCCGGACGCTGGTTCATCGGCGTGAGGGTATACCCAGGACTGATGCTATTCACCCGAATCCCGCGCTCACTCCATTCCATCGCGAGACTTTTCGAGAGATGGATCACCGCAGCTTTCGAGCTATTGTAATGCGCCTGGGTGAGGCCGCGATTGACAATGACCCCAGACATCGATGCAATGTTGATGATCGAGCCGCGTTTGCGCGGGAGCATCACGTGAGCTTCGGCTTGGCAGGACAAAAAGACCCCCGTCAGATTAATATCCATCATCCGCTGCCACTGGTCGAGCGGCAGAGCTTCTGCGGGCGTCGCGTTGGCGATGCCCGCGCAGTTAATCGCGACATCCAATGACCCGAGTTCCGTCACGCTTGTGGCGATAGCGCTGTGGAGATCGGCCGCACTCGTCACATCGCCAGTCAGTCGTACTGCGTGCCGTCCCAATCCTTGAATGTGGTTGACCGTGGCAGGTAATCCAGCACTCGCCGACACATCGAAACACGCGACGTTTGCGCCAGCCTGCGCCAGCCCGATCGCTATGCCCTGACCAATGCCGCTACCCGCGCCAGTGACGAACGCATTTTGACCATCCAAGCGAAACCACTCCATACTGAACATCCCATGTCCTCCTCTCCCGGTCTAACTGAGACCGGTATCTCGGTGAAAGCGGTTCCTGTTGCGTGATATGCCATCAACTTGGTCTGTCATTGGCTCCTCCACCGATACGCCAAAAGCGATCGTTGGGAATGGTATCAATGGCGATGGCTGATGTCACATGCCGCAGCACAATCGCGTCTAGAGAAGATAGCGGTATCAGTTAGCGTCCTAGAGGACGGTTGTGCTTTTCGCAAATGGAGTCCGCCGCCGAGTCAACTAGCACCATTGGTTACTATCATGTACGAACCTAATAAAGGCTTGTAGTTATTGAAATCCATTGTTTAATTTCACCAACAGTGCAGTAATTCTTAGCTTGCACCTACGTTAAAATCGGGACGATACCCAAGATACAAGCATCAACTGGATAAAAGATAAGCCTCGTGGTTGTTTAGACCCCTTTGTTTAATTTTACCCAATGATGCAAGCATATCAAGAAACGAAGAAAGCACTTGAGGGAATATTGGAAATAGTAGAACCCAACCGCAGCAACTAGATAGTACAGAACTTACTCCTCGACTGGTTTTATAAGCTCAGGATAATCATTGCGGGGATTTCTGGCAGCGTCCCCTACCTGCCATTCCTCCATGTCTTCAGCAGCGTAGGGTTTTAATAATGGCAGCAATTGTTCCGGTTCTGTCATATCCGGATTGAGCCATACTGCTTCATCTTCTTTTTTCAAAATCACCGGCATACGTTCATGGTACTTCCCGGCGAGCTCATTGGGTGTTGTGGTTATGATGGTATAGCTGTGTATTTCCTTTCCCGTCTTCTTGTCCACCCACACGTCACAGAGGCCAGCCATCGCAAAAAGCTTTTGCTCCTTAAGCTGAAAATAATGCCAGGTAAACGGAGGACTTGCTTTGTTGACTTTATCCGGCTCATAAAATTGTCATTGCTCAGGTAACCTGGCACGTTTCTCTCATATAAAATACCCATGGTTGGCTTGGGAGGCGCATCGAGACAGTAAATGCGCGATCCGTCTCTCTCATCATCTGGCGTGATATCTAAGCCTCATCTATTTTGTAGAGTTGATGCGCAAAGACGGTTGCATCCAACACTGCACGAAAGCGCTCATTTTCCCTCATATCTTGGCGTGAGCTCTCACACAGTCACTGGAACTGGCTGCTCTCGTGGCTTCATTTTCTCCCAAGTAACTTGGCGCTTCTCCTGCATATCTTGGCGTGGGGCAAAAAAGAGAGCCAAAATAGATGAGGCTCACAGTGCCTCGAAACAAGAAAATGATGTCACGCCAAGTTATGCGAGAAAGCTGATCCTCTAAAAGCGCTTGGCTGTGTGGCAAGTTATCTGAGAAACGGTAATTTTTATCTGATAAATGACAGCAAGGCCGAACAGATGAGCATGTTGAGGCATGGCAGCGGTTTCGGGCAGGTTTTTGGGGCTGACTCTTGGCCACCTTTTTCGGATAGTAGCCCAACTCGGTCAGTTCCATCCTCCTGCCTCCAAGAAAGGTTTTCTTGGTTTAGTCTACCATATCTGGGACAATTTAGTTTTCGAAGGTCCCTAACTCGAATTTTTATGCACGAGCTGACACAGCGATACAACGGAAACAAGTGAAACAAATGAAACAAATGAAACAAGTGAAACAAATCTCATTGGAATTGCACTAGCTCGTAGTCGCGAGGATCGCTGCCAACCATAAACCAACTTTTCATAACTGCCTCCAAAGTAGATCAAGGTGAAAAAACACTTCAGTATACGAATAGTAGTACAATCTATCTGCAAGTGCAACACATCCACGCTCGTTGCAAAACTCTATCACTTTGAAGATCTTGTTGTATAATACCTCAAAAGAAATTTCGTACTATTTTCACTTCTATCGTCGTCCAACGTGACGTCATCAGCAAAAGGAGGTGAAGCAGCGAGTCAAGCAAGTGATGAGAACCTGCAAGCATTTTTCCAGCGTATCGACGAGCATCTTTCGTTAGATTTGTTCAATTAGTGGCGGCCGTTCCGTTTCCGTTTCATGGTGCCTTGGATATCTATCACATCGAAGTGACAAGAAGGAGGATACCTTTCATGGACATCAATTTGCGCGAAGTCACAAGTTCAGCAGTTCTTGAAGAGAAAAAGAAGCTCCGCAGGGAGTTTAAATACCTCGACATGATCTTCTATACGGTAGCCGCACTCATCGGGCTGGATACCATTGGCGCCTTTGCTGCAAACGGGACACAAGCCCTCACCTGGCTGGTTATTTCTGCCATAACCTTTCTTTTCCCCTATGCTTTGCTCATCGCAGAACTCGGCAGCACTTTTACACAGGAAGGTGGCATGTACGAGTGGTGCAAAATGGCCGGGGGCGCTTCTTTGCCGCCCTGGCTGCTATGCTGTACTGGGTCTCCAACCCCCTCTGGCTTGGTGGTACGTTAGCGGTTGGCGCTATCGCCGCGATCAAGTCTTTCTGGTTTGGCAGCCTGAGCTACCAATTTGGTGGGACTGCTGGGATTGATGCAACTGTCGAGATATTGATTGCCCTCTTCTTCATTTGGGGAACAATCTGGTGCGCCATCTTGTCCCTGCGTGTTGGGAAATATATCTCCGTTTTTGGCTCGTATCTCTAAATCGGTCTCCTGGTCGTATTCGTGCTCCTGTCATTGCTCTTCCTTCTAGGTGGTCACTCCCAGGGCAGTAGTCTCAACGCTGCCGATCTGCTTCCTACCAACTTCGCCTTGATTGTCAGTGGTATTCTACCCGTGCTGATTTTCCAATGGCAGGGTTTTGAGGTTCAGAACGGCGCGGGCGAAGAGATGGAAAATCCGCAGCGCGATGTGCCGCGTTCGATCATCCGAGCAGGTATAGTGGCTGTCGTGGCCTACGCCGCTTTTCTGATTACGATCCTGCTCGTGCTCCCCAAAAGTCAGCTTTCGAATGTGGGAAGTTTCTTAGCAGCATTCAAGTCTGTAGGTGTTGTGCTCGGACCTTTAGCCGTGCCTGTGGGCTGGTTAGTAGCACTGGCTTTTGCAATCGCCCTGGCTTCCAGCGGCGGTACCTGGATCATCGGCGCAGACCGTACCTATGCAATTTCGGCGCTCGACCGCACTGCCCCTCTCATTTTTGGTCGCTTCAGTGGAAAGTACGGCACCCCTATCGCCGTCAACATCATGTCTGGCATCATGGCGACTGTAGCGATGGTGGCGGCGGTTCTGGTCACCAAATTTAGCGCTGGAAATATTACGACGCTGTTCACCCTGGTGCTTGGTTTTGTCATCTCCACGGCGACGCTCGCCTACCTGTTCATCTTCCCATCGTTTCTGATCCTGCGCTACAAATATCCCCATGTGCCCCGCACCTATAGAGTACCTGGAGGTATGCCTGTCGCATGGATTGTGACGGTGCTGCCGTTTGCATATGCTGCATTCACTGTTTTCTTCATCCTCGTTCCAGGCACGACTATTTCAGTTGACCGGCTCACCTATGAACTGACCCAGTTTATCCCCCTGGTTTTCATTGTCTTGCTCACCATTGTCTTCTACATCATGGGGCACAATGATAAGCGTAACCAGGATGTGTTCGTTGAAATGGATGCCAGTGAAGCAGGTGCTGAGAGAGCAGGTGGTATCGCTGGTGAGTAATCACCTGGCCTTCACTTTCCCTCTGTGCTATGCTTGTTGTTACCGAGCTGGTGCAACAAGCATAGCGGCCGTCGGGCCTACGACGAGTTCTTTAAGCCTTCTTATCTGCTGTACCTTGTTCTGTTATCCTGCTGCTCTGTATGGCAGACTCGTATTTCCTGGCTGTATTCTGCAGGCCTTTGATGAGCAGGTTGGGAGTCAAACCGAAGACGGCGGCCATGAGCAACGATTGAGGCTTCACTTCGAAAATTTGCGCTAAAGCCGGTTGCACATTTGAATTATTGAGGGCCGATCCACCCAGCGCAGTAAGTGTTAGCAGCACCAGCACACCACCAATGCCGGCCAATCCAGAAAGCAACGGGGTCGCAACGAGGCGAGTCGTAGAAAAACCAAAATCATCGACAGCGCTCCCAGTCAGCGACTCCTGGTAAAACCTGCCGAACAGACCCGATACTGCTCCGACCAGGTAAAATGCTGTCGCTGCTATGATAGGACTGTTATTGCTATGGGCGGTTAGAATGCTAATACATAGCATGGCATGTGTCACTACCCCGGTAATTGCTATCGCTGCAAGGAGCCTGTTGCGCGCACGGAGAAGTCCTTCCCAACCTCTATCCTGCAAGGTATTGAGCGCTCTCTTTACCCGGCGAAGCGCAGAACGAGCAGTAGCCTTGGCCTCATCAGAAGTATCAAAACTATCCTGCTGTTGCGAGATACCCTTACGTGACAGGAACTCCTCGAACGCTCTTTCTTTGAGATCTGCCAGTGTTATGTTATTCTTATCTGGCTGATGCTCTTTGAGGTACACTCCCGCTGCCGGTTGAAGCGCCATTACCGCCTGGATCAATGTATCAAGGAGTTCATCCTTTGTGCTAATCTCGGAGCCTTGAAGAGCCATTTTGTCTCTCATCGCTCCATAAATGATTTCCTGGATACTATCAAATTCGATAATCGCCTCCTCAGCCTGGTGGACAAGGCGCCAGACGGTGCAATATCCAGAGCCACATGCCCAGAGAAGACCTGTGGGAGAGTTATACAACATCTTACGGATGTCAATGTAAGAAGCAAGCGCAGTTGTCAAAGCCGCACGAATACGTTCGTCGTTGATATATTTGAGAGGCTTGTCTATCTTACGAATCTGATCTATTGCCTCTTTGATGTCTTCACACTTTTTCTCCAGCATCCTCAGATCGTGGTCCGTACCATCTATGCCGAGTTTTGCTCGTATATGGCACAAGCTGCCCTTTAGTAAACCATAACTACCTGGATTGGCTGATTGTGCGCTAGCAAAGGGATAGCCAACCAAAGCTACGATCAGCCAGAGAGCAATGGTCACGAAATGTGCGAGAAACAGGATATGCCATGCAGAATGTGAATCCAGCCGGACAATAGGCGAAAGGTCCACTACGAGATCGGGGAACGAGAGGTATATGATTACAAGTATAGCGGAGGAGACGATGGGGATCATTACTCCGGTCAGTATGAAAGAGGCGCAGTAGCCGGTAATCCATATCCTCACACGTTTCCCGAAAGTATACTCGGACTCGTCAAAAGAATGAGTTTGCTGGCTTTTCCCTTCCTTTCCACCGTCTAATAGAGACAAGGAGGGCGAATGATTAACGCCAGTTGTAGAATTGGTCTGCGAGATTGTTGCCATCTGTTGTGCCTATTCCTATTCGTCTTTAGCTGACCATCATACACACCTACCTACGATAATCTCTTAGCTCACTATAATGTATAGAATAACTACTACGACTCCTATAAATTACTATCAAAACGCTATACATTGACGCTTTTGGTCGACGAGTTTCTACCTACCAACCGTCAACTTATACGAGGTTCGGATATTTGCCATTAAGACGATTGGGTTGGCGTTTTTTGGAGGGGAATCATTGTTACTCTTGACATGATTGCATATAATTAATTCAGTTACCCATACCCCCCTGGTATGGGTTTGCAGAAAGACAAGTAACAGTTAAAAAAATACAAACCTTTAAAGAAAGAGGGGTACCTCTATGCAGATAGTCAATAGCATAGGACAAGCATTATTTACGTCCTTCAGTATGTTTTGGGAAATCCTCTGGCCGTTAATTCTTGGTTTTACCCTTTCAGGCATCGTCCAGGCGCTCGTGTCCCATCAAGCAATGGCAAAGACACTTGGATGCGATGGTCCTAAATGCTTAACATTTGCAACGCTCTTTGGTATCGCCTCGAGCTCTTGCTCCTATGCGGCCGTTGCTCTCGCGCGCTCCATCTTTGTAAAGGGCGCCAGTTTTACTGCTGCGATGGTATTTGAACTTGCTTCCACCAATCTTGTCATCGAGCTTGGCATCATCTTAATCATCCTGATGGGATGGCAATTTGCAGCAGCAGAATTTGTTGGCGGCATTCTGATGGTGATTTTCATCGCGCTGATCTTCCGTCTTACCTTAACGCCAAAGCTCGTACAGATGGCTAAAACACAGGCTGAAAGGGGAGTGATAGGCAGAATGGAGGGACACGCGACAATGGATATGAGCGTATCAGGCGAGTCTTTTTTCTCACGGCTCTTCAGTGGGAGAGGATTTACGGCTGTAAGTCACTTCTTCGTGATGGATTGGGCATCTGTCTGGGTAGATATCGCGCTTGGGTTGCTCATTGCTGGCGCCTTAGCTGCGTGGGTTCCCGATTCATTCTGGAATGCATTTTTCTTGACCAATCAACCGACGCTGGCAAAAATCGAAGGCCCTCTTGTTGGTCCATTAGTAGCTATTTTCAGTTTTGTGTGTTCCGTTGGCAACGTGCCGCTGGCAGCAGTGTTGTGGAGGGGTGGCATTAGCTTCGGCGGAGTCGTCAGTTTCATCTTCGCAGACCTGATTATCTTGCCCATCCTTGACATCTACCGCAAATACTATGGCTGGAAAGTCATGGGCTATATCCTGGTTACGTTCTATGTGACGATGGCAGCAGCGGGCTATGTCGTAGAATTTCTCTTTGAGGCGCTGGGTATTATTCCGAGTAATCGCAACATTGCTGCGGTTACAGAGGGGGTACAGTGGAACTACACCAGTATCCTCAATATCATCTTCCTGGTGTTGGCTGCGATACTTGTCATTCGTTTTATACGCACGGGTGGCATACCGATGCTGCGCATGATGAATACTCCAGAGCATGACATGGCTCACCACGCACATCATGAGATGAGTTAGTAGCCAGGGAGACTCTTGCGGTCGCCCTTGAGGGGAGGTATACTGAGAAGCGGTTGCAAGCGCCTATATTCACAACAGAAAGGATTGGAATATGGCACCACCACCCCCTCACCGCTTGATCGACTTCCACAGTCACTACTACTCACCTGCCTGGTACCCTTTTTCCTCGGCGCAACAGTCCAGTACCCTCGCACAGGCGTGGCCTTTGCTCACGAATATCCATTCCCAACTCGTTGCTATGGATGATGCTGGGATTGACGCCAAGGTATTGAGTGCACCATCGGCGCTGATCACCGCTCCAGGCAAGCGATTGCCAATCACAATGATGGAGCGCATCAACGACCACTTCGCCGCGCTGGTCGCGGCAGAACCCCGCCGTTTGTTCGCGCTCGCCACTATTGACGCGTTCCAGGGTGATGCCGCTGCCCGCGAGGCGGAGCGGGCGATAAAGTCACTGGGTATGGGGGGCATCTGCGTTGACTGCGCACAGGGAGACAGTTATCTTGACGCGCCGGAGGCACGTCCGACCCTGGAAACAGCCGTGAAGCTGGGTGTGCCGGTCTTCGTCCATCCTGTGAACCCCGCGGGATGGACGGAGCGGATGGCGGCGAAGCTGGATCGCACAGGTTATCTCCTGGCGCGAGGCACAGAAACGGCCGCCAGCGTGCTGGCGTTGATGCGCAGCGGCACTTTCGACGAGCTTTCCAGTCTAAAAATAGTGCTGCCTATGATTGGCGCGGCGGCTTTCCTCTTCGCCGGCATAGCCGATTACGAATACGGACCGCGGGGGAGCTGGCAGGGATCGCTGCCGAGCATCGCCCGCAAGCGCCTGTACGTGGACACCATGGGTTTCGATCCGGTGACACTGCGCTTCGCTATCGAATTGCTGGGAGCGGAACACGTGCTTCTGGGCAGCGACTGGCCAATCATGCCAATCGCGACGCGACGCAAGATTGAAGAAACGCTGGCAATCCTGGATCTCACAGATGCCCAGAAGGTCGCGATCCTCGGCGGCAATACCAGGCAATTACTGACACAACATCCTACACCGCAGTAGCCAGGGCGACCGCAAGGGTCGCCCAATAGGCGTCAAGTGAAGAAAAAAGACCGCGAAAAACGAGGAAGGATGGGAGTGTTCCGTAGGGGCGGGAGCGGGGTGGATGTGGGGAGGGGACGCTTGCGTCGCCCTCGTCCTGGTCCCACGAGTCTTCTCCCTCCGGCCAGGGCGACGCAAGCGTCCCCTCCCCTACGGCAAAACGGGGTTTCTTCCTCCTTAACTTGACGCTTATTGGACGACCCTTGCGGTCGCCCCTAAAGGCTACCGAACCGAACCAAACTGCTGCATATGTTTGCGCTCCCGCTCAAGAGCGTCTCCCGGGAAGGATTGTTCCCCGCCGAGCGTACGGGCGTCGAGGGTGAGTTGGGCCGCTTCTTCCATGATGATGATCAGTTGCGCGGTGGCGAGAGGGTCACTACTGAAGGCCAGTAATCCATGGTTTGCCAGCAGCACCGCCGGAACCGTCGGGTGTCGCTCAAGCTGGTCCACGATATAGGAAACGGACTCCTGTGACCCTCTCGGCGCCCAATCCGCTACCGGAATGTCCTCCGTAATGCCGAAACGCAGAAACGCCTCGTACACGCATGGCAGGGGCTTATGGGCTAGAGCAAAACTTGTCACGCGAGGGGAGTGGGTATGAATGACGGCATGCGCGTCATTGCGCGCACGGTAGACACACGCGTGCATACCAACAATTTCGCGCGTGATCGGGTCCATTGTCCCTTCCACGACCTCACCATCATAAGTGACGACCACCAGTTGCTCTGGCTTCAGGTGAGTGATTTGACCTGTTGAAGTCAACAGTATGCGATCAGCTTCAAGCAATCTCACACTCATGTTGCCATGTCCGCTGTGTGACATGACGCCTGCCTGATAGAGGAGGTGTGCAGCCTGTACAAGCTGTTCTCTCAACTTACCGTAGCTCAAATTCGACATCTTTCCTCGCAATTCCAAAAAGTGGTTATGCTTTGAGCAGCCTCCTGAATTGGAAGGCTCGTACGATTAATACGACGCCATAAATGAGAGAAAAAATGCCGATTAGCCAGACAAACGCCAGCAGGGCGGCCCTTGGGATGAGGAACAGGACGACGCCCAGGAGAATGGATATGACCCCACCTGCTATAAGGGCCCACTCAATACCAACGCCAGGGGGCACAACGAAAGCAGCGATCACCTCGAAAATGCCTGTTACGATTGCCCAGGCGGCAATGAGGAAGAGCAATACAATCGCGGTCTCGCCGGGCCAGAAGAAAACCAGGAGTCCCAGTATGATGCCAGCAATGCCACCAATCAAGACCACCCACCAGCGTGAGTAGACGTTCCGTTCCTGAAAAGCAACAACCACCGCCGTAATGCCATCGATCAGGACATACGCGCCGAACAGGTAAATCAGAAACAGAAGAGTTGGGCCGGGCCATACAATGGCCACGATGCCAAAGAGCACCGAAATGATTCCACGCAGCAACACCAGCCACCAGTAGTTGCGAGGGATCTCGCGAGTAGTAACTACGCTCATTCTGCGTCTCCTTCTTGACAAAGTCCAGACAATACAATATTCATTCCACACTACTGTGCCTACAATAGAAGTATAAGGCGTAATTCCGCGGTACACATCCCACTTTCGGGTGATATTCACAAGTATAACATAATTTGGTGTTGAAAGGCCGTTCGTGGCGACACCACGAACGGCCTTTCAACACCAAATAGCGTATCTATTCATCCACGCAGTCGAGCATAGGCCAGGCGCAGGCCCTCCAGGGGCAAAAATGGATTGACATGCTGGATTTCAGGGATGATCGGAGCCATCAACTCACCCAGGCCGCCATGAGCAATTATCTTCACCTCGCTCTCATCGGTCACACCCGGAATCTCCTTGCGCAAGCGGCTAATCAAGCCCTGCACTAACCCGACATGCCCAAAGATGATCCCCGACTGCATGTTCTCTATAGTATTTTTTCCTAGCGCCGCGCGCGGAGGCGTCAAATCCACGCGGAAGAGGCGGGAGGCGGCGCTGCTCAAAGCCTCGGCGGAAATGACCAGCCCGGGGGCGATAGCTCCACCCAGGAAATCTCCTTCAGCCGAAATAACATCAAAGGTGGTAGCAGTGCTAAAGGCAATAATGATCGCCGGCCCACCATAGAGATGATGAGCGGCCAACGAGATGACAATGCGGTCTGATCCGAGTTCCCACGGATTATCGATAAGGTACTTTATCCCCAGATCCATTGTATGATCGACCGTGATGGCCTCTTTGCCAAAATAGCGCTGAGCCAACTCCTGGAAGACGGGGGTGAGCGGTGGAACAACGCTCGACACAATAATATCATCGATATCGGTTAGCTGATGGCCTGCATGATGTGCCAGGTCGTTCAGCACCATGGCGTACTCGTCGGTCGTACGCTGGCGCACTGTCGAGACTACCCAGTGACGCTGCATGGTTGTGCTGTTATACAGGCCAAACTTGATATTCGTATTGCTGATATCGATGGCAAGTAACATAGAAAACCCCTTATACTACGCGATGCTCTGCGCACTGGCAGCATACTGTTTGAGAAGAGCAGCGATCATGAAAGGATCTCCATGCGATTTATCATCGACGACAATCACCTCATGCTCGCTACGGCTATCTACAAAGGCCAGCGAGGTGGGCGTGCGCATACGTTTCATTCGCCAGCCCATTCCAGATGAGGTAAAGGCTCGCCCACCGAAGAGGCTTAACACATTCTCTCTCGCGTTCGGATTTGGCCTGTTTTCAGGGCTACTGGTTGAGCGGTCAGGAGGTGGAGCGCCACGTGCCGTAACATGCCGCACATACATGAGTGGAACGTGGATAATTTTTTCCCCTTCCTGCTTTATAAACTCGTTGGGGGTAATAACGATCAAGTATTTGTCTGCCTGTAAAAGACGCCTCGTATCCATGATCATGGCCCACAGGCTACCCAGGCCAACAAAAAGCAAAAAACCCAGGAACAACGTGGTAATGAGAGCAGCTATGATACCGTACTGGTAATTGTGGGGAATGACGCTATACGCCATGATGCCAAAAAGTCCAAGACCCAGCACGACGCCGGTAAACCAGCCTAATACTCCTACAAGAACACTGTTTCGTGAGAGCGGCAACACAACCCAGCCAGGAGGTCTTTCACCCTCTGTTCTGGCCCTGGTGATTATTTCGGATGACTCCATTAGAAAAAACTCCTCATGAATCGGGCACCAAAGTAATATAGTCCCATCTACTATATTATATCAAAGTTACTACGTCCCTGGTGAAATAAGGCTCTCATGGGTAGACATTTGGAGAGAAGACTTCCCGTGAGCGGGCTTGAGAGGGGTCCTGGCTGTCATCCTTCGCTGCGCTCAGGATCTCTTCGTCCGGTGAGCCAGATCCTTCGCTCAGGATGACAGGCATGAACTCCAAATGTCTATCTCATGGGGCTAACCCACAAGATACGCTTGTGGTACAATACAACATCGATGAACATTTGAAGGCAGGCACATCTTTGTGGGGATCGATATGGACGATCAGATACGACAGGAGGCTGTGGCGGCGGCTCGTCACCTACTTCTATTGTATAAAGCGGAATATCCAACATGGACAGATACCAGAACACCGGTAGATGACCTCGTATCCTGGGCCGGACTCCAGGTAGAAACATTTCACGTAAAAGATTATCCAGAAGGCACGTATGGCTTCCTTGAGCCAGATGAAGACCTGATCTGGCTCTGCCGGACGTTGCCTGAATCGCTGCGCCGCTTTACGCTGGCCCACGAGCTCGGCCACGCCGTGCTGCACAGAGACAACGCGCATAGAAGCCAGTTGTTGCAAGAAAGCGGGCAAGCGGCAAGTCTTCCCCCGGCATCGCAATTTCTACCGGAACTGTCGCGTGAAGACCCATGCCAGCAGCCGGATGTGCAAGAGGAAGTGGTAGGGCAGAACGAGCAGGAACTGTTACAGGAGGTGCTGGGCATCGGCCAGTCCTATAATCCTCGCAGCGAACGCGAACTGGCCGCCAATATCTTCGCTGCTGAACTGCTCATGCCCATTGAGCAGGTAAGGACCCTCTATTTGCACGAACACATCCCAACAACCGGGCTCGCCAATCTTTTCGACGTATCCAATGCCGCCATGCTCAACCGGCTAGTAAGCCTGGCAACGGAACCCTTTGTCCCATCCCATCCCGGCCCCCAGGGGCTGCCCTCGAACGGCACAAAAACCATTGCGAAAAAGCAATATGATGAGTTTCAAAAAGCGGCCATTGAGGCTCCCACTCCCGCGTTGATCGTGGCAGGGCCGGGCAGTGGCAAAACCAGCACGCTGATCGGTCGCACGGAATATTTGATCAATACGCTCGCCGTGCAGCCAGAGCATATCTTAGCTTTGACCTTCTCACGGAAAGCGGCACAGGAGATGCAGGAGCGCCTGGCGCAGGTACTGCAAAGGGATGACCTACGCAACGACAAAGGTTTCAGCGGGGGAGTCTTACAGCATACACCTACAGTCAGTACTTTTCATGCCTTCTGCGCTGAAATGCTGCGCACCTACGGTCAACTCGTGGGGCTGCGACCAGACTTTACCATTATCGACGAAACTGAAGGTTATTTCCTGCTGCGCCAGCTGGCGGGAGAAATGCCGCTCTATCACTATCGCAACTTGAAGTCTCCAGCATATTATTTTCCGGATATCTTGAAAGCCATCTCGCGCGCCAAAGACGAGCTGGTATCGCCCGAACAGTATCGACTGCTGGCACTACGTATGCTGGAGAGCGCAGCCGACGAAGAGGCGCAGTTGAGCGCGCAGAAAGCCCTCGAAGTAGCCTCCATTTACGGGCTCTACCAGGAAGGTCTACGTGAACGGGGAGATACCGACTTTGGCGGCCTTATCATGCTGACAGTCCAGCTACTACAAGAGGTCGAGGAGGTACTCTACGAACAGCAGCAGCGCTTTCACCATATCCTTGTCGACGAGTTTCAAGATATCAACAGGGCCAGCGGTGTACTCCTGCGTTTGCTGGCAGGTGAAGAGCGCAACGTATGGGTAGTCGGCGATGCAAACCAGGCCATTTATGGGTTTCGCGGCGCTTCACCGGCCAATATCGCCAACTTCCAGCAGGACTACCCCGGCGCGGTAGTGCTGCCTCTGAGCCACAACTACCGCTCTCGCCCCGATATCGTGGACCTGGCCGAGTCATTTCGCTGGCGGCAGTTGGAACTGGACATGGATTCGAACTCCAAAAACGCAGTTTCCACCGGGGAAGATGCTTCGTCCAGCGCCCCCAGGAATGTACAGGCCACGCGCATGACCCATGCTGAGACGTATGTAACGCTGGCAAGTGCAGAGGATGTCGCCAATGAACTGGCAGGGCTCATCATGGATATCCGCTACAAGCACGCGCAGGGCTATGCCTATAAAGACATGGCGATACTCTGCCGCACGCGGGCGTGGGTGGGTAAAGTTACTCGCGCCCTGGCGCTGGCAGACCTGCCCGTGGTTGAGAAGAGGGGCGTCCTGACCCAGCAGCACATCAAAGATCTGCTCTCCATCGTGTTACTCCTGGCCGATGCAAGCGGTATGGGCATCCTGCGCGCAGCGCGACAGCCAGAATATCTCCTCTCGCAGAGCGACATTGAAACCCTCCTGCTGGCAGCGCGCGGGCAGACCCGTCCGCTGAGTTGGATGATATTCAATGACGAGGCGCCGCTCAAGATGAGTGTCGAGGGCCGTCACTCGCTGTCACGCCTGTCGAGTATGTTACAATCACTCTCCCAGTTCGCCCCCAATGCCTGGTCGCTGTTGGCGCAATACCTCTTCATGGAAACATCGACCATGCGCGACCTGCTCATAAAGGCTGAAAGCAAGCTTGAGAATGCAGGTGCAGGCATGCACGAGAACCTGCAAGCATCTCCCCTGCTGGCCGACTACCTGGCTTTTTTACAGCTTGCCCGGCGCTATGACCAGCAGCAAGAGATGCTGCGCAGGCGACTGGAACAGGCGGCGGAGGAACGTGGTGAACAGATCGCACCTCCTCAAAAAATTCAGGAACAGCTTAAAGGTTTTCTCGATTATTTGAACGTCCTGACACGTTTAGGTCAGGATGGTGGTGATAACAGGCGGCAAGGAACTGAAGAAAATAGCGAGGAGGAGCCGGATATTATCCGCGTCATGACCGTCCACGCCAGCAAGGGACTGGAATTTCCCGTTGTCTACCTGCCCGGTCTGATCCAGCGCAATTTTCCCTTGCAGGCGCATGCCAATCCCGCGCCTACGCCGGTGGGAATGGTACCGGCTGGCAGTGAAGGCAAAGCGGCCCACGAGAGCGGCGAATCCTGCCTCTTTTACGTCGGAGTCACACGTGCCCGCGACCACCTGGTGCTGAGCTATAGCGAACGTAACGGCAAACAAAAGGCCAGGGTCACTGCCTACCTGGATGCTTTACTGGCTGGATTGCCGCCTGAACGTATTACGCGGCTGCAATGGCAGGGCATGATAGAAGAAACATCCGACTTAGAGGAGCAGGACGACGATCGCCCTATCTCCTTGCCCTCCACCCAGCCCAGCAAAGACTTTCTTGACACGGTAAAACCCTCTACTTTGAAGATTTCAGCGATTGAAGGCTATCAACGCTGCCCGCGCCAGTATTTATACGGCACTATTTATGGATTTCGCAGTGAAGAAGATGCCTACCAGCTTTTCTGGCAAGCGACACACAATACGCTCGAAACCCTGCAAAAGCGCCTTGCCGGGTCAGACGGACAGGAAGCGAACAGCCCGACCGTGGAGGATGCGCAGAACATCTATAGCCGGCACTGGCAAGAGTTGGGAGGGCCAGCGTTGCCCTTTGCCGCCGTCTATGAGCAGCATGGACACGAGGTCGCCGCGTCGATTCATAGCAAACTGCTTGAAAGCGGTGATACCAACTGGAAACTGCGCCACGATGTAACGGTGGAGGCCGCCGGCAAGACGATACACCTGACCGTTGATCGCGTAGAAGCCGCCATAGCAGGCAAACCAGGGGGTACGCCCGCTCGCTTTGTTCGCGCGCGTTTCGCGAAACGCAAGGAGAAGCCGACAATTGGAACGCGTGAGTTGCTCTATGCCCAGGCCTACCGCCAGCTCCACACGGGCCAGAACCTCGAGCTACACTTCCATAATTTGAGCACAGGCGAGACCTTCCCCATTACATTGACGGCAAAAAAAGAGCAGAGCCTCTATGATGACCTGGAGCAGAGCATTCAGGGCCTTGAGCGCAACGAGTTTCCCGCTAAACCTGATAGCTTCCTCTGCCCCACCTGCCCCTTCTTTTTCATCTGCCCGGCATAAAAAATCAAACGGCATCAGAGGAAGAACCATACACCCCGCGGTACTCCGGAGGCAACATCTCCGCAATCTTGCGCATCACCTTATCAGTCGCCTCATCAATATCCTCGCGCGTAATCTTCTTACCCTTTGGCGTCAGCACCATCGGTTCACCAAACGAGATAGTCACCGGGGCACCAAACTTCTTCAGCATGTTTTCGCTGCCCCAGATCGCCACCGGGACGACAGGTACACCGGTACGCAGGGCGATCATACCCATGCCGGAATGAGCTCTGGCCATAGTGCGCGTGCGGCTCCGTGTCCCCTCCGGGAAAATGACCAGGATATTGCCCTTCTTCAACTGCTCCTCACCAGCGCGCAGGGCCTGGCGGTCGCCCTCACCCCTTTTCACGGGAAACGCCCCCAGGAAACGCACCAACCAGGCGAGCCTGCTGTTAAAGTACTCTTCCTTTGCCATGTAAACCACTTTACGCGGCAGGTGAAAGGGAATCAGCGGAATATCAGTCCATGAAAGATGGTTTGACGCAATAATAAATGCGCCCTTTTTTGGTACATTGTAAAGGCCGCGCAAACGGATACGCGCCACGATATGATAGACAAAAATCACAAACCAGCGTATCGCGTGGTACAGTATCGGGGGTATATTGTAGGGTTCGTATAAATTCTTCTGCGGCCTGGACCCCGGCGGCTTCACCGGCTTCACTGGCTTTACTGGTTTTACCGGCCGCACCTCTTTGTCTGTACCCGCTGCCTCCGTTGTTCCTGTACTCGAACTCTCTTGTTCCTGTTTCATGTCCTGCTCTCCAGATAACGATGGATAACCTCCAGTACTTGTGGGATGCTGAGATGATCTGTGTTAATGACGACAGCATCCCCCGCCTGCTGCAAGTTGTTGCGATCAATATAATCTCGTCTCCGTATATCCTCCAACACCGTCTCCATGGATGGTAGGGCGGGATTACCCGGGCCAAAACGTTCTATCAGTTCGGCGTAACGGCGGCGTGCTCGCTCTTCAAGGCTGGCTGTGAGAAATACCTTCAACTCGGCGTCGGGCAAAACGACCGAGCCGATATCGCGTCCGACCATCACCACGCCATCGCGTTGCGCCATCGCCCGTTGTTGCCCTATGATAATAGCGCGAACGCCCTTGTGCGAAGAGGCTACCGAGACGGCGTTGGTCACGGCGGCGTTGCGAATATCCCAGGTGACATCCTGTCCATTTACTGTGACAGTATATTGGCGTCCATCATCGATGATGGGGCGGCTGATCGCGATCTCCGCGTGACGTGCCAGCTCCTCCATAGCCGCTGCATCTGTGATATCGACGCCGTTTTTGAGTGCCAGCCACGTCAACGCGCGATACATAGCTCCCGTGTCGATATAGAGATAGCCCAGCTGCCGCGCCAGTTCTTCCCCGATCGTGCTTTTGCCCGATCCCGCGGGCCCGTCGATGGCGATACGCCGTGGTTTCTGCATGTCACCTCACTGAGTCAATGAACACCGATACTTTCTGGGATTATACCACATGCATGCGGCTTCTCATGCTGTCTGTTTCGAGCGGCCTGGTGAGCCTGGTTGCGGTGGTGTTTTGTCTACTGACGTCTATGGTTGTACATGGTTTTCGTTCGGTTTTGCTGTCAGCGTTTTCTTTTGCAGTGCACCTTTCTGTTGTTATGTTATACAATACATACTTGATCAGGAAGACTCATCAACGCAAGAGCAACAAGAAAGAAGGGGAAGAGATCATGATCAAAAGAGAAGACTATCAATTGCCTCCCAAAGAAGGTTTTATCCTGACACACTTCTTGACCGTAGCGGATGTGAAACGCTCAGCGGAGTTTTATCTGCGCATTCTGGGAGGCACTGTTGTTCGTAGTGGCGAACCCACCATCATCCACATTGCCAATAGTTGGCTGATTTTGAACGTCGGTGGCGGCCCAACGGACGATAAACCAAACGTGACGCTTCGTCCCCCTCAGAACCCCAATGAGGTTTCCAGCTTCCTGAATATTCGTGTCGCGGACATCAGGGCCTCGTACGAGGAGTGGCGAAGGAGAGGGGCCGAATTCCTTACCGAGCCAAAGGACCATGGCGTGGAGATTCGCTGCTACATGCGTGACCCTGACGACTATATCATCGAGGTCGGGCAAACAATTGCTCCCCAAGCCTGAACATGTGCTCCGTAAAGCGATCAATGCCACCTTGCCGTCGGTGCAAAAGTCGCGGTCCCGTAAGCATTGAAAAGGTCTTCTTTCCTGAAGAAGCCCTGCTATCACGAAACGGCCCGCTCCATGAAGTATTCTCTCACGTCCTCAACGGGAGCTCGCACCTCTGATCAGGCTGTCGCAGGAGAAACGTCACGGCCTCAACCACGTGGGGATCAAACTGCGATCCCGCGCAGCGACGCAGTTCCGCCAGGGCAACCGTTGGCGCACACGCTTGTTGATAGGGTCGATCCACGGTCATGGCCAGATAGGCATCCACGACCGTCAGGATGCGTGCTCCAAGGGGAATCGCCTCTCCCTTGAGGTGGTCGGGATAGCCCTGACCATCCCAGCGTTCATGGTGCGCGCGAATCACGGGAGCCAGGGGCCGCAACGCCGGGATATGGCTGACGACCTCTGCTCCAACCAGCGGATGTGTCCGCATCAGTTCCAACTCCTCCTCCGTCAGACGACCAGGTTTCCGCAGCACTCCATCGGGTATGGCCACCTTGCCGACATCATGCAGGCGTCCTGCCAGCGCGATCATCTGCGCTTCTGTAGTGGGTAAGCCCAGGGCGCGGGCCAACTGGAACACGAGGTCGGCCACCTGCTGGGAATGGCGCCCAGTCAAGTCATCACGTGCCTCCACCAGGGTCACCAGGGCTTCTGCCATGCCCACCAGCGCAGCTTCTTCCCGCCCTTCCTCTGGATGGCTCTCTGAGAAAAGTGCGAGCACCGCGGGATCGCTGGCCGCACGCACCTGATTGCGGCCAAAGCGTTTGGCCGCATACATGGCCTGATCGGCGGCGCTGAGGAGGCCTTCGCGCTCCTGGGCATGGGTGGGACAGCTCGCCATGCCTACGGAACACATCAGATGGATGCCGCCGCCGACACTGAAGGTATGGGCAGCCACCGTAGCCCGCACTTCCTCCGCCAAGGCCAGGGCTTCGTCTGCCTGCAGCTCCGGCAGGATCGCCACGAATTCCTCGCCGCCCCAGCGTCCCACCGTATCTATACGCCGCAGTTGTGCCCGGATCAGGATGGCAAACTCATATAGCACGGCATCGCCAGCCGTATGCCCGTAGCCATCATTGAGCGCTTTGAAATGATCCAGATCGAGGAACAGCAGGGAGCAATCACGGTCGTACTGTCGAGAACGTTCAAGTTCCTGATCGAGCCGAGCAAGCAGAGCCCGGTGATTGGGCAACTCGGTGACCGGATCGGTCGTCGCCAGGGCCAACATGCGCTCCTGTTTGCGTTGCTCAAGTTCTCTCCGTTCAGCCATCACAGCTGCCAAAATCATCGATGTGACCGCAATGATGCCCATAAAACTCTGTAATAATATAAGACTCTCACTGATGTCAGTTGAGTAAGAGACGACGCCTTGCATTGTCCCAATAACTGCGAGAATGGATAATGCAAAGATGGCAGAGAGTGCTCCGCGCGGGCCAAATCGCAGTGCAGCCCAAATGAGGGGAGGGAACACTAAATACGTCAGTGGGTAATTTCTCTGATCCGTATGAAGAAGTCCGAGAAAGACAATCAGGCCAACTGCAAGGACGAACACCGTGAGTATTCCAATTTCAACCAGGCGTTTTCCTGAAACTTTAGCATGAGGCCATTTGCTCCATGTGAGGAGCAACGGAGTGACGATGAGGATACTAATCATATCACCTATCCACCACGCTCTCCATGTAGGAAAATACGTTGAAAACGCAATGACCCTCCCCAGCAAAAGACTGGACACGCCAAGAGTTGCACTGATGAGAGCACTGAGGGGCATGGCAAGAAGAACCAGTACAAGAACGTCCCTGAGGTGGTCAAGAGCATTGCTAAACCCATGGCGCTTGAGCAGATAGGTCCCTACAAGGGCTTCAAGGGTATTTCCTATGCCTATGCCCACTGCCACAAAGAGCGGAGCACCATTGACCAGGTTGACCAGAAACGCTCCCAGGAGAATTGCTGGCCAAAGACGATATCCAAAAAGAAGCAGTGTTGCAACTGCGATCCCTGAGGGAAACCAAACAAGAGTTGCAAATCTACTGACTGCATCGAAGGAAAGGCCGAGTTTGGCTGTGCTGAAGTAGATGGCAAAAAGCAGGAGTATTTCGACCACATACGAGAAATATCCCGGTTTTCTATGAGATGGGCGCAATAGAAACTCCAGCTTCATATACTCGTCCTCCAACGAAACGATAGCTTGGTAATACCTTCTAAGTGGTAGCTTGCCTTCTCACCTTGTCAGGCGCTGATCCACGCCTGGCCCCACGTCTTCCACAGAACAGGTCCTTTGGGCAGGGGTTGATGAAAGGTGTGTTGAGAGTCTGAGACAATACGAGGAGTATACCTCACTATCTCAACAAAAGGAATAGATTAGTACTTTTAGATGTAAAAATGTATCCGACACTTGCTTGTTGTATCTCTTGTGTAGAGATTGAGACTGTACTTCCCTGCTACTATTACATCACTGCTTCATCGTATTCATGCGAGAAGGGTGTTTGTAGCTGCTAAAGAACTTACCTCAAAGGTGGTGCAAGAGCGGGTTCTGTCATGCACTTGTCACAATCGCAAGATGACCTTCCTGCTCATTCCACGTTGTCGCGGTGTGCAGCGCTGTACACAGCTTCTGCATCGTCGTAACAATGGCTCTCCTCTCGTTGCTTTCCGCACGTCTGGCCTGGAACTGTTGAATGACGGTGGGATAGAGGAATAGACGGGATATGGCAGCGCCATCGGTTTCAACCACAAACACGCAGCTGCGGTCGTTCCGCTCGATTTCATCGACCGCATAATCGTCGATAAAGTCGCCAGCACAATACAGAATAGGTTTGTCCTTGTAGATCTCGATGCCTCGAATGACATGACCAGAATGCCCAAAGATCGCATCAGCGCCTGCATCGATCAGCGCACGCGCAAAAGGAAGATGTTCTGCTGGAGGATCGTACCCCCAATTTGGTCCCCAATGAGCGGATACCACCAGAATATCTACGTCCTCTTTTGTCCTCCTCACCACCTCAAACAGCTGTTCGGCGCGCTTCTCATGCAACTCAATGGGAACATACCAGACGCCCGGTTGTTCGTCTGTGGCTGACCATGCGGGCTCATTATCGGTAAAGGCCAGCAGCCCGATCGTTTTTCCGTTCACGCTCCATATGGCGGGTGCCGATGCCTCCCGGAGCGTGGCACCCGCACCGGCGTAGTGAATTCCCGCCTCTTGCAGGGTGTTCATCATGTGAAACAACCCCTCATATTCAAAATCAAGCACATGGTTATTCGCCAACGAAACGGCGTCTATGTGCGCAGTTGTAAGGGTTTGCACGTTTTTTGCATCCGAGCGAAAATGAAACACTTTGGGCGTGGCTGACCAGGGTGTTCCCCAATCGGAAAGCACGCACTCCAGATTACAGATACGCACATCCGTATCGCGCAACAGCGACAACGTATCTCCCCACGGATACGCAGGCGGCTTTCCCTTGAGCACTTCATTCACCAGTCGCCCAAGCATGACGTCGCCTACAAATAGCAATTTCAATGGTGATGGTTTCATTTCTTCCTCAGGTCTACATTCCCTTCCGCCTCTTCGACCGTTCGAACGTTTCTCGCCTTTAATATATAGCATATCATGAGCATCGGATAAAGAGTTATAACAGAACGAGGGTCGGATGCGAGTTGACCCTCGTTCTGTTTTCTTGTGCTATAGAAACAATGTACACTTTCGACTATTTAAGATCCATCCAGGCTGTAGGCTATCTGGTGGTTACTGCTTTCAATGTCTGCTGCACCAGCGTGGGGAGATTCTGCTGCAGCCAGCGGGCCATCTCCTCTTCCTCCTGCCGAATTTGCTGGCATACCGCGGCCGTTTGCTGGTCGTTGAGATCCTCAGCAGCGCGAATGAGCGCTGTGTAGGAGGCAATCTCGAAGTTCTCGGCCGCGTAATCGGCCAGCGCGTTTTTCACCATCTCGTCCTTTGCTGGGCCCGTTGAGATGGCCTGCATCTGGCCGAAGAGCGTAGCCATGCTCGTCTTGATCGTGGAAGTTTTGCCACCAAGCGTCTCGATGCAGCCCTTCACCATCTCGGCATGCCGTCGGGTTTGCTCCAGGTGCTGCTCAAGCTTTGCTTGCACGTGCGGAAAGTCCTGCGCATCCTTGACCTGGTGCTCCAGTACCTGGATGAGCGCATTCTCCATCCCATGGGCATCGTTCAGCCAGGAGATCAATAAGTCTTTTTCGGTCATATTTTCTTCCTTTCAAGCTCTGTATGATCGAAGATCCGTCCCTCTGCGAACAGTATCTTCATCAATGCTAAAAGATTCTCAGTGCAACACCCCTTTGTTGCTGCTGCAATCAAGTAACGATCCATCTCTCTGGCCCAAACCACTCCCTCTTCGTGTAAAAGCTACCGGTTCCAGGGGTTACTCAAGACACGGGAACCAGATGATCAGCTGTCAAACTGCGACTCCCATCTGCCGCGATACGTCATCCGTTGCTCATAGAGAGGTAGGGAATGGACATAGTTATTACGATTCATCGATCTTTTGTGTGACTCGACCACTCCTCTTTAAGAATATGAGAAATTTCTCATACGCCCTGCTTGCTAATGTGATAAGCTACATAAAATAGTATGCAATCTATCTCTTTTTGAAACCTTTTTCAGAGCTTTTTCTGTAGCAAAAGAAATCGCCAATAGGAATAAGACACAGTGAACGAACGCGCGAAGCTCGGCATTTTATGCGTTCTGTTGCTACTCGCAATGGGTTTTACAATAGTAAAGGTTGTAGATACCTTTGGAGCAATGCGAAATCTCCAGGTGCAATATAGTGATGCCAGGTCAGGAGACGTGAGTACTGTCCGCCCCTGGATGACCACTCATGCGATCTCTCTTATCTATCGCGTTCCCGAAAACTACGTGAACAACTCACTAGATGTTACCAGCACCCCTGTGCACCATCATGAGACGCTCTATGAGATTGCCAGTCACAAGCGGCAACCTGTGGATCGGGTAATACATACCGTACAACGTGCCATTTTGACCTACCGTAAGGGGCATCGTCGCATTTCAACGCGTACGCAGCTGTCCGCCAGAAAACCTCTTTCACCAGGAAGGACAGTACGTTGAACGCTTTTTTTATCAGCGCGGTGCAGCAATATGGGTATCTGGCGCTCTGGTTGATCGTTTTCGTCGCAGCCGCCGGCGCTCCCATCTCTGGCTCTCTCCTCCTTTTTGCCGCGGGAGCATTTGCTGCTTTCGGAGACCTCAACATCATCATCCTGTTTCCGGTTGCTCTGAGTGCAGCCGTGATGGGAGACAATCTTACCTATTTCATTGGCCGTCGCGTGGGGATACCTCTACTAGCGTGGTTTGAGCGACAAAAGCGTTTTCGTTGGATCTCGCCGCAAGCTCTGGAGCGCGCGCGAATCTACTTCAGGCGTAGGACATCATTAGCAATCTTTCTTACCCGCTTTCTGATCGTTGCGCTTGGTGGCCCGATAAACCTCCTTGCAGGGCTGGAACAATATCCATACCCTAACTTTCTGTTCTGGGATGTGAGTGGTCAAATACTTGGAGCGATCATTTCTCTCGGCCTGGGTTACATCTTTGCAGCAAGCTGGGAGGAAGCAGCAGGCCTTTTTGGGGCTTTCTCAGGTTTTTTCCTCGCCTTCCTGACGGCCGTTATTCTCTCCTTCGTGCTTGTGCGCATGATACGCCAGCGCAGACGCACTAGAACGGCTGAAGCAGAGGCTAAAGACATACTCTCACCGATAGAAAGTATAGTCAAGCAGGATACCGGCCCTTTGCCCATTTCTGATTAGGGCGCTGTAATGAAAGCATCGAAGCCTACCATTTTGATACTTACCACTCACACCGGCGGTGGACACCTGAACCTCGCGCAATCGCTGAAGGATATACTTGGGACAACCTGCGAAGTAGCAATTGTGGATCCACAGCCCGTTCTTGTCGATCGCTGGTACGCGTCAGTCAGCCGGCATTCTTTGAAATTTTTAGAGCGGCAATTTACCTTCACCAACAACGAAACCGCCTCGTCAGGGCTACACCGTGTACTTACATTGTTGAGCTTCAGGCGATTACACTGCGTGATAGAGCGTGTCCAGCCTGCGCTGATCATAACGACACATGCGCTGTTGTCCTATGCAACTGCCCGTGTCAATGAACGTCGACGAGAACGTGTCCCGCTCGTCTTTCAGCTCACCGACCTGGGGCGGCTGCATATGACATGGTTTACCGAGAAACAGGCCGATGCCTACCTTGCTCCGACACGCGAAATTTTTTCCCAGGCCCTGGACCAGGGTATCGAGAAAAACCACCTGCACCTTACTGGAAGGCCAGTGCGACGCCAGTTTTTAGAAGTCTCTCCAGGCAGGAAGAGTGAAACGCTCGCGGCCCTGGATTTTGACCCTGCGATATTTACAATCTTTCTTCAGGGAGGTGCAAAAGGGTCAGCCGGAGTTGATTGGACTATTGAGAGCCTGCTGAGTACGGGTATGCCAGTGCAAATTATCCTGGCGGTCGGCAATAATAAGAGCCTGGCGACCCGTTATGCAGGCATTGAGCGAATACGAGCCCTGCCTTTTACTGAGACCATCGCCCCCTATATGGCTGCTGCAGATGTGATAGCCGGTAAAGCAGGGGCGAGCTTTATTTCCGAAGCTTTCATGCTCGAGAAACCGTTTCTCATCACGGCTTTTATTCCAGGCCAGGAAACTCCCAACCTTCAATTCATCGAGCAGCACAACCTGGGGTGGGTTTGCCTGGAAACAGGCGCTCAGAATGAACTGCTTATCAAGTTAGCAAGCAACCCGGGCATGATCACAGCAAAGGAGGACAGCATTCGAGCTTACAAAAGCTGGAATACGCAGGCAAACCAGCATATTGGCCCGATCATTGGTCAGCTACTTTCTTGAGAAGATATGCAATTGCTAGTAATCGGTTTGAGAAACCTCGTTCTTCGTGGTGCGCCAGTTGACGGTAGGTATGATCAGGCTCCTGTCAATCTGCTCGCGATGCTTGATGGCAAGCCCGATTAGCGATTCCAGTACGGACCCGTTCAAGAGATGCGGCTCAAGTCCCAGCTCAATGAGCCTGATATGAGTGGCATTGTAGTAGTGTTGCTCTGCTTCAACGCGAGGGTTTGGAAGATGTTTGATCTGAGCCTCTAAGCCGAAATGCTTGCTCTCCCTGACAACCGCTTCTGCCAGTTCAATAAGGGAAAATTGCTCGGTGATCTGGTTAAATACCCGGTACTCACCTTCTCCTGGTGGTGTTGAAATGGCTAGTTCGATGCACCTGATGGTATCTCTCAAGTTGATATAACCACGAATTTGATGCCCTTTACCGTAAACGGTGAGGGGATTCTCCACTGCAGCCTGGACGCAAAAACGGTTGAGGGCAGTGCCATAGATCTGATCGTAGTCAAAACGGGTTGCCAGACGCACGTCCTGTAGAGTTTCATCGGTCTCAACGCCATAGACGACGCCCTGATTCAAGTCGGTGGCGCGTAACCCCCAGATTTTGCAACAGAACATAATGTTGTGACTGTCATGGACTTTGCTCAAGTGATAGATCGACCCGGGCTGTTTGGGGAAAGGCAGAACGTCTGAACGGCCCTTGTGGTGGATCTCGATAAAGCCCTCCTCGATGTCGATATTTGGTGTGCCATATTCGCCCATTGTGCCCAATTTCACGAGATGGCAGCCGGGGGCAAATTCTTTCATGGCGTACAGGACATTGAGCGTCCCAATAACGTTGTTTGTTTGTGTGAAAACGGCATGCTTGCGATCAATCATGGAATAGGGGGCGGAACGCTGTTCGGCAAAGTGAACGAGGGCCTCCGGTTGAAATGTTCGAAAAACTGTGGCAAGCGCTTCATAGTCCATCGTATCGCCAATACATAGCTGAATCTGCCGTCCAGAGACTTCTTTCCAGGCGGCGATACGTTCATGTGCCGTGTAGATGGGAAGCAAGCTATGGAAGCCGCGTTCAAGGTCGAAGTGCCTGCGCATGAAATTGTCGAAGATGGTAACATCATGCCCTTTGCCGGAAAGGTAGAGTGACTGGGGCCAGCCAAGGTAGCCGTCGCCTCCCAGTATGAGAATACGCATAGTTCCTCCAGAAGCAAAAAATTGTCGTTCAAGCTGCCGCAGCTTGTGAATTTGAGTGTATGCCCCCAATGTTCGAGGTTGACTCTATAGTATCATACGATTCTGAACAGTCATAGGCCATGAATACCCTTAGAAAGGGACTTCACGACCTTGAGATGTAGAAAACGCTGTCATCATAGCTGTTCACTATGAAATAAGTGTATGTAAAGTGTAAAATAAGTGCGAGCATAGTTTCGCTAGCAGTACATCGATGGCCTGGCTTCGCTGGTGGCTGCTGGAGCCCTGGCGGCATCTAACCTATCTCTGCTGAGTGTCCACTTCTAAAGTGGACTGATGCATAAAGATGTAACATTCCAATATATTTCCTCGAATGTGGTTCTCTACCTGTTTGCCCCAGTTGAGTCAAACAAAGCTTCCTCTTTAAGGCTGAGAAAGCAACAAAACTGATGCTAAAGAAATAGAGATATCGAGCGTTTATGAGGTAGACGAACGACATTCTCGTCAGGAGATACCGCCGTGGACTTATTAAACAATGTAAATACTGTTGTATCTCTTATTGCCGGGTTAATTGCTATTGGGACTGCTATAGCGTCAGTTTTCGCGAAACGGGGCACTGTTCAACGCACTATAGCAATCCATCTACTCCCGTTGAAATACGCCTGCGCCTGGAAGATCAATGGAGTGGAACGGCTCTCCTGGCAAAGATCATAAGTGGCATCATCAGAGCGGGCCTCGTAGCTGTCTTCTCTACTATTGTGGTCACATTTATGATCAACTTTTTTCTGGCTTTCCAAATCTTTCTACAAGATATGGACAAATTTGTGAGGGCATCAAATAATGGTTCGCAAATCCATTGTCACTCACGATAGGAGTGATTGTTGGGTTATTGTTGGGGATTCTGGCTGGTTTATCTACTGGGAACAGGTACATGCCAGGGCGAATGTATCGTACGTATAGTCCTCCGTACGGAACACCAAACCGTTGATTAACCCCAAATGTTAGTTTCTTTCTCCGCCCGAGGCGGAGAACAGCTTTATGTGTTCCATCATGGCATTGTGCTGGTTGCCGTTCTGGTGTTTTATCAGATACGATTCCTCAGAGAAGCAGTGAGCTCTCCGCAAGTTGTTGTTGGCCTGTCAGTTGCTGGCATGGCAGTCGGAGACTACCATGCCGGAGGAGGGAACACCGATGCAATCCGCCTGTCTGCCGTCATCTGCCAGGTAACGAATATACAGCTGACGGATGGGATACAGACAGTACGGGGAGTCTTCGCTCTTGTGATCGTGCTGCTGATAGGAGCAGGTTTCGCTGGCTTTCTCCTGCTCATCACATACTCTTGGAGGCAGATCGTTGCCTATGACCGGACTGGTCACATGCATGGTAGCGAGGCAGAAGAGGCAGGCACATGAATATGCCTGCCTCTAGTTTCCTTCTCATTTTACACCTTCCTCTTTTACCGCGCCTGTTGAGTTGGTCGGATGAGCATCTCGTTGATATCAACGTACTGGGGCCGCGTAACGGCATAGAGGATAGCATCAGCAATATCTTCGCTTTGCAGCGGCTGCAGGGACTTTACCCATTCCTCGGTCTGTTGCCTGGCTTCGGGATCGGTGATGTGCTCGGGCAGTTCTGTAGCGACGGCACCTGGCTCGATCACTGTGACGCGAATATTGTCTTGTAGGACTTCTTGTCGCAAAGCTTCTGAAAAGGCAACGACTCCCCACTTGGTCACATTGTAGGCTCCGCTGCCCACTCGGGCGGTGCGGCCGGCAACCGATGAGATATTGACGATATGGCCGCTTTTTTGTTTTTGCATAATCGGCAGAGCAGCATGGGTGGTGTACATCAAGCCGAGGACATTGACGTTTATCATGCGCCGCCAGTCTTCGGCGTTGGCACTGGCTATCTTACCCAGCAACATGATACCGGCGTTATTGACGAGGATGTCCAAGCGGCCCCACTGTTCGCCGGTTCTGTTGACCATATCGTTCACCTGCTTTTCGTCGGCTACATCAGCGACGATTGCGATAGCCTGACCACCACGATCGTGAATGCGTTTCACAACAGAGTCGAGGCGGTCGGGCCGGCGGGCGGATGCGGCAACATATGCTCCTTCAGCGGCTAGCGCATAAGTTGTGGCTTCTCCTATACCCGACGAAGCTCCGGTGACCAGGGCAACTTTTCCACGTAATGTATCTGCCATAGAGGTTATACTCCTTTTGCTATTGAGAATGGTGAATTGTGTATCGTTGCTAATACGTCCAGCGAGCCAAAAATGATACCCGTATATGCGTGAAATCATCAAAAGTGCAGCAATATCTACCTGACAACAGGAGCACTTAAAAAACAATTGCCAAAAAAAAGTTGGGTGGCTTCGTCTTCCTTGTGATGGATGTTTTTATACAATACGGTAGCGTTAAACGAAACGCTACTTCAAAGACAATGAATACTTGTTACATCATACAAGGAGGATTTAACCATGACAGAAGCAAATGTATTCGAGATGACAGGAGATGACGTCCAGATTTCCTATTCTGCACGCGGTCCATTCATTGATCAACCCGGCCTCAAACCGACGCTCACTTACCAGGATTCAGATCAGAACCTTACCTTTTCTGGAGACCAGATTCGCACACAACAGAACGAGATAGGGTCTCTCGTCTCTGTCTCGTTGAAAACCTCTGTCGATGCCGGGGCGACCATTTTGACCTTGCTGATACCGTCTATTACGGTAGAGGAAATTATTGTCGATCAACCTTTTGAGACGTTTGCAATCGTCACACAAACCTTCGGCATATTACCAGGAGTGGGTGCCCAGCAGATCTATGAAGTGCTGGAGCTTGATGGAATGGCTCGCAGTATTCCCCTTCTTTAGAGATACCATTTGAGCATTATGGAATAGACCATTGTCGCCGTTTTGGCTGCTCTTTTGCAAAACGGGGGCAATGGTCTAGAGCAAATTCATACCAATCAAGCCAGTCGCTCTCAGTGAACGCATCGTCAACGTTGCCGTATGACTGCCGCATGAACCACTGGCACAGCGCATAAGAAATCGGCTCATCTGCCTCAACCGCTTTTGCAAAGTCGGCGTAGTCCAGGTAGTCCGACTCTTCCCATCCGGTAACTTCAGATCTTCTGGCTCCCACTGCCGGTCCGCTGCCGGGCATAGTTGGAGTTGCCCCTGCAGGTGTCGGATACATTGTATAAGCTGGCGGCCCTGATGGGGCCCCGCCAAAAAACGCTGAGTTTACAGGAACATATGAGTAAACTATCTCTATGTTATCCTGCTTCCCTGTATTGGGTGGTGGCGCAGCAAAACTAAGAGTTTTTGTATATTCGTCTATGAGAGCTTCATATCCAAGAAAAAAGAATTGCTTGCCTACGTGGCCCGTCTTTTTATACATGCCATCAATTCTAACAGCGTACACTGACACTGGCCGGTGCGTCAGGTAGAACATATCAGTGTTACCATCAGCAGTAAATTTGTCTATCTGCGTGCGATGCTGTGATGGTAGAAAAGTTGCCATTGTCGTTGTTTTCCTCCGGGATTGCTGAATATTACCTCTTTCTTTAGACTATGTGGCCTTCAACGCCTTTGTCTGATTCTAATACGTCTCTAAGGACGTTGTCGTATACCTGTATGTTCTGGTGTTGCTATCACCTGGCGTGCAAGCGTTTTGCGTACAAAGGGCTCATTCCTGACCACTACCCTAAAAACTCTTCAACCGCATCCTGCTGAAAACTTTCTATTCTCCCAGCCCTCAATCCATCCAATTCAGGAACCGCTCGTCCAATCAACTGCTCGGACACCGCTCGCCCAACGGCTGGTGCGAGAGCAAAACCATGCCCAGAGAAACCAAGGGCGACCGTCAATCCGTCCAAAACCATGATGGGCCCAATGAAGGGCAGGCCATCAATGCTCTCCGCTTCAAGGCCGCACCACGCCCGTGCAATGCGCTGCTGTCCTACCGATGGCAGCAGCTCACAGGCCGCTTCCCAGTTACCCTTTACGCTCTCCTCGCGCAGCATATAAGAACGTCGATCAGCGGTTGGTTCACCAGGCCAGCCGCCACCGATCAGGAACGAGCCATCGTTCACCTGTTTGAGAGAAAGCGCGCGACTGACCGCGCTTAGCACCGGCTGCAGCACCTGTCGTGGCGCTGGCGTCGAAAGGACCATTTGCAGCGCGACCATTTTAATTGGCAGGCGCAGCCCAACGGTCCCGGCCAGTTCATCGCTCCATGCCCCTGCCGCGAGCACAACCTGCTCGGCCTGGATCTCGCCACGTCCGGTGCGTGCCCCTATGACTCGCTCACCCTCTACCAGTAATGCCAGTACAGCGGTCCCCTTCCAGTAGGTTGCGCCAAGGCGCTGAGCTGCCGTGGCGAAGGCGCGTGTGGTGAGCGCAGGGTCGGCCTGTCCATCGCCGGGGCTGTAACTACCCGCCACGACGCCCGCGTGGAGACCCGGTACAAGCGCAGTCACCTCCTGGCGGTCCACCAGCCTCACATCAGTAAAACCGAGATCTTGCTGTTCCTGTACGAACGTAACAAGCTGCTCGGCCTCCGCATCCGTTTCGGCCAGCAACAGGTTTCCTCCTCTGCGATACTGTACACCGGCTTCAAGCTCCTCTTCCAGCGTTCTCCAGCGTTCGATGGCTTCAACAGCCAGTTTCGCCTCGGCCGGGTGGCGTCCCTGTCGTCGCACCCCACCCGCGCTGGCCCACGAAGCCGCAGGCACGCTGGCCACCTCCTCTGACCGCTCCACCACGAGTACCTGCCGCCCCTGCCTCGCCACGTAGTACGCAATCGCGCTACCCATAACGCCACCGCCAATGATCAACACTTCACTTTTTGTTACGCTCATATCAAAGACCTCACCTCATCCTTGCTTAAATATCGCCATTTGCCCTCTCCCAGGTCTCCTAACCTCAGCGGCCCTACTCCGACCCGCTTCAACTGCAGCACCCGGTGCCCGACCGCGGCCAGCATGCGCCGTACCTGGCGTTTCCGCCCCTCGTGGATCCTCAGTTCCAGCCAGCAATTCGTCCCCACGCGCCGTAAGCGATGGACTTGCGCGGGTGCCGTTCGATGTATCGCTCCATTGTCCTCCCTGATCTCCACGCCCTTGCGCAGCGCTTCCAGCGTCGTTTCCTCCGGGCAGCCCTGCGCAAGGACGTGATACTGCTTCTCCATCGCGTAGCGCGGGTGCGAGAGGCGAAGAGCAAACTCCCCATCGTTGGTCAGCAGCAGTAGGCCGCTGGTGTCGATATCCAGCCGCCCAACGGGATAGACGCGGAAGCGGCGCACTTCCGCAGGCAGGAGATCGAGCACGGTAGGTCGGCCCTGCGGGTCTCTGGCCGTACTGATATAACCCATGGGTTTATGCAGCACCAGGTAGACATATTTGCTGGCCGCCATCACTTTTTTACCATCGACACTCACCGTGTCACGTGCGGGATCGATGCGCGCACCCTGCACAGTCACGGTCACCCCATTGACCTGCACGCGGCCAACTGCTATCAGTTCTTCGGCATGACGACGCGAAGCGACGCCGGCATGGGCCAGGAAACGCGCCAGCCGTTCACCCTCTTGCTCTTTTTGCTCGCTTCCTGGTTCTTGCCTCATAGCTTTCGCTCTCCCACCATGCACAGGTTACAGCGTTTATCCTTGCAGGTTTGCTGGTAAATATGTTGCAATCCCTGCTGCTCACAGGCCCCTCTGGGTTCCCGCGTCAACTGCAGTTGGTCACACATCGCGCGGGTAATGCGATTCGAGGAGAGTCCTGGGTGCTCAGTATAGAGTATTTGTGCCTGCTCAGCAAGCTTCGTATCATGCTCTATCAAGGCCACGGCTATGGCGAAGGGCAGCACGACGTTACAGATCAGGATATCAGCCCTCGCCGTTCCCAGGTCTTGAAATACGGCGCGCAACTGGTGCAGTCGATCGCTTGTCTGCTTGACATTCCCTGGGGTTTGCTTGCCTACGGGCGGCAGTTCACCGGGTCCACCGTGCATTACGGCATCGGTCTCCGCTCCCCTTTGAACTGTTGTAGCGCTCACTATCTCCCTCAGCATCTGCCAGGCGCTACGCTCGCGCCACTGCTCTACAAGCCCGCGCAGTACGTACAGACGGCCCCTGTCCAGCGGTGAGGGATCGAAGGTACGTCCCAGCGGCTCCGGCAGGTCGCTCTCCAGGCCCAGCAGGCGCTGGCCAGCGGCGCGAAAAAATGCGCGATCGCGCCCATAGCCAAGCCCCTCAGTCAGCGCGGTAATCAAGCAGAGATCATAGGCGCTGAATGCGCTGTGGGGATAACTCTTGTGCAGGAGTTCCACAAAGGCGTGTGTCTTTTGCTCAAAACGCAGCAAACCTGCCTGCTTCAGTATACAACTGCGCTCCTGCTCGTCCAGCTGTGGCATGACTTGCTGGCATGGCCAGACCGCGGAGAGGTAGGTTTTGCGTGGCGGCGCGAAATCATTGAGAGAGCACAGGGGAATAGCTCTCCCACCCAGATCGCGCGCAGGAGATGGATGGTCACAAACAAGGACCACATGCAGGATCACACTTGTATAACGGGCGTCGCTGTGGTGCTGGTGCATATACCAATCGCTGGCTCGCACATGGAATTCGATGGCGCCGGAGCAGGGCACGTCATTCCAGGGGAAGCGTAAGACGGCGTCGAGCACATCTGGCCCCGCGGCGCTGCCAGGATGCCCGGGGAATAGGAGTTGGCAGGTATCGCCATTGCTCAACGGTAAGCGCATACCGGGAGGGAGTGCGAACCAGCGCCGCGCCACCTCCGTCTCGTATATATGCAGATAGGCGGAGGGAAAGGAAGCTTCCCGTACTGCGCGTACATGCGTGATAATTACTCGCTCTCCTGCTTAGGAACCGCCGGCAATTCCTCTGTATCGTCTAGCTCATCATCGCCGTCCAACTGCGCTCCCTTTTCCGCCGGCGATGTATCTTGCAGGCGCTCTTCAATGCCATCGGTGAGAGGTTGTGTAGAGACCGGGAGTTCCTCAAATCCTTCTTCGGCCTGGTCTTTGGCGGCAAGGGCCATGCCTTCAGCAACTTCCGCCTCCGCCTCTGCATTCATGGCCGTATTCAGCGCCCGCTCTTCCGCGGCTTCGGCATCCGCCAGCAGCGCGTGAGCGCGTGTAGCCTCGTGTTCCGCACTTTGCAGGTACCTATCGGCATCCTCTCCACTCAAAGCGCCGCTGGCGATAGCGGCACGTACCTCTTCCAGCACCTGGTCAGCCTGCTGAGCGGCATAACTCGCCTCGCGTGTGCGCGCACTGCTAGCCTCCGCCATCGCTTCCGCCTCAGCAGCCGCGGCAGCCGCCACATCCGCGATCATCATTGCCGCGACCCCCGACACGAGCTCCTCTTCCTCCTCTATATCCTCAACGGCCCGTTCCTCGGCAAGTCTCCCCGCATCCTGTGCTAAGCGCTCGGCCTCCAACGCTTCGATGCTTGCCCTGTCAACCTCCAACTGACTCTCAGCCGGTTCCTGCTCCAGGTGCCGACCCGAATCTGGTTGCCCCAGACGAGAAGAGACCTCGACCGCTCGTTCAGAAGCCTGGCGCGCAGCCATTTCAGCAGCCTCGGCAGTCGCGCGTGCCTCCTTTGCCTGTTCAACCGCATCCTCTTGCGGGGCAGAGGCGTTGGAGGGTGCTTTGCCGGGGCCAGCCGCTGAAGCCGCTCTCTCACCGGACACGCCGCTGAATGCATGTTCCGCTGCTGGTTGTTGCGGATTTGTACGTCCAGCCTGTTGTTGACGAACGGCCGCTAAACGCTCTTCCAGGCGGTGCACACGAGCTGCACGTTTTTGCATGCGTGCCTCCGCTCGTTTGAAACGCTCCTGCGCCTTAGCCTGTGTCTTCTGGGCTTCCTGCAGCTGTTCCTGCAAGCGTTTTTCACTCTTGCGCAGCTTTTTCTCAAGCTCCTCGGATTTTTTTGCCTGTTCCTCTTCTTGAGGAGGACGCTTTTGATCAGCCATCTTGTCAATTCCCCTCAGCAAAAGGCCGACGCGCTACTTTTTGCCCTTTGCCTTTTTTACCTTCAACAACGGTAAAATCAAAGGCTTTTTGCATGTACTGGTATTCCCTATGCATACTCACTGCAAAATTGCGGAAACTCGCCAGCGCATCTCCGCTAATAGTACCACCACTCCCCGTTTGAGAGCCGGCAGATACAGAAAAAATATTAACCTCGCTTCTTCATGCTATGATTCAACGCGTACGGCCAGCGCCAAAGCAACAAGAAAGCAGCATTGACAAACAGAGCAATCAGAGCAAAGGTAAACGGCGGAACAGCGTGATCCACAAAGATGCCGCGCAATGCCATCGCTACGGGCCAGGAGAGCATCCATGCGATAAATGTACGTCTCGCCATTTTGCGCGGATTGGCCACCAATTCCTTGCGGTAAACACCAATAAAGGGAGAGACGATGAACCAGGCGATAGCAAATGGCGCCGCGGTCACGATAACCGCTGGTATAGCAGCCAGGCCGGTTGCCTCCCCATGGCTGCCACGCCCGATGGCCGAGAAGGCCAGAAAGGCCAGCAGGTCACCCGACGCGAGCACGATGATGTAACGCGAAGTTGAGCGTTCCTTCCCTATATTACTTGCTTTCTCTGTGGTAGCAACGTTGTTTGTTTCTTCCGTAGCAGTCATGAATTTTTTCCCTGTTGTTCTCGCACCAGCTCTTTAACAGCGGCGAGTTCGGTGCGTACGCCGCGAATGCGCAGCATAACAACGCCCAGGTAAGCCAGCAGCCCGACCCAGACGATAGCGTAGGCCGCCACCAGATACATTAGTCCTTGCATAAATCTTTCATCCTTTTCTATCTTATTCCACGCTGGCGCGCAGCTGCTGAGCCAGCGTTTGCATTTTCTCTAGTTGATACAGTTGCACCATCAAGAAACTGAAGAGCAGCGTAAAAGTGATAAAAGCAACCACCAGTGTGAGTAGCATCTCCGGCGGCAACTGCGGCGAAGAGCCAAGGGGCAGCACAGCCTGGGGATGCAATGTGCGCCACCAGTTCACCGACTCATAGATGATAGGGACATCGATGAGGCCAATGATCGCCAGTACCGCGCCGGCGCGCGCGCTGGCAGGGGTGCGGCCCATGTAGCTGCGCAACATGAGATAGCCGATATAGATAAACCAGAGGATCAAGGTCGTGGTCAGGCGCGCATCCCACGTCCACCACGTACCCCAGGTTGTTCGTCCCCAGATAGAGCCGGTGATCAAAGCGAAGGTGAGAAACACCGTTCCCAGTTCCGCTGCGGCGCGCGCGACCCAATCCCAGCGTTCATCTTTCTTCCACAGATAGACGATGCCGCCCAGGGCCACGATACCAAGGGAGAGCATCCCGATGATAGCTGACGGTAAATGGAAATAGAAGATGCGCTGCACATCCCCCTCGATAGCGTCGGTCGGCGCATAGAGAAAGATCATCCAGATTGAGATCATCATGCCGATAAAGGTCAGCGCTAGCAGTACCATAGAGACTATAGGAAAACGTTCAGCCTGTCCTGGCCCGCTGGCATCGCGGCGCTTAACATTTGTATCCTGCCCGGCTAATGCCATAATATGTATTACTCCTAAATATGTATGCTCCGGGGCATTCCCTGCGGGGTATCCCCAATACTGTCAGTAGGGGCGCAATTCATTGCGCACTGCTGGGGAGCCGATCCATGCCCACGGGCGCAATGAGCTGGGCACTGCGGTGCAGCCCCTACTCTTCTACGATATATTGAAAGGTGAGCATGGAGATGCTCAGAAAAATCACATCAAAGGCCACCATCAGCCCCAACCACGGCGGCTCGTTCGACACCGGCACCATCAACGTACCCGTCGCGCGCACTGCAGCGATGACGATCGGGACAATCAACGGAAAGACCAGGATCGGTAACAATAGTTCGCGCGCCCGTGTCGCTGCCGCCATTGCCGAGAACAGGGTACCGACTGCCGCGATCCCCAGCGTTCCGAGCAATACGATCGGCAGCAGCGGCCCGAGTAACAACGGTACGTTGAACAGGGCCGCGAAAATGGGCAGGGCAACAATTTCTACTACTCCGATAAATAGCATATTTCCCAGTAGTTTCGCAAGGTAGATAGCTTTGCGATCCACCGGGCAGAGCAGCAAGCGGTCCATCGAACCTTTTTCGCGCTCGGCCGCTATGGTGCGGCCCAATCCCAACATGCTGGCGAAGACGAAGGATACCCACAAAGCACCGGGAGCTACGGCGGCTCTGTTGTCTACTCGCAGGTCAAAGGCAAAATTGAAGATGACCAGGACGAGAAGAGCGAACAGGCCCATGCCTGCCCACATCTGCTTGCTGCGCAGTTCGTAGCGTATATCCTTCCAGAGGATGGCGATTACCTGCTCAAAAAAGATCACCTGAAAACCTCTTGATATTCCTGCCGCATTCTCTCCAGCTCTAAACCCGCCGTTTTCTCTTGAAAGACAAGACGTCCCCTGCTCAGCATAAGCAGGCTGTCGCCGAGTTTCATGGCGCGGTCGAGCTGGTGCGTCGTGAAAAGAACAGCTCCTCCCTGCGCGCTATGTTCCGCCAACACATCCTCGATCAGTCTGTGCCCCTCCTCGTCAAGTCCCGTATCGGGCTCGTCCAGTAGCAGCAGTCGCGGCGCGTGCAACAACGCCCTTGCCAGGGATAGCCGCTGCACCTGTCCTCTTGAGAGCACGCCGGCGCGTTCCCTGGCCCGCTTTTCCAATCCTACCCGGCGCAACAGGTCCTCCGTGCGCTCCCTGGCATCCCTTACCGCGTACATCTTCCCAAAGAAAAGCAAGTTCTCCAACGCGGTCAGTTCATCATAGAGATATGGTTGGTGAGCAACGAAGCCAACAAGGCGTCTCACCTGCTGAGCGTCGCGCACAATGTCCCAACCATCAATACGAGCGCTGCCGCTGCTCGGCTCTGTCAAACATGCCAGGATACGCAAGAGCGTCGTTTTCCCCGCGCCATTGGCGCCCATCAGCGCCACACGTTCGCCACTTTCTACGACAAGGTCGATGCCGCGCAGGACGCTTTTGAGGTCGAAGCTCTTTTTCAGGCCCGCTATAGCCAGCAAAGGTGTTTTCACTTTATTTGTTCACCAAATGCACACTTACTTTCACGGCGTCACCTTTTCGCTCATCAGCGCGCGCAGTTGTGCTTTGAGCTTTGCCCGACGCTCCTGGTACACAGTTTTCTTTATCTTACCAGTTTCATACGTTTTATCAAGCTCCAGCAGTTCCTGCAAAAGCGCCTGCTCGCTCTTCCCTGTTTTATTGCCCTGCTTTAGCGGGGCAGCTTTCTGCTGGCGCTGTACCTGGACCGGCTGATTTGTCCTCGCCTTCCCAGCCTGCTTTTTGGACGGCAACGCGGCCTGCCGGCGCATGGATCGATAGATAACCCCTGTAATAGAGAGTATAGCAGCCATGATGAGCAGCACGACCACGAGCCAGGGTATTCCTGGATTAAAGGTGGTAGTAGCAGGCGTACGCGGGACAAGTGGGGGCGTCGGCAGGCCGGCAAGCTGAACGTGAACTTCTTTTCCGGCGAGCAACGCCTTTGCCTGTAACAGGTTAAAGGTTTGCTTGTCAGAGGTAATCGGTCCCTGGCTCGTAAGTATATCGGAACCGGCTTGCATCTGTGGCGGCGCCAGGAAGGTCAGCAGCACGGTGGGATAGACCGCTGTATAGTCAAAATCATACTCCGACGCGCTATAAGGCATATCAAACGTGAAGGCGAACTGGGAGTCGCCCGGCGGAACGGCGGCATCGGAGGCAAAGCCAGTATCCACCTGGATGGCGTTATAACCTTCAAAACCCTTGCCGAGCGACACCTTGCTAGCCGTATGCGGCAGCGAGAAACGCAGCGCATTCGGTTTGCCCTTGCTGGCATCCAGCGAGCCGACATAGGTACGGCTATCCAGGTTTCTGAAGATGAATAGCTCCGAGACAGGAATGATGCCTTTTTGCGCGTCAGGCTGACGCAACAGGATGGTGGCCCGTACGATGGCTATATTGGCGGTACTTTTCGTCGCCTGGTAAACCGTGAGGTTGAGTTGCTGCGCGGGTTTCGTCTCCAATGAGATGATGGCAGAGGTGTACTGCGCTCCCTGGTAGCGGCTGTATACAGCATAGCTGATCGATTTGCCGGTAGAGAGATCGGCGAAGGAAAAAGAGCCGTGAGCATCCGTAGTGACGCTGCTCACATCCCTGGCATTGTCACCCTGAGCCATCTGCAGCGTCACATGAGCCCCCGCAACTGGCGCGTTTTTGTTACTGCCATCCAGCAACTGCCCGTAGATATGCCCTGTATTGCCGGCAGCGTGAGCTGGCAGCGAGAAGCATACAACGAGCAGCAGGGCGACTGCGCTTATTCCAGCTATATGCTTGAGCAATTGTTTCGCTTTTTGCCACTTATTCCACGCTGTCATCATGTTCTTTCATCTTCCGCAGCTGCACCTCGATCACATCGTCAAGCTCCTGCTCACGATCATAGCGCGACTTCAGGGCTACCAGCGCGCGCTGGAGGTATCTCTCCCGCAGCTTGCGATAATCGCTCTCGGAAATATTGCCAAGCTGGTAATCAAGCTCAATTTCATACAGGGCAGTCCGAGCTGCCTGCTCACCCTCACTCACTCCAGCACTTCCTTCGCCTTCGGCGTGGCCGTTAGCAGTTTCTGGCGCTCTTTCTTCGACCCAGGGGAAGAGGGCAGTGTTCTTTTGCTTTTCAGGCCTGGCTGGCGTACGGCGATAGAAGGGGTAAAGCACAAAGGCAAGAGCTGAAATACCCAGCGCGAGCGCAATTAGGAGAGATAGTACGAATTGCATTAGCTTCCATCCGTTCCACCTGGTGGTCGTGCGAACAATGGATCTTCTTCGGCGAGTTCCTGTTCGAGCAGCGCACGATACCGGGATAAATCAACCTGGTGTATATTCGTAAGTTCCGCTGCAACGATAGTTGTGCCTCCCGTGGGAGTCGAGCTTCGCCAGTCACGCAGGACAAAGAACAGCAGTATCACCCCTCCCAGCAGCAGGCCAATCGGCACCAACCACGCCAGCAGAGAAAAACCCTGCCATTGTGGGGACCAGACAATCTGATCCCCATAGCGGGCCTGGAAATATTGAATCACGGCTTGTTCCGTCATGCCAGATTGCAGTTGCTGGCGAATAATACCCCGCATCTGTTGCGCAATAGCCGATTGGGAATCGGCAACCGACTCGCCCTGGCAGACAGGGCACTTCAATTGGGATCCGACATGTTGCACGCGCTGATCAAGCGTCTGCTGTGGTGGGTTTTGCAGAAAGATAGAATACCAGATCGCTCCCACGATCGCCACGATGGCCAGCCCTATAAACAGTGGACGCCTCTGCTTCATACCACGATCTCCTTGTCATCTTGCCCCACCTGTTTCTCGCCTTGCTCGACTGTTGTAGCTGGAGGGCCAAGCGGGGCAGCCACACCTGGTATGCCAGGCATCTCACTATTGACCTGTATACCTTTCCTGCGCCTCTCTGGCCACCAGCAGATGACTCCACCTATCAGCATCAGCGCTCCCCCGTACCACACAAGCGATGTCAGCGGGTTGATAAACACACGGATGGTCGCCTCAGAAGCGCCGTTCCAGTCGGCAAGCAGGACATATACATCGGTCAGCCCAATGGTTGTGATGGAGATCTGGCTCGCCGGTTGATTGCCAAAGTTCTGGTAGAAGATGCGCCCGGGATAGATAAAGCCCTGATACTGGTTATCTTTCCAGAGCTGTACAATGGATTTTACGGTATCGGTTCCCGGGCCGGTTTCTTCGATATTGCCAATATAATTCAGCGTATAGCCGGCAACATGCATCTGCTGACCGGCTTTAAGCGTGTTAACCTGCTGCACCTGGAAGAAGTGCGAACCAATTACGCCAACTGCCAGCATCACCAGGCCAAGGTGCACGATATAGCCGCCATAGCGCTGGCGGTAGCGCTTGATGAGCATATACAGCGCCAGCGGATACGCCTCACCGTGTCGATGGCGCACGAGCATGCCACGCCAGAGTTCATAGAAAATAGCCCAGGCGGTAAATGTGCAGACAGCAAAGCCAACATTCGCCCAGATATCGCGCACACCGGCCAGCGGCAGTACTGCGGCACAGAGAGCGGCGGCGAGCGCGGGCACGGCTAGATTATGCCATAAAGCGCGACTAGAAGTGCGCCGCCAGGCCAGCAACGGCCCAACGCCCATGGCAAGTATCAGCACGATAAAAATCGGCCCATTGACGGACTCGTAGAATGGTGGCCCAACGGTCATGGTCTCGCGGCGTAGGGCGGCCGAGATGAGCGGGAAAATCGTTCCCCAGAGCGTGGCGAAGGCGATGCCCACCAGTAACAGGTTGTTGAGCAGAAAGATGCCTTCTCGCGAGACCACCGAGTCAAACTCTTGCTCGGGGCGTAGTTTGGGCAAACGGTACAGGAAAAGCCCCGTACTGACGATAATGATGATGACGAGAAACACCAGGAAATATATACCGATATCGGAATAGGCGAACGAATGCACCGAACTGATGATACCGCTGCGAACCTCGAAGGTGCCGAAGACCGCCAGTGTAAACGAGGCCACCACCAGCACGAGATTCCAGACTTTGAGCATGCCGCGCCGTTCCTGGACCATCGTTGAATGCAGGAAAGCCGTCGCCGTCAACCAGGGCAGCAGCGCCGCGTTCTCTACCGGGTCCCAGCCCCAATATCCTCCCCAACCAAGCACATGATAGGCCCACCACGCGCCCAGGATCAGGCCCGCCGTCTGAATCGACCACGATGCCAGCATCCAGCGACGAATGGAGCGCAGCCACGCGCTGTCCAGCTTGCCGGTAATCATGGCGGCTACCGCAAAAGCAAAAGGTATCGAGAAACTCATGTAGCCCATCAGCAGCATCGGCGGGTGAATCAGCATGCCGGGATCCATCAACAGCGGATTCAAGCCCACGCCATCTGGCGGCACAACGGACAGGCGCGCAAAGGGATTTGAGACAGTGATCAGCACGATCAATAAAAAGGTCTCGATAGCCATCAGCGTCACCATGACATAGGGCGCCAGTACAGGCGCTACCCGTCTCGCGGTCACCACAAAGATGGCGGAGAACACCGACAGCATCAAGGCCCAGTAGAGCAGCGATCCCTCCTGGCCGCCATAAAACGCTGCCGTCGTGAAATACCACGGCATGGCCAGGTTGGAATGTTGCGCTACATAACTGACCCCGAAATCATGGCTGAGAAACGAGACGACCAGCGCGGCCGAGGCCAAGACAAGGAAGAAGGCAACCGCAAGGACACCGCGCTTCGCGCTTTCAACGAGCCGCGTGTTCTTCCGCTGCGCGCCCAGGACGGCCACGCAGCTGGTATACACGGCACATCCCAATCCAAGGATGAGAGCGATGAATCCTAAATCCGAAAAATGCACAGGTATTCCTTACTGAGTATGAAAATACTGCTACGGCGTTGGCGTAGCGGCCTGAAATTTCGATGGGCACTTGGCAAGCAGGTTCTGAGCCTGGAACGGTCCCTGGCCAGTATAGTGACCCTCTACCACCACCTCGATGCCCGGGCGGAAGATATCTGGAACGACGCCGTTGTAAGTTACTGGCAGCCGCTGTGCACCTTGCGCGATGACAAAGGTGACAAGTTGCTGCTGGTCATTACGTACAATCGAACCCTGTTGCACCACGCCAGCAACGCGCACAGATTGCGTAGTACAGGTGGTACAGTTCCTGAGTTCGCTCACCGTCATATAGTAGACAGCGTTCGCCTGTGTATTGGCGTACACGAGGTAGATTACCGCTGCTAAAATAGCCAGTCCGCCAATGATAAAACTGAGAGGCAACCGTTTACGCCGTCGCGACGGAATCTTCTCTTCAGTTGGTGCTGCCAAAGCAGGCTGCATACTCTAACTCCAATGTATCAATCAGTGGGGTGCGATCGTTCCCTCAAATAAACTATTGAGGAGGGCACCAAGGATAAATACTATTATACCAAGCGCTAACATAAGTTGTGGCGCGGCCCTGGAGAGCCGCGTCGAGCGCTTCGCTAGCCGCCTTATATTACTTTGTCCGATATATATGGCTAATATAAACATACCAGTAGCCAGGACAATTTTCAAGCCCAGGACAACCAGGTAGGGCCAGCCAAGCGTGATCTGTGTTAGCCGGTCAAACGTCAGGTATGCCCCGCTGAGCAGCAATACCCCCATACAGATATTCACCATGCGCCTGAATAACGCAGCAATCTCACCAGCTATCGCTGGAGCAGGTCCTTTACTGCGCAATGCCGGCAAGACCGCCACCAGGTACAGTATGCTGCCCCCAACCCAGGCGGCGGCAGCCAGTGTATGAGCCGCTCGAACTATCACGCGTATTTCTAACATGCATGTCCTTAGCTCGTCAGCAGCTGCAGATTCGTTTGCAGGTCCCGCGCCGTCATTTCACGCGGTATCATGCTGACGACGACGCCCTTGCTATTGATGAAGTATGTCGTCGGGGTATACGTCACACCGTAGTTAATCGCGGTCGCACCATTCGCGTCGAGCACATTCGGATAGGTGACACCGTACTTTTGTATAAAACTCAAGCCGTCGCCCCGGGTATCTTCAAAATCAACACCGACAAAGACGACCCCCTTCGATTGCATACGTTGCCACGTAGATTGCAGCAATCCAGCCTCGTCATGACAGGGAGCACACGATGAAGACCAGAAATTGAGGACAACCGCCTTGCCCTTCAGTGAGGCCAGGTCAAGCGCTGATGCCTGCTTCATATCTAGCGTGGCTAATTTGAAATTGGGCGCAGGCCGCCCTTTCAGTGGGTTAGCCACAGACGGACCATCGCTGCTGGCCCCAGACTGGTTTTGTGCCGGTGTCAGTAGTTGAGTCCAGAGCAGGACAAGCAGCCCGATATTTATCAGGCTCACTACGACAAAAATGGTGATGTGGCGCTTGCGGCTGCTTTTGCGCTTTGTCGTGATCTTTTCGGGCTGCGTGTTTTGCAGGTTATCGTCAACTACGCTGTCTTGTGTTTCCATCGTTTAAGTGCCGCTATTCTTATGATGCACGAGATAATACAAGCCTGATTATCGTGCTTGAGACTGATAGCGAGCTTGCAGTTGCAAGAGCATACCTTACAATAACCTGAATATTATCATGCTTCTTTTAGTAAAGACAAGAGTGCAAGGGAGCGACCCGGTTAAAATTTGCCCGGGTCGCTCCCTTGCACTCTTGTTCTCTGTTGTCGTTAATTGGGAGCGAAAAGTCTACTACCGCGACGATACTTTACTACCCGAGAACAGCTCAATCATGCCCTTATTAAAGGCCGGGATATCCTTCGGGCTGCGGCTGCTGACCCAGTTCCCGTCGCGCACCAACTCCTGGTCTACCCACCTGGCACCAGCATTGCGAATATCGTCCTGGATCGTGTAATAGCTCGTCAACGTCCTGCCCTTGGCAAGGTCTGCAGAGACCAGCAGCCAGGGGCCATGGCAGATGACAGCAATCGGTCTCCCGCTGTTATTAACCTGGCGCACAAAGTCCTGAGCCTTTGGCTCCATCCTCAAAGAATCGGCATTGAGCGCGCCACCGGGCAACAGGACAGCGTCAAAATCAGCGGGATTCGCCTGGTCCAGCGTCATATCCACGGGGAAGGTGTCTGCCTTCACATCGTGATTCATACCCTGCACCTGACCGGGCTTGGGCGCTATGATCTTTGTGGTGGCCCCGGCCTGATCCAGCGCCTTTTTGGGTTCAGTCAATTCTACCTGTTCAAAATCGTCTGTCACGAGAATGGCAACACGCATTCCCTGTACTGTATTTCCTTGCATGGTGCTCCTTTCTATCTACACTAAAAATGGGCTTATCTACACTAAAAACGGGGAATATTTCATCAAGTGTAAGTAATCTGTAGCATATTCCCCTTTGACCCATGATGTACACGTTTTGTCTTCAAGAATGGTTGCACTACCTTCCCAGGAGAGCGAAATAAGCTAGCGATGAAGAAGGGCCCCCATCTCTGGAGGCCCTTCTTCATCGCTAGCTTGTTTTGTAAATATTACGTTGCTACAGCTTCTTTTTCGACATTCGTCCCCAGCGTCCACCAGAGCAGGGAAACCAGCACGACGCACAGGCCCACAGCGCTAATGGCCAGCAGTCCCATCAAACCAATGAACGTCAGCAGTAAACCAGCGGCCGTCAGCAGCGGCCAGATGCTAGACGAGACTTTTCCCTGATTGAGTAGCGCTATCTCTTGTGACTGTGCCGCTGCTCGCGCGCTACTTGCGGCGGCAAGTAATGATTCTATTGTCGTGTACAGGGCGCGCGCATCAAAGGGTTTGCTCAGGCATGTCGTATATGTTTGCAGCTGGCTTTGTTCTTCTCTAGCCGCACCTACTGGCACCGGGCATTCCCACGCCAGCACAACGACCGGTAAGGTGGAGAGATCGGGGTGTGATTGTACTGCATCTAAGTGTGACCAGTTACTTCCGGTATTTTCATCGATATCGAGGATCAGCAGATCAGGTTCTCGCGCCTCGACAGTTGGAAGGATGGCCGGAGAGTTTGCCTCGACGACATGCATGCCGCGATACTGTAAACCCAGAGCAATCAGCCGCCGTAATGATGCGTCAGTCTCAATGAGGAGAACGGTTGGTTCCGGTCCGTGTGGCATGAATGCTCCTCCATATGCCGGCGTAAAGGGCCTTTCTACGACGTTAGCTTCTGCAAGGGAGCATATCCGCTTTACATTACAGTTGGTTTGACAAAAATGCGCCAAGCCTTACAAAGACCTGAATATATACGGCTGGGCGTAGGGCCGCACCGCAGTGCCCAATTCATTGCGCCCCATAGGATGGATCGTCTCCCCAGGCGGGAGCAATGAATTGCGCCCCTACGATAATTTCGCTAGCTTATAGCCAACGTCCGGTACGGTCAAAATATACCTTGGATGGCGTGGATCGGCCTCGATCTTGCGGCGGAGGCGACTGATATAGACCCAGATGAAATCCACTTCACGGTTATATTCTGGCCCCCATACTCGTTCCAGCAGCACCTCATGCGTCAGAACCATCCCCACGTTGCGCGCCAGCGTACTGAGCAGTTTGTATTCTGTGCGACTCAACTGTACCGGGCACCCCTCCAAAAAGACCTGGTGCTGGGCGTAATCAATGGTCAGTTCGCCCGTGGTGAAAATGGCCTGAGGTACCATGTGGTCGCCAGGTGCGGCCCGTCGGCGTAAGAGCGCACGCAAACGCGCCAGCAGTTCTTTTATGCCGAACGGCTTTATCACCAGATCATCGGCGCCAAGATCAAACAGCCTTACGCGTTCATCTTCATCGCAATCATCGCAGAGCATGATCACGGGAATCTGCGCGAATTCGCGCAAACGCTGCAATAGTTCTAGACCACTGATATCGGCCAGGCGCGTCGAGAGCAGGATCAGGTCTGGCTCTTCCAGGTCAAGCTGGCGCAGGAACTGAATGCCATGATTGACCGTATGTACGCGGTAGGCATGCTCCTCCAGGTTGGCCCGTAGATAGCGCACCAGGCGCGCGTCGCCCTCTGCGACCAGGACATACGCCCGCTGGCCGGGTTTCAACAAAACGCTACTACGCACCGTAGGTAACGGTAGCGGGCCACTCGGCGACGAGGAGAGTGGTTGCGACTGCCGCTGTAGCTGCGAGGATAAGCGCGGCGCCAAAGGCAATGTACAGTAAAACGTTGCGCCCTCTCCCAGGCCAGCCGAATCGACCCAGATTGTGCCGCCATGAGCCTCAAATGTCGCTCGCGCAACAGCCAGTCCCAGACCACTTCCACTGGAAGCCGACCCCTCCCGCTGTTGAACACGGTAAAAACGTTCGAAAATACGATCGAGATGTTCGGGAGCTATCCCCACTCCTTCGTCAGCGATGCTCAGGCGTAACTCGACGTCATTGTTCTCCAGCAAAATAGTGATGGTCCCTCCCTCGGGAGAGTATGTGACAGCGTTGTTCAGCAGGGAGTGCAAGGCCTGCCCAACGCGCACAGCATCGCAGACCACTACGAGAGGGACAACTGGTGGGATAGTGAGCACAAAAGTGTGACGCGGCGCAGCCTTTTGCCAGTGCTCCACGACCTGGCGCAGCAGTTCAGGAATCTGTACCTGTGATAGCTGCAAGGTCTGTGCCCCGGAATCGAGCCGCCAGACATCTAGCAGCGTGTTAAGCACATCATATAGGCGGTCCGCGTGTGTATCGATCATCTGCAACATTTCACGTTGCATAATCGGGTCCCAGCGCGTAGAGTTTCCCAACAACGTCGTGGCACAGCCTTTAATCACCGCGAGTGGGGTCTTCAGTTCATGCGCAGCGAGCGCCAGCGCCTCACCACGAGACTCGATAGAGGAGCGTTCCAACGTGATATCATCGAGCAGTATCCCGCGGCCCAACAGATGTCCCGTGCCATCCCACATAGGGAAACAGCGCACGCGCAGCCAGCGTACCGCCGCATCTGCCAGGGCGATATCTGTCGAAGACTCTTTTTCAGGGGAGAACCAGGCACGATCAAACTCGTCTTGCACAGACTCAGGTTCGGCCGCCAGGGTCAGGAGTTGTTTCCGCACATCAAAAACGGGCTGCTCAATCAACTCATGACTGTTGATGCCGAGCAGGCGCACAGCGCTGGCGTTGAAATATGTGACGCGTTCTCGTGAATTTAAGAGCAGAAAGCCGCTGCTCATATTAGCAGCAACTCCCGTGAGCACGCTATATTCTTGTAAGAGCCCGGCAGATAAAATATCGCTATCTTTTGAATAAATATGTGATGGAGACAACGCGCTCTCTACGGCCCACCAACCACCATTGCTCGTATTTGTATCTGCCCCGTTTCCGGCGGCGAAATCCATGATACAGGTAACCTCTCCTGGTTGCTTGAGTTTGTCTGGCTCACTTATATTCTAGCAAACAGGTCAAGTTCTGTTATTTAGCGACCATGGCAATCATCACGATGAGGACAAGGTGAAATATCATGGCGACGACGAATCCCCAGGCGATAAAGAGGATCCACTTGCGGTCGTTCAGTATTGAGCGGTACGAGGAATACGACTCGGGCCAGCGTTCCGAGGCGACTATACCCATTGCTATACGCAGACGTAAGGGAGTCCGGACGGGAGAGCGGCGCATTTCGATGAGCAGAGACTGGTAGCAGTCATTGCACAGAATCCAGGAACGACGAGGCTCGGGTACACCTTCTGGCTCCATCAGGGGAACTGACCCTGATTTGAGGCGACCGCTACAGATTGAACAGCGTTTAGATGTGTGATTTTTTGCCCTGCGGGCGCTCTCTCGACCACCTGCAACGACAGCTCCACTTCTGCTCACTTCTTTCATCGTCGTCAATCCTTTCTGTCGCCTGGTCTCCAGGTATCTTGTCTCGCACTTCCGAACGAACACATACTCCAGGGTACAAAAATATTGCACTTTTCTATTCTACCACATTTTTTTGTAATAGGTTTGTGATAACTAGAAGCATACACGAACAACACCGGGTAAGGAGGATACAGAAAAGGCGAGCTGTTCGGAGCAATTTGGCGGGTGCCAAATTGCTCCGAACAGCTCGCCTTACTAACTTATCAGGGGCGCAGCAGGAGGGGAAGCAAGTAGACCGTGCTGACGACGAATATCCACACGAAGTCAACGAAGTGCCAGTACATCTCACCCGCCTGGACAGCAAAATGATTCTTCGCCGTGAAGTCACCGCGCAGGGCACGAATCAAACAGATGAGTAAGAAAAGTATGCCGACGGTGACGTGTAAACCGTGAAAACCAGTCAACGTGTAGAAGGCCGAGCCGAAAGCCTGGTAATGGATTGTAAAATTCGACGCGAACAGGTTTGTATACTCATACAGCTGGCCTCCCAGGAAGATGGAGCCCAGTACAATCGTGCCAAGAAGACCCAGCACCATATTACGTCGATTCCCCCTAGCGATACTGGCGCCCGCAAAACGTGCGGGTATACTACTTGCCAGCAGGATGAACGTATTGATCAGGGGAAAGACCACATCCAGGTAATCCCCCGAGGGCAGCTTGAATGCCCAATGCCCACCCATATTCCTGATTTCAAGGTAAAGATACGCTGCGATTAAGTTGGCGAAGATCAGCGCCTCCGAGGTAATGAAGAAGATCATTCCCCACCAGCCAAGACTTCGTCCCGCCAATTGATGCTCAGTAGCAGCAGTGATTGGCTCACCTTGAGTAGTACTCATTTATTCTCCTCTCCCTATCTTGAGGATAGGTATCTCGCGCCCCTTACCGGTGTATGGAGACACCCATCACTATTTCCTTCGTTCAAGCCCCCAACCAACGATGGCAGCAACCGTTAACACCACGCCGATCCCCAGCACGACCGGGTTGGTGATGAGACCAACGAGCAAAATGATCAGCGCCACAGCCAGACCAAACGGCCAGATGCTCCTTTGAGGGCTGAGCGCCTGCTCTTGTACTCCCTTGGGCGGCAGGGCCTTTTTCGCGCCCTTCTCGCCCTGGTTTTGCTCCTCAGTCACATGCTCTCCTTTTCCCGCTTATCTCATCTCAGTACAAGTACCGGGTCTATACCGTTCGGTCTACATCAGTGGGTTGCTGTCTTCCAGTCAGCGATATCGGGGTTCTTCATGTCATAGAACGGGCGACGACTGCGAACCGTCGGGATGGTCAGGAAATTGTAATGCACCGGTGGGGAACTGGTATCCCACTCCAGCGTGTACGCATCCCATGGATCATCGCCCGCGGGCAGCCCGCTGCGCAGGGACGTGATTAAGTTCCAGAAGAAGACCATAATCGCCAATCCCAGCATGAAGGCGCCAACCGTTTGCAGCAGATTTATTTCGTTCCAGCCAAGGTTGTCCGGATAGGTGTAGACACGCCGCGGCATACCCAGCAGGCCCAGGATATGCATGGAGAAGAAGGTCAGATTTATGCCAATCAGCATGAGCCAGAACTGGATCTGCCCTAAACGCTCGTTCATCAATTTGCCGCTCATCTTGGGGAACCAGTAGTAGAAACCCGCGAAGATGCCGAAGACGGTACCACCGAAGAGGACATAGTGCAGGTGCGAGACCACGAAGTAGGTATCCGTGACCTGGTAGTCGAAGGGCACAACCGCCAGGGCCGCTCCATCCAGGCCACCAATCAGGAACATGGCGATGAAGCCACAGGCAAAGAGCATTGGAACCTTGAGGCTCACCTTACCCAGGGCGATGGTCGCGATCCAGTTGAAGATCTTCACAGCGGTCGGAATGGCGATCAGCGTGGTGCTGGTAGCGAAAAAGGCCTGCGCGATCGGGGGAAGACCAACAGCGAACATATGGTGCGCCCAGACAGTGAAGCTCAAGAAACCGATAGCTACACCAGACCAGGCGATAAAGGTATAGCCGAAAATAGGTTT
>WNGK01000882.1_pt1 | contig 54443 bp, 41 predicted proteins | sample 5400601 | NCBI WGS metagenome assembly WNGK01 (sample SAMN13153376, study PRJNA577476) | soil metagenome | isolation source: 60 cm soil or saprolite under Garry oak tree replicate 1 | place: USA:California | collected 2016-06-15 | reverse complement strand
ATTCGGTGCGCAGCATGATCGTGGGGCCGGGCCCATTCTTGAGTAGGGCAACGATGCCTGTGCCGCCTAGGTGTTCCGTGACTTCATAGCCGAGGCTGCGCAGGCGTGTAGCCAGCTTGGCTGCAGTCCGCGTCTCGTGCGACGACAATTCTGGGTTCTGATGTATGTCGAGATATAGGGCGTGCGCGTCGGGGTAAACGGTCTCGACTTCTTTTGAGGGCGACAGACTTTGAGCGCAGGCGCAAGCAGTGAGCGCCGCAATAAGAAGGGACCTCGTGGGGTTCATAGCTCTCCGCTTCTTTTACCGGTCCTGCGGGCCGTGGACAGCCGAGGGCGGCTGTCCCCACATGAAGAACTTATGCATTGTACATTTCTTGACGGGAGCAAGTTTCGATCGCCGCGCGGGCATTTTGGGCGATTGGAAGAATGGACTTTTCCTGTGCTAACCTCCTTAGGCCTCTTCTGTCTAACCTTAACGTCACTGCGGAGTAATTCCGATGGCGACTACTCGTTTTACTCTGAATCGCGAACCGCACGAAGTGGATGTCACTCCTGAAACTCCCCTGCTTTGGGTTTTGCGCGACACCATGGGCTTGACCGGGACCAAGTACGGGTGCGGCATGGGGCTTTGTGGTGCCTGCACTGTGCATGTGGATGGAGTGGAGACGCGCTCCTGCTCCACTCCGGTTTCGAAGGTGGCCGGGAAGCGGGTCACCACCATCGAGGGGTTGAGTAAAGAGCTCAAGATTCCGCTGCAGCAGGCCTGGATTGATGAGCAGGTTCCGCAGTGCGGCTACTGCCAGTCCGGGCAGATCATGACCGCTGCGGCATTGCTGGCCAAGACGCCGCATCCTACGACCGAACAGATCAACCAAGCGATGTCGGGGAACATCTGCCGTTGTGGCACTTATCAGCGCATTCGGCGCGCTATTCAGCGCGCGGGAGGTCGCGGCAATGGCAATCACTAGGCGAGCTTTCGTTGCGACCGGCGCTTCTGCCGGAGGTGCGCTGGTAATTGGATTCTTCCTGCGGCGTGATTACCTCGCCATGTCGGCGAAGCCCCCAAAACCTAGCAAGGTAACCGTCAATCCTTTTGACGCCTGGGTACACATAGGCGAAGACGGCCATGTGCGATTGATTGTTGCCAAATCAGAAATGGGACAGGGGATTAAGACGACGCTCCCGATGATTTTGGCGGACGAACTTGAAGTCGATTGGAAAGATGTGGAAGTGCAGCAGGCGGAGACGCGAACGGACATTTATCCACATCTGGGGACCGGCGGCAGCACGAGCGTGCGCACGACATATATGGATTTACGGCACGCGGGCGCGACTGCGCGCGAAATGCTGATCTCGGCGGCAGCGCAGCAGTGGTATGTGTCTCGCGACCAATGCACCGCGAAAAACGGCGCTGTCATCGATCAGGACACGAATCGGACCCTGAAATATGGCGAACTGGTGTCGGCGGCGTCGAAGTTGCCGATCCCCGCTGAAGATGATGTTCCGCTGAAAGAGGCCAAGGATTTCAGGATCATTGGCCATTCGATTCCGCGAGTGGATATTCCTTCCAAGTGCGATGGCAAGGCAGAATTCGGCTTGGACGCGAAAGTTCCGGGAATGCTGTACGCGGTTGTGGCGCGCTGTCCGACTTTCGGCGGCAAAGTAAAGACCTACGATGCCGTGGCCGCGAAGGCGGTCCCTGGAGTCAAGGACGTCTTTACCATTGACGCGATCGCGGAGGACGTTCATAGCGCGGGCGGAGTGGTTGTTGTTGCCGACAGCACTTGGGCCGCGATGCAGGGAGGCAGAGCGCTCAAGATCGACTGGGACCGCGGGGCTTATACCGGCGAGACTAGTGCAAGCTTGCGGGCAGCGTTTGAGCAAGCGGCGAAGGCCTCCGGCACAACCGTTCGCAATGATGGTGATGTGGACAGGGTTGCTGGAGATTCGTTGCAGCACATCGAGTCGGTGTACGAGTTGCCGTTTCTCGCGCACGCTACGATGGAGCCTATGAACATCACGGTGGCTCCCGGTTCAGATCATTGGGAGTCATGGGCCGCTACGCAATCGCCGCAATGGGTGCAGTCTTCAATCGCGAAGATTGCGGGCGTTCCGCCGCAGCGAGTAATTGTGCACACGTTGCTTTCTGGGGGAGCATTTGGCCGGCGCTATATGGCGGACTTCCCCGTCGAAGCTGCGCAAATTGCGAAGATCACAGGAAAACCGATCAAGCTGGTGTGGACACGTGAGGACGACATGCAGCACGATTTTTATCGTCCGGCGGCCTATCACCACATGACCGGAATCGTCGATGCTCAGGGCAAGGCGGTTGCATGGCGCCATCATCTACTTTCCACTTCGATCAATGCGTATTGGAGTCCGAAGGATCCGCCGCACAAGTCGGAAATGGACGGCGCTTCTGCGGTGCCTTACAACATTCCGAATCTGCGGGTGGAATACACCTCAGTGCCGACAGGAGTGCCGGTCGCGTGGTGGAGATCGGTCGCTGACGCGATGAATGCGTTTGCAGTGGAGAGTTTTGTCGATGAACTCGCCGTTGCCGCCAAAGTCGATTCGGTCCAGTTCCGGATACAACTGCTTGATCCGGCCCGCATGATGAAGGACCCGAATGCTGGTCCCGATGACGACGAGCGCTTATCAACCGAACGGTTGAAGCGAGTGCTGCAAGCGGTGGCCGAGAAATCTGGCTGGGGCAAGCCGCTGCGCAAAGGCTTGGCGCGGGGTGTCGCGTGCCATCACTCATTTGGCAGTTACGTGGCGCAAGTTGCGGAGGTTTCGGCCAACGCCGACGGTTCACCCAAGGTTGAGCGCGTGGTTTCAGCGGTGGATTGCGGGACGGTGATTAATCCTGACGGAGCTGAGGCACAGAGCGAAGGCGCAATCGCCTATGGGTTGAGCGCGGCGCTTTATGGGGCAATCACGATCGATCAGGGCGCGGTGCAGCAGACGAATTTCGATGGATATCAGGTCCTACGGATGAGCGACATGCCGGAAGTCGAAGTGCATCTGGTTCCGAGCGGAGACGAACCTGGCGGACTGGGTGAGCCTGGGGTTCCTCCGATCGCGCCCGCGGTGGCGAATGCGATGTTTGCGCTCACAGGGAAACGGCTGCGCAAGCTGCCGTTTGTCGGCTGAGCGCGCGATGCTCTCAGGATTTCTTTATGGAGCAGCGGGCGTCTCGCCCGCTACGGGCGGGGACGCCCGTAGCTCCATCTCTTTCAGAAGGGTTCTGCTCTTCATAACATGTTCCTTTCTTCTGTTTGCTAGCGCCTCACGCGGGCAAACAACTCCTTCAGCTCCTTCCGAAAAGATCATCATCGATACTGATATTGGCGATGACGTGGATGATGCGTTCGCGGTGGCGTTGGCCTTGCGCAGCCCGGAGCTCCAGGTTCTCGGTATCTCGACGACCTTTGGGGATACGGAGACCAGGGCCAAACTACTGGATCGACTGCTGGGCGAGGCTGAGCGTGAAGATATTCCTGTAGCTGTTGGTACGCCGACGCAGACCGTGAGTCAATTCACGCAGCGACGTTACGCGGAGGGAGGGCATTTTGCGCGAACGTCTCACCCTAAGGCTGTAGATTTCATTCTTGAGCAGATTCGCCACTATCCCGCGCAGATTACTCTGGTCGCGATTGGGCCGCTTGTGAGTGTGGGGGCGCTAATCGATAGAGATTCCGAAACTTTTCACAAGCTGAAACGCGTCGTGCTCATGGGTGGCTCGATTGAGCGTGGCTACGGCGATCTCGGATACACGGCGTCACACGGCCCGGAGGCGGAATGGAATATTAAGAACGATATTTCCTCGGCGCGGAAGCTGTTCGCGTCGGGCGTGCCGATTTTCATGATGCCGCTGGACTCGACACAACTGAAATTGGACGAGGTCAAGCGAGAGGTCTTGTTTCAGGCAGGCACACCAATTAGCGATGCGCTGACATTGCTCTATCACGAGTGGGATCAGGAAACGCCGACGCTGTTCGATGTTATGACGATTGCGTATATTCTCAATCCGCAGCTCTGCCCGGTGAAGCCGATGCACATTCGAGTTGATGACAAGGGTTTCACCCGCTCTGAGGCCGGCGTTCCAAATGCGCAGGTCTGCTCGGATTCGAACTCCGAGGCGTTCTTTCGGTTCTATATTCCGCGGGTAAGTGGACGCTAGCTTCCACGCGCGGGACGCCCGTGCCTCCAAAGTGCGGTTTGGTGGAGGCACGGGCGTCCTCGCCCGCGCAGGCAATCCACTACTTCGGCAGCACTGCAGCGCCTGTGATCTTTACGGATCCGGACGCTCCCGCCGTCTTCGGCAAGCCACTGCGACTGACTGGCTGGCCGCCTCCGATCCAAACCTGGAGACTGCCCGGCGCAATTCGTCTCACTCCGGCTTCATCAACAAAACTTACATTGCGGTTCGGAACCGCGATCTGCACTTTCTGGGTTCCGCCCGCTTCGAGATGAACGCGACGGAAACCGGCAAGCGCTCGAACCGGTGCACCATTGGCGCCTGCTTGAGTCAAATAAACCTGCACAACTTCATCGCTGGCCATTGAGCCGGTGTTCTTTACATCGACGCTGGCCGTGAGGTCGTCTTTCGCGCCGAGGGAGTTCCTGTTGAAACTTAAATTGCTGTACTCGAAATTTGTATAGCTCAGGCCGTAACCAAAGGGATAGAGCGGCTCGCCGGTGAAATAGCGGTAGGTGCGTCCCTTCATGTTGTAGTCGTCGAATGCTGGAATCTGGTCGACGGATTTGTAGAAGGTCAGCGGCAATCTTCCGCTGGGCGAGAAATCTCCTGCTAACGCTTCGGCGACTGCAGTGCCGCCCTCTTCTCCGGGATACCAGGCTTCGAGAATGGCCGGAACGTGCTGGTCGGCCCAATTGACAGAAAGCGCGCTCCCGTTCATCAGCACGAGTACGACCGGTTTGCCGGTAGCCGCTAATTCATAAAGCAGTTGTGCCTGCGCGCGTGGCAGATCGATGCCGGTGCGGTCGCCACCGGAGAAGCCTTCGACGCTGATCGGCATTTCTTCGCCTTCGAGTTCGCCAGCTAGACCAAGCACCGCGACGATCAGGTCAGCTTTCCGAACCGCGCCTGTATAGTCTTTTTTACCTCCGGGCTGGTGCCAAACGAGTTTGGCTAGTCCTGAGTTGCCTTCCTGCGAGCATTCAATCTTGATCGGGTATGCGTGTCCGGCTTCTAGATGAACGGTCTTCAACCGCGTTTTGCTGGTGTCGCTGTACAAGGATTCGCCGATCAGCTGGTTGTCGAGCCAGAAGTGAAATGCGTCGGTTCCGGCGAAACCGATCAGGTACTCGCCGGTCGCGGATGGAGTCAACGTCCCCGTCCAGCGCACGGAGAAATCCTCTTTCAGGTCTGCTGAAACACCGTTTCCCCAATTGAAATCGATATTTGAGTCGGTGCGAGTAATCACCGGAGATCCCTGCAACTGGGTTCCCTTGAAGTATTCAGCGGTCAGTCCCGGCTGTCCTGAGTTGTCTTTCAGCAAGTCCGAAGGAACCGGCTCCACGGGAGGCCCGGTGAGTGACGAGCCAGGTGCGTACATCACGTTGGCGTCTCCGAAACGCTTGCGAATTCCCGCCAGAACAGTGACCGGGTGCGATGGCGTGCCGTTGTAATTTCCCAGGAGTGGATCAACGCTGTCGGCATTGGGCCCGATCACGGCGATGGTCTTGTACTTTGTGCCAAGAGGAAGCAGGTGGTCGGAGTTCTTCAACAGGACTAACGTTTCACGGGCAGCTTGCAGCGCCAGCTGACGGTGCGGCTCCGTGTCGTTTTCGGCGATTGTGATGCTGGAATACGGGACTGCTTCGGGCGGATCGAACATTCCCAGCTTCATGCGCGCAGTGAATAGGCGGCGTACGGCGCGATCGATATCTTCGTTTAAAAGCAGGCCTTGCTGTGCGGCTTTGAGCACGGCGTCGCGCTCCATCGCAATCTGCTGTGCAGGCCAGGCGCAGATGATATCCATGCCTGACTTAACTGCAGCGGCCATTCCCTGCTCCATGGTCGCGGTGTAATGATGATTTCGCGAAACGTCGCTGGCTGCGCCGCAATCAGAGACTACGTATCCACCGAAATTCCAAGCATCCCGCAGGTGCTCTTGTAAAAGCTGCGGCTGGGCACAGGCGGGCTTGCCGTCCACCGCGTTGTAGGCGCACATTACGGAGCCTGCGCCGGATGTCACAGTCGCGCGAAAGGCTGGGAGATAGGTGTCTTCAAGATCGTGATCTGAAACTTTTATATCAACTGTGTGACGCGTAGGCTCGGGGCCGCTGTGCACGGCAAAATGCTTTGGCGTGGCAAGCGCCTTCAAATATTTCGGATCATTTCCCTGCAGGCCGGTCACATAGGCAACACCCATTTGCGCTGTCAGAAATGGATCTTCGCCGTAGGTTTCCTGGCCGCGTCCCCAGCGCGGGTCGCGAAAGATGTTGATGTTGGGCGACCAGACGGTCAGGCCGTGAAACCAGTCGCTGAAACCTTTTTCCTTCACACGCTCGGAATATTTGGCGCGGAACTCAGTGGCGATCACGTCGGCTTCTTTGTGGAGCAGATCGGGATCAAATGTTGCGGCGAGGCCGATGGCCTGAGGGAACACCGTCGCGTAACCCTCGCGGGCAGCGCCGTGAAGACCTTCGCTCCACCAGTTGTACTCGGGGATTCCAAGGTGCGGAATTGCGGCCGCAGTGTGCACCATTTGGGAAACTTTCTCTTCCAGCGTCATGCGCGAGACCAAGTCGCTCACTCTTTGGTCGATGGGGAGCGCAGGATTGCGAAATGGGGCATTCGCCACATCAGGAGCCGATTGAGCTGCACTCGGGCTGGAATCCTGCGCGAAACTGACGGCTGAAACGACAACCAGGGCAAGCAGAATCTTCTTCACTAGGATCGCTCCTCGTTGGTTGAACATGCTCAATGCAATGGGCGGGCATTGGCGTGAGCCCGCTCATTCCAGTAACAGCGCACTAATTTAAACTAAAACGATACAGATGGGCAATGTTTAGTGCCTAGAACATCGTTATTTCTTTCCTTCACTGCTTGAGGAGTTTGGCAGCTTCCGCCTGAATGCGCGCCCACGCATTTTGTACGTGACGTTCAGTTGTGTTGGTCTGACCGACGCACAAACGCAGAGTAAGGCGTTCATTCAGCCGCGTGTGGGTCAAATAGAGATCACCGCTTCGGTTCAGGGCATCCATGAGCCGCTGGTTGGCCTCGTCGCCAGATTTCAAGCGGAAGCAAACAAGATTAAGCGGCGCCGGAGCAGCCAACTTAAAACGGTCATCGTTTCGCACCCATGATGCAAATTCCTGGGCCAGGCGGACGTGCTCACGAATGTGAAACTGAAGCCCTTCGGTCCCATAATGCCGAAGCACGAACCATAACTTCAGCGAACGGAAACGACGTCCGAGCGGGATGTGCCAGTCGCGATAATCGATGACTGCCCCAGACTCCGTCGCCTTGTTCCGCAGAAATTCAGGAAGGACGCTGAAGGTCCGGATCAGCAGCTCTCGGTCGGCAACGTAGAAGCAATCACAATCGAAGTTGGTGAACATCCACTTATGAGGGTTGAAACAATAACTGTCGGCATATCCAATTCCGTCGTGGATATATCTGAACTCGGGGCAGAGCGCTGCTGTACCCGACATGGCGGAGTCCACGTGGAGCCAAGCCCCAAATTCGCGGCAAACGGGACCGATCTGGCGCAAAGGGTCGACCGCATTGGAAGACGTCGTGCCCAAAGTGGCGCATACAAAAAAGGGCGTCAGGCCGGACTCGCGGTCCTGCCGCATGGCACTGGCCAGAGCAGCGGGATTCATTGCGAAGTTCTCATCCACTTCGATCAGGCGCAGGTGCTCGCGGCCAATGCCTGCTATCCCCATGGCTTTTTCGGTCGCGGAATGAGCTTGCGTGGATGTGTAGGCGCGCAATTTTTCTGCAACTCCTTTGCGATTACTTAGGAAATTCGTGACGCGCTCTCGAGCCGCCAGTAGTGCGCAAAGCGTTGCACTCGAGGCTGTGTCCTGAATTACGCCGCCGCCGGTGCTGGTGGAGAGATACTTGTCGGGCAATCCGAGCGCCGGGACCAGCCAGTCGAGGACCAATGTCTCTAGCTCGGTGCAGGCCGGACTTGTGGCCCAGAGCATGCCCTGCACTCCGAGGCCAGACGAAAGCAAATCACCCAGGATCGCGGGGCCTGAGGCATTGGACGGGAAATAGGCAAAAAAATTCGGGGATTGCCAGTGAGTTATGCCACGCAGAATGAGCTGTTCAACGTCGCCTAGAATGCGTTCAAACGGCTCACCTTGCTGCGGCGCCTGGGAAGGCAACAACGCGCGCACTTCTACGGGTTGCACTTGCGAGAGAACGGGAAAAGATTCGATACGCTGGTAGTAGTCGGCAATCCAGTCCACGACTGCGTGGCCTTGCTTGCGGAACTCCTCGGGTGACATGTGGAACGAAGCTTTTTCGAGCGCGTTCGACGACATTGGGATATCCACCTGGGTTCGTTTAGCCGGCGGAAGAGAGCTGGCCGAAATAGAGCTTTGTATCGTACTCCATGCGCACGCGACCGCCGGTTTGGTGCGTGTCGAAGATGTCTCTCAGTTCCGCTTGCATCGGTCCATAAGAGGGATGCCCCGACTGCGGCATATATGACGACGATAGCAGGCGTCCTTCGAGTCCTGCATAATCCAAGTCTTGGAAATTGAGCAGAACGCGCCTCTGGCAACTGATCGAGCCAAAGAATTCAGCTGATGCATTGTCGCGACGTTTTACTTCGGCGTAGTCTGTGCCGTACTTGAGAAGTAGCTGCTCGTAATCGCGAGCAAACGGGGTGGCGTTCATCCGGCGGTCGTTCCAGATCAACACCAGCAAGCCGCCGCCCGGTTTCAGGATCCGCTGGAATTCGAGGAGGGCCTTCTCGCGATCGAACCAGTGCGCGGCCTGCGCGCAGGTGATCAAGTCCACGGAATGATTCGGAAGAGCCGTACGTTCGGCTGTGCCCGTAATGCTGCTGAAGTTTGGATAGCCAGCGAGATATTTCTCGCCCGCCCGGCGCATCTCGGCATTTGGCTCTACACCGAAGACACGGTTTCCGTTCTCCAGAAGGAGGCGCGTGAAGATGCCGGTTCCGGAGGCGATGTCGGCGATTATGGATATCTGAGTGAGATCGCATTCCTGCTTCAGGATCTGAAGGATCTCTGTCGGATACGAAGGGCGAAAGCGAGAGTAGTTATCAACTCGGGAAGAAAAGCGTTGGGTTGGCTCGGTATTCAGCATGGCTCGGTCGGCTTAGCATGGCCGAATGATGTGGCTTTGTTAAAGTATCTAGTATCAGATTAACCCATGCGCTTGGTCATCAAAGTCGGCACCAGTCTGATTGCGCCGGGCGGACGCATCGACACCAAACAACTGCGCTCGCTCGTCGACCAATTGGATCTGCCAAACAACGAATTCCTGATTGTCAGCTCGGGGGCGATCGCGTCGGGCATGGCGAACCTTGGTTTGAAGGAGCGGCCTTCGAGCGTTCCGTTGATGCAGGCCTGCGCCGCGGTCGGACAGAGCGCGCTAATGCACACCTATGAGCAGCTTTTTTTTGGAAAGAAAATTGTCGCGCAGCTGCTGCTTTCGAACGATGATTTTACTTCTCCGGCCCGGTATAAGAACCTGCAGAACACGCTGAATCAATTGTTGCGCCTGGGCGTGGTGCCGATTGTGAACGAGAACGACAGCGTGTCGGTCCGGGAACTGGTCGGAGCGTTTGGGGACAACGATGAATTGAGTGCCCTGCTGGCTGCGGCCATGGAAGCCGACTGGCTCTTGCTGCTCACCGATGTGGATGGCTTTTATGCTCCGAATGGAAAACGTCCCCGCCTGGCGCGCACTATTCGCAGGCTTACGCCGGAGATGGAAGCCTTGTGCACTGGACACGGCAAGCTGGGCCGCGGCGGCATGCGATCGAAGTTGCGGGCCGCAAAAGTGGCGAGCGAGGCCGGAGTGAATGTCGCAATCGTGAACGGGCGTGATCCGCAGGCCATTGCCAAGGCGCTCTCGCGCAAAATTGGAACCTATTTTCCTCCGCGACGGGAGAGGTCCTAAGATGGCGGGCACTGCGGCAGTTGCGTTGTCCACGCGCGAGAAGCTGGAACGGGCGCGTCTAGCGTCGGGGTTGCTGGCACAACTTTCAACGGCCGAGAAAAATGGCCTGCTGCTTCGCATTGCCGATGCGCTCGAAGCGCAATCGGCGAAGATACTCAGCGCTAATGAAGAAGACCTGGCGAGTCCCGGCTTATCCGGCGCGATGCGGGACCGGTTGTTGCTGACGCCGGAGCGGGTTATGGAGATGGCGAAGGCGGTCCGCGAGGTGGCTGCGCTTCCCGATCCGGTGAACGAAGTGCTGGAAGAATGGACTCGGCCGAACGGCCTCTTGATTCGCAAAGTGCGCGTACCGCTCGGCGTTATAGGAATCGTTTACGAATCGCGGCCCAACGTCACGGTGGATGCAGCTACGCTCGCGTTCAAGGCCGGTAACGCTGTCGTGCTGCGCGGGGGGAAGGAAGCTGCGCGTAGCAATCAAGTGCTCGCTGAGATAATGGCGGGAGTTTTCGGAGTTCCGCCGGGAGCGATTGAGTTGCTGGATTCGAGAACACGCGATTCGGTGCAGGAACTCATTCGGGCGCGCGGCCTGGTTGACGTGGTAATCCCGCGAGGAGGACCCGCTCTCATTACTCATGTGATGGAGAATGCGCTGGTGACGGTAATCGAGACTGGCGCCGGAAATTGCCACATTTTTGTAGACGCGTCGGCTGATCTCGACATGGCTAGCAGAATTGTGCTCAACGCGAAGACGCAACGGCCGTCAGTGTGTAATGCGGCTGAGAAGCTGCTTGTGCATTCGTCAGTCGCGCCGGCGTTCGTTCCGCTAATCGTCCAACACATGCTTGAGGCCGGCGTCGAAGTTCGCGGAGATGACGAGAGTCGCCGCCTTGATGACAGGGTGACACCCGCTTCGGAAGAAGACTGGGGCGAGGAATACTTGCGGCTTTGCATCGCACTACGCGTCGTTTCCAGCTTGGATAAGGCAATCGAGCATATCAACCGGTATTCTACGAAGCACTCAGAATCGATCATCACCTCAGATGAAAACAATGTACGTACATTTCTTCAGCTCGTGGACTCGGCGGCAGTTTATTGGAATGCATCGACTCGCTTCACCGATGGTGGGGAGTTTGGCTTTGGCGCGGAGATGGGAGTTAGCACTCAGAAGCTGCATTGCCGCGGGCCCTTTGCGCTGAAGGAATTGACGTCGGTCAAATATCAGATTTTTGGAGCCGGGCAGGTTCGTCTGTAAACATGCTGTCATTCCGAAGGCGCGTTAGCGACTGCGGAACCTGCTGTTCCCGAGCTCCTGCGGCACTGTCGGGGAAAAGCAGGTGTGGAAGCCGTTCGGAATGACATCAAGTAATTTGTTTCATGCAAATGAAAGTCCGGTAGAGCGCCCAGAAATAAGCACGTGCTGTTTAGCAGTTGCGAGTCACATTACGCTCACTTCTGTGTAAGTTCCGTAGACTTGCCGCAGCGCATCACAAATCTCCCCCACAGTTGCGTAGGCGCGCACGGCTTCGATGATGTAAGGCATGGTGTTTGCGGATGAAATGTTGCCGTTTGATTCCGCGCCGGGTTCTTGCGCGGCGGCTTTCTTGAGAGCGTCGAGGCGGCGCTGCACTTCCTCATTCGATCTTCTGTCGCGTAGCACTTTCAGCTTGTCGGACTGCTGCCGGGCGACGCCTTCGCCAATGTAGAGAATGGTCGGCGACTCTTCTTCGACCGTGAAATCATTCACGCCAACAATAATCTTTTCTTTAGCTTCGACCGCTCGCTGATATTGATATGACGCTTCGGCAATTTCCTTCTGCGGATAGCCGCGCTCGATGGCTTTGACCATGCCTGCCATGGCGTCGAGCTTGCTGAAGTAATCGAATGCACCGTCTTCCATTTGGAGCGTCAGATGTTCGAGGAAATATGAGCCGCCCAGCGGGTCTACGGTTTGGGTAACCGCGGATTCGTAGGCGATGATTTGCTGTGTGCGTAGGGCGATACGGGCGGCTTCTTCGGTGGGAAGGGCGAGGGCTTCATCGTAAGCGTCTGTGTGCAGGGACTGGGTTCCGCCCAGGACCGCCGCCAAGGCCTGGAGTGCGACGCGCGCGATATTATTCATCGGCTGTTGAGCAGGGAGCGAAACACCAGCAGTCTGAGTATGGAAGCGCATCAACCAGGTGCGCTGGTTTTTTGCGCCGAAGCGGTCCTTCATTACGCGATACCAGATCTTTCGGGCGGCGCGGTATTTTGCGATCTCTTCGAAAAAGTCGTTGTGCGCGTTGAAGAAGAAGCTCAGGCGCGGGCCGAAATCGTCGACGTCCAGGCCACGGCGGCGTGCCCACTCGACGTACTCGACGCCGTCGTAAAGCGTGAACGCCAGCTCTTGCAGAGCGGTCGAGCCGGCCTCGCGGATGTGGTAGCCGCTGATGGAAACTGTATTGAAGCGCGGGGTGAATTTTGACCCGAATTCGAATGTATCGACTACCAGGCGCATGGATGGCGCGGGCGGATAGATGTATTCCTTCTGCGCAATGTATTCCTTCAAAATATCGTTCTGAATTGTGCCGGATATCTTTGTCCAGTCCGCGCCTTGTTTTTCTGCAACGACTAAATACATGGCCCACAGAATTGAAGCCGGTGAGTTGATGGTCATCGACACCGTGGTCTTTTCCAGGTCGATTCCGTTGAAGAGAATCTCCATGTCTTCGAGGGAATCGATGGCCACCCCGCACTTCCCTACTTCGCCTTCGCTGGCGGGGTGATCGGAGTCGTAGCCCATCAGTGTGGGCAGATCGAAAGCGACGGACAGGCCGCTCCCACCATGGTCGAGCAAATACTTGTAGCGCTGGTTGGTTTCCTCGGGCGAGGCAAAGCCCGAGAACTGGCGCATGGTGAAGATCTTGCCGCGATATCCGGTGGCGTGAATGCCGCGCGTATAGGGCGGTTGGCCCGGGTAGCCGAGATACTTATCGTAATCCCAGTCTTCGGGGAGGTCGGCTTGTGTATACAGGCGGCGGATGGGGACGTTGGAGATCGTGGTGAAACGGGCGCGGCCGTGTTCGTCGAGATTGGTGCCGGTACTGGCGCCGATCGGTCGCTCGGGAGATTTCTCTAGCGTTGGAAGGAGAGTTTTCTCAGCCCAGTGCTTTTCGGAATCGGATGGGTGGCGGTTTTCGGTGACCTCGGAAATCGGACTTTCGGTAATTCCTGATTTCTTTTTTTCCCGCATGCGCTTCTCGTTCTGATCATAGGAGAGGCGCTGCTCGGGAGCAAGCAATCTGGGAGACCGCTTGGTCGGTTGGCGGCATTGGCATTTGGGGCTACACGACCTTACCAAGCAGAATTCTTTGACTGTTATTTGTTGCGGGAGAGTTCCCAGGCTTTTGCGTATTTCCAGGAGACGTAGATTGCGTGATAAGAGTGCAGCAGGAAGCCTTCGCGGCCATCGAGGAAACCGAGGCGAAGGATGTAGTTGTAGATGAAGGTGAGCTTTGGGCGGAGAACGATGTTGATCAGGTTGAAACTGCGATGTCCTTTTGCCACCGCGACTTCGGCACCCGATGAGGAGTAGCTGTTCATGTGTTCGATGTAGCCGCGCAACGTGGGATAGGCGTTGTGGATGAGCGCGTGCTTCAGCCTGCCAGTTGGTCCGTTTACTTTGATGGTGGGATGCGCGCCGTATTCTTCAAATTTTCCGGCGCTGCGGCGGATCAGACGTAGTTTGGGATCAGGGTAGAAGCCGCCGTGCCTGATCCAGCGTCCGAGGAAGAAGTTCTTGCGGGGAATCCAGAAGCCGAGTTGTTCCCTGCTCTGCTGAATGGCGGCGTCAATCTCAGGAGTCAGGTCAGGCTCCAGCTCTTCATCGGCGTCAAGCTGTAGAACCCAATCTCCTGTCGCCTTCTCCATTGCCGAGTTTTTCTGCGCGGCAAATCCCTTCCAGGGCTCGGTGAAGACTCTCGCACCAAAAGAACGCGCAATTTCAAGCGTGCGATCGGTCGAGCCGGAATCGACAACTATGATTTCGCCTTGGCCATCGCGCACCAGCGGCCGCACGCTTTCCAGGGTGCGCGGGAGGCTGAGTTCTTCGTTGAGGGTGATGAGGGCGACAGAAATCTTCACGCAGGGAAATATACAGTGCGTAAGCGTTTGCGAAAAACGCAAACGTTTGTGGTGAAACGAGTGAACGCAAGGTCCTTCAACTGCGGCGGACCATTCGCTTTGCGAATGGTCCGCCTCCGCTCAGGATGACAATTCTATTTATTGCTGGGGTTGCTGCGTCTGCGGTTGCGGCATCACCGGTTGCACGTCGGTGCGCGGAGCTATGAAGGGTACCTTCGGAGCATGCGTGACCTCGCCCTTTTCCGCATCGGACATCACGATTCCCGCGTGTTCGATCAGCAGTCCGGTGGCGCGGTCCAGTTCAACCTGCGCCTTTTCGTAAGCCGCTTGCGCCGAAACCAGGTTCGACTCGGCGGTAGCGAGCTGTGACTGGTATGACAGGACGTTGGTCGAGGTCGACGCTCCCAAGTTGTATTTCTTCTGTTCGGCGTCGAGCGATTGCTTGGCAAGCTCCACCGCCGCCTGAGCAGCTTCCACGGCAGCGCGATTCTGGGTCACGGAAAACTGTGCGTTGCGGACTTCAATGCGGACCTGGTTCTCCAGCTGTTGTAGACGCATCTGCGACTGCCGGTACTCAAGCTGCGAGCGGATGGACAAGGCCTGGGCCTGGCGATTGCGAATTGGAATACTCAGAGTAACGCCGATTCCTTTGTCGGGCGCTGAGGAATCGACCAGTTCGTTCAATGTGCTCCCGTAGGAAACAGGAGAGGCCGGCGAAAATCCCTGGCAGAAGCTCGAGGTGGGTTGGGACAAGCAGACATAGTTTGGATTCTGCGCGCCGCCCGTTCCTGAACCGCCGTAGTACGCGAAAAGATCGAGGCTTGGTAACAAGGAGTTCTTGATAGCTTTGGTGCTGATGTCGCGGTTATTCAAGTCGATACGGTTCTCCGCCAACTCGGCACGATGCTGCAAGGCTTCGTTGATCAAGTCTTCGGTTGGAACCACTGGCTCTTTTTCAGGCAATGCCATCGTGGTCGTCGGAATCACCTCGGCGCCTGCCAATGCCGGATCCTTGAGGGTCCGGCTGAGCGCGTTTTTCACCAGGAGTTGTTGCAGATCGAGATTGGTTTGTGCCTGAATCAGCGACTGCTGGTCCGCGGCAACTGTGTTCTGGGCACGGACGACTTCGATCGGCGCCAGGCTGCCGATCTCCACTTGCTTGCGGGTATCGGAGAGCGTCTTCTGCGCGAATGCCAGGGACTCTTGCGCGACGCGGACATTCTCATACGCGTAAACCAGGTTCCAATAAAGGTTCTCGATCTGGTCGACGGTGGTAATGATCTGAAGCCGGAATGCTACGTCGGTAATTTCGCGGTTGTTCTTGGTAATTCGAATCAGGCGGTCGTTGGGAACGAACCCAAATCCCTGCAGCAAGTGCTGGGTCAGGGTAAACTTGAAATTTGAGTTCAGCGCCGGGCTGACGGTGGAAAAGAAACTGTTAGTTGTGGTGCGGGAGTTGTTGAAGCCCACTCCTACGTTGGTTCCCGAGTGGAAGCCCTGCTGATATGTGAAGTTCCCAGTCGTGGTGTTTTGGGCGGTTCCGGCAAAGGGGCTGGTCGGGATAAATTTCGCATGATCGAACTGCAGGGTGCCACTGACAATCGGATCAAAACTCGTGATCGTCGGCCCCAACCCTTCAGTGCTCGTCAGCCCCAATGATCCCGCGCCGATGCCGCCGGTTCCTGTGCTGGTCCCTCCAGGGCCCGATCCTACGCTGCCACTTAGTCCTCCCACTCCGCCGCCCGGGGTATTCTGCACGATGCCGGAATTTACGCCCAGAAACTGGTTGGCGCCGGATTTCGCGCGCAGCACGTCTGTATCCGCGATACCCAGGTTGTAACGCTGGATTGCGATGTCCAAATTGTTCTCAAGCGCAAGCGAGACCGCGTCATCCATCGACAGATAAATTTTGCCATCGCGCACCAGGCGGTCAATGGTCGGAGAATTGCTCAAGTCCGGCGGCGCAATTTCGCGCGGCGTATAGGGCGCGATTGGATTGGGGAAGTGCCCCCTAGGCTTGGAAAAATCCGTCACCTGAAACTCGTGTGGCGCTGGCGCCGATGGAACACTAGCCTGTGAGGACGCCGCCGGCTGGGGTGGCGCTTGCGCGTCCTGGGCCCACAGGCCAGCAGGAAATGCGGCGGTTAGAACTACCGCGGTCACATAACGAACAACACACTTCAAGGAAGACAAAGACATGCGTTTCTCTCCATCATTGAGTGCTGGCAACACAAAATCGTGAATTCAAAGCTGTACTACGTAAAAAGAGGCGTTCGGGTTCCCGATTCTCGCAATCTCGCGCGAGAATCCCGTGAAACTTGCTTGAAGCAGGAATTCATCAGTATAGCTGACGCGCGAGACCATTCGCCCTCATGCGGCACACACGACAGCGATGTAACCTTGGATGCAGGCTCATCTCTGAAGATTCGATTTCTGCATGCGCAATCTCAAGCTGACACTGGCCTACGACGGCACCGACTTTTGCGGCTGGCAGGTCCAGCCTGACGCTCCGAGCATCCAGGGCACGTTGGCTACGGCTATTGGACGGATTACCGGGGAAAAAGTACTAGCGCAAGGCTCAGGCCGGACGGACGCAGGAGTGCATGCGCTGGCCCAGGTGGCGACGTTTCACACCGAATCGATCATTCCTTACGCCAATTTTGTGATCGCGCTGAACGACATTCTTCCGCCATCGATTCGGGTGCTGGAGGTGAACGAAATGCCTGCGGAGTTTCATGCGCGCAAGTCAGCGCGAGCGAAGACTTACCGGTACCGGATTTTTCGCGAGGCGATTTGTACGCCATTCTTGGCGCGATATGTCTGGCATTATCCTTATCCGTTGGATGAAGCGGCTATGCGGGAGACGGCCGCGATGATTGAGGGCGAATATGACTTCACGTCTTTCGCGGCGGTCGACCCTGAAAAACCGATCAACCACGAAGGAGACCCTTCGACTGCGCTCAGGGCAGGCTCCGGTACACGAAGAGAGCAGTCTAACATCAGGAATATCTTTTCTTCAGATTGGCGGCGTGATGGGAGTGAGTTGATTTACGAAGTGCGTGGCAATGGTTTTCTTCATCACATGGTGCGGAGTCTTGTGGGGACATTTCTGCTGGTGGGAAAAGGGACGCTAAGGCCAGCGGATGTGACTAGAATTCTTGAAGCGAAGGACCGCTCTGCCGCGGGCGCGACCGCGCCGGCAAGTGGACTGTGTCTCGTGAGCGTGGAGTATTGATGCTCAACACAACGGATGTGCAGGCCTTGGCCCAGCGAATCAGCGTGGTCAATCCGTCTTCCGGGCAAATCCTGCGCGAATTCGAGTGTGCGAGCCCGGCCGAGGTGCAGCGCGCGGTAATTCGGGCCCGCGAGGCGCAGTCAAAGTGGCAACAAACCTCGCTGCAACAGCGGCTGTCCGTCATCAAAGAATTCCAACGGTTGTTGAATGAGCGCAAGCAGGCGATCGCACCGACCATTACGTCTGAAGCCGGAAAGCCTTACGCGGAATCGCTCCTCACGGAAATTCTGGTTGTGCTTGACACGTGCCGCTTTCTGCTGGATGAGAGTTACGGGTTCTTGCGCGAGCAGCCAGTGCCGCATGGAAGCCTGGCTACCAAACTGAAGCGCGGACGCCTGCTGCGCGAACCTCATGGCGTGATCGGGATCATATCGCCGTGGAATTATCCATTTTCCATCCCCGCGACAGAGACGCTGGCGGCACTTGTGACCGGGAACGCCGTGGTACTGAAGCCTTCCGAACTGACGCCGCTCTCTGCCATCGAACTCGCTTCCCTGCTCCACGAGGCGGGAGTTCCTCAGGATGTTTTCCAGATCGTGATTGGCGCTGGCGCGACTGGGGCGGCGCTGATCGAATCTGGAATCGACAAGCTGATCTTCACCGGCAGCGTTGCGACGGGGAAGCGGATTGCTCAGTTGGCCGCTGCGCGCTTGCTTCCGGTGGTACTGGAGTTGGGAGGCAAGAACGCAATGGTGGTGCTAGACGATGCCGATATAGAAGTTGCGTCGAGCGGAGCGGTCTGGGCAGCATTCATCAACGCAGGCCAGGCGTGCCTGTCAGTTGAGCGATGCTACGTTCACCGCAGCATTTATGAGCGTTTCGTTTCTGTGTGCGCAGAGAAAACCAAGCGGCTTCGCGTGGGCGACGGCATGGATCCGGAAATCGACGTGGGGCCACTCATTCATGAAAGGCAGTTTCGCATAATCGAGCAGCACATCGAAGATGCCCTCGCGCGGGGGGCACGCGTTGTAGCTGGAGGCCAACGCCTTACCTCGCTGGGCCTGAATTTCTTCGCGCCCACGGTCCTCGCCGACGTATCACACGAAATGCGAGTCATGCGGGAAGAGACCTTTGGGCCGGTGCTTCCGATTATGGCCTTCGATCCCGAGGCGGAGGCTGTTCGACTGGCGAACGATACCGACTATGGACTCTCCGCAAGTGTTTGGACACGCGATCGCGCTCGCGGCGAAAAAATCGCGCGGCAGATCAAGGCGGGTGCGGTCATGGTGAATGACGCTGTCTCCTGCTTCGGAATTAGCGAGGCGCCTCATGGCGGAGTGAAGGCCAGCGGAATTGGACGGACACATGGCCGCTTTGGGTTGGAGGAGATGGTCAGGGTGAAGTATCTGGATTCCGATCTGTTTGCCGGAGTTAAGAAGCCGTGGTGGTATGGGTACGGTCGGCAAGTGGCGGACGCGGCTGAGCGCTTTCTGGATTTTCAGTTCGCGCGTGGGATTGGACGCCGACTAATTAGCGGCGTCCGTTCGCTCCCATTGATCAGCCGGCGGAAGCTCTAGCGCTTTCAACCCCTGACGTTCCGAGTTGCGAGTCCGGCAATTCTGGATAACTGATGCGAAAAACCTTTACCGCAAAGTTCGCAAAGGATCCGCTAAGGACGCAAAGAAATGCCTCGCACCCAGACGCTCCGTCGTGTTGAGATCTATTATCGTCCGCCGTGTTGCTCGTAGTAAGCTTCGCCTTCTTGCACCTGTTGCAGGGCCTGATTGACGAGCTCTAACGCGCGCTCACGATGTCCCCCTTTGTTGGGCACGGCCCGCTCAAGTTCAGCTTTGGCATGCTCCAAATGACCCATAGCTGCGCTCATGTGTGGCTCATGGCGGGCCATGCCGGCAGTCTGGGCGTGCACTACCGAATACCAACTCAGGCCGATCAGCAGGGTTAGTGTGCTGCAGGCCGCTACGAATTTCGTACGCATACATCCTCCTCAAGATTGATAGTGGTCTGAGACGCCTCCGCTTTTCGTCAGGTTGCTCGCTTCGGTGCACCATCTGCTACACTGGCACGCCTCGGAAGAGCTCGGCCAAGCTATGGATTACGTTCTCGGAATTGATGTCGGGACGGGTGGAACTCGTGCGGTGGTTGTGGACCGCGCTGGCGCCATCGTCAGCTCTGCAACCTGCGAACATGTGCCTTTTGCTTCCCCGAACGTAGGCTGGGCGGAGCAGAACCCCCAGGACTGGTATCAGGCTGGCGGCTCGGCGATTCGGCAGGCCCTTGAGGGCGGAGGTGTTTCAGCGCCAGGAATTTCTGCTATGGGACTGGCTGGGCAGATGCACGGGGCTGTGTTGCTGGATGCCGATCATCAGGTACTCAGGCCTTCGCTGATCTGGTGCGACCAGCGGACGCAGGCACAATGTGACTGGCTGACCGCGAATCTCGGCGAACGGAAGATCATCGAGCTTACCTGCAATCCAGCGCTGACTAACTTCACGCTTACCAAGCTGCTCTGGGTGCGTGACAACGAGCCGGAGATATGGAAGCGCTTCCGGCGGGTGCTTTTGCCCAAGGATTATGTCCGCCTACGGCTCACGGGTGAGCACGCAATGGATGTCGCCGAGGCTTCCGGGACGCTGATGCTGGATGTCGCGCACCGGCGCTGGTCAGACGAGATGATGTCGGCGGCTGGGCTGCCCATGAGCTGCCTTCCCAAGCTGTATGAATCCCCGGAAATTTGCGCTCGCATTTCGGAAGAGGGCGCTACGCACACCGGGTTGAAACCGGGAACGCCCGTGGTTGCCGGAGCCGGCGACCAAGCCGGGGGCGCGGTGGGGATGGGGATTGTCAGGGCGGGGGCGGTCAGCGCGACGATTGGCACCTCGGGGGTAGTATTCGCGGCGACCGATACCCCGGCGATGGATGCCCAGGGACGGGTACACACGTTCTGCCATGCCGTTCCAGGACGCTGGCATGTAATGGGAGTGACGCAGGCTGCCGGATTGTCGTTCCGATGGTTGCGTGATTTGCTGAAGAATTCATCGGGCGCGCTTTCGTACGACGATCTGACTCGTGAGGCGGAAAACGTTCCAGCTGGATCGGATGGGGTACTCTGGGCACCTTATCTCATGGGAGAACGTACTCCTCATCTTGACCCCACTGCTCGCGGCACGTTGACCGGACTGGCGGCCAGCCACACCCGCGGACATGTGACTCGGGCCGTGCTGGAAGGGGTCGCGTTCAGCCTCAAAGACACGTTTTCACTCTTTGAGGAGATGCAGGTGCCGGTCCGGAACATCCGGTTGGGTGGAGGCGGGGCACGCTCACCGCTTTGGCGGCAGATTCAAGCGGACGTGTATGAGCACGAAGTCGAGATTCTTGCGGCGGAAGAAGGCGCAGCATATGGAGCGGCGCTATTGGCTGGCGTAGGCGCGCGGTTTTGGAACTCTGTTGAAGAAGCTTGCGACGCGGTAGTCAAAGTCGAGAAGCGAGTGGGCCCTGACCAACGCGCGAGGCAGGCTCTGCGGAGGCAATACGAAAGTTATCGCCGATTGTATCCGGCTCTGAAGCCGCTATTCGCCGCGATGAGTTCGCCTGCATGAACTTGGCATCCTGATATTCTTAATCATGGTCGAAGTTACATGCAGTGGGCTGCTTTTTGATCTTGACGGTGTGCTGGTTGACTCTACCCCGGCAGTGGCCCGCGTCTGGACTCGCTGGGCCCTGGCGCACGGGTTCGAGCCAGAGGAAACTGTCCGGCGAGCGCACGGACGTCCCAGCATCGCCACAATTCGAGACCTGCTTCCCGATGCCGATCATGTGGCGGAGAACGAAGTAGTTCTCCGTGGTGAACTCGAGGACACTGAAGGGGTAATTCCTCTGCCGGGCGCGCTCGAACTGCTGGGCTCTCTTCCTCCTGATCGCTGGGCAATAGTGACCTCGTGCGCCTGGGAGTTGGCCCGGGTGCGATTGAAAGCGGCAGGACTACCAATCCCCAAGCGGCTGCTGACCTCTGACGATGTGACCCACGGCAAGCCAGATCCTGAACCTTACCTAAAGGGTGCTGCCCTCCTAGGGCTTCCCGCCACCGAATGCGTGGTTTTCGAAGATGCGCCGGCGGGGATTCGTGCCGGGAAGGCGGCCCGGGCCCTGGTTGTGGCGCTGCGGACCACATCGCGCGACGTGGAACTGCAAGAGGCGGGTGCCGATTGGCTCATTTCAGGATACCAGCAGATCTCGGTGGTTGAAACGAACCATGCCTCCAGCTCGCTAGAGCTTTCAATTCATGATTAACACTGCCTGCAGGCAGACATCCTCGTTGTAAAAAGATTGTCAATGGCTGCTGCAAGGCGGTTTGGAGTAAGCCGAAGGTAGTACTCTAAAAGCAGTTCTCCTTGTGGGTTCCCAGCCAAGAGAGATGGAGATAATATGCTGCGTATGGCAGAGAACATGGCTCCGCCAACTATTCAGACGATACCGCAGAAACTTCCCTATCGAGCGGCGGCCACTGTGGATCGAATCCTGGTCGTTGAAGACGACCGCGCGGTGCAGAAGGCGCTAATGCGGCTGTTCGAGGCCGAGGGTTATGCGGTACAAATTGCTCCCGATGGAAATGCGGCGGTGGAGATGTTCCGGGGAACGATGCCCTCCGCAGTTGTGCTCGATCTGAGACTGCCCGGGATTTCTGGCCGGGAAGTTTGCCGCGAATTCAAGCAGAACTCTCCGGCGGTGCCAATCATTGTGCTGAGCGCGACCAGCGACGTTTCTGACAAAGTGTTGCTGCTCGAATTGGGCGCCGATGATTACGTGACCAAGCCGTTCAGTCCACGGGAGCTGCTGGCGCGGGTGCGAGCTGCATTGCGACGGACTTTGCGTCCACAGGTGACCGAAAGATTTTTTTTCGGCGACGTCTCCATCGACTTCACGAAGATGGAAATCGTGCGCGAAGGCAGGACAATCGCCCTGACGGCGCAGGAATTCAAGACCTTGAAATTCATGGTGCAAAACCCCGAGCGCGTAATCACGCGCGACGAACTTCTGAACGAAGTCTGGGGATATCACAACTATCCTTCTACCCGCACGGTGGATAATCACATTCTGAAACTGCGCCAGAAACTGGAGAAGGACCCCGCCAATCCGGTACATTTCCGCACGGTACACGGTGTAGGCTATAAGTTTGTAAGCTGAGACTGGGCCCTGCAAGAGGAGCAGTATGGTCAGAATCCGGTTGAGAACAAAATTTCTGCTCTCGATGATTCTGATCACCGCCGGACTCACCTCCCTTAGCCTTCTACTGGTACGGCAGAGCGTGCAGTCCGAGGCAAGGCAGGGGATTTTTTCCGACCTGCGTAATTCTGTTGCGACCTTCCAGAGTTTTCAACGCGAGGAGGAGAGCGCGCTCAGCGACTCTGCTGACCTGCTGGCTGACTTGCCCAATCTACGCGCGTTGATGACAACCAATCACGAAGCCACAATTCAGGATGGCTCGACTCCACTGTGGCGGCTCGGCGGAAGCGACCTTTTTGTTCTCGCTGACCCAGGCGGAAAAGTTGTCGCTCTGCATACAAGTACTCCCGGCTTTACGCGGGAAATGGCGCAGAGCTCGCTGGCAGCTTCTCTGGAGCGGCAGGAGCACTGGTGGTTCGGCGCGCAGCATTTGTACGAAGTCTTTCTGAAACCGATTTATTTCGGGCCTGCCTCGGCGAACCGGCAGCTCGGGTTTCTAGTAATCGGCCACGAGATCGATCAAAACGTAGCGGCGCAGATCGGGCGCATCGCGAGCAGCAAGGTTGCCTTTTATTATGGCGACGCTATCGTCACCAGTACGCTGACTCCCGCCAACCAAGCCCAGCTCTCGACACAGAAACTGCCGGGCCCTGGAAGCGCTCAGGCAGCTTCTTTGCAATTGGGCGATGAACGATTTCTGGAAACGACTTTGGATCTCGCGCCCCGTAATAACGCAAGCCCTAATGTGCGCCTCATCGTTTTGAAGTCCTACGATCAAGCCACCGCGTTTTTGCGGAAGATCAATCGTCTGCTGCTGGCGCTGGGACTGCTCGCGGTTGTGGTCGGAAGCGCGCTGGTGTTCTTCATCTCGCAAGCGTTTATGCGGCCCCTCTCTAGTTTGGTTGCCGGAGTTGGAGCTCTGGAACGGGGCGATTTTACTTACGCTCTCGATTTACGCGGAGGTGACGAAGTTGCGGAGCTGGCACGCGCCTTCGACCGAATGCGAGAGAGCCTGGCCAGGACCCAGCAGAACCTGATCGAGTCGGAGCGGTTGGCCACGATCGGACGCATGGCGAGTTCGATTTCACATGATTTGCGCCACTCACTTGCGGCTATCGTTGCCAACGCTGAGTTTCTTTGTGAAGCACAACTTTCGCCAGGGCAGCGCGAGGACCTGTACCAGGAAGTCCGAGCCGCCGTTGGTCGCATGACCGAACTGATCGATTCCCTGCTTGAGTTCTCGCGAAACCGGGCTGCGCTGCATCCCACTTACGGCAACCTGCAGGATGCCGTAGAAAATGCAATCGAGGCAGTGCAGGCCAATCCAGAGTTCCACGATGTCGCGATTAACATGCGAAAGGCGGGGAATGTCGACGGCTGGTTTGATCATCGGAAGCTCGAGCGTGCGTTTTTCAACTTGGTGCTGAACGCATGTGAATCTGTGACGGCAAAATCCGGCAGGGTCGATGTGGAACTGCGTGAGATGCAGACCGGAGTCGAAATCAGCGTCGCTGATAACGGCCGCGGTATTCCAAATACGATTCGCGAAACTCTCTTTGATCCCTTCGTGAGCGAAGGGAAGGAGAACGGTACCGGCCTGGGACTGACTGTGGTTCAGAAAATTGTTCAGGACCATGGCGGCGAGGTCTCGGTCGCGCAGACTTCGTCGGAAGGCACAACCTTTCGCATCACCCTCCCCCGTCCCGTGCCCGTAGCCGGAAACGAAGCTGCTATATCAGAACCTGGGATTTCAGAAGATGCCTCGTCCCCGGCTGGCGCAAGCGTAAACTCTACAAGACATGGGTGAAGTGTAGTTTCACTCCTCGGCGTCGAAAACACATGGTTTCGGAGGTAACTGTGAAGCAGCGAAGCGTGGTGTCTTTCCGTCCAGCCAGGTTTTGGGCCGTGGTTCTTTGCATCGCGATAGGGAGTTTCTCCGCAAGGGCACAACAAGTCACAGCTTCTGAGAGCGCGGACGCGAAGAGCTTGGCGAATTCTGTCCAAGATCTGCGAAGCCAGGTCCAGGAGTTGCGCGCGGCAGTGGCGGAAATGAGGTCGGAAGCGGCTGAGTATCGCGCACAAAGCGCAGAACTCCGCAAAGAATTGGAGAGCGTGCGGGCGGCGAGCGCTTCCGCCAACCCCAGCGTACAAGCCCAGGGTGTGCCACAGAATCAGGAAGCCACGGAGCCCGACTCCTTGAATAAGCGAATTGCCAGCCTCGAAGACACAACCCAGCTGGTGCAGAGCGAACTGCGAACGCAATATCAGACGAAGGTTGAGAGCGCATCCAAATACCGTGTAAGGCTTTCTGGACTTGTGCTCTTGAATCTCTTCCACAATCGCGGAGCGGTCGACAATCTGGATTTCCCGACTTATGCCGCTGCTGGCAGCGCATACGGCACGAACTCCTCTTTCGGGGCAACGTTGCGCCAGTCTGAGCTCGGGCTGGAAGTTTTCGGGCCTGAACTGTTGGGCGCGAAGACCAGTGGGGAGGTCCAATTTGACTTCGGCGGTGGCTTCCCTTCCGGCGCACTCGACGGCATCAATACGGGGCTAGTGCGGTTGCGTACGGCGAGCATGCACTTGGATTGGGACCGTACTTCGATTGTTGTCGGCCAGGACAGCCTTTTCATCTCGCCAGGCACGCCGACTTCGTTCGCGTCTTTGGTGATTCCGAGCCTTGGATATTCGGGCAATCTTTGGGCATGGACGCCGCAGGTGCGGGTTGAGCACAAGTTCGACCTTGGCAACGATCAGAATGTCACCTTGCAGGGCGGAATACTAGACAACTTGACGGGAGAACCGTCGTACGGTACTCATCGCCAGCCGCAGTCTGGAGAAAGCTCCGGGCAACCTGCTTATGCCGTCAGAACAGCATGGAGCAAGAACCTGAATGGAAGACCGCTGACTTTCGGCGTGAGTGGGTATTATTCGCGACAAAACTGGGGCTTTGATTGGAACCTGGATGGCTGGGCAGCGGCAACCGACTGGCGGGTGCCGATTGCCCCTAAGTGGGAACTTTCAGGCGAGTTCTATCGAGGGCGGGCGGTTGGAGGGCTCGGCGGAGGAATTGGGCAATCGATACTTTTTAGCGGGAATCCGCTCGATCCGGCTTCCGATTTCCGCGGGGTTGACTCCGCGGGAGGATGGTCGCAGATTAAATTTTCCGCCACGTCTCGGCTCGAGTTCAACGGCGCGGTGGGAATCGACAGTCCATTTGCAGCGGACACCCATGCGTTCCCACATCCCATCGGCTACTATCCTACCGTGCTGACTGCGAACCGAAGTGCGATGGGGAATTTTATTTTCCGTCCACGTTCGGATTTACTGTTTTCCGGGGAATATCGGCACCTGAGGACGTCAGAAATTGGCGCTTACTATAGCGCTGACCAGATCAACGTCATGATGGGGGTGTTGTTCTGAACATTCGAAGCATGCTCGCCGCTATGTTGAGCGTGGCGCTCGCATTTGCCGCTCAAGCCAGCGGACAGGACGTGACGCTCTCGGCGAGGGTGAAGGTGGTAGACCGGGAACGCAACACCGAGTCCGCACACGCGGAGAACGTGTTGGTCTGGCTGACGCCTGTGGGCAAGCCAGCCCCGCCCCCGGCTTCGAAACAGGTGTTGCGGCTCGCGCAGCACAACAAGAGCTTCGAACCTCATCTGTTGGTGGTGCCGGTGGGTGCGGTGGTGCAATTCCCCAATCGCGATCCGTTCTTCCACAATGTGTTCTCCCTGTTTGAAGGCAAGCGGTTTGACCTTGGACTCTACGAAGCCGGGAGCACGCGCAACGTGAGCTTCGACCGGCCAGGGATTTCCTACATCTTCTGCAATATTCACGCGGAGATGAGTGCGGTGGCGATCGCGCTGGACACTCCGTACTACGGCATTTCCAACCCTAAAGGCGAAATCGTGATTCCGCATGTGCCGGCGGGGCGCTACAGCATGCACAGCTGGTACGAGACTGCTCCGGCAGAGGCGCTCGACGCTATGGTCCATGAAATCAATGTAACGGAGAGCAGTTCAACCCTGGGGATATTGCAAGTCCCGGCTGGCGCCGCAGCGATGGCGCATAAGAACAAGTATGGGATGGACTATGAGCCTCCGGCCCCGAACAGCCCGGCTTATGAGCAGCGTTAGGGTTCGGATTCGTCTTGCATGCTTGATGAGCTGCTGCTTGGCGGGCGTGGACGCCCGCCCCTACACAGGCGCTATTCACCTGACAAGAAATTTACAAGCGCATTAACTGGCATTGACAATTCCCAAACGCCGCTCTCCTAGCCTTAGTTCATCGTGGACGGGTAGTTTGCTTCGGCCCGTTCCTGGTGGCAGGGTCCCGGGACCTCAAAATCCAGCCGTCTTGCCTTTGTAGCCACCAGAGATTGCCCGAGGATTCGTTCACGAACAGTGACTTCCCAGGAGAACTGTCATGTATGCATTCGTGCGCTCCACGTTCAGAGCTTGCCTGCTGTCCCTCGTAGCCAGCCTCGCATTTGCGAGCATTGCTTCAGCGCAAAAATATGTGCAAACCAACCTCGTCTCCGATGTACCTGGGTCGGCCGCAGTACAAGATCCCAACCTGGTTAACGCCTGGGGAATTGACTTCAGCGGAGGCAGCCCAGCTTGGATTGCCGATAACGGCACTGGCCTCTCTACGCTGTACACCGGCACCGGATCCATAGTGCCGCTCGTGGTCACAATTCCCCCGCCGAAGGGAGTTGAGGGGCAATCCGCTCCGACTGGCCTTGTGTTCGACGGCACTGGAGAGTTCGTAGTTAAGGCGCACGACCTTTCCGGTAGCGCGCTATTCATCTTCGCTACCGAGGATGGAACAATCAGCGGATGGAATCCGACCGTAGACCTCAACAACGCGATTCTGGCCGTGGATAATTCTGCGGGCGGGGCAGTTTACAAGGGACTCGCGATTGCAACTACCCAAGAAGGTTCTTTCATCTATGCGACAAACTTCCACAGCGGCTGGGTGGAGATGTATGACTCGAATTTCGGGTGGGTCAAGAACTTCACCGATACGGATCTGCCCGCAGGCTACGCACCCTTCGGGATTCGGACGCTGAACGGCAAACTCTATGTCACTTTTGCGCTTCAGGATGCCGATAAACATGACGACGTGAAAGGTCCCGGACACGGCTTCGTGGACATTTTCGACCTGCAGGGGAACAAGTTAAAGCGGCTTATCTCTCACGGCGAGCTGAATTCGCCATGGGGACTGGCGATAGCTCCCGCGAACTTTGGGAAATTCAGCGGAGACCTGCTCGTCGGTAATTTCGGCAACGGGCATATCAACGCGTTCAACCCGTCGACCGGCGGCGCCCGCGGGCATATGTTGCGCCCCAATGGCCACACGCTGGAAATTGATGGATTGTGGGGGCTGCATTTCGGAAATGGCGCAGCCGCCGGCCCAACAAACACATTGCTATTCACCGCCGGGCCGGACGACGAATCGCATGGGTTGTTCGGAACCATCCAAGCCAAATAATCTCTCTCCCAAAAGTAGCCAGGCCAGCCATAATTGGCTGGCCTTTTTTTGCGGCCAATCTCAGGCTGGGTTAAAGAAACGATTTTTCGGGCTGTGATTCGTGGTAAAACTGTAAGTCTTTCTATTCCGATTTGAGGCGAGGTCAACGTCGACCTATGGCAATCACCAGCGTAAAGGGTACGAACGCGGTCCAGACTCCGAATACGGGCTCGATGAATTACGGTCCAGCCCTTGCCGTACTCACCACGCTGTTTTTCATCTGGGGGTCTCTGACGTCATTGAATGACGTATTGATTCCCTTTGTGCAGAATGTTTTTCACCTCAACCTTGCACCGAGCGCACTGATTCAAACTGCATTCTTTTCCGCCTATTTCTTCTTTTCGATTCCCTCCGCCAGGATCATTGACTGGATCGGATATAAGCGAGCCATCATCGTCGGACTCGGCACCATGGTGATCGCGTGTCTGCTGTTTTATCCCGCAGCGAAGCTTCCCTCGTTCCCTGCTTTCCTAGCTGCACTGGTGATCCTTGCGGCAGGAATCACCGTGCTGCAAGTCGCCGCTAATCCTTACGTGGCTGTGCTTGGCAGGCCGCAAACCGCGTCCAGCCGTTTGGTTCTGACACAGGCGTTCAATTCTCTTGGAACAACTGTTTTTCCTTGGGTTGGAGCTAGTCTCATCCTGAAAGAATCGGTGAGCGCGGCGGCACAAAGCGCATCCCAGGATGCAGTGGTCAGGCTTTACGTATATTTCTTTGCCATTGTCCTGGTTCTCCTAGCCCTATTGTTTGCGCTCTTCAAACTCCCCAAAATGGAAGCCGCCGAGCATCACATCGGCGAGAAAATCGATGATTCAATCTGGAAGCACCCGAACCTGGTTTTCGGCGCGATCGGAATCTTCGTGTACGTCGGCGCCGAAGTGGCCATCGGCAGTTCCATAGCAAATTACTTGGCACTCAACAATATCGGCCACTTTGCCTCCAATATCGCAGACCCTGCCGCTCAATATCTTGGGGCGAAAGCCGTCGCCGCCCGATACATCTCTCTCTATTGGGGCGGGGCGATGGTGGGCCGCTTTATCGGATCTGCGGTTCTCCAGAAAGTGAAGACATCGCATGTCCTTGCGTTCTGTGCAGTAATGACGACGCTGCTGGTAACAATTTCGGTCGCGACCAGTGGACCTGTGGCCATGTGGTCCATATTGTCCGTGGGGCTGTTTAACTCGATCATGTTCCCTTGTATCTTCACTAGTGGCATCGCGGAACTCGGGCAACTCACAGGTGATGGCTCAGGCATTTTGAACACGGCTATCGTGGGAGGAGCCGCGATTCCGTGGATCGTATTCAAGGTGGCTGACATGATCAACCGTACCGCTTATCCAACAATGACTCAGGGCGAGCTTAGTTGGGGACAGGGTATTCACTATGCCCTCATTCTGGCGGCGCTCTGCTACGTTTACATTCTGTTCTACGCAGTCAGCGGCTCCAAACCGAACAGCGAGCGCTATGGACACGCCGAGGCGCGCTCCTAGGCGTGGAAAAAACCTGCTTCGTCGGTGTGGATGTGGGCGGCACCAAAGTGGCCGCCGGCTTGGTGAACGCGGAGGGCGAAATCGCCGCGCAAATCCGGGTTCCGATGATCTCGAACGGCACTCCGGAATCGGGACTGAATGCTGTCCTACTGGCCATCGCTCAGATCGCGCCAGCCGGAGACGTGGGGATTTCTGGTATTGGCATCTGCGCGCCTGGCCCTCTCGATCCTGAGACGGGGATAATTCTCAATCCTCCGAATGTCCCCTGCTGGCGCGGTTTTCCCTTGGCTGATGCAGTAAGAGACATTCATCGGGTGCCCGTCAAAGTCGACAATGACGCTAATGCCGCGGCACTCGCCGAATCGCGGTGGGGTGCGGGGCGAGGATACCGAAATCTTTTTTACGCGACCATCGGCACCGGTATTGGGACCGGCATTATTTTGGACGGCAAGGTTTATCACGGGCGCACGGGATCGGCTGGAGAAGGCGGCCACGTGAGCATCGATTACCGCGGGCCCATTTGCCGATGTGGAAAGCCGGGCGGTATTGAAATCCTGGCTTCGGGAACGGCCATTGCGCGACGAGCACAAGAGGTAATCGAAGCAGGCCGCAAATCTTCAATGATCGAACTCGCGGGCGTGGGAGCGATTAGCGGCGAGATCGTGGGTAAGGCCTCGGAGAACGGCGATCCGCTCGCGCGCGAGATTCTCTTCGCAACGACAGAGATGCTGGCGCTATGGCTGAGCAACATGGTCGACCTGTTTGATCCCGAAATAATCGTAATTGGCGGCGGGGCGGCCGCGATGCTGCGCCTATTTTTTGATCAGCTGCGCAAGCGCATGCCGAAGTTTGCGGTGAATCCGAGAGCCAGCGAAGTTCCGATCGTTCAGGCGCGCTATGGAGCAGATGCCGGAATTGCCGGGGGCGCAGCGCCGTGCGCATAACTCCGTGTCCGCTGAAAGTGCTTTGGCGGACCACGGTTACACAGCCGCGAAGCGGCGTAAAAATGCAGCCCAGGGCGTAAGCCCTGGGTGGGCTGCGAAACATTCCAGCCCCGAAGGGGCGAAAGACACTGGCGCTTAATCCGTGGCGAACGCGCGGAAACCGCCGTTGATCAGAATTTGCACTTCAGAGGCCAAGATGAATCGCAATATCCTGCTTCTCTCCTTTTTCCCGCTGGCATTGATTTCATTCGCGTCCGCACAATCGAATACCGTGATTTTTCGCGAACCCGGTTTCCCGGCGGCTGATTCCGCGCCCGCACCCGATTCTCTGTTGCGACATGCTCTGCCGGACGCCCACTTCGCGTCAACCACTGAACTGAAGGAACGCCTCAACTCGGCGAAGCTCTTGGTTCTTCCTTATGGCTCGGCATTCCCTGAGGAGTCTTGGCCTGAGATTTTCAGTTTCCTGCAGCGCCGCGGAAACCTACTTGTGCTCGGCGGCCGGCCGTTCACCCGTGTCGCTTATCGCGACGGTCCAGGTTGGAAGCTGCGCGATTACAGCGTGCGCTACACGCGGCCACTGATGATCGATCAGTATCAGGAGACGCCAAGTTCGGATGGATTGAAGTTCGAATCGAACCCGGACATTCCGCTTTCAATACCACAGTTCGCGTGGAAGCGTGGCTACAGTCCGATCATTCATCTGAGCGCGGTAGATCTTTACAACCGCGGCGGTTCGGCGGGATCGATTGATTCCAAGCTGGATGCGCTCGCCTGGGGATCATCCAACGATGGACGACGAATGTCGGCTCCCGTAATTCAGATTGATCATTTGAGGAATGGCTTTGATGGCGGGCGATAATGCAAACGCCGGAGAGACTGTTTCGAAGCTTGCAGAGCAAGCTTTGCAAGGCGCGGAGGAATTCACGGTACGCCCAGTGCTTCCGCTCTATTTGCCAGGAGAGCCGATTGAACTTGAGGTGCAATGGAGCGGTGCAAAACTAAGCGCCTCTGTGGCCGTTACGTTATCGGCAGGCGAACCGCAGCCTGGCTTTACGTCCTTACCTGTCCCGCTCCCCTTGAAGCAGCCGCTGGTCCTTCCTGCAGGGCAAGAAAAGGGATTGCACATCATCACCGCCAGGTTGCTCATTGACGGCAAGCTGCGCGCGAACTATCACTCCGCTTTCTGGATTCGCGACGAAGAATACCTGCGCTCCGGCCCTAAGCTCGGCGTGAATCAAGACTATTTTGAGCTCGACGGCAAGCCCCTCGCGGTGATCGGCACCACCTCCATGTCGAGCGAAGTGCAGAGGCTGTATTTCGATCACCCCAACGTGTACGTCTGGGACCACGATCTAAGGCAGATTCACGATGCCGGGCTGAACATGATTCGCACCGGATGGTGGACAGGTTGGGACAAGTTTGCCGACGAGAACGGCCAGCCGTATGAACGGACTCTGCGGACGATGGAAGCGTATCTCATGACTGCGCGTAAGTATGGCCTACCGGTGCAGTTTAATTTCTTTGCTTTCTTGCCGGAAGTTCTAGGCGGAGTGAATCCGTATCTCGATCCCGAAGCTGTACGCAAGCAGAAGACGCTGGTTTCGGCAGTGGCGGCTCACTTCCAGGATGTCCCCTTCCTTGCCTACGATTTAATCAACGAGCCCAGTTTTTCAAAGCGCTTGTGGACGATGCGTCCAAATGGCGACTGGATCGAGGCGCAGAAGTGGAATGAGTGGCTGGACAAGCACTATCCCAATCGAGCCGCGCTCGCGGCCGCATGGAATGTGCCGATTAATTCTGTTCAGGGAACAATCCCCCTGCCCGAGGACATCGACTTCTCTCCACGCGGAATGTACGACGGCCGCAACTCGCTGCGAATTTATGACTACGAAATGTTCGCCCAGGAGAGTTTCGCGAATTGGGTACGCACCCTGCGCGAAGGCATTCGCGACGCAGGTTCGCAGCAATTGATCACTGTTGGTCAGGATGAAGGCGGTTTTCAGGACCGGCTTTCCCCCGCATTCTTCGGCCCGCATGTGGATTTCACGACCAATCATTCCTGGTGGCAGAACGATTCCATTCTCTGGGATTCGCTGGTAGCGAAGCAGCCTGGCAAAGCAATGCTGATCCAGGAGACTGGTTTACAACGCGAACTCAATCTCGACGAAACTTCGCGCCGGACACCGGAAAGCGAAGCGGCCCTTTTTGAACGCAAAGTAGCGATGTCTTTCGTGCAAGGTTCCGGCGCAATTGAGTGGTTGTGGAACACGAATTCGTATATGACCGAGGGAAATGAGACTCCGATTGGGGCGGTCCGCACAGACGGGACGGAGAAGCCCGAAGCCACAGTCATGCGCAATTTCGCAAAGTTCGCCGCGGTGCTGAAGGATCATCTGCGTAATCCGGAACCGGCGCAGGTCGCAATCATCGCATCCCAGGCCGCGCAATATTCAGCCCTCGCTGACCTGCAAATCGAGGCGCAGAGAAAGGCTGTGCGCGCTCTAGCGTATTATGCGCGGCTAACACCTTATCTGATCTATGAGAACCAGATCGAGAAGTTGGGTGCACCGAAGTTGGCGATTCTGCCTTCGGCGCAATCGCTCACGGAAGCCGCCTGGCAAGCTCTGCTGAAATATGTAGACGCTGGCGGAAAGTTGCTGATCACCGGCCCAGTGGACCGGGACGAACACTGGCAGCGGGTCAACCGCGCGACTGAATTAGTCCTCGGCGCGCAGCCTATTCCGCTGACTTATCACACCGCGTCAGTGCTGCCGGCGGATGCCGCCCCAATACCTGCGCTGAGAAATCTCTACTCACAGCCTTTGTCTTTTGATCCTCAGGCCCAGAGCTGGCTGGAGGCGCTGCGATTGCCTACGGCATCTTTCACGGAGCTAAACCGTGGTAAAGGACGCATTTTGTGGGCGGCGGAACCCGTCGAACTGGCGCAAGGCCTGGATGCAGCCGGATCGGTTTATGCGTATGTCGCGGCCCGTCTCGGAGTCCAGCCCCAATTCGATTTGCTGACCCCGCTCTCGCCAGGAGTGATGGTCTATCCGATAGCGCTGGAGGATTCCGTCCTGTACATCATCGTTTCCGACAATGCTGCAGACGCTAGAGTTGACCTGCGCGACCAGGGTACAGGAACGCACCTCACGCTGACTCTGCCTGCTGAACGTGCGGCCCTGGCACTCATCGAGAAGAAAGAACAGGCCGTAATCGCCAAATATGGCTTCTGATGGAGCGTCTCGCCGCATTTCTTCAGCTCATCGTACGCCTTGGCATCGTGGGTATTGGCCCGGCGGAAGGTCAACGCCATCTCGTGGAACGATTGCCTCTAGTTTAGCCACAATCTCGCGTTCGGCAGCGGCTTCTTGATTCAAGTGCTGCAAGTTCAGCTCACGAGCCAGATTGGCATGATAGACAGCATTGCCAGGCGCCAGGTTCGCTGCGTGCCGATATTCTAAGACAGCTTGGTCGATCAGCCCTTGTTTATCGAGAGCGAGGGCGAGGCCGATGTGGGCGGCAGCGGACTGCGGGTCGAGGTTTATTGCCGCCTGGTATTCAGCGGCGGCTTCGACGAACTTGCCTTCTGCAAAAAGAGCTCTGGCCAGACAGAAACGGCATTCCAGGTTCTTGACATCAAGCTCCATGAGCCGGCGAAGCTCAGCAATGCCTTCCGCCCGATGTTCTCGTCCCCGACTCACGAGGGCCTCTCCAAGCCGGAGCTGGGCCAAACGAAGTGTTTCGGCATCATCCAGTTCTTTCGGGTTTGGCAGCACAGCGGCGCGATACTCCTGGATGGCTTGGTCGGGATGCTTCTGTCGCTCAAGTATTAGAGCGAGTTCGTAGTGGGCGGTGCGGTAGTTGTGCTTGAGCTTTATGGCTTCGCGATAGGCCGACGCAGCGCCGGAATAATCACCTTGATCGCGCAGCGCGTTGCCCAGCCATTGATACGCAAGGACCTGAGAATACCTTCTATCTGCGTCCACCGGACTCAGCCTTGCGAGCTGGACATATTCCGAGAGCGCGTAAGATTGGAAACCTTCGTGAACCAGCGCGTAAGCCAGGCTGCGGTGGGCCTCGTCATAATTCGGCCGCAATTCTGTTGCTGTGCGGAACTGACCGGCGGCGCCTTGCCAGTCACCTTTTTTCTGGAGTAGCGTTCCGAGCTGCAGATAAGCAAACGGAACGGAATCCGGGTTTACCTTTTTTTCCACCACACTCTGAAGTTGGGCGATACCTGCGTCCAAATCTCCAGCCTCGGCCGTTTCGACGGCCAGATTGACAAGGACTAGGACGTCGCCCGGAGCATGATCGAGGGCCTGTTTGTATGCGGCCAATGCTTCGTCATGCTGGCCTTGCCGCGCAAAGGCGACGCCACGGTTGACGTGAGCGATTGCTATTTTCCGATTCCCGTATTCCTCAGTGGGGGATTGCTTTGCCAGGAATTCGTCGTAGGCTCTCAAAGCGCCTTTATGGTCTCCGGTATCGCACAAGGCCTTGCCGAGATCCAGAAGAGCGACATTGTACCTCTCCTTATGGGCTAAATCGTCGAAGCGCCTGATCGCTTTATCTCGGTCCCCGTTTAGGTAATAAGCGTGGGCCAGACGCTGGGCGACTTCCTGACGGGAGGGCGGATTCATCCCGTCGATGCGCTCATAACATTTGATCGCGTCCAGATATCGATGATTGGCCTCTAATCCCATGCACAAGTTCAACTCTACAGTGGCATCCGTCGGCTTCAGAGTCGTAGCCCGGTTGAATTCGGCGAGCGCCAAGTCAGCCTGCCCGTCCTTGAGCAGGGCCGCTCCGGCCAACGTGGGATCCTGCGCCGCCAGTATCTTCTCCGCAAGGTCTCTGCTTGCCCGCTTCAAGCCTTCGGCGGTCATCGGGCTAGAAATTGATTCCCACGGGCCCGCGTTCTGCGTCCGCGCGATCAAGACGAATTCCTCGCCGTTCTTGATCACGTCTCCCGAAATGACTGTCTCGGTCCCCCACGCTGCCCGCGCCCCAGAAATTATCCTGTCATAAGAAACTCCCTTGACCTCTACGGCGAAGCGGGTAGCATCTTGTGCTCTCGAGAATTTCGGGATGTTCAACCCACGCAGGACCGGCAGGTCCATTTCCGTTGGCCTTAGCCTCGGGTCGTCCTTTTCCCTCTCGATATCGTTGTGGATTGAAGTCAAGCCATCCTGCAGCGCATCGGCGACAATTTCCCCACTAAAAGACAGGTCTCCCTTCGGCATCTGGAAGGGGGCAATGATTGTCACCGGAGCGTGGGCTTGCCAGGCGGCACAACTTACCACGAATGCAATCAGATAGTGCGTAAAGTGAGACGGCGGCGTGGCAGACAATTTGCCGAAGTAAGTTAATAACCTGCGAAAGCTATCCCTTAGGAATGGGACCCGATCGAACCACGGCCATGGACTCTGCTCCTTTACCTCATCAGGCCCGCTTGACATCGAGCCACTGTCTTGGCTATCTGTGCTCATATCGACCTACCTTCACTACGGCTTACAGGCGAAATACTCCCGGTCTTAATTCCTGTCCCTAAACTCCGAAACAACGCCGCTTTCCAATCCCTGCGAATCAGGCCCGGTGGAGACTCGATCATTTCGATACATGCTGGTTGAATAGTGCAAATATTGCGCCCTGCGTTTCAGAAAAATGTCAGTTTTTCTTTCGGGGTAGGCAGAGGGATGTTGGAAGGCGGTTGATAGTAGTTCGAATGACTTTGCGGTGGAGCGCCAGAGGCAGGCGGTAAAACAACGCGCGAGGCAGCAACTGTTGCTACCAGTTCGCGCCGCAGCTCACAGACCGGCAATGAGTCCTGACATTGCACGAACGGTCGTATCAGTAAAGTACGCACACCTCCGGTTGGGCCAGCAATCCGAGTCAGCGCCCGGGCTAACTTTCCAGTCGCGTGACCGGTCCCCATCACAAGGGTATTGGACGGCGGCAGTGTTCCTGTCGGTCCCTCCCCCGGCAATAGTGAGACACATGCCGCTGTGCACATTCACGAGCCGGAACGTCGTAGCGTCAACAAGGGTATAGCGCCAGCGGCGCGACGGATCGCGGTCGCAAATGTACTGGACAGATACGATGTTCCGTTCTGTGTTTCCGCCGGCGATAGTCAGGCAGAGACCGCTGTTCAAGTTCCTGATCTCGACGATATCGCCGTTCACGACTGTAAAGCTCCAAAGCCGCGACGGATCTTGATCGCACGTGAATTGGACGATTTGGCCGTTCTTGTCCCGGCCACCTCCCGCGGGGCTGAGGCAGAGGCCGCTATGCGCGTTCATGATCGCGACTCGCGCCCGCCGGGGGGAACAGCGGTTGCGGGCGCGGGCTAATCAGAGCAACGACGATGAGCGCTGGATAGAGAGAGAGTCGATGCGCTTTATCATTCTGGTCATAACTGAATTCTCCTTCTAGCGGGCGCGGGGCATTGAAACGGAAAGAGGAAACGCACGACCTCCTTCCTAATTGGGGAGTTGTTCAACCGTGAGCGTGCATTGGCAGAACTCACGGTACTGTCGGCTTATGGATAGTGCGCTGACTTGTTGCTTCGTTTCATCAGCATCATTTCGAACAAAAAGAAACTTGGGTCCAAACCGGACTGAAATAATTTCGGAATTTAGCCGGAACCCGGCATCGCGAGGGTGGATCGGCCCAGCTCAGATGGTCAGGGGATGACCACCGAACGGCAAGTCAGGAAGTGGTTCGGATCGCGCCAACGGATTTGCAGCGGATTTGGGAAACCCGTAAATGCTTTAGATTCTGGGGTGGGAGACGGGAATCGAACCCGCAACCGTCGGAGCCACAGTCCGGTGCTCTGCCAGTTGAGCTACTCCCACCAGATTTATTGATTATAACAAGGGCGGAACAGCAAGCCTCAGGCTCTGGCTTTTTTAACGCCAGACTTTGACCACGATCGCCGCAGCGCACACAATCAGTGAACCGATGATGACCTTTTCAGCGATGGCCGCGCGGCGCTGCTTGGCGGGAGTCAGCGAAGGCTCAAGGCTCTTGATAATGACCAAACCTATATAGAGATCGATCGCAGTGAATATGATCCACCACATGGCGAGGAGTTCCCCGTTCTCATCGTAGCGAATGGATGGTCAGGACGACAATCGACGTATCGAGAAGAAGGGCTGATGGGGGAGCGGAGAAGATATTTATGGGCGGCCGACCTCAGCGGCTGAAGCCGCGATTCTGGAGGACACTTATCGGCACGACTGGAAGTCGTGCCCTCCCGATTGGACTCTTCCCCCAATCCGTGAGGCGCTAGGAATATGCGATAGAGCACGAATGCGAATTTAGACTCTGCCCACGCCGACGTACTCGAATCCCATGGCGCGGAGGCGGACGGCGTCGAGGATGTTTTTGGTGTCGACTATCAGTGGGCGTCGCAGGAGGTTGCGGATTTTCGAAAAGTCTAGGGCGCGGAATTCGGGCCAGCCCGTGCCCACGACCAGAGCTTCAACACCCTCGGCTGCGGCGTAGGGTGACTCGCAATAGTGCACGGTGCCGTTCAACTCCAGCTTCGCGTCGGGTATCGCTACCGGGTCGTATGCTCTGACCCTGGCGCCGCGAGAAACGAGACATTGCGCCAATTGCACGGAGGCTGATCCGGCAACGGAGTTGGTATGCGGCTTGAACGCCAGGCCCAGGATGCCGACTTCTTTGTTCTGCAGCGAGTGGAGGCAAGCAGAGATTTTTTCTGCCATACCGTCGGCCAGGGTGTGGTTCACTTCTCGCGCGGCCGCCAGAATTCTCAGATCGATATTGTTCTGCTGCGCAAGGCTTGCGAGAGAATCCATGTCCGACTGGGCAAACAAGCCGCCCATTGCGGCACCCGCCTGCAAGCAGCGAGGACCGATCTTTTTGTCCAGGCCAAGGGCTAGCGAAAGATGCACGGCGTCGGCGTTGACCTTTTCGCAGAGTCCGGCCAATTCGTTGATAAAAGAAATCTTCGCGGCGACAAATGCGGTGGCGGACTCGCGCACCAGCTCAGCGGTCGCATGATTAGTGACAATCACCGGGACGCCGCGCATGACCAACGGATGAAAGATCTGCTTGATCGCCAATACCGCATCGTTTGAGGCTGTGCCCAGGATGATCCGGTCAGGCCAGTTGAAGTCCTCGACGGCACAGCCGGCAGTGAAGAACATGGGCTGCGAGACGATGATCGCGTACAGGCCGGCGTCCTTTACTTTTTTCTCGAGCGCGGCGCCCGTGCCCACTGGCACCGGGGTCACGATCGAAAGAATCGGTGGTTTGGAGACTGCCTTTGAAATCCTAAGAACAAGATCGGGGAGGTGCTGCGGAGTGTCCTCGGCAAGAAAAATTACGCCGGCTTTCCGTGCAAAAGACTCCACATCCGTGGAATAGGCAAGGCGGCCCGAGCGCACATTGCGCTTAATCACTTCGGAAAGGTTTTTCTCATGAAACGGCACCTTGCCTTGGGCCATTTCGACCATGCGGGAGCTATCGGGATGACAGCAGGTCACGGGTGTGCCGAAATCCGCCAAACAGGCCGAAATCATCGTGCCCAGATACCCTGCTCCATAAACGCCGATCTGCATCGTTCCTCCCGCGGCTGAAAAAAGTTAGCCCGTCGTATCTTCTATTTACGCTGTCGGTTACGGAATTGGCAGAGTACGGGAGGGACATGCACTGCGGGAAAAGGTACAGGTAATGGACAGGGTGGGTACCGGCGGGAGGGTAAAAAGATCAGAGAAACGTCGGTCGCGTGCTGCTATAAAGAGGAAAAACGCGTTCTACCGTCGGTGGCCCGAGCTCTTGGCAAGCGGCTGACCCAGGCGGATACCGGCCAAGTCCGCCCACTTGTTCTGAGCTTCCTCCCGCACAAATGTCAGATCGCGAACCTCGATACACCGGCCTTCGTCGAAGTCCGCCCAACGTGTGCGAGCCATGCGATAGGCGTGCTGCGCCTGTGCTTCGTCGCTCATTTTCACGATGGTGAGATGCGGCATATAAGGCCACTCTTCCGCGCAGATCAGGCCGTCGATATTGAGCCGGTCATGCAACTCACGCATGCGATACGCCGCATGTGCCACACGGATAAAGACCGTTGGAGTCACCGGAATGAACGTCTCGACTTCCCCAAGGGAAACCTCGAATGGATCGAACTCTTTACAGGCTCGCTCTAGAGTTTCGATCGCCACGGCTTCGCTTCCGGTCAGCAAACGTGGCGGCAGTAGCGTGACATGCGCGGCGAGGTGAGGCAGTTCGGGATGAAGTTCCCGCCGAAGAGATTCGACGAACTCCCCAATAGGATTCCTGACATAAGCCACGAGGGCATAACGCTGGTTCTGCGCCACGAGAAAAAATTATAAACGCAATGCGTTTTGGGTGCTCGGCGATGAAGTATTCGAGGACCGTATGTCCCTTTGGTTTGCAAGGCTTCGAACAATCTAGGGCCCGGCCGCGCTGAACGGCTGAGATATTCAAATCCGAGTTCCCTACCCTGGGCAGGATTCGACACGACTGTGCAAGCAAAAAGGCCCACGGTACGGCGGCGGGCCTGATTGCGGATGGTTCGAGTTTGCAGATTGTTCCAGCCTATGCCGCAGACTTCAGTTGCGCTCGCACCCTTGCCCACCTGGCCCTTTGCGCCGCAGCAATCTTCCGTCGAGCTGCGGCTGACAGAATCCGTCTGACAGGAGCGTTGCTGGGCGCTGTAGCTGATTTTGCTCCACCGCGTGCCCTTGCCCACCGAGCTCGCTGGGCCTGCGCCATACGCCTGCGGGCTACCGCAGATACCACCCGTTTTGGCTGAGCCCCGTTTCGTGTCGCCGTTGAAGTATTTCGTCCAGATAAGTCTTCCAGAACAGAAATTGCCGATTTCAACTTATCAACTTGTAACTGTGCCTGCTCGCGCTGTTCGCGAAGTTGCTGAAGCGCGTTATTCAGATTAGCCATAATCCTCCCTCTTGAGTTAAGACAACCGGACTGAGTCGAGACAACGGAATATTGTAACGGTTTCAAGGAGTGTTGTCTTGTTAGCACTGTTAGCTATGTGACCCGAATGACGCTAACTGCGGCTCATCCGAAGTTAGGACGAGATCGCGTTCCGTCAAGATACGCTCCCGCGGCGGCGATGGCTCTTCGACAACAACAATGATTGCGTTCTTACTGCGACCATCTGCGCAGAAAGTGGCTAAGTCCATGGACTCAAAATAGATTTCACTACCGGCTGAAAATCGGAAGTGTTGCGTGTAACTAAGGTCAAGCCGTGCGCTTGTGCGGTCGCGGCTATGAACGCGTCGCGAGCCTCGAGAGAATGGCCCAGAGACTCCGCGCGCGCAATAATTCTGCCGCACCCATCAGCGACTTCGATGTCCACCGGCAAGACTCTTCCCTCGAAGCGTAGAAGCAGATCGTTCTGCAGCCAGGTATCAAGGCGTGTTCGCCGCGCGCCTCTCGGAAGGCGTTCAACCCCGTAACGTAGTTCGGAAATGGTAACGGTGCTGATGAAGACGCTTTCCTCCTCAACCGAGGCTAGCCATGCGAGCAACCCGTGATTGGGACGCGGCTTTGTTGGCTCAGAGACGACATTCGTATCCAGCAGAAAACTCACAACTCAGCCTTGCGCAGGCGCCCAGAAAGGCCCCTGACTTTGAGCCCGGAACCCCTCAGCGGAGATGCCATCAGGAACTCTGCCAAGTTGCCTTTGCGCTGAGCTTTCCGCTCCCACACCTCAGCCGCAACCACCACAGCTGTCGTGCGGCCGTGTTTGCTGATCTTTTGCGGCCCCTCTGATTTCGCCTTCTCTAACAGCTCGCTGAACTTTGCTTTTGCTTCCGCGACGGTCCAAGTGTGTGTGCTCATGATCAACTTATGGTCATAATAGTCATTTTCTGATTAGAATTCAACTGGAACAACTGGGAAGGGTACGACTTCCAGTCGTGCCTATGAGGTCGGGCTAACGGAGCGGCTTCAAGCCGCGCTGAGGTTCGCCTTCGTGCTCCAGCGCAGAAGCCGACCATCAGCGCTGAAGCCGGAATCTTTAAAAGAGCTTTGATCGACACTTAGAATTTGCGCATATTGCTCTTAAATGTTGTGTTCTGCTTGACGGGTCTCAGATAATAAATGTAAAGGAGTGTTAGATGGCAAAGACGCTTAACCCAGGTGAGATTGCGCCGGTTTCGGGGTTGTACGAATTGATCGGATCTCGAGGCGGGCATACCGGCGAGGAAAGGACGATTGTGAAGGGTGGCGTAATGCCTCCCACCCCTAAACCCGGAATGACATACCAAGTTGCCGAGCGTGTACACAACAAGAGTGGCCACAACAAGCGCTGAGGTTCATAGGCAGGAGCCTGCCTGATGGACTCCGCCCATATAGCATCAGGAGTAGAGCGAGAACGTCCTAATCCGCCGCCATCTCCTGGATTTCGATCTGTGCCTCGCGATTAGCGAACGTCAAGTCCGATTCCGCTTCAACATCAGACGTCAGCCCCCGCTCCCGCCGCAACTGGGCTTCCAGTGCGGCGAGTTGGGCTTCGATGTCTTGCGAGGCTTTACGCTTGCGGATGACTTCTTCGCGATAGCGGCGCAGGAAATAATCAATCGTCTCGACGCGAATCTTGATTGAACCCGTGGGTTTGTTCTCGTCGAGGTCTTTGAAACAGAAATACGGCGTGCCGGACTGCTCGATGATGCCTTCGATCACCCCGTAGATGGGCGCGTCGTGGCCGCACTTGAAGCTGGAGATTTCGAGCGCCACCAGATTGGGATGGCGGGCTGTGAACTTCGCCGCCCAGACTTTGTGGTTAGTGCTGCACGAGTACGAATTTTTCCACGCATCACCAATATCTAGCGGGCTGGTGATTGCTCCGGCGCGAACTTCTTCGCCGAAGAGCCGCTCCAGCATGTCTTCATCAAGTGGAAGCGTGTTCTGCGAGAAGATGGGGTAGCCGAGCTTCTGGAACTCGTCGAGGATTTCGTGATTCAGGCCGGGATCATGGTGGTATGGGCGCCCTAGCATGACGATGCCGATGCGGTCTTCGCCCTCGAGCTGATCGAGCACTTGTCGCGCGCGGCGGCGAATGCCGGTTTCGTAGTCTTGCAAAGCTTTGAATCCGGATTCAACCGCGCGGTCGTTTTCTTCTTCCGAGAGTCCTAGGACTGGCTGAAACGCCTGCAGCATTTGAAATGCGAACAGCTTATGATCGGCAAAGTTCAGCACAGGGTCGACGTACTTGACGTTATTCTCGCCGAAGACATCGTTCTCCTTTGTAAATGCGGCCTTCACGGTTTCAGGTGTTGCGGTCACGGTCGGGCAGGCGTTTGATCCCTGCAGCTTGACCAACGGTGAGTGCAGGACGTCGTACATGGGGAAGAAGATCGCGTTCAGCGGTTTCTTTCGGTGCTTCTCCTGGATCAGGTTATAAACGTGCGAAATTCCGATCTTCGCCGGGAAGCAGGGATCGATTGCGCCGCGGCTCGCGCCCGCGCGATATAGCTCCGAGCTGGTGTAGTCGGAATAGATAATGTTCTCCGGTTGTACGCCGAGGCTTTCGAAGTATGCGCTAAACAGCGGCGCATACGTATAGATATTAAGCACGCGCGGGATACCGATGCGCACCTTGCCGCGATTCTCCATCAGCGTGCGCCGTTCCTTTGCTCCCTTGCTCCACCCCGCCCACCCGCGCGTGGGCAGCGCGTCGGCGACACTCTTGGCATTCGTCGGGCGGAAGACTTCCTTCGAAGCGAAGTCAACAAAGTTTGGATACTGGTCGCGAATTTTTTCCAGGCCCGCTTTGATGTCCTTCATTTCGTTTACATCTTCGACCAGACCTTTTTCGCAGGTGGCAATGATCAGACGCTGTTCACCCAGCATCAGAGGGACCTTGGTGACCTTCTTGACGGGGATGAAATCCTTCGCCGGCTCGGTGCGGACGTCAATGAATGTGCGCAAGCAGTTGTTCTTACAGAAATTGCAGCGCGTGGATTCGTTGCGCGTGGTGCGATACTCGATCTTGCGGACTGCCTCCAGGCCGACAAACGTTGTCTGCTGGCCATTGCGCCACAAGCGCAGCGATTCCTGAGCCGCGCCGATCGCCCCCGACTCGCCGCAATGCTCGTGAACAATGATTTCGGGTTGCTTGCCCGCGGCCCGGAAACTGTTGCGGATGAAATCGACTTCTGTTTTGACTACAGCAAGGTTGTTCTGCGTTCCTCCTTGCAGGACGAAACGAGTGCCTAATGCGGCGAGATTCGGAATGCTGGCCACATAGAGAAAGACATTCTTCGGTAACACTGCCGCAAGGCCCGCCAGAATTTCCTGCGCCTGCCAACCCTGGCGCTGGAAATTGACGATGTCGGATTGCATGAATACGGCGCAGCCATAGCCGAACACCGGCATGGCTTGCGCGGAGAACGCCAGGTCGGCGTACTGATTTACGTTTAGACCGAACCCTTCGGCAGTGGATTGCAGGAAGTATCCGTTGCCGGCGGAACACTGCGTATTCAGCTTGAAATCCTTTACGCGACCATTGTGCAGGATGATGATCTTAATGTCCTGGCCGCCGACGTCCACAATCACGTGCGGGTCTTCGTAAAACTTCAGTGCGGACTCGGTGTGCGCAACTGTTTCAACCAGCGCGACGTCGGCCTTAAGGACATCTTTTAGAATGTCTTTCGCGTAGCCAGTAGTGGCAACTCCCAGCACTTCCAGTTTTGCGTTTTGCGCCTCCACCTGGCCGCGCAGGCTTTCGAACATCTCGATCGTGTCTTGAATTGGATTGCCGTTCGAGAGTTGATAAGACTTGCAGAGGATGTCGCCGTTCTCGTTTAGAAGAACTGCTTTCGTGGAAGTCGATCCGCCGTCAATGCCAATAAAGCCCGCGACTGTGCTTCCCTTCTGAAACGCCGCGGGCGTGAATTTCTTGCGGCGATAGGCTTCTTTGAAAACGTCGAACTCGGTGGGATTTTCTACCAGACCTTTGCCGCCGGATTTAGCCTTCTCTTCCTGACGACCGTATTCGATGTAGTGAATCAGCTGATCGTAACCACGATAGCAGCCGATGCAGTCATCCTCGCTCCGGCCAAATTCAATCGAACCCAAGGCGGCGAAGTATTGCGCGTTCTGCGGAACTTTGATCAGATCTTCCGGCTTCGCGCCCTCGGGAACTTGGACCTTACGCTCCTGCCACATGCGCGGGATGTTGGCCTGCCAAGCCTCGCGCATGCCGCGAATAAAACTGTTGGGGCCGCCGAGCAGCAACACGTGCGGGCGCAGAGTGTGTCCGCGGGTGAGGACGCTCAGGTTTTGCAGAACAATGGCTTCGAACAACGATGCCATAAGTTCATCGGGCGGGGTCCCGACTTTTTGCAGACCATTGATATCGGTTTCCGCAAACACGCCACATTTGCCAGCAACTTTATGGAGCTTGATCCCGTGGTATGCCTGGTTTCCGAGCTGCTCGGTGGGAATTTTCAGTTTGGCGTTGATCTTGTCGATCACCGCGCCTGTGCCTCCGGCACACTTGTCGTTCATGGATGGAATCTTCTTCTTGCGCCCGGTTTCCTCGTCATCTTTGAAGACGATGATCTTTGCGTCCTGGCCGCCAAGCTCTATGACGGAGTACACCTCTGGATGCAGCTTCTCGACCGCCAACGAAACTGCGGTGACTTCCTGCACAAATTTCGCGCCGATCTGGTCGGCAATTCCCCCTCCGCCGGAGCCGGTCAGGAACATACGTGTGTTGTGACGATCGATGCCGACCTCGGCTTCCATGCGCTTCAGGAATTCCAAGGTCTTTTCCGGCTGTTTGGTTTCGTGGCGCTGATAGTCCTGCCACAGCACTTGATCGCTGGCCGCGTCGACCACCACCGCCTTCACCGTTGTTGAGCCTACATCGAGGCCGACCATGAACTTGGTGTTGTGGTCGTGCGGCTTTTCAGCGTGCTTGGCCTTCAGAATCGTCGGCTGCGGATTGAGCGGAGTGATCTGGATTAGCTGGGGACCCTTATGATCGTGCATTACGTCCTCTCGTCTAAAGTCAAAAGTCAAAACTTTAACCGCAAAGATCGCTAAGGACTCGCAGAGTTCGCAAAGAAAATCTCTGCGTGCTCCGCGATCTCTGCGGTTGAATGCTTTTCAATCGCCGGATGTCGCCGGTAGCGCTTCAACCCTTACCCGTGACCGCTTCCAGAACGGCGTGTCGTTGTCGATCCGATCACTCACGTGGAGGATGAACTGCGCCGCTGTTCCAGCTACTCCCTCGCGATGCGGCAGGTGATAGAAAGGCCGCTTCAGTTCCGGATGCTCATCGATGTACTCGCGAATTTCGGCCATGCTCTTGCCGGTCGACTTGAGGCATTGCTCGAACTCCGCTTTGGCTTTTACCTTGGCTTCGCCGAGCGCCATCTGCACACGGCTGTGCGCATTGACTTCGCCCTCGCCGGAGGTTTCGATCGGCAGGAAGATCATGTCTTTAAATTTGTTGATGACGGCCGATTGCACTCCGTCAGACTGCGTCGAGGGCATGCAGCCGAAGGGCTTCAGCGCCAGCACCATATGGCAGAGTTTGTGAACGGTGTAATAAACGTTCTTGCCGACTTCGAGGTGCCCTTCGCCGCCGCGCGCGAACTGGTTATAGAACGGGTGCGCCATCTCCGCCAGCTCGGTTTGTGGGACAAGTTCGTGGGTGATCCCACCCAGGTTCCTGATGGTGCGATGGTAGAAGAAGTTCCACATGCGCTGACCAGCGCCAATTCCCCACAACTTTTTGCGTAGGCCTATGTAGTTGGCAAACTGCTTCTTGAACTCATACCACTCAGGATTGCGATGCGGACGGTTCACCGGCCACTTTGCTATGGCGTGCGCTTTGGCCTGATACATCAGATACGCTACCCAGGTCGCGATTGGCTCGACCAGCACCTGCGCGCCTTCGCGCTCCAGGAAGTCGAACATGTGGAAGTTGCCGTCGCCCTCGGTGATCTGCGCCCAGAACTCTCCGGTAATTTTCACCATGGGCTTCACGCGAGTGCGGTCGAGCTCGATTGAGCTCATCCTCTCGCGCGCGGTGTGCAGCGCGTTCAGGTAGTCTTTGCCCCACATGTGCTCGTGCCATTTGCCGAACACATTAAAAATATTGCGCAGAATCTTGTTGCTCTTGAATTTGGGTTTCGCCCAATCTGGTGCGGTCTTTTCTATCTCGAATGAGCGACGGTTCCGTAGGTCTTGGCACAGTCCATCGACCATTTCGCGGAAGACACGGTCGGTTTCGCCTTTGTTGGCTTCGTACGGGCGGATCTGATAAATCAGGTCATTGATCACGTCGCCCAAGTGCATGGCGTTCAGCATGCCGAAACCGAAATCGACTGTGAACTTCAAGCCAGGCTCTCCGGACGCCGCCTTGATTCCATCGCTATCTTTGAACAACAACACGCGGAAACCGTCGAAGCCGGCATTCTTCAGCGCGAAACGATATTCAGCTTCGTACATGCCGAAGCGGCAGGGCCCGCAGGATCCGGCGGTGAAGAAAACATAGTTGTCCAGAATCTTCTGACGAGATATGCCCTCTTTTTCTAGAAATTGCAAATACTGCACCAGATTGCCGACTGTGAAATAAGTCGGATTGCACTGGCCGTTGTTGCCGAACTCTTTTCCGGTTTGGAAGGCAGCAACATCCGGCACCGGCAGCTTCTCGCAACGATAGCCGCAGCCCTGAAAGACGGCGCGAATCAGGTCCTCGTGCTTCCACGTAAAACCGCCAAAAAGAATCGTGACTTGGTCACGTTCGGCGGCGGTGAATGCCCGCTCCACCGGACGATGGAAATGCGTGGGCTGGTCGAGTCCGGCAATCTTGCGCAGGCGGGCGCGCTCGGCTTCTAAACGGGCTTTGATCTCAGAGTCGTTCTCAATCTGGACGAAATTCGTCGCCATATCTTCCTCCGGCGGTGTGCTGAATTTGCTTGGTGCTGAATTTTGTTGTGTTTAAAGGCTGGGAAATTCGGGGCGAGGAACACGCTTGAACTTGGAGACCGCGGAGGCAGAGAGAGCCGGCGGAACTCCCGGTCACTTCAGGTCGACTTACCAACAACATCCGAAACTCCAAAATCGTGGCTAGGAGGTTCGAAGTATTACACCGGCGGAACTACATCGAGGGAGTTCCGTAGGCGCCGGATTTGCGAATGACAGTGCGATTTCGATGCGCACTGGCTGGACTGAGTAGTCTCAACCCAAAACTAGATCGCCGCCGCACAGAATCAGGCAGCGACATAGAAGTATTTTCTAGCAGAAAGGGTGTCCAGATTTCAAGGCACGGACAGGAATTAATGAGAGAAGCACAAATCGCAGCTTCCAATCCCAGTGCAGAATCGTTTAACTTAAAGCACTCTTGAATCCACAGCAAAATTTGCCTTGGCCAACGTTTTCGAGAAACCAGGCGCGGCCCCTCTGTGGACAAGAAATCGTCGGGTCCACGTTATCGATTCATTTAATGGGTTAAAATCAGGACGCCTCTTGCGCCTGCCGCAGTTCTTTACAGTACGGACAGTTTGGGTCGGAGCAATATGGTGCTCCCGATTCTGCTTCGGGTTGAGAAACTGGCTGACTTGCCATATGTTCCCCTATCGAACGCGAACCCAGTGGCACGAGACCGTCGCCCGTCTGGGCAGGGCGGAGACGTGCAGGGCCGCTCAAACTATCAGGAAATGAATACGGAGAGAAACGCCAAGAAGCGTCGGTACCGAATCAACAGCTTCCGCTCGACTTAGGCGGCCAGCCTGTGGAGGGAATGAAGCGGTGCTTTGCAGATTCGATGCAGGTTTGTGCGTAGGAAAACTTTCGCAAGGGTTTTAATTCCAGAAGTAGCTCACGGCTTGTTTCGGCTGTTGCTTGGCCCTTTTAATAGCGGCTGCTGCCTGCTTAATAAGCTCATCAGTCTTTTCCCTGGTCTCAGCGAGCGTATCCATCAAGGGAGAGCTGCCCTTCAAGGATTTAGGCTCTGTCGCAGGCTTTCTCACGTGACTTTCAAATGGACTGCCCTCAATGTCAACTTTCGGCACTGAGGGCAGTTGCTACGCTTGCCGTGTAGCGGTACAACGCTAGACCAAGATGGTTTCTCAGCGGAAACGCCAACAAACGCCAGCGGGCTTCTACCTTTTACACCGTACAAAACTCTCCCCAGAGTTGCACAAGGGATTATGATTTGGCCGGGGTACTAGCAAAATGCGCGGCGTAGTGAGAGAGCGTTGGCTTGACATCTGTGCCCAGGCCGTAATCGAGCAAGCCCTCGACTGCTTGCTACAATTGGCTCACGAAATCAATCGCCTGCTCGAAGAAAAAGAGCAGCGTCTCCAAGCAGCAAGGGCCAAATAAGGCACGCGCCACTTGCGTCCAACTCGCGATTTAAGCTTTTCTACGACCAACTGGTAATCCCGACCATCCATCGAACCAAAGTGTGGGCGAAGGATGTGGCGAGACATTGGCGAGAGCTGTTCGTTGCCTGCACGCCCTAGCATCGTTTTCCTGTAGCCAAAGCCTCCTGCGGCCCTGGCATTTCAATTGCCACAAGCACCCAGGAGGCTTCTCTCAGGGTGACGCCGTGTTCTCTCCTCCTGTAGTACAGGATTGACCGTATCGAACCTTCGCAGTTAACCGTTCTATCATCATCAGCACCTTACGGGTGCTCGAAGCCGTTTCGGTGCCCCCAAGCCAAAATCCTCGATATGCCGAAGCGAAACGAGTACCGAAAGATGGAAGTCGCACTCGACTCAACTCCTAAGCCCGCTCTCGCAGAAATCATCAATTTCCCAAATGATCCAGAAACGCAGCCGGACTATTCAACGGTAAAACGTTGGCTTAGGTTGGCGGATGAACTGTTGAACGACTCGGTTGAGCGCAAGAAGGCTTGACGTTACTCGTAACCTGCGGCAATTACGAACGTCATTTTACCGACCGCATAAATACGGAATCTAATTTGAAGGGCTGGTGACTGCGCGACCATCAGCCTCCTCCCGCCTGATTGCCGATAACCAACGCGAATCGGCGTCGGCGGGATTCTTTCGTCCACCATGAACGAACACCAAATTGAGTGGAACGCAGCTAAAGAGGAGTGGTTTTGTATCAAAAGCCTTCGCGCTTCAGATCACGTCGCCAGACAGGACACAGAGCGCGAGTTGAGCCAATTCGAGTGCATTCCGCCTCTACACTCAGAGGGAAGGTTTTGCTGAAGCAGCTCACGAATGGTGGGGTCAGAACAACGCTGCGAGTAGCTGACGCTCGTCGAGTACGCGAAGCAGTTCGTCCAAAAGAACTTTCATCCGCTCAGAATTTTCCTCTTGTGAAACTGCTTTACACAATTCGCGTACCGTGGAGGCTTTTTTTCGCGGAGTCAGGATGAAAATCAGTCGGATGCTTGTTAACGTCAGCGTCAATCGGCTTAATAGTGACAGGGTTCAAATCTGCGTCGCCAAGCCTCAGGCAAATCCCAGCCCTGTTCAGACATACCCATCAATTGACGTGGCCCGAAGGGTGTTATTGGAGTTCGGAATAGACGAAAACGATCCCCCCGGCGGTGGCGTGCATGGGATGTGGGGTTTTCATGCAGCGAAGGTGGCACTTTCGAAGTTGGGAGCGCGGGGTAGGCGGTCCTGGGTAGCTAGCAGGCTCAAGTTGTCGTCGAAAGCGTCGACCCTGATAGAGCGGTCGAAAATCGCTCCTCCATCGCCGAAATTGTTGGAGTCTGCAACTGGCCGCGGACGAAGAGCGCATGCACTACGAGGACCGCTGTCGCGAACCCAAAGTAGGTATTCCTCGTAAGAACTACCACAACCGTGTGCTTGGTCCTCAATCTACCAGCGCAAACCGGCTGCATCAGTCCTTGGACCGCATTTTCCAAAGCATCTGCCGCAGGATGCCAAGCCAAACCTGGGCATCTTCGGCGGATAGACTTAGCCGACGGACCAGACGGCGAACCTTTTCCTCCGCCGGGCCGGCTGCGGTTGGTTTCACGTAGCCGCTGGTACGCAAAGCATCCAACAGCATTGCGGTTAAGCGATCAATTTCAGCGGCTGGTGCGGCCGGCCGCCTTTCTGCCTGTACGAGAGCAGTCGCTTCCCGCACCAACTCATGAAGACACACAGCAACCGCTTGCCCAAGGTTCATCGATGGATACTCTGCGAGTGTGGGAATGCGCATCAGCCATTGACAGTAGCTGAGGTCTTGGTTCGAGAGACCGCGCTTTTCGGAGCCAAATAGGAGGGCCACGCTGCCGGACTGAAGTTTCTTGCGGATTAGCAGCGCACCTCCGTACAGTGACCGTAGCTCGTGATCGAGGGTTCGTTTCCGGGCGGCCGTGGTTCCCACGACAAGAGAGCAGTCGGCCACGGCCTCGGCAACGCTCTTGTATTCCTTAGCGTTCTTGAGCAAAGCTGATGCGCCCACAGCAGATCGCGCCTCGCGGAAGGCTAGCTCGTAGGGATTTACCACCCGTAAATTCCCAAATCCAAAGTTGCTCATCGCTCGCGCTGCCGCACCAATGTTGAGCGGATTGCGCGTGGCGACGAGGACAACGAAGAGGCGCCTTGAAACAGAACTCCCAGCCAGAGCTTTTCGTGCCATTAGAACTCCCCAGGGATGCCAAGAATTTACTAATTTGCGGGCAGTCTGTGAGTGCGCCTCTTGAGTTTAGAAGAGTCGGGGAGCGGGGCCGCCAACTCCCGAGGGGTAAGAGGAAATACGTCTCATATCAGCTCATACGCAATGTTCTTGCGGCTCATGCGCTCGGTCTCGATTTCTGCACATTGCTCGATGCTCGCCGACCTGACTTACTCGAGGACTGGTTCCTCATTGTGCGCTGCCTACGATCCGCCGCTCTTCGCGCTAGATGCAGGGTATTGACATGGCAGGAACTGGCCCTTTGTTTGCCCGGCGCCTTGAAGAATTTTCTGAGCGTGAAATATGGAATCGTGGCCATCGCTGAGCTGCAGCCGAGCACAACAGCGTTGACTGCTCAAGATGACGCAGCAAAGATTCCAACACGGATGAGAGAGTCGGGCTCATAGAGGTTTCTTAAACGTGGATCCTGTTGCGCAACCCGCATTAAACACTCCGTTTCGCTGTCTTGGAATAGACTTCAGCGGCGATTTCCGAATGTGGTCATCAGATTGTGGCACGAGCAACGTGTGCATTGCTGAGACGGAATCAGGTGTATCCAGACTAAGGCTAGTCAATCTCCAGCGCATGCAGCAATTGGGTGGGGATTGCGATCCATTCACTCGCCTCGCGCAGTATCTGCGTCAAACCAGCTTCGACGTCGCCGCCATCGATGCTCCGTTCTCTATTCCGGAAGAACATCTGCAAGCAAAGGGACACCAAGAATTGCTGGAGCTGGTTGCCAGCATGGAGTTGAGTGGTACCAAACCGTTTCCCTCTGCCCAGGCTTTAGTCAATGGCGTCCTCAAAGGGATGAGTCCGGTCGTTAAAAAGCCGCTACGCCGGACCGAACAGCACTGGAAGCAGAAAGGAGTGAATGTACGTTCCACTTTGTGGTCCGGCCCGCGAGGAGGTGCTGCGATGACGGCGGCTTGCTTCAAATTGCTGCACCAAGCAGACTGTCCCATATGCCCTGGGAGAGAATCGGCCCGAGGTTGCTTGTTGAGGCGTTCCCAGCAGCGCAGCTGTACCAATGGGGTCTTTCTCACCAGGCGTACAACCGCAGCAACGAGAAAGAGTCGGCGATCCGGCGTTCACTTGTATTGTCGCTAGGTACGCGGATCGAGCTTGGGGCTTTTCGCGAAATGATGGAAGAGTGTGCAGATGAAGAGTGTGCAGATGCGTTCGATGCCGTTGTTTGCGCGTTTGCTGCCAATGCAGTCGCCGCTTGGTCATGCCTTGTGGTATGCAGAAGAGTGCGTAAGCGTTGAGGGACTGATCGCCGTTGCAAGTCGCGAAGCGGCGGCGGAGCTTCCATTGGGATGAGATGTACACAATACCGGCGAAGCGGAAAGGCTCATCCGCTTGAGTACCCTGTCGGCTTTGGGGGGTTGGTCCCGCGTCAGAGGACGCCCCGGCGTCCTACCTTCTTGTGCTGCGGGAAGACAAGCGCACGATTTTCAGCGCAGCCCCACGCTTGGCGGAGAATTAATATTATGGCCAGAGAATTGTGCGCAAAATCACCCATATCGACATGGATGCGTTCTATGCTTCCGTCGACAGCGGGACAACCTGGACCTGCGCGACAAGCCCGTAATTGTCGCTTGGACCTGCGCGACAAGCCCGTAATTGTCGCTTGGCAGGCTAAACGTTCTGTCGTCTGTGCCGCTTCGTATGAAGCAAGGGCTTTTGGAGTGCGCTCGGCCATGCCGGCGGTGCAGGCGGAACGCTTGTGCCCTGGCGCAGTCTTCGTGCCTCCAGATTTCACACGCTACCGCGCGGTCTCGCATGATGTTCGGGAGATCTTCAAACCTCACACAGACCTTATTGAGCCACTGTCGCTCGACGAAGCGTACCTGGATGTTACAGAAAACAAGACCGGCCTTCCGACTGCCACGATGGTTGCGTGCACCATCCGTGAACAAATTCGCCGGGAACAGAATTTGACCGCCTCAGCCGGCGTAGCCCCGAACAAGTTCTTGGCAAAAATCGCGTCCGATTGGCGCAAACCAGATGGACTCTTCGTGATCCAGCCGGACGGTGTAGATGCGTTTCTAGCCCCACTGCCGGTAGAACGCCTTCCCGGTGTGGGTAAAGTGACTGGGGAAAAGCTTGCGAAACTTGAAATTCAGACGGTCAGGGATTTAAAAAAGCTGGATTCACAGGTGCTTGAGCAACACTTCGGGCGCTATGGTCTGCGCCTGCACGAGCTCGCCCGAGGCGTCGACAACAGTGAAGTGGTCCCAGACAGACCTAGGCAGTCCATTTCCGTGGAGGATACCTTTGAGCGCGACGTGCCGTTGGCAGAAACCGAGCCCATGATTCGGCGCCTTGCAGAAAAGCTTTGGTCTGCTTCCCGCACGGAATCACGCATAGCACGCACGGTGGTCCTTAAAATGAAGACAAGCGAGTTCAAGATTCTTACTCGCAGCCATACACCCAACTCCCCTCTCTCCTCTTGCGAGGAATTGACGGACATCGCGCTGGGGCTGCGAGAACGAGTGGCGCTGGGTCCACAGCAACGTTATCGGCTCGTCGGCGTCGGGTTGAGCAACTTTCTGGAAGCCGAAGAGACTGCTGCACAACCCGCTCTTTTCGAGTAGCACGAATATGAAACGATTCCCGTCCCAGGAGCGGAAATCTACTACGATAAGAATTTCCTCTCACCGGAGGAAGCGACGACCCTGTTCAACCTGCTGCGGACAAAGTGCGGCTGGGAACGACACAAATCTTCATTCAAATATGCGGTGCCTCGCGATGAGGCCTATTACGGCGACTCGGGAACCAACTACACATATTCGCGCCGCGAGTACAGGCCGCTGGCTTGGATTCCGGAATTGCTCTCGTTGAGGGCTCTCGTCGAAGAGGCCACTCCCGCAGTGGCTTACGCCAATTTGAGTTTGCCGAAGCTGGGCTATAACGCCGTACTCTGTAGTCTTTATCGAAACGGAAATGACAGCGTTGGCCTGCATGCGGATGCGGAGCCGGAAATGGGCCCGGTGATCGCTTCTATCAGCCTGGGAGCTGAACGTCTATTTCGTCTCAAAGGGCAAAATGGAAGTGTTGCCTTTGCAGAACGCTTATCCCATGGCAGC
>WNGK01000240.1_pt1 | contig 54562 bp, 40 predicted proteins | sample 5400601 | NCBI WGS metagenome assembly WNGK01 (sample SAMN13153376, study PRJNA577476) | soil metagenome | isolation source: 60 cm soil or saprolite under Garry oak tree replicate 1 | place: USA:California | collected 2016-06-15 | reverse complement strand
CAATCGACGCAAGAGCGGCGTCGTGCGGACAACGTCTCCGGTAGCGCCAAGTTTAATGATCAATACAGTCATACAAGCAGCGTTCCACAGGAGCAGCCCTATGGCCGCGGCAGCGGAGTCGGACGCGGCCGTGGTGTGGGATGCGGTCTCGGCGTGAGGGTTGGTGTTGCGGTAGGCCCAGGCGTGGGGGACGGCGTTGGGCTCGGCGTAGGCGTAGGGGTGAACGTAGGCGTTGGCATTGGGGTGGGAGTTGCTGTCGGTGTTGGCGTGGCGGTCGGGGTTGCTGTGGCCGTTGGTGTTGGTGTCACCGTCGGAGTCGGCGTGGCACTCTGTACATACTTGATTGTGGCGTAATCAGAACCGATACTTAAGCCGTAACTAGATCCTGTCACATAGACGTTGGCCGAACCATCAAGGGTGATGGCTGCGGCAAAATCATAGGAATTTTTTGGACCGTTGTAGCGAGCAACCCGTTATTCTTGGCCGGCAGAGTTAGACTTGATCGTGGCGTCCGTAATCGTTAAAGGTTCCTCCGGAACTCGTTCCTGTCACATAGACATTGCCTGAGCCATCAACGGCAATGGCGCCTACATGGCGCGCACGCTCACGAGGCAACGCTGGTGGATTGGCAGTAGCGAACAGCGCCAGAAAGACTCCAGCAAGGAAGAGACTCAGAGCGACCACAACGCGCAGATTGAAGAAGGCCGATCGAGAACTAGATTTTGTTTTCATCTGGCGTTCATCCTAATTAATGTAGAAACACCTGCAAATTTAAGATCAGCGACCGCCAATCGACACTTTATGATCGACACTTGCGAAGGCACTAATCGGGTGGCGGCCGGACTGGCCATGCTGCCACGGCCAGATTACGGCTTTGACCTCATCCTGCCCCTCGGCAGGTATTCATTCGGTCAGCAAGGACGAGTAAATGAGTTGAACAGTTAAGGCCTTGTTGATTTCGTTAAGGTAATTGTGAGTGCCCGCGGTATGGCGCTCGACCATTTGTAGCACTGTCTGATAGTCGAAGAAATGTGTATACTCTGCTTGCGGGTCACACAACGTGTCACGCAAGAACGGCGCAAAAACAGTCTTAATCCAAATTCGATATCCTTCCCATTTCTGTCGGCCGCTGAGCAACCGCTCGAGGTGCCAGCGCTCGAGCTTACGATCCAGCCGGGTGGCCCAATGAGGAGTCGCATAGAGGTAGATGTACTCGACTTTGAATAGGGCCCAAAACAGATAATAGGCAAGCTTGGTCGCGACCGCATTCCGGCTAATGAAGCGACCCATGTTTGTGATGTTCTGGGCAAATTCCGGTGCTCTTTCTCGCACATAACGTTCCTGAAGATCGCCAGCAGCCCGCGAATTCCTCGGAGCCTGATACATGAGCTTGACCAGTTCGTTGTCCATGTACGGCGTCCGCAGGACAAGCTGAGACTGTTCGACCACGACGCGCGCATGCTCGTGCCACGGGATTTCCTCCGCCACCACACGGGTAAGAACATTTCCAGCCGGATTGATATCTGCGAAGGTAGGAAGCTGATTGACCAGCATTTGCAGGTCGCCGCGCAGGAAGCCAGGCCTGTAAGTGATCGAGGGAACCAGGCGTCGAATACGAACAACTTCACTGCCGAATTTGCCGGTTAGACGAATCGGAGCGATTTCCCGTGCGATCTGGTTGAAAAATACATCGTGCGCCCCGAAGGCGTCGTGGGTTCCGTCAGAAATATATACTGCGCCTCTTGCATAGTCGGCAAAGTCTCGGAGGAATTGTCCGTTGATCGAGATGCACTGGTGAGGTTGGCCATGCATGCTAGTCATTTTTCGCGACGTGCGAACGTCGAATAACTCCCCCCATGCGCCGTTGAAGGTATAACTGGGATGTTCCTTGATTTGCTCGCGAAGCCCTGCCATTAGCAGGCGTGTGTCCAGTCCCGCGGTGGAAGAGAGGGCAACCTTAGCTCCTTCCTGGGCATAGCGCGGCAAAACACGCGCGACGGTCTCGGCCCATTGCCCGTAGAAGGTTTCGTCCTCCAGCTTCGGTTGCCTTTCCCATTCAATGAAATCGAAATATTGTCGCCTCCTCGGGGAAACATTCTGCTCGAAAGACCACGCAGATGCCTTCGGCAGAAGGGAGATTCCGCGAAAAAGCGTTCGGTCTTCCAAGACGCAGTCGTATCGCAAGAATTCTGCAAGTCTCTCCGGCTCGATGATGCGCAGCGCGGGACGAATCTTGAGCAAGGCCTTCGCCTCCGAAGCAAAGAGAAACTCATTAGGTCCGGCATGAAAGTAAATTCGCCCCATCCCATACCTATCGTTAAAAAGTGTGACCCGCTTCGATCGGCGATCGACGATAACGCCAGCAAACCATCCATTTAGCCGCGTGAAGAATTGCTCGCCAAACTCCGCGTACAGCTCCAACAGATAGGCCGCCTTGGAGGTGTTTTTACCGGAAGTGGAGCGGCTCAAGCGCGCGACTGGTCCCGGCTCTCCGAAGTCTTCGCCGGTAAAGATCATTATGGTATTGCCGTCCTGGCTTATGATCGGCATGCCTTCGGCAAACGAACCGGGGTGGCAGGTCCAACCGAGCTGAACTCCGCATTTGTTTTCGACAAAACGGCCATGCGAATATCGATTGCTATGTCTCATTGCCCCGAGCATTGAGTCGAGTTCTTGATCGATCCCCTCATAAGGCGTGGAGCGGATGATTCCAACGAGGCCGGGCATACGTAGGATTAAGTGACGCTGCCGATTGTAGCGCGCGCGCGCGCCGAAAGAGGACTCACGCGAGGAAGGAGATCAGACTTCTGGAGCTGCGCTCGAATCTTCAAGTCCGAGCCGTGGCGCCGCAGAAAGCCGGACGAGAAGGGGAACTGATTCTGATGGGATAGCTCGAACTTCTGTAGCCAAAGCACTAGTTTCCGGGGCATTCGCTCAAGCATGAAGACATTCAGCGACCGGTAATTTGAAATGCGAAAACCGGCCCGTCGAAGTTCGCTGACGTACCAATGGAAAGTCCGAAAATGTTCCAGCTTCGTATGTCTGCCCATCATGCGAAGCAGGCCCTTCACTACCCACAAGGTCGACAAGTAAAGGGAGGAGAGATTCTTTACATGCATCACAAGAGTTCCCCCGTTCTTCAAGATGCGAGCAAATTCCCGAAAGGCAGCTCGCAATTCGATATCATCAAGATACTGGAGTACGCTCATGCAGAGAATGCGGTCAACGGCGCTATCGGGAAGCGGGACCGATGTGACATCCCCTTGGAAGATTTCCGCGTTGTCGATCCTATCAAGCGCGAGCCGCTTATGACAACGCGCGACAGCAGCATCCGAATAGTCCATGGCAATGATGCGGCGGACGAACCGATGCAACAGCCGGATGTTGGCTCCAGTGCCGCAGCCTGCATCAAAGACGACCTCCGACGGCTCGGCAGCGATAAACCCAAGCAATTCTTCATTGGAAAGGCTTTCGATTTCTTTGTCTCGCGGCCGGGTCCCGCGGTCTACCTCATAATCACAGTCGGTAGAGCTGTTTTTCTCGTCCCAGTGTTGCTTCCAGCAAGATCTTGAACTCATCATGGATTGGACAGTGATCCCAATGCGAAGGGCTTAGTTTACCCCCAAGTCAAGGATTGGACACAGACAATGGTAGAAGCCGACGCCAGCGCAACCAAAGTCTCACGTCAAGAATTGAGTGGTAAGCCTCGTAAGCAAACCTTTCTGGAATCGAGAGCACAGTGCGATTCACTTCCCTGAGAATTCGCCAACTCAGACGTGTCTTTCCACGTATTGCGCGCATGTCGTCCACCCATCTCGAAACCCGACCGCCCAAAACCTCGTTCAAGCGTTCGGTGGGCTCTAGTAGGCGATCTGCAATATACCATTGCACTACCTTTGGAATCTCGCGTTCGTGCTTAACCAACCCCTTAGCCGAGAAAACCCTATTCTTTGCGAATTTTTCCGGCAACACCCACGGAGTTTTCGCCCCGATATGCCGCAGGATGTCATTGACGAAACTCTGCGGATCATCGCGGAGCCGATCAAATAAATCAATATGCAAGGCCGCCCGTCCAAACGCGTTGGACCAAATTTCTATAGTGCGACGGTAATCAGAGGACAACATATTGCGCGGTCGTTCAACTTGTCGCAGAAATTCCACTGCACCGACTTCCCTGACATCTCTACCGCTGAGGTATCCAAATTCTAGGAGCGCTTGGGACCACACGCGTTCGATCGGATTACGCAGAATCAAAACGATTCGGAGATTGGGCAGCAGCTCCGCAATTCGCTTAACTTGCCATCCTTTTAACCGGGCATATAGAGGCGAAATTTCCCCCCGAACTGGTCTCGGTTGACCTCCATCCTCCGATGCAAACTGCGCTTCGTACCAGTTCAAATCGTGTCGCAGCATCTGATGCATAAAGAAGAAGTCCATTTCTTTGTGATCGCTGAGCCGTATATCCGGATGGCACTTTAAGACTTCGTAAAGCCAGGTCGAGCCGCACCGCATGGAACCGACTCCAAGAAATGTCGGCATGCAGCGGCGCGGCCGGCTCAGCTTAGCCGGCGGAGCAGTTATTCTTTGAGAGGTGTCGAGTATAAGTGAGGTGTCGTTAGCCATACAGTCTCAGTGCGAAGAAAAGCGTATTTGGCTCGACCGATAGTACCAAAGCGCTCTGATTCGCTTTAATGGATCCGAAATCCGCTTTGGAACAGCCTCCCTCCAACTGCGATGAAGGCCAATTCTCAAAGCCAATTTTCCTCTTTTCGTAAGCGGCACGAAATACCGAGGGAGATCAAACTTCTGAAAGCCATTGCTGCGCTTGAAGTCGCCGAGGCCATCATCAAGCCAGTAGGCATACGCAAGATAGGGAACCGCTTTCTCCGCGCAGCGTTCTACGGTTTTGGCTAAGAGCGCATTGTTCGGCGCGAGATCACGACGGCTGATTTTCGAAACAATCTGACCCAACACAGCATATTTGCCTGCATCAGCTAGCATAATGAAACCAACGAGTTCGTCCCCCAGGTACGCCCCGAAAAGTTCCTCCCTGAACAAAAATCGGCTGAACTGTCGTTTCACTGTCTGGAAATCTTTTCCATAATGTAAGTAACGCCGCCCTTGCCGGATCGGAGTCTCGTTGAAGATCGATGTCATTCCCTCGATGAAGTGATCGTCGAAGGTAGCGGGCTTCACAATAATGCCTTTCTTTGCCGCTTTCCTGACCTTGTTTCGAGCTGGTGCATCGATCTGTTTCTCGAACCAGAAAGAATAGCTTCTTATCGGGAGGGCTGCTATCCCATCCAACCTCATTTTGTATGAATACTTCGGCTGTGTATCGGGTAAACGTTGCCAAAAGGTTAGGATATCTGGAACATGTTCGGTATAGCAGAGGGCATTGATCAGAGATTCCGGATCGTCCACGTCATCGTACCATTCTTGTTCGAGCCTACCGATGCGGGGAAAGGCGCCCTCGATGATCATCTTTTTTCCATTAACCTCGATACTCCAGTCAACAGTCACCATACTCGAATTAATGGGTTGGCCGTCGGGTAATTTATGAAGTTGGCGGAGAGGGGAAGGATTCGAACCTCCGATGCGACTTAACATCGCATAGCAGCCCTTACAGGCCGCTGCTTTAGACCGCTCAGCCACCTCTCCAAAAGGCGATTTAACACCGGTAAGCCAGCGTGCATATCCACCTGCGCAGGAAGGAGATCTCACCTCGTGTCAGGCAAGCAGTTACCGGGAGTTCTCGGGACATGTCCACAGAATCAAGTGATTGTCGCGTATGTGTGTAACGACGGTTTCGCATCCGATCGAATTCCACGCAACCACTGTTCGAACATCACGAGACTGAACAAGAGCTTGTGGTTATCCTGTCGTCTTGAGCGATGAGCCTCAAGAAGTTTTCTCACCGGCTCGGGTTTAAGCAGCTTAAACATCAAGGAATTTTTATCCAGGAGCAATTCGGGGAGTTTGCCGCCGAGCGAGGAGCGAAACCATTCGTCCACTACGTTGACGGCGAAACCCCGCTTCTTGCGTTTGAGGATACGTGGCGGAAGGTAACTCTCACAGACCCGGCGATGGAGCCACTTGCGACTCCCGTTGCGGATCTTGAACTGCGAGCCGAGCCGTTGGACGTACTCCACAATGGTGCGATCGAGATAGGGAACACGCACCTCAAGACTATGGGCCATCGATAATTTGTCGGCATACATGAGCAGTTCGTCCGGCAGCGACGACCGAATTTCAAGAAGTTGAAAACCACCCAGCTCATCCGTGTGGACCATTTGTGGAATAAGCCCGCGCCAGTAATCCACTAGCTCACGGCGTTGTCCGTCTGGCAGGAGATCGTCTTGGAAAAGTCCGTCTATGGTTGTGCGGGGCGCGAGCGAAAAAACATCCTGATACCGCTTCAACCGGTCCTCTGTCCCCAGTGAAGCAACGCCCCGCTTTAACATTTCATTGCGCGGGAGGCCGTTTACGGCGAACCCGACAACCGACCGCAGCCCCATTGGCAAGCGGCGCCACCATTCGCCATAGTGAACGCCCACATGTCTCTTGTATCCTCCAAATAGCTCATCCGGGCCCTGGCCGATGAGCGCTACCTTGACATCCTGTCGCGCTCGCTGGGCGACAAAGTACATCGGAACGATTGAAGACGCGGCAATTGGTTCTTCTAAACATTCCACAATATTGGGCAGCGATTTTTCGAACTCCTCGCGATCAAGCTTCACGGTCACATGACGGGCGCCCAGCACAGCAGCAGTTTCTGCAGCGTCGGCCAGCTCATCGTCTTGGAAGCCTTCTCCGTAACCGATGGTGTATGCTGGCCATGGACCGCCCTTCTCATTCATCAGCGCCAGGAGCAGACCTGAATCAAGACCGCCGCTCAGGAGTATGCCCACCGGCACATCGCTAAGCAGGTGGCGTTGGACTGCATCGCGATATAACTGGAGTAACTCCTGTCGGGCTTCCTCCTCACTCTTAGCTTCCAAAAATGGGATTCGCTTGTAGTTATACCACCGCTTCTCCTTGCATTCTTGGTTCTCGACGACCAGCATCGTTCCGGGCGCCAGCTTCCGAATACCATCAAGTATCGTCAAAGGAGACGGCGTGTACCTAAACCGAAGAAAGAGATTGAGCGCGACCGGGTCCACAGCTGGTTCGGATTGGTCGGCAGCGGCAACCGAACGCATCTCGGATCCGAAGGTCAATCTGCCATTGTCGATCTTGTAATAAATCATCTTGATACCCATGGCGTCACGCGCAACAACCAGCCGCTCGTTACGCACATCCCAGATGGCAAGACCAAACATCCCATTCAGATGATTGAATACATCCAAGCCCCACTCTTTGTAGCCGTGAATGATTACCTCCGTGTCGGAGTTGGTTCTAAATTGATGGCCCTTATTTTGCAGTTCTGCTCGCAGTTCCCTGTAATTGTAAATCTCACCATTGAAGATTACCCACACAGTTTCTTCTGCATCCGACATCGGCTGATGACCGCCGGCGAGGTCGATGATCGATAGACGCCGGAATCCCAACCCAACCGCCCCGGCGATGAAGAAGCCTTCGTCATCAGGGCCGCGATGCGCGATCGAGCGCGCCATCCGTACGATCGTCTCCCGGTCGACAGGTTCGCGTCGCTCGAAGTTAAACTGGCCTGCAATGCCGCACATTCTGTTAAAGAGGTTGAGAGTTGAGAGTTGAGAGTTGATGGACCGGCGCACGCGGCACTCGACTCTCGTCACTTGACGCTTGACGCGCTTCACGCAAATAAAAAGCGAGACTGCGGAACATCTGCGCTTGGCCCCAGCGATGCATAGGGACATTGTCCCAACCTAGATGCAATCGACGGGAACGGAAGGAACCGTCGGGTTTGATCCAGTCGTTCAGAATTCCTCTAACAACTGTCTCCAGCGTTCCATCTAGTTGCGGGAACCGGTCCCGAAGCAATAAACAGAGGTTAATGCACTCGGCGCAATCGTAGAGTTCACGCTTGTAAACGGTCAGGCGCGGCGCTCGCGAGAACGGCTTCGGTAGGCCGTCTGCATCGAAGAGGTTATTCAGGTAGTAACTCACCCCTTTGCGCAATGCCTCAAGCGTTGCCGCCTGGCCAGTGAGAGCGTGAATCTTGGCCAGCGCTTTCATCACGAAACAGGTGTGATAGTGATCGACAAAGTCTCGCACGCCGTCGACGGCATAGAACCAGGAACCATCGGGATTCTGATTATCGAGCACAAAGTTCAGGTTCCGCTCCGCAGTTACCCAGTACTCTTCCCGAGAGAAGATTTGTGACGCGCTCGTTAGCAGAAAGGAACGATAAGCCGCGGCATTAATGACTCCGCCCTTGTCGAAAGGTGTGTAGGAACAGCTGCTGGCGTTTTCCGAGATCGAGAAGTCCTTGATGTCCCTGAACGTATGACGCGCGATGGAATCAAGAATTTGCGTATACTGATCACGCAAATTCAGAGGGCGGAGGTCAGACGACGGAGGACAGAGATCAGAGGACAGGATTTCGTGCACATGCAAAAAGGCCTCGTAAGCGTATGGGGTCGAAGTAATCAGCGGCGTTTGTTCTTTAATCTTCCCGTTACGGGTGACCCAATCGTAGGGATAACCCCAGCAATATTCCCCAAATCCTGGACACCGGCTTTTCTTCAGCTCGTCAAGGAAGTGGACGGCTCTCCGCAACTGAGCGAGATCGTTAGTCACCTGAAAAAGGAAGGCGAAAGCCATTGCATAGTGGGCATCGGCAATCGGAAATCTTGTAGGGCGATGGAAAAACCGTCGTGTGGAAGGAACGAAGGCCTCACAAAAAATCATTGGCGCGACCGCTGCCGTCCCTAGTAGCTTATACCGGTAGTATAGCGCCTTCGCAGCCTGTCCGGTTGCTCCTGCGAAAAACGTCTGGTGATCCCGCGACGTTTCTCCATAGCGGGTGAGCCATCGCGTGAACTCATTCAAAACATCAGCGACTTTCTCGTCCAGCAGGCGTGTCCGGTTCGGTATCATTCGATTATTCGAAGATGCAGTTAGCAAAGCGAGAGCTGTCATTTCCAATCGATCTCCTGTCAGGAACGGGAGAAGGCGACCACTCGCGCTTTTGCCGGCGCGAGGTAGTTATCGCGCGCCTCTGAGAGATAACGCCGGAGCATCGTCTTTGCACTATAAGCAAAGTTTTGAGGCACATTGCCAACATCTTCAGCCCCTTTAAAACGCAGTGTCACTAACGTGCTCTCACCCGGACTCAATCCGACTCTAAATTCCATGTAATCTCCAGCAGAATACCACGATACCCTGCGCGATCCAGCGCGAAGGCTTTCAATACTTTTGGGCTCGCGTTCGCGCCGGCGAATCAAATAACTCTTCTCGAGGTCCGAGCGATTTTCGATCAGTAGTTCGTTTCCATACATCTCAATCTCCATCGCATCGGGCGAGACTTCCTTCTGCCGATAACTTCGCATGACGACTTCGCCGAGGCGGCGCCAAGCAAGCGGAACTTTAAGGGCATTGAGCTGGTCGATGAATCCCGCAAGCCGCGCATATCCGTTGCTGCAGAAATCGTGATGGATCACCGCGAGGCAGGGTTTCCCAAGGAGAAGATCGAAGGCGAAGTTCTCTACGCCTTGAGTTGGGTAGCGCCGGGTGTAGATCGGAAAATCGCCATAGCTCATAACGGCAACATCCCACACGTCAGAGATCTTGAGCTTGTGTTCCCGCGACGGGTGGCTGTGCACCTCTGTGTTCACGATGGCATCGAAGCCAGCGCGCTTCAATTCCAGAATTGCTTTCTCGGAAAAGGCTCCCTGTGGAAAGACCATAACACGATCGTGCGCCAGATTTGTTTGTTGTTCGTGCAGCGACATACGCCTGACCGCTTCAGAGGCGACTGCACGCAGCCGCCCTGGATCTGAACTGGCAAACTCACCTGCAGTATGATCGCAGCCGTGGACGCAAAGAGAGTAGTTCTCAGGATTATCCTTGAACATTTGCACTACTTTCGGGTTACTTCTTTGCCAGTTCCACGGGATGAATGCTATGCTGGTCGAAAATCGGAGCCGCTTCATCAGCGCGAGCAACTCACGGTAACGAACAAAACCGTACCTCGCTTTTAACAACGGGTCATCGATAACCAGGCAAGCACTAGCTTCAGCCGTGTTCCACGAGCTGCAAGGAAATGCCCATCTGATGTAGGAAACGGCGGGGACGGCCGAGAAGAGATGGTCTCGGATGTCGAAGTTTTGCGTTATTAAATCGGCATCGATGTCTAGCAGCGGCACTGACGAAACAAAAAACGGTACGCCCCGCCAGGTAAGCTTCAGGAATGCGGCCTTGGCTCCCGCAGAAATAAGTGGAGTTGCGGAGCTTCCATTCGTATTGAAAAAATCGCAGCTAGTGAGTGTTGTGGCCGCAGGGGACACGCGTAGAGCGCGCATGGCACCGCACAGGCCGTCAGGATCATCTGCGATGCTCCACTGCACATGAGTTCTTGCTCCTTTGCGAACTGAAATGTTCGCTCCGGAGAGCTGGCCTATCACGTTCGCAAGTGCGACAGGATCCCCATTGGAATACAAGAAAACGGAATGGATTTGCCGGGAAAATCCGTTCGAATGGTATGGGGCCTTATGCAGCGCTCCCATGACCTGGTCGAAGGTTCGTGCTGCGCATACCAGCCTGTAATTACTGTTGTTCGAGCTACTCTCGGGAAGTCGAAAATCCGTTGCACTCTGCCTTTGATAAGGCACGCCAAAAAACTCTAGCAGCCTCTCGGCCCTGCGGTCGGCCACCAATTGGCGCTCGCCGGTTAGAAGCAATGCCTTTTCTTCCATCGATTCTGATTCTCATCCGCGCTGAGCCGCGGAAGAGCAAGCAACTACAACGGCTTCTTCGCGACTACTAACGACCTCATTGCCCTGGAGCGCGCGACCATATTCAGAACGGGGGACATCGCGTGAAGGAGCGCGGTCAGGAATCGACCAGCGGAATGAGGAATCCAGCAGAAATGTTCACTGCGCAAGACTTCAAAGCCAACCTGGGCAAACGGAGCCGTGTATTCCTCGAGCGACGGCAGGTAACATTCGTCCTCGTGCTCTTTCTTGCCATAAAGCTTATTCTTCAAGGCGCTGCGGAAAGCGGGAAAGCAGTCGTTCATATCGATTACCACACAAACTCCTCCCGGTGCGAGCAGGCGCAAAATGTCGCGCGCGCAATCCAACTGCTTTCCGGCGCGATGGCAGTAGCGGATTGTGTTTACTCCGATGACGAATTGAAAGGAGTTCTCCAGTTTCGAAAGCTCCTGGCCCAAACGCGCCGACATGTTCTCAAGCAATGTTTCATTCTTCGCCACGCAAAACTGAACCTGACTTCGTTCCTGCGGGGTAAGGTAGTTTTGGGCCTCCTTATTGGCCGCCTCAATCAGGACCGGAGAAAAATCCGTGCCGACAGCGCTCGCGACCTTGAAGCCATCACGGCTCAAAACTGAGACAAGGTGCAACAGGTTCATCCCACCGCCACAACCAAATTCCAGTATCCGAATTCCGTCTTGTCCGACCTGTTGAGGCAGACGTTTAATCGCTTCGAGATAGACCGTCTTGTAGTCGTGATCGAGAAGATAACTAATCCCAAAGCCGGCGGTAGCCGTGGTATATTTCAAGATCGCGTCCGGCGACGTGTACTCGCGGAAGAAAGGGTCAGCTTCCTTAAGTGAATTCATTTCCATTGTTTGCGCCATATCAGCGTTCCTTGGGATTTCTGACTGCCAATTGCTGAGATTTACTGCCGCTCCATTGCGACTCGGAAGCTGTCCACCTTCTCGAATCTTAAAAGGGTCCGAAAAATCGCTCTCAGCTTTTTCATCTGTTCGCGGCGATGAAACCGCATTAATTCTCGGGAGACGGGGCGTCTCATCCTCCGACCGGCGGCCCAGCAATAACCGGCAAGCAGGGCTGCGCCATCGAGCGGTTGCTTACTAGCACGGTAGGCTACACGAAAGAGCTGCCACAAAGGGGAACCGCCCAAATAATAATCCTTTTCGCCGTAGGAAAAGCTGGCTGCCACGCTGCTCCTTCCCGCCGTACCCAGCGTCCGGTAATGATGAAACCGCTTTTCAGCAAAGGATCGTGTCTTCCACCCTTTCATCCGCGCCGTGGTGACTGCAATCCAGTCAACTCCTCCGGCCCGATTGGGAGTAAAGCCACCGATTTGCTCAAAACACTCGCGCCGGAAAAGCTGACATCCCCCAGCAACGTGATTCTCACCTTCAAAGCTATCTCTGGCCGAGTCGTAGCCATCTTCTATAAATGGGGTTCCAGCCACACCGAGCTTAGGATCTTCTGAGAATTTTTGCACTAGAAACTCCAAGTAATCGGGATCAAATGAAAGGTCCGCGTCGAGATTTCCAATTACATCAAATTCCAACGACTGAACTCGGGCCAGTCCGGCATTGAAGGCATGCACCTTTCCGGCAAAGCTGCGGTCCAGGCGCTGCGGCTGTATCACCAGTTCAATCCAAGGGTAACGCTTCGCGTAAGTTTGGACGATTTCTGGAGTTTGATCCGTTGACCCATCGTCCACAATTACCCACCGCTCCGGCAACCACTTCTGCGTCGCCATTGAATCGAGCGTTTTCTTGATAAAGCTCTCCTCGTTGTGCGCTGGAGTAACGAGAACGTATTTCATGCGCTTCGCGAAAATGACACGTGACGAGTGATCGGTGATGCGTGAACAGTAGCTTTCTGCTGTCTGTCTTCTTTTCCCTGTCCTTCGTTCTCTGTTTGCCATCGCCTATCTGGATAAATTTGGGCGAAGATTTCGTCCATAATACGGGCGGTTAAAAGGATTTCCCGATATGGAATTGGAACCGGAGCGTCAAGACGAATGCTGTTGTAAAAACGCTCGATCAGTTCCTTCATACCAAAGTCTTGGTACAGGCGCCGGCGGAGGAAATTTGTTACGTTGAGCCATGCGTTCCTAAGGTGCTCCTGGGCATTCTTCAGCGGTGGAATAAAGTAGGTCAGATAGCTCTTATACGATCTGCCTGGGCTCCTGACCAGAGTACCAGTCAAAATGTCTACCATTAGTGAGTTACGTGGACCGCAAATTCGCAGCCGGTTCAACCCCGGCCTAAACTGAGTGGAAAAGCAAAACATTGCTGTGGTCCCGTGCTTGTCCTGGAGAAGCACTCTCAATTCGTCCATTAGATCGGCCGCTCCGCCGTCGCCGAGCTGTGGACTTCGATGCGCCGTGGCCGCGATCAGTCGAACGTCATCATCAAGGAATTCAGCCAGCTTGGCGATTCCATGGCTGATGATGTTGTGAAACAATTGTCCCGGTAACTCACGTAACCAATGAGCGCGGCTGCCAAGGAAGGCCCCAGCATACATTGAGCCTCCCAGGTCGTACGACCAGTAACTTTCTAGATGAATCGGTCTTCCGCCAAGATAGCCTTCCGAGACCAGCCGACGCATTTCCAGCATCTCAAGCGTAAACTGGTAATTATGTCCGGCGGTAATCTTTAAACCACGATCTTCGGCCAATTGCACCAATGATTCCGCCTCATCGGCCGTAATAGCGAACGGTTTTTCCAGATAAACATGGCGTCCGGACTCGAGACATTGTCTGGCAAGCGAATAATGGCTTTTTGGCGGAGTTGTGATGTGAATAACGTCCGGTGTAGTTGTCTCCAGCATTTCCCGCAAATCGGAGAAGCATTTGCTAACGCCGAAGCGCTCGCCAAGCTGCCGAGCCATGAGCGGTTCCCGATCGCAAACGGCCACGATCTTGCAATCCGGGATGCGATGGATGGCTTCCACATGCTGGTCGGCGACCTTTCCGCAACCCACTATGGCGATTCTTAACATCGTTGAATTGTGATCAGTGATAGATGATTGGCTTCAACGCTTTACGGACGCAGTCTCAGCATTCGTTTCGAACTGGCTCAGGAACGCGTCCATTGCCTGGTTCATCGGAACTCTTGGCTTCCAGCCCAAGCGTTCCCGAAGCTTTTGATTGGAATAGCGGTTCCCCTTCCACTCGGCCGAACAGCGGCGGCGATTGAAAGCAGGGGGCAACTGGTTCTTTGACCATCTGGAGTGCTTTTCCCAGAACAGGCATAGCAGGTACGCGAGTGCGTAAGGTATGCGCGCCGAAAACCCGCTTACTTTCTCTTTGTACGCCTTTAAAAATCGCCTACCAGAAAGTAGCTCGTCATCCACAACGTTAAAGATTTCACCTTCCACGCCGGGTTTGAGGCCAGCCAGAACGATTGCTTCCGCGCAGTTATCGACAAAACTCAGTGGCAACACATTGGAGCCATTAACCTGAATGAAGAGTCCAAACGTATTGATTCCAACGCGGCCGCTTAGCTCTCGCTTGCCCGGTCCGAATACGTATCCAGGTCTGACAATCACATAAGGCAGCTGATATTTGTCACCATATTCTTTGACCAATCCTTCCTGCCGAAGCTTTCCGAATCCATAAGCATCAAACCGTTCCTGCGGCGCGTCTTCCAATGGGCTTGTCTCATCCAGGAGCGCGCCTCGTTTCAAGCTTAAGTTCGAATAGACCGCAAAGGAGCTGACATTAACAAAGCGCTTCGGCTTTCCAACCTCGAGAAATGCTTCTATCAAATTGCGAGTGGCCAATGCCGAATTCATGAATGCGCCGGCGAATGACTTATCAAATCCGGCAGCAAGGTGGAAAATGATGGAAACCCCTTCGGCAGCCTTTGCGCAATCCTGCCGCGAAAGAAGGTCGCCTGCAAAAAGCTTTACATTCTTCGCGGCATCGAACTGGCCGATCGTCTTTTCAAGCCGGCCAAGCTGGCTGGAGGGCCGAACGAAACAACGAAGATTAGAAAAGCCGTATTCCAGAAGGATTTCGACGACCTTTGCACCAATAAAACCGTTCGACCCAGTCACTAGAACCAGGTCATCCGCGGAAGCGATGTAGTCCGAGTTCACTTCTTTGAAGGAGAAATAGCGTTTGTCGTCGTGTGTCGGTCCTCCGCTGTTTTGGGCGGTGGCGCGGGCGATCCGCTCACCAAAGGATGTGGATACGTGTAAGGTTTATAATAAAATGTCCAGCTGTTCGGCGCATTACAAACATACAGCTGCCCATCAGGGCCATCATGAGTGCTGTCCCACTCGCCCTGGTCCGTCGCCCAATAGGCGACCCCCGCCCTGCAGGTTTTTGGCCGGTCCGCCAGCGTGCCGACTCCGACACCAACCGTTCCGTCAAATAGAGTTTTCTGATTGTAAAAATCGCGATTCTCTTGAATTGTTGGGTAACGACTTTCGACATCCAGTTGCTGCGAGTTATTGTAGGTGTTCCCCCAGGCGTAAACTGGTTCCAACGCCTGGTGTGGCCACGAGCCGGTCACCACCGGGTCCCGCTCGGCAAGTAAATCCCCTTTTCCTCTGCCCGGCTGGTCAAGCGCGACTAAGAGCTTGTAAATCTCGTAGCCGTCACCGCTGTTAAACGTCATGTTCGGTCCGTCAAAGTCAGCTTGCGCAAAGGTAACTGTGTCGCTCGTGTTCGCCGTAATGTAACTGTTACGGTAGAATACGGCTCCGATTCTAGTTTTTAGCCCCTGGGTCGTATTCGTGACACTATATCCGACCCACTCATTGACTTTCCAACCGGCGTCCGTCACTACCAACGTAGCCGAGTTGTTTCCCCCTGTGTGCTTGCCGCTGGCATACAATCCATGGACGTCGTTTGAGTCCAAGCGATTATGCCCGTTTGCTCCACCCCAAAACGGGAAAGGCCGAAACTCACGAAAACAGCTTAAATGAGTACTTGTCAAACGAGGATCGTTCCTCCCAGTCCGCAGATTATTAAATTCGAGCATGGTTCCGCTCCGAAGCTGATCTCGCGGATCTGCCAGGTTCCAAACCCGTGTGTTATTGTAAACTTCAATGGCTCGAACGCCGCGCAAGCGCCCGCTCGTTTCGGTTCCGTGTCCTCCTATGGGAGTATCAACCAGGTAATTGTGCCGGGCGACGTACCTGCCGCCGCCATACGAATCAATGCCATTGCTTTTATAGCCTTTAGCGTTACGGAAGGTATTGTCCTCTATGAACAGGAACTTCTCGCTTCCGAAGTAAGTTGCATCTGCCCAGGATCCGTCGCCATGGGTGTGCCCCCCCCATCCATCGTGGTACACCTGAAAAGTAAGTGCCCTTCCCCTTTCGTCCAAAACGCAATGGTCGACAACCCCGTAAATCTGGCCGTGCGTCATGATAAACGGGTTGGCATACAACTGATCAAAATGGCAGTGGTCGATCCTCGCAGATGGACATGTTCCCACAAGGTGGACGCCTCCATTGTCAGCAAAAGGTGTGACCGATCCATATCTGAATGTAAAGCCCGTCAGGCGAAACGACTGGTCGGGCTTGAGTCTCGCTACGAGAATAGCCGACATCTCACCTGTCTTGGGGACAGCTGCCGTGTTCGATTTGAAAGCCGCACCTGTCTGGCCGCGCAAGGACGCTGCGCCAGACGCAATTTTCGAGGGCTGCTGCGCCAACCCTTGTTGTTGCTTCGCGGGCGGATGCCTCTGGCTTTGGCGCGGAACATCATCGAGAATGACGGTTTTGTCTGTTACCACAGGGCTACTTAAATTACCGCCGATGCTCGTCGCTCCCTGCAACGTAATTCCCTTTGTTATAACGAGAGTAGAGGTCCAACTCGCCTCCCCGGCTGGGACGATCACAGTGTCACCCTCGCGGGCTAAGGCAATCGCGGATTTAACATCTGCCAGCGCAGCGCTTTTTGCCTCAACGGTGGCCCCTTGGGCCGGCCCGGCGGCGGCCAGGAACATGGCCGTAAGCGCGACGACTGGCAATAAAGGATGCTTCTTCTGCACTGCTTTCTGATCTGACAAATTGGATCGTGATCGGGACTGACTCGCGAAGGACAAAGCTTCGGGCAAGGTCTCATTCCTGAAGATAAATCAACTTTCGTTCTTCTTCTACTTCGCCGGTTTCCGGCGATTGGAAAACTGGCTCGTATTCAGCAAGTGGATACTTCATAGCTATGATGAAGAAAACGAACCAGGTCAGGCTAAGTCCTCTGAAGGTTGCCTCGGTCAAGTTGTAGAAGACAATAGTGGAAAGAAAGGCCAATTCGAAGCGGCCCCAATCAGGATTTCGAAACAGGTCGAAGCGTATTTTGTGAAATGTTGCAACGATTAGCGCAAAGAGCATGAATAATCCCACCAGCCCCAAGTTCAAATAAGTCTCGAGATAGCCATTATGCGCCTCATTAGGCTGCCAGGCGCGGCCTTCGTGAAGCAGGTCAAGCCGGTCTCCCAACCAAAAGCTTTCAAACCCAACTCCAAAGACTGGGTTCGTGTCGATCGCCAGGCACTGGCGCCAGAGCTCCATTCTTGCCATTAGGGTGGATTGATGGCCTGTAAGGTCGCCTACGCGCCCAAAAATCCCGAACGCGAGTTCCGCTACACCGAGCAGAACCAGGGTCATCAGTACGTATGTGCCAATCCATCTCTCGTTCACCCAGTGACGCGCAGCCACGAATATCACTGCGATCGCGATGAGCAGGCATAAGGTGGCTGTTGCATCGTGCGATTTCTGGAGAAGCCACGCAATCATAACCAGCAAAACACCAAGCAAGCGAAGCTCGTCTCGCCGTGCTCTGCTCTTCTCGGTGCGCCAGGTCCTTAGGAAATGCCAGATGAGAAACAAAGCTAGGACCAGGCACATGCCCCCCAGCGTGTTCTTGCTTTGGGCGATGCCGCAGTTGATAGGCAAACCGCTCCACTCATCGAACCTGCGACCTACGTCCGGATAATATTTGATGGCCAGGATAGAAAACGTCACCAGAACGTAAGCACTTCTTTTCATCAATCGGACCAGCGCTTCGTCGGGGTCCGGCTCGGTCAACAGAACAAGGGCCATGATAGGATGACCAAGCACTTTGATCCATCGCTTGAATGCTACGAACGGAAAATCGGACCAGACAATAGCAATGAAACAGTAGAGAAGAAATGCCACCATCCATCCATTGTTGTGGAGCACCTCTGAAAGACTGACTTGCCTCTTGTTTAGGACGTAGAGGCCCGCTGCTATCAACGTGGCGTACACCAAAGCATCGAGGGGATTTCCTTCTTCCGGAGAGCCAAGGCTGATGGGAACATGCAAAGTATAGAGCCATTGCGCAACAGACCTTGATCCCATAAGGACCACCCAAATAACCGGCAGCCAAACTGCACCGGTCACATTCGGTCGTTGCCGAATGTCCCGCCGGAAGAGAAAGAAGACGAAGGCGAGGGTGGCAAGCAACGCGATAGGTGGCGGTAAGCCGATAATGCTTGCGATAGTCGGTTCCATAAAGCTCATATCAGGCAAGTAAGAGATCTCTTCCGATTAAAGCTAAATTCGTTTTATGCTTAGCAGAAACTATTGGTCGAACGATTTGAGTCAGACCAATGGATAACTGCCGATCTCACAATGCCGTAGTATTCCAGTGAACTCGTTGCTCAAGAGATAGTCCGCCTCTGCCTGAGCGATCGGATGTGTCATGAGTTCAACGGTACCCGACGCGGCTAATGCCGCCACTCGGTCTAATTTCTTCTTCTGGATGCATTGAGTCAGGTCGAAGAAATAATCCGTAAGCTGGTATCTTCTAGCGAGCCACTGATCGACAAGCGCCCGGTAGCCCCGGTTCAACGAGCTCTTTTCGCCGAACCAGAAAGAGAAGTTGCGGCGGATTTTCATACCAGCCGGAATCATGTTGCTGAAAAGAACGTTGGCGCAAAGGTGCATGTGATGATGGCCGTCAATGTGCGACGGCGGTTTTCCAAATAATCGCGCGAACTCCTGCGCCTGCACTTGGTAGGAATAAGAAAAGGCCTTTTGTAGAAAAGGATTATAAAAAAGCTGAGAATACTTGTTTCGCGTGAGAAAGCCAGTTATTTCGGCGTGATAACTTGCAAGTCGTGCTGCAATCCTCCCGCCGGTGAATCTCTCGGTAAAGTTGAGATGTAATCCTACGTCCAATTCGTTTTCTTGTGCCAGCTCTGCGGCGCGCTCGGAATCCGCCATAAAAACCATCGCGCTGACCGACGTGATCCTACCCGCCTTGTAACACCTGAAGGCGGCATCGGTTTCTGGGAGGGAGCGGCCCCAATCATCGGCATTGATGATCAACATTCGATTTTAGCCATCCATCTGGACCAAGATTTCTCTGCTTCAAGCTGTTCGACTGCACGATGGCCTCCAAAAGGCCGGAAGGAAATTGTTGGCGCAAGATGGCGATATTGGGCATGACGCAGTGGCCGCCAATCACACCAGGGAAATATTTCACTGGCGGGAAGAATTTAATCTCGTCATAGAAGGACACGACTTCGTCGTAATTGGCGCCAAATTTCATGCAATAGCGTTCGACCTCCTGTGCCCATGCAATCATCAGCCCGAAATAGGTCGTTTCCGTGAGCTTGGCAATTTCGCTTGCCTCTGGAGATGCGAGCAACTTGGTTTTCATTCCGACTTCCCCAAAGTGTTCGACGGCGCGCTGGCCTGACCGCGCGTCGAGCGCTCCTACAAACTTGGCATAGCGCAACATCTCCTCCTGCATTCGGACATGCTTGCCGCGAACGGGACTGTGTACGACCGCGGTTCCGGACTCAGCCGCAATGCTGCGGGTGGTTCCCGGACCAACCGTGCTATTGATTACCGTGAGAGCAGGCCGGTACTGATGAATGTATTCTACTACCTGTCCAACGAAGTTGCCGGTCTGGAATGGGAAACAAATGTGCATCACATCGCACTGAGAAATGGATGCGGGCTGATTGATATCTACGCCAAACGTTTGATACCTGCTCGTCATAATCTCCAGCAAAGGCTTACCGACCTCACCGAGGCCAACGATGATAATAGTTTGGTTCATGGGTCGGGCAGAACACAGATGTCAGACGGCAGAGGACAGCGGTCGCACCACGCAGGGCGAAGGCGCGCCATGGCGGTCCAATCCGTGGTCGCAGGATGCGCTAAGGCAGTAGCCAAAGAATGCTCGAATTTGATCGACCACGAATTCGATCATTTCATCTGTTATCTCTGGATAGATGGGTAGGGACAGGATGCGGGCTTGGTTGAAGTAAGCGGCCGAGAAATCTTTCGGGACATGGCCAAGATAAGCATAGGCGGGATAAAATGGCAGCGCCTTGGGGTAATTCAGAACCGTGGAAATGCCTGCCTCGCTAAGATACTTTCTCAAAGCATCCCGGTTTTCGGTTCGAATGACATAGAGGTGATAAACATGTTGGCGATCGCACTCGACTTTTGGCGTGATAACATCACCTATGTCTTCCAAAAGCTCGTCGTAACGAGCGGCAATACGGCGGCGAGCCTCTGTCCATGCAGATAAATGAGGTAATTTTACATTGAGAATGGCTGCTTGCAGACCATCCATTCGGCTATTGATGCCTTCCATGACGTGATCGCCCTTGCCACCGTGACGCGCAAAGGTCGCCATCCAGTCGGCGAGACGATCGTCGTTAGTTACAACGCATCCGGCATCCCCGTAGGCGCCCAGATTCTTGCCTGGATAAAAGGAGAAGGTCGCAACGTTCCCAAAGGTTCCGACGAACTGGTCATTGTATCTGGCGAGATGTGCTTGAGCGCAGTCTTCGATGACCCAAAGATTGTGCTTCTTCGCGATCGCCATGATTACGTCCATGTCCGCTGGCTGTCCATAGAGATGCACCGGAATGATTCCAACCGTAGCCGGTGTGATCTTTCTTTCGATATCGGCGGGATCGATCGTGAAGGTTTCCTCATCCGTGTCGCAGAACGCTACGCGCCCGCCGGCCTGCGCGATTGTCTCGGATGTTGAGATCCAGGAATGTGCCGAGGTGATGACTTCATCGCCGGGTCTGAGGCCAAGTCCACGCAGCGCCATGTAGATCGCGTCCGTACCGTTCGCGCACGAGACGCAGCGTTTCACGCCAAGCGTTCTCGCCCATGCCTCCTCGAAGGCGTCCACGTGCGGCCCGCGGATGTAAGCTGACTCGGCGATCACTTCGGCAATAGCTCTGTCGATCTCTTGCTTGATGGTCAGATATTGCGCGTGCAGGTCAACAAAGGGGATTTTCATTGGGGAACGGAAGTCAGAGGACAAAAGTCAGAAGTCAGAGCGTCAGAGAGCAGAAGATCGAAGCTGTTACAACATTGAAGGGCTACCCGCCTCCGGCGTGGGCTGGAAGAGGACGGAGAAGGCGGGCAGGGTTGCCGGCGTAAATGCCGGAAACATTGATATCCTTAGTAACAACTGCGCCGGCTCCGATAACCACCTGATCACAGATCGTGACGGGGAGGATAGTGGCATTTGTTCCGATGCTCACACGATTGCCAAGTTTGGTCGGTCGCCAGAGCTGCGGTTTTCCAGCAGGGCCACCGGTCACGAACAGATCATTAATAAACATCGCGCCGTGAGAAATGAAGCAGTCGTCCCCAATTGTGACCAGATCGCAGATAAACGAGTGGGATTGAATCCGGCACCGCTTTCCGATGTTTGCTCCCTTCTGTATTTCAACGAAAGGCCCGATGAACGTTTCATCGCCAATCGCACAGCCATACAAGTTTGTCGGTTCTATGACGGTCACATTTGCACCGAACTTAACATCAACGAACCCGACCGTACTTCGCCTGACTGGATTCATACCGGAGAATTCTGACGAACGACCTGGCCGTTTAGCGGTCGTGCGCGCTCAAGGATCGAAACGACAGTTCGCGCGTGGTTGAGCCCAGTGAGCGGTTCACGTGAGTTGCGGATGCAATCGGCGAAGTGTTCCGCCTCGACCCGGAGCGGTTCCGTAAACTTGACCTGCGGTATTAAGATATCGCCGCTCCGGTGGTTGAACTGCGCACTGCGCGGGTTGTCGAAGTCCATGTTCTCCCCCAGGACGGCGCGACGATCGATTCCTTTGTCGTAGATGACGATTTTGTTCTCCGCGATGTCATCGTAAACCACCATCTTGCGTGAGCCGACAATGATCATCTTGCGCACCTTCTGCGGATCCAACCAGCTAACATGAATGTTTGCGATCACCTTTCCAGGATATTCAAGACTAAGAAAGACAACGTCATCGATCCCTTCCTGCATGTAGGCCATGCCCTGACGGCCGATGGAGATCGGTTCCGGGTTGCCGAGCCAGTATTGAATAATGCTGATATCGTGGGGAGCGAAGTTCCACAGGGCGTCGATATCAGAACGGATGCGCCCGAGGTTCAGGCGCTGGCTGTAGATGTAGCGCAGTTCGCCCAGCTCGCCGGAGTCAATCAGTTTCTTCGCGTAACGGACAGCTGAGTTATAGACGAAAGTGTGACCCGTCATCACAACGAGATCTCGTTCGTCAGCTCGTTTCGATAGTTGATCGACTTCCGTAACTTTCGTCGCGAGCGGCTTCTCTACGAAAACATGTTTGCCGGCGTCGAGGGCCTGGTTCGCCAAGGAGAAGTGACTTGCGGCGGGCGTGGCAATTATCACACCATCAACGCTGGGATCGTCGAGAACAGTCTGATGGTTTTCGATGGCACGGCTGAGCGGGAAATTTGATTCCACAAAGCGGAGGCGTTCTGCGCTTGAATCGACCACGTACTTGACTATGCATCCTGGCAAGGCCGAGAAGTTGCGCAGAAGATTCGGACCCCAGTAGCCGCAGCCGACCTGGGCAAGGACTAAGTTTCGTAGCATAACAGAAAGGAGATCGAAGGAGAAACGAAGGTAATTTAAGGCCTGACCTCGCTGTAGAATTGTTTGCTCGCGTGGCTAAGGTCCCTTGTTTCGCCCACGTGAAGCAATATTGGTTGGTCGGACTGCGACTCTCCCGTCAAAACTCTAATCGGTCGGACAGCTTCATTACCAAGAACGTCCCTTACAGTAAAACGCCCCTCTTTTGCGTTCTCCAAACCAGCTGCAGGGCTCTCGACAAACAGCCAGCCTCTAACTGTATGACGGGGTTCAATGTCTTTATTTGCGATCAGATAATCAAATGCGTCCTGTTCTATGTTAGATCGACGTGCTTGCTTCATGTCGTCGCTAGGACCGCGGTTATAAACTTCGCCGCTGTGCGCGTCGATAGGGACAAGCCTGACCCATTCTTGCTTGCCATTCAGCACCTCGATCGAATAGGAGTCTATCATTACAGGTGCGTCGCCCAAATTAGTGAATCGAATGTACAACATGCCATTTATTGGCGATGCAATTAGTGCTCCATTGTGGCCACTGTGTAGCAGCCAAAAATTTTCATCCATAGATTTGGGGTGTAGCCATCCAGCTTCCAGAGCGACTGCGAAGTCAAGTTTTGGTTGTGCAGCAGTAACTGAGGGCGTTGAGATTTCGGACTGCTTATGTGTCGGAGCGATCTGTCCAATGAGCGCAAGCCAAACAGTCCAGAACAGAATGGATATTCCGCTGCCGAACCCAAGCCACTTGCGTAGTTCTTTCACGAACTAAATAGCCAACCGCCGCGGCGGCAACGATAGCGCTACACTAGACTATGTTTTACCCCTGGGAGTGAATAGAACTACGCAGCGATTAAAAGTTCTTCTGATTTGCCGATTGTGTAGTCGTCGAACGCTGCACTCCGTAGGCGATCTAGGTTATGCTTTAAAGAACCGGTGTTATACACCCTCACCGTCAGTGGCAGAAGATCACCGGCGGTCCGGTCAGTAGCCGGCTGCACCCGGATGCTTCGGCCATCCTGTTGGACAGTGGCGAATGAGGTCGCGCGGCGCTTACGAAACCAGGAGACGGCCTGCGCCGCTGTTGCAAACCAGGGTTTCCTAGCGCGCAAATCGCGGAGCAGAGTCATATAGGTGTCCCCCCATAACCTTTCGGGTCCAAGACTACGGTCGTGCCAGTTGATCGTAAGGACACCGCCCAGTCTTGCTGCATTCTCGATCAACGGCAGCATTGCAGCGTGGGCCTGCTCATCGGACAAGTTCATGTGCGACGGATAAAACAGGGCCGTGTCCATGATGTGCAATGGAAGTTCCAACAAGTGATCGAGGTCTGGGTGCTTGAAGACCTGAGCGGTCCCCGCGCGGTATCCGATTGTTTCGTTGTAGCCGGCAGTTGAGTCGTAGGAAAAGCCAGCTTTCTCTAGCGTTAAAGGCGCTTGTGAATTGAAGTAAAGCCAGTGCATCCGAACGCCGACCTCGACCGCTCCCGTTATCTCCTGGATACGCTCGCGCTCGTTCCGACCTTTTGCGCTATCGCGCCACGCGTCGATGCCGTGGACAGCGATTTCGCGATTTGCTGAGACTAGCCTCTTTAAGTCATCCGCAATGTCGGCCGAAGCGTAGCGCGAGGCGCGCTTTGCGCTTAGCCGACCGTGAGGATCAACCCCCGCGTCTCCCTTTGTTGGAATAACAAAGAAGGTTGATGCAAGATCGCTCTCCAGCTCCAGGTAGCGGCCGAGCTGATTCCAGAAGTCTTTTGCAAGTCCAGCGAATACCAGGGGGAGAGAAAGCGCTGCCTTCCAATTAATAGCTAGGTGGCGAAGAGACCTTCTTCCCCGACAGAGGTTGATCACCGAGCCAATCAGCGCCCGGTAAAGAAAACCAAACATCGCATGGTCGAACTTATGCCATCGGACGCAGGGGTGATCGACATCATGAGTAAGGCACACGATAAAACGATGGCCTGCTGGAACAGGAAGTATCTCGACTAAGGGTACTCCCTGGCTAACGATCAACTCACGGAGCAGTGAGATGTGGAGATCCAGCGCGGGTATGGTCGCGAATTCCACTGGTTGTCCTTCCGTCAAGAGATGGCGGACTTCCTTGAAGAGATCGAAGCCGAGGCGAACTACCACTTGAGTGCCAGAAGCGGCCGAGATAGCAGCAGCGGAGTTTGTCCCCTCGTGAATGAGAACTGTGTTGCATGGGCTGTCGAAGAGAAGGCAGCTTCCATAGATCGGCATTCGATCGCCGCGAAAAGAAACGAAATCCTGTCCAGGAGCGGGCCGTGTCTTCATGTTCAGGCAATCCTCGATTGCTTGCCGTTGTGCACCGAAAAGTAAAAGAAGCGCGGCACTGTTCTCTGGAACCAGGCTATTTGAACAAATCAGGACGTCGTAATGCGCGCCGGGCCGATGGAATTCCCAAGGCGTTTTGAACAGCTCAAAGAACTCGGCCACGACTGGATGTTCTGCCTCACTGGCGACGACACCTATCATTCGAATGGAGTTAGTGATGGGACCAGGAGCTAGAGAAGCTCACTGATAGAATTCAACAAATTGAGCCGCTCGCGGCTCCACGTGTGTGACAGGTAGATTTGCTGACCACGCTTAACCGTTTCCGCCACTTCAGCCGGATGAGAAAAAGCGAACTCGATTTTTCGGGCGAGATCGTCGGCATCCCCAAGCTCGAAAAAGATCAGGTCATTGTCGCCGAAGTAGTCCTGGATGCCCTTTGCTCTCGGAGCAATCACCGGTTTCGCAAGCGCCAGGTATTCGAAGATGCGCGTAGGCGTATTGATTTCAGTGAAGATGTTACGGTGGTTGGGGATAATTCCGAGGTCACAATCTTGGATTGCCTCGACGATCTCCTTGAGATTGCGAACGCCGAGATAATCGACATTTCGTTCGAGTCCGCGTTCCTGTGCGGACTCCATCACTTTCTCGAAAAAATTTGTGCGCTTACCGCACACTCTCAACCGGACGGACGGAATTCTTTCCTTCACCTTCTCCAGTGAGTCTACCGCCAGGTCGAAACCGTTCCGGTGGACTAGCGAACCGTGATAAAGAATCACAAAAGGCTCGGAGCCATTGCCGTTCTTTCCATTCACATCACGAACATCATCGGACTGGAAGCGAAAGATCTCATCATCAGGAGAATTAATTACGACTTTGATTTTATGCGACTGAGAGCTGCGCGAAGAGTAGATTTTCTTGCACGCGAGATTCACGGTCAGCACAAGATCGGCAAAGCGGATACTCCACTGCTCGAGGCGCTTTAACACAATCACGCTTAAGCTATGTTCGGGCAGTTTGAAGATCGTCTGCATGAGCTCGGGCATGGGATCGTGCATATCTAAAATGACCTTTGCACCGAGAAGCTTCGGCACGATCGCACTGAAAACGAGCACGTCCGGCATGTTATGCACATGGACCAGATCGTACCTGCGCGTGAACGATCTAGAGGCCAGGTAGAAAAATGAGGCTAACACAAACGCCGCATACTGGCCAACATAGCCCAGCTTGCCCCCGCGCTGGCGCTTCAACCGGACACGCGTGACGTTGATATTGCCGTAAGTCTCATGTGCCGGCTCATCATCGCTGTCACGCAAGCAGATCACGTCAATGTTAACCCCGTGAGCTGCTAATGCCTCGGCCGCTCTTCTGGGCCGAGGATCAGCAGGATAGTTCGAGAAGAGCAGGACTGCGGCGCGCCTGCCCCGCAACCGCCGAGTCTTTAGCGAGGCAAGTTCGTCATAGTCGCGGAAGCTTGTCTTGGAGGAACGAATTTGGATGATGTGGCTGGCCACTTCCTTCGGGAGAGCATGCCAGTATTCGCCCGCATACTTGGTCTTGACGTAGGTGAGGAATTCGCGGTAAAACGCCGCGGGATACTCCGTTGTCGTCTGCCGCGAGCCATTGAACGACATGTAATCCGGGTGTGCATCGAGGAGCACCATCCCTCCGTGCTGTGCGACCCAATCAAGCTTGCGCATCCAGATCTCCGGACTTGTTTCGCGCAAGACTAGGAACAAAGTTGAGTCCTGCGGCAGCGTGTAGGGTAGCTCAACGTACCCCCTTGTAGAATGGGTGATAGTTGAACGCTGATGGTCGACGGAGCCGTTGCTTGGGCGCGGCACCCAGAATGGGAAGATGGTGTGACCTCCATCGGGCTGCGGCTCAAACGGGTCCGTATCAAAGGTAGATGCGTCGTACTGCATATCGAGGGCGTGCAACCAATCGAGATTACGCAACATGAACCCCGACCTGAATCCCGATGCGCTCCATTCACGCGCGTAGCTGTTGATCTTTGCCGCGCGTCGTTTGAACCCGCGGTGCGAGGCAAAGAGATGGCCATCATGTTTAAGATCGTGTATCCCAACCTCGAATCCTCGGGCGGTGAGTTCCTCTCTTAAATCGGTTGGAACCCGATAATCTCCTTCCGGGACAAAGTTAAACGAGGAGCGAAATCCAAGCTCTTTCTCCAATTGCATCAAGGACCGGCATTTGGCGAGGCCAGCCTTGTTCTCAACATCATGCGTCAGCACGAAGGCAAATTTTTTGCCCTTCGGCCAGCCTGGCCAGTTCTCCGGGGGCCGCTCCGATCCCGGCATGATAGGCCAAACATCTCCAATACGTTTGCGCAGCCGCTGGGCCAGCCTTCGGCGAATCGCCGCTCGAAGGGATTGGGGAACGAAGGGCTTTAGCCCGTAATAGATTCTATTGCGTAACACGAGGTATCACCAGCTCGGTGGTCGCGCTAATCGTCGCTGCAAGCACCCAAGCAATCGGGCCCGACTGCTTAACATGAATTGGAACCGCAGGAGAAGTTACGACAGCACGCGATTAAGAGTCCCCATGGACCCACTTCGGACCATAGGAACGCGCCTTGTTAACTACCACGGCAACGTTGTCTCGCTCCGCGACCAACTTCCCGTAGCCGCGCTTAATAAGCTCGCGGTTGTCCTTTTCCGCCTCGACCACGAGCAAAAGCTTGTCCATGAAAGCGGCCATGCCCCACGTGGGGCTTGTCTGGCTTAACTGAGGCATGTCAAAAATGATGTAGTCAAAGTCGCTCGCTTTTAGATTTGGCATCATGTCGAAGAATTTTTTCAAGCCGAGCTGCGCAGGCCCAACATTGGGGGATCCCACGGTAGCCAGATAGAGATTGTCCGCAGCCGAGGCGATCGCACCCTTTGGCTTAAGAGCCGCGCTAAGCGAATGCGCAGGCTTACCCTTGAAGAACTGATGAACGTCCTCGGGACCCAGGTTTACATCGACAAGAAGGACCTTGCCGTCATTCGTTTCCGAAAGCGAAGCAGCGAGCCCGGCAGCGAGGGTAGAAGCTCCCGCTGCTCCCGAAAATCCGGCAATACCAACGAGCTTCGGCTTATGCGTCAAATGATTGAGCTCAAAATAAAGACCGAGGCGATCCCGAATTGCGTCACAATACGGCCGGATAGGATGGCCGGTCTCCCAAGGTGCCAGCTTAGCGCGGTGCGGGAGGGTTGCGAGTGCTCCCGGATTCGCCGGTGAACCATTTCGAGACGAGGCCGAACGCCCGTTCAAGGCGCGGGAATATGGTATTGAGAGCATGAGAGGAATGTGCAACTGCGTCTCTAGTTCGAGTGGCCGTCCAACCGTCCGGTTTAACACCAATCCTCTTAACAACGCGAACGCTATACCGAGGGCTATCCCTCCGCCGGCTAGTCCCAAGGAGATCTTATCGCGCGTTTTGGTGTCCAGTATGGGAGGGGACGGCCGCTGGACGGCGCTAATGTTGGGCATTTTGGAGGGATCCAAAGCTTCGTCGATTCGCGCCTTTTCGAGCGATGCCGCGAAATACTTATAATTCGCTTCGTCCATCTCGCGTTTGCGTTCCAGTTCTTCAATTTGCGGGCTCAGCTCCGAAAGCTGCTTGCTTCTCTGTTGAATATCGTGAAGCCGGGACTTAAGCGCTTCCACCTTTGCTTGGGTGCCGGCAACCTGGGCTTTTTCAGATTCGACAGTTTTTTCAGATTGCGAGCCTTTTGATCTCCACTGCTTTGGCTTCTTCTCCCCCAGCTGTTTAACAAGGGCTTGGTGTTCGGCCAGCGCCGCCTCCGCATCGTTAAGCTGTTCCTTAGCTTTCGTCGCCTCGGCAATCAGGGCGTCTGAGCCGTCCTTTAGCGAGACAATCCCCGTCTTGTCCTTCAGCGACTTCAAGGTATCCCCTGTTTGGTTTAAGCGCGCCCGAACCTGATCGGTTTGTTGGGTTACAAAATCGAAGGCGCCAGCGGAGCGGTGCACTTCAAGATGCTTGATGAAATAACGACTCAACAGTTCCTGCAAAACGAGCGGGGTGATCTGCGGGTCGCCATTTTTGTAGGATACGAAAATGATGTTGCTGCCCTTGGTAGCAACTGCACTCAACCCCGAACTAACGACGCCCGCTGCTGCAGTTTCTGTTGCCGCCTCCCCGGAACGCGGCAGCAATCGTTTGGGACCGATCGCCTGGGCGACTTGAACGGCCAGATCCCAACTGGTCAGAATCGCAATTTCAGCGCCGATCACTTTGTCCACGTCACTGCTGGATGTGCCCGAGGGCTTCGCACCCTCGATCGGGTCGACCGCGCTCCTTTCCAGAACATAGCGCACTAGCAACTTAGCGTCGGACTCGTAAACAGGCGGATATAAAAAATAGAACGCTGCCGCGGCGATGATGCCCACCAGCGCGAGAAGTATTATTGACCACTTGCGTTTGAATAGAGCAAATAGGATGGCACTCAGGTTAATACCGGAGCGTTGTTGCGTTTCACGTCGATTTTCAGTCATAGTTTTATCCTTTAGTCGAGATGCGGGTAGATCATTGAGCCCGCCAGCCGGTTGATTACCAATGGCAACCTGCCAAAGATCCTCTTATGGAAGCCAGAGTGATGGGGGGCGGCAACTAAGCACTTCCGATCCGATGGATCAACTCGGAAGTAATCAATTGTTTCTTCTCTGGTGTCCCAAGAAAGCTTGAATCGGCGCAACCCATCGTTATCGCACGCGGTTCGCCCGAAATGCAATTTTTCTGCGCCGCCGCGTGCCAAAAACTGAATGCTTTGCCACATCACAAGGTTGTTCGCGCGGAATTCCTGGAACCTTTTGTCAGATGCGCCGTATTTATAAAGCGCGTTCTTTCCGAAACGAAAGAAGATCGCAGCTGCAATTGGGCGCGACCCGCGCCGTGCGAGGACAACAAAACCGAGACCGGGTTTAATAATGTGCTCGTAGATGTTCAGGAAAAATGACGCTGGTTGCGGCGGGAGACCGTGACGGCGGCGCGTTTGAACATGAAGCCGATAAAAATCGCGAATGGCCGGTCGATTGCGGATGACGACCGTGCTCACGCCGTTGCGTTCTGCTTTGCGAATGGCCCGGCGGACTGGACTGGCGAAGCGGGTGGTCAACTCTTCGGCGCCATTGCGTAAATCGAGGGTATGCCCGTAAAATTCCGCGGCTGAACTTTCGGTGAGTCGAAACAATTTTCCGCCGCGAATTTCGAGGTATTTCCAACGGCGCTCTTGCGCGAAGCGAACGAGCCGATCTCCTACCAAGCCTATCACTTCCGGATCAAAGATGAGCGGTTCGCACGCATCGCTAAATGGAAGGCAGACGCCGCGTCGGCCGGTGAAAGGGCTTCGCACTTCCATCAGCGGAATTAGCGCCGCCAATCTGTGCCCGCGGGAAAACTGAAGATAGAAAGGCTGATGCTTATAAGTTTGGTGAAGCACCTTTGCCCAGGCACTGGTGTGGAAACAACCGGAGTCGCGATGCAAGGCAATAACATGGTCCCAACTCGGCTCGTGGATAGGATCGAGAATGCGCATTTGGAGCGATTTGCCGCTCGTTTTCGGCTCGACGAAGGAATAGTCGCGGGAGACAGGCGCAGCTTCTTCCGTTTCTGATTTGGCTGATTGAAGAACCTTCAAGACTTTTTCGCTAGACGAGCGCTTCCACTGCAACAGTCTCGCTGACGCAATGAGCGACATATTCGATTTGCTCTTCCGTTAATTCAGGAAACATCGGCAAAGAAAGAAATTCTCCGGCGAGATTCTCCGCGACCGGAAACGCGCCCGCTGTGTAGCCGAGGTTTTGGCAGGCCTCCTGAAGATGAACCGGAATGGGATAGTGCACACCGCACCCGATTCCAACTTTCTCCAGACGCCGCCGGACTTCATTGCGTTCCTGCACTCGAATCGCATAGACGTGATAAACGTGCCGCGCATAATTCGCCTCAAACGGCGTAGCAACCTCATCGATGCCCGCAAAAGACTGATTGTATTGCAGCGCATGTTCACGCCGCCGGAGATTCGCTTCTTCAAGATGACGTAATTTGATGGACAGGACTGCCGCTTGAATGCCGTCCATCCGGCAATTCCAACCAACCAAAGTGTGATAGTACTTTCGGGTCTGACCATGGTCTCGAAGGACCTGGATTTTCTCTCGTAACTCAGGGTCGTTCGTCACGACCGCGCCAGCCTCGCCAAAGGCGCCAAGGTTTTTTCCCGGATAGAAGCTAAAACAACCGGCGTCGCCCAATGTGCCTGCTTTTTGGCCCTTGTACTCTGCGCCGTGCGCTTGAGCGGCATCTTCAATGACAAAAAGTCCGTGTGCGCGCGCGAATTCCAAAATCGGATCGATGTCCGCCGGCTGGCCAAAAAGATGAACCGGAATGATCGCCTTGGTTTTTGATGTGAGGCTCTTCTTCAGTTCGGCCGGGTTCATCGTGAATGTGTTTTCATCCACATCGACAAACACTGGCTGAGCTTTGCAATAAGTAATTGCCTCGGCCGTGGCGATGAACGTGTTAGGGACGGTGATCACTTCGTCGCCTTCTCCAATCCCAAGCGCCAGGAGAGTCAGCCAAAGCGCGTCTGTGCCATTGCCCACACCGACGGCGTAAGAGGAGCCGCAGTAGGCTGCGAACTCCTCTTCGAAGCTTTGCACGAACGGCCCGCCAGCAAACGCGCTACTCTCGATTACTTCGCGAATCGCGCCGTCGAACTTTTCGATCAGGGGGGCGTGATGCGCCTTTAGATCAAGAAAGGGAACTTTCATTTGCGGCTGCACTTCTGTCGGTTTCGCCGGATTCGCTATAGAGACTTCCGACTCGATGGTCACGCGTTTGCGGATAACGATGTGACCCGATAGCCTGCGGTGCTTGCCAATCTAGGCTCTCTTTTGCGCTTCAACGAATGGGCGGGTGTGGATTTGGTGGGGGCGGGGCTCGACGCTGCACCATTCGGACTACCAAATGTTACGGGTGCGCCGTTCAGCTTGAGAGAAGCGGAAGCCGCTTCGAGTATTCTAATCATCTCTAGTCCCTGCCGGCCACCCGTTATGGGCTGAGAATTCGTTTCGATACAGTCAATAAAATGTTGGCAAGCGAGCTTTAGCGGTTCCTCCTGCTGGATGTGCGGAATATAGCTGTCCCCGTAATGGTACGAGTATTGAAATTCAGCGAACGTGTCGTAGTGCGGCGGCCGTTCTACTCGCACATCGTAGATGCGGATTTTTTCGCGCGTTCGCAAATCGTCATACACGATCATGCGCCGCGTGCCGACTATGGTCATTTCGCGAATTTTCCTCGGTTCGAGCCAACTGCTCTGGATGGTGGCGAAACGCTTGTGCGCGAAAGAGAGTGACATATTAGTCACGTCCTCTATTTGCGGCGTAATATGAGCGTTTCCCTGGCAGTTAATCGCAGTCGGAAATTCGCCGAGAATGTGAAGAATGATCGAAATATCGTGCGGTGCCAGATCCCAGGCGACATTGATATCCTTTTGGAATAGTCCCAGGTTGAGACGCCGAGAATTAATATAGCGGATGTCGCCCAGATCCCCGGCTTGAACAATTTCGGCAATCTTTTGCACTGGCGCCGAATAGAGAAACGTGTGGTCGATCATCAAAACGAGCCCGTTACGCTCGGCGATATCGATCAATTCCTCACATTGCTCGGAAGAAGACGCCATCGGCTTTTCGATGAATGTATGCTTGCCTGCGAGCAAGCTCGCCTTGGCGAATGAATAATGATCCTTTACCGGAGTGGCAATGACGATGGCGTCCAGCCCGCGGTCATTTACAAATTGCTGCGGGTCGGTCATGAATTCGACATCTGGATACAGCGTGCTGAGATGTTTTAAGCGCGCCATATTGACGTCGCAGACCGCTTTGAGCCGACAGTCCGGGAGACTTTTGAAATTGCGAACCAGAAGCGGTCCCCAATAACCGCATCCGAGCACGCCGACTGTGATCTGTTTTTTCATGTTTTCCGAGCTGATTCTTTCAGGTTTGTAAAATCTGCGTGGTTGGTGAAGGACGGTTTCCACCCTGTGGACTGCATTGTGCCGCGGGCTGAGACTCGACGACTTGCTCAGCCGCCGGCTGAGACTCGACGAGCTGCTCAGCGATAACGGCGCCGGTCTTGAGCATAATTTTCAGATCGAGCAGGATCGACATGTTTTTGAGATAGAACAGATCCATCGCGATCATCTCGTTGAACGTCGTTTTGTTTTTGCCGTTTACCTGCCAGTATCCGGTCAGGCCCGGCAGACCGTTTACGCGTTCCCGTTGCCAGGGCTCATAATGTGCAAATTCATTTGGCGTGCAGGGCCGCGGACCAACCAGACTCATCTCACCGCGAAGTACGTTGAAAATTTGCGGCAACTCATCCAGGCCGCTCGCACGCAGCATTCGCCCGAAAGGGGCAAGGCGAGGGTCTCCGTAAGCATCCAGCTTCGTCATCGGACAATCGACCCGCATCAATTTTTCGAAATGATGCTCATGAATTTGTGTCTCAGCGCTCAGCTTCATTGTTCGTAGCTTCCAGATAAAAAAATGTCTTCCACCGAGGCCGATGCGTTCCTGCCGATAGAAAATTGGACCAGGCGAGGCGATTCGCGTCACTAGCATGAGCAAGATCATCAGCGGCAGCCACACCGGGAGCGAAAGCAGGATGCAGGTAATATCGAGGCCGGATTTCCAGCCAGGCACTCCGCGCAGGGGCCTTGGCCGAGGCTCATTGGCAACGTACGCAGCGTTCTTCCCGTGCGGGCCGCTGTTGGGCAGGCTGCCGCCCTTGGTCGCTCGCCGGGCTTCCGGGAAGTGACCTTCTATCCTCATCTGGTGAGTTCCTTCACTGCTGCTACCCCGCTAACTCCCAAGAGCTATTAGAACGAGGATGAATCACATTTAGTTGTTCCATCTACCAAGGAAATGTGACAAAGGAGTAAATTCTCGAACCATTCACTCTTGAAAATGCGCAACACGACCGCCAACCTCGGGCGTCGAAATAAAATTCGGGCCCGTAATGTACCGCGGGAATGCAAGCAGTAAGAGATTGCTGAGACAGAATGCTGCCGAACTAGTTTAGTTTCCCGCACGCTAACTACTACGGAAAATGGAGGCGGAAGGTCGCTAATATTTGCAGAGATCAGGGAATATCCGATAAAATGCTAATCCACAGGCGCAGTTCCAATTTTCCTGGGAATCTGGCAGTTTCCTGACGCCGATTGGCGTCTCTATTCAATTTCAGAAAGTACCGCGTCGAGACCCTCGCTTCCGGAGTCTTTATCGTCGCTCAGTCCGGCCTGGAGCAAACACCCCAGGCAAAGTCCGTTGCTCACATGCGACGCGCTGTGCCCGTGCGCGCACTCGTTCGATGGGTGCGTGATCGGCGCGATTAAATCAGTGAGGCCAAAGAGATTCATTTAAAGGGATACGGGCTCCGCGTAAAGGTCGACCAGGTTCCACGGGAAAGGAGCAGCATCGTCAGAACCCGGCGGCCAAGCAGACCACAAATAATGTCGACTGTTAGACCGTGCATAAGCACTTCTACGGAAACTGGTGGGCAAAGTTCGGAAAAACTCGCGAGAGAGGAAAAGATCTCGCTTCTACACAGTTGTTTCAGTTACGATTTTGGTCGGAGTAGCTATGGCGAACCATTTCTTGAGTATGTCTCGTATACTTACGATCCTCGTTTTGGCGATTTGGACTCTTTTACAGCACGCAAGCTTCGCGGCTACCAAAGAGACAGATGCTGAGCCGCGCAAGCTTTCAGAAGAAGAAGCGCGCGCCTTGGCAATATACGCTCCTATACCGCGCTACCCGCGTGAAGCGCGAGTGAAGCATATGCAAGGTTCGGGACTAGTTATGGTTACCGTCGATAGGCAGACGGGATATGTCACATCAGCACGAATGCTGCAAAGCACCGAACACCAAATTCTCGACGACGAAGCGGTGAAAGCTTTTCGGACATGGCGCTTCAAGCCGGGAACTGTGTCCGTGGTCAGGATTCCAGTACTCTTTGGCATGCGACGTACACAGTTGGTGGCCGGAGGGGGTGCAATGTACGGCCTGAAACCGGAGTACCCGAGCGAGGCGCGCGCCAAGGGCTTGACCGGCAGCGGGGTAGTCTTACTGAAAATCGACCCGCGGACTGGCTACGTTACATCAGCGTCGATGTCGAAAAGCACGGGACACGAAATTCTCGATAATGCAGCCGCGCGAGCTTTTCGGGAGTGGCGTTTCAGACCAACAAGTGTGACCACGGCTGAGATTCCCATTCAATTCACAACAAAGGGGGTCTTCTATTGAATGACAAGACGCACAACTCATCCGAAATTTTGAAAAGCGCAATCGCTGCGGCTAAAGAAACGCTGCAATCGATTGTCGAGCTTGACGCTCAGATGGCAAAGGCTGCGGACGTGATCGAACAGTGTTTGCGCGCGGGAAACAAATTGCTCGTTTGCGGGAACGGCGGCAGCGCAGCTGATGCATCGCATTTTGCAACAGAATTTGTGGTGCGCTTTATGAAAGATCGTCCTGCGTACCCGGCAATCTGTCTCGCCGGTGATGGAGGTCTCCTTACCGCGGCCGGCAACGATTACGGCTTCGACGAAATCTTTGCCCGTCAGGTGGCGGCGTTTGGTCTTCCGGGAGATGTGCTCATTTGCCTGACGACATCCGGCAGATCGAAAAATGTCGAGCGCGCCTTGGAAGGAGCGAAAGCACGCAAATTGGAGACGATCGCCTTCCTCGGTCGCGATGGCGGATCGACCATCGGCATGGCAGATATCGATCTTTTGGTTGCTGGCAATTCAACTGCGCGGATTCAGGAAGCGCACCAGCTTCTGCTTCATGTCCTTTGTGAGACGGTCGAGTCGCAGCTGAATCAAACATAACTTCGCCACTGCGATTTTGTAGCCGTCGACCTCTGGGCGAAGCGGCGCGCGCGTGTTTAAGCAGATCAGCGCCACGCTTCCCACAGCGAAGCGTCTATAGCAGTCGAGTTACTCCGTTTTTTTCAGGAGACGCTCGCGTTCACGATCCAACTGCCGGCGCTCATTTGCGGTCAAACTTCCAATGCCAAACTTCGAGATTTTATCGAGTATCGGATCGATTGACGCATACACATCATCGGGATCCACGACACGTCGCGGCCGGATGTTCTGCACAACATGGAATTTAGGCTTGGGTCCAAGTCGCGCTTTGAAGCTCGACCACCAAGCGAGCTCTGGTCCCGCCCCGCGCAATTCAACAAAAATAAATGCTGCGCCGATACTGGTCCAAAGCACGACAAGCGTTTGCCAGTCCTGCGCAGCAAGCGCGCTTAACGTTCCAATTGCGGCAAGTATTAGAGCCGCCCACTTCGCCATGATGCGCATAAAAAGCTCGACGTTCGGGTAGATCGTCGCGAAGGCGACAAACATCGCGAAGTGAAGGGCTCCGGAAGTAGCGATTGCCGTTCGCGTCCACAATCCCCATACCGTCAAAACTACGGGAGGCAGCAGTAGCAAAGTTGAATACAGCACAATGTAAGCACGTTGCCCGATGAACCGCTCAACTTCGCGTCCAAACACAAACAACATGTACATCTCGATCGCGAACCAGAGCAGCGCCGATCCCAGAGGAGGATGGATAAACGCATACGTGATTAATCGCCAGACCTGAGCGCCAGACCATATCTGTGCGCTATCGAACATTAGGTAATTCAATACGCCACTGTGGCCGGTGGCGAACACAAGCGCGGTTAGAATCGCACACACGATATGCACCCCAACCAGGATCGTGGTGACATCGACGGGATACCGACCCATCCACGCAACCGGCCGATAATCATCGGAGGTGGTGACCCCGAACATGCTTTCAATTAATGCCGCGGACTGCGTCTGTGCAAGCGAAACGACCGACCAATCACGAATAAACCCGCCTTCGCAATGCCTACGGCGCGGCAGCCACGAATGGACACGAACGAAAATACCCGCGAGCTTACTAGCTTCTTCGGATTCGTGTTTATTCGTGATCATTCATGGTTAAGATGGACACCTTCGTTTCATGAAAAACACCGCGCCTGCCATATTCGCGCCGGATGGAATCGGCGATACGAAGCCGATCAACCAGGCAATGCTGGATTGGGTGCACGAAATCGGAACACTGACAGAGCCGGAAAACATTTTCTGGTGCGATGGCTCCGAGCGCGAGAATGAATTCCTGATCGCGGAATCGTTGAAGCAGAATGTGCTGATTAAGCTGAACGAGAAAAAAGTTCCGCGCTCTTATTTGCACCGCTCGAATCCGAATGACGTCGCGCGCGTCGAGCGATTCACATTCATTTGCACGCCGACAAAAGAGGAAGCTGGGCCGACGAACAACTGGTCGGAACCGGCGGAGACATATTCGAAATTACATGGGCTGCTGAAAGGCGCGATGCGGGGGCGCACGATGTTCGTCGTGCCTTATATCATGGGTCCGCCGGATTCGCCCCTGACGAAAGTCGGGTTCGAAATCACGGATTCCAAATACGTCGTGCTCAGCATGCGAATCATGACGCGCATGGGCAAGATCGCGCTGGAACGACTCGGTAACGATCCAAAAGCGGAATGGAACCGCGGCGTGCATTCGTTGCTCGATGTTGATCCTGCGCGGCGGTTCATCTGCCATTTTCCGCAGGACAACACGATCATCTCCGTTGGCTCCGGATACGGCGGGAATGTCTTGCTGAGCAAAAAATGTCTGGCGCTCCGCATCGGCTCGTATCTCGCGCGCAAGCAGGGCTGGATGGCCGAGCACATGTTGATCCTGGGTGTCGAATCGCCCGAAGGAAAAAAACATTACGTGGCTGCGGCGTTCCCCAGCGCGTGCGGCAAAACAAATTTTGCGATGTTGATTCCACCGAAACACTTTAAGGGCTGGAAAGTGACGACGGTCGGCGACGACATCGCCTGGATGCAAGTGCGCGACGGGCGGCTTTACGCGGTCAACCCAGAGAGCGGCTACTTCGGCGTCGTGCCCGGCACCAGTTATAAGTCGAATCCGAATGCGATGAAATCGATCGCGCGCGATTCGCTTTACACCAATGTCGCACTCACCGATGACGGCGACGTCTGGTGGGAAGGCAAGGATGGCCCCCCGCCGGCGCATGCGATCGATTGGCGCGGGAACGATTGGACTCCGGAATCAAAAGAAAAAGCCGCGCATCCAAACAGCCGTTTCACGACGCCGATGCGCAACAATCCCGCGCTCGACTCGGATGTCGAAGAAGGGAAAGGCGTGCCGATCAGCGCCATCATTTTCGGCGGCCGCCGTAGCGATACCGTCCCACTGGTTTATCAAGCGCTCGATTGGGACCACGGCGTTTACCTCGGTGCGACCATGGCTTCGGAAACAACTGCAGCCGCGGCCGGTGCTGTTGGCCAGGTGCGACGCGATCCAATGGCGATGTTGCCATTCTGCGGATACAACATCGGCGATTATTTCCAACATTGGCTTGACATCGGAAAACGCCTGACGCATCCGCCGCTCATCTTTAACGTGAACTGGTTCCGCAAAGGCGCAGGCGGAAAATTCTTATGGCCGGGTTTTGGCGAAAACATGCGGGTGCTTAAATGGGTCATTAATCGCTGCGAAGTAAATGGCGGCGCACTCCAATCGCCCCTCGGTTGGCTGCCAGGCCCACACGATCTCGATCTCGAAGAACTCGATATCGACCACAAATGCGTCGCGGAACTTCTCGGCATCGATCACGGGGAGTGGCAAAAAGAAATCGCCGAGCACAAAAAGTTTTTCGATTCGTTAGGCGGCGTAGTTCCCCAGCAGTTGTTGAGCCAGCGCGATCAGCTCGCTGCGCGGTTTACGGAGTAGCACAGACACCTTGTCTGCCGGACCAATCCAGCAGGCGGGACGCCCGCTTGCCCCACAGGGGGCCTCCCTTGCCGCGGCCCGAAATTTGCGCACCGCTTGCGCATCTGGAATTGTCTCCAGTGGATTCGAAGGTCGCCAACAAACTCCGCGTTCACGCGCCGGTCGCGAAGGATTGCATCGAGATTCGGGGGGCGCGCCAGAACAATCTCAAAGGGATCGATGTCGATCTTCCGCTTGGGAAATTGACAGTCGTCACGGGCCCAAGCGGCAGTGGCAAATCGAGTCTGGCGTTTGAGACGGTCTACGCCGAAGGCCAGCGGCGTTACGTCGAAACATTCAGTCCCTACATGCGGCAGTTCCTTGACCGCATGGACAAACCTCGGGTGGACGACATCCGCGGCATTCCGCCCTCCATAGCCATCGAACAATCCAACCCGGTCAAGAGTTCGCGTTCCACTGTCGGTACGATGACGGAGATCAATGATTATTTGAAATTGCTCTGGCCGCGCGTGGCTCGGGCCTTTTGTCCAAGTTGCAGCCGCGAAATTCGGCCCGAAACGGCAAAATCAATCGCCGACCAGGTACTACAAGGCTGCGCCGGGAAAAATGTTCTGGTCACGTTTTGGGTCGCTGTCCCGTCGAAAACGGAGACGCGCAAGTTCTTCGAGTTCCTTCAACAGCAAGGTTATCTCCGCGTGTGGATCGACAACGAAATCGTGCGTGTGGACGGCGATTCAAAACTGAAACGGCTCGGCCTGCGCGTGCAGGTGATTCAGGATCGCATCACGATCTCGGAGGAAAACCGTGCGCGTCTGATCGAAGCCATTGAAACCGCGCTGCGTTTTGGGAAAGGCAAAATCAATGTTGTGCCGATTTCCGTGGAGGCGGGCGTGTCACCTGCGACCGCAAAGAAAGCGGCCGACACGGCCGCCACTACCGTACCCGAGTTTCCGTTCTCCACCGGCTGGCATTGCGCCCATTGCGATCTCGACATTCGCTGGCCAACCCCCGGGCTTTTCAGTTTCAATAATCCGCTCGGGGCCTGTCCGGAATGCCGCGGATTCGGAAGGACGATTGCAATCGACCTCAATAAGGCAATTCCGGACAGAAGCCTTACCATCAAGCAGGGCGTCGTGCGCGTTTTTCGCGGCGCTGAGTTTGGAGAATCGCAAAAAGATTTGCTCCGAGCCTGCGTACGCGAAGAGATCGATATCAATGTTCCATTCGAGGAATTGCCAAAGACTGACCAGGAGTTCGTCATCGAAGGCGAGAAACGATCAGGCGATTATACAGAAGAGGATTACGAAAACGATCGGTGGTATGGCGTCCGCGGATTCTTTCGCTGGCTCGAGAGCAAGACTTACAAGATGCACGTGCGCGTCTTGCTCAGCCGCTATCGAGCTTACGTCACCTGTCCAAGGTGCAACGGCGGGCGATACCAACCTGAAGCGCTGAACTATAAAACTGTAGCGGCGGTCTATGACCGCCGAAGTCCAACGAACGGCGCTCACAGAGCGCCGGTTCCCCTCACGCTTCCCGGGTTTCAGGCGCTTTCGATTTCCAATGCGCGCGATTTTCTCGACGAGATCGACATTTCGCCCAACGATTCAACCGCACAGATGTTGCGCGCCGAAATCTGCGCGCGTCTCAATTATCTTTGTGAAGTCGGAGTTGGTTATATCACACTTGATCGTTCGACGCGTACGCTGAGCGGCGGCGAAATTCAACGAGTGAATCTCACAACGTGTCTCGGTGCATCACTCGTCAACACACTGTTCGTGATGGATGAGCCGAGCATCGGTTTGCATCCGCGCGATGTTGGCCGGCTGGTGCGCGTCATGCACAATTTGCGTGACAAAGGCAACACGCTTCTGGTGGTCGAGCATGAGGAACAAATCATCCGCGCGGCGGATAATTTGATCGATATCGGGCCGGGCCGTGGCGAGCACGGCGGCGAATTGATGTGGAGCGGGGCATTGCAAGATTTTCTGGGGAGCGCACGCAGCCTCGCGTGCACGTTTCGGCGCCCTCGCCGAAACGCCCTTGACGTGCCTGCTCACATATTTGCGCAATCGGAAAAGTCCGCGATCGCGAGGGCGCGATCGCTCCCGCCGGCGCGGGACGAGGGCGTGTGTGCTCCCCAATCGCTTACGCGCGATTATCTCAGCCGTCGCAAATCGATCCCGCTCCCGAAATTGCGCCGCAAATCGACGTCATCGATCAAGATCATCGGTGCTCGCCAGCACAATCTGAAGAATATCAATGTCGATCTTCCACTGGGCGTTTTCACGTGCATAACCGGTGTTTCCGGTTCCGGAAAATCCACGCTGATTCACGAGGTGCTTTATCGGAATCTGCTCATCGCGAAGGGGCAATCATCCGATCAACAACCGGGCGCGTGCAAATCGGTCATGGGAGCGCATCGTATCCGCGACGTAGTCATGGTCGATCAAGCGCCGCTTGCGCGCACGCCGCGTTCAACGCCGCTCCTTTATCTCGGGCTTTACGGTCGTGTTCGCGAGCTGTTCGCCGCGCAACCCGAAGCGATGGCGCAAGGACTGACCGCCAGCGCGTTCTCGTTTAACTCCGGCAGCGGCCGCTGCGAGCGTTGCTCAGGCACAGGTTATGAGAAAATCGAGATGCAATTCTTGAGCGATCTCTTCATGCGCTGCGCAGAATGCGAGGGCCGACGGTTTCAACCGCATGTCTTAAAAGTGCCACTGCACGGCAAATCAATTCACGATTTACTCAACCTGACCGTAAGCGAGGCGATCGAATTTTTTGCGCAAACTGGAGAGGAGAAGAATTTATCACAGCCGCTCGCCGTGCTCGAAGAAGTCGGGCTCGGTTATCTGCGACTCGGCCAGCCGTTGAATACCCTTTCTGGTGGCGAATCGCAGAGATTGAAACTCGTTGGGCACCTAGCTGAGACAGAAAACATCCAACGTTCGATCCCTCGTCAATCCGAAATCGGCAATATTTTCATCTTCGACGAGCCGACGACGGGTCTGCATTTCGACGATGTCGCGATGTTATTGCGATTGTTTCAGCGGCTGATCGATCGCGGTCATTCGATCGTCGTGATCGAGCATAATCTTGAGGTGATCAAGTGCGCGGACTGGATTGTCGATCTCGGCCCGGAAGCCGGAGATCAAGGCGGCGAGGTGGTTGCTGGGGGGACGCCCGAACAACTCGCGGAGGTCGAAGCGTCGCACACAGGGCGTTTTCTCAGAAATGTGCTCGCAAAATCACATAAAGATTTTGCTGTCATCCCGAGCCGTGAAGACGGCGAGGGACCTCACAAGGTATCGCGCGAGTTGGAGAGATCTTTCGCTTACGCTCAGGATGACAGCGTTGAACTCGCGCGTGCCGCCGAGACCGCTCCGCGTTTTCGGGCAAACGGCAACAACGGCGCAATCACGATCTACGGCGCACGGGAGCACAACCTGAAAAACATCGATGTGAAGATCCCGCGCGAGCAGCTCGTGGTGATCACCGGTCTGAGCGGCTCGGGCAAATCGACGCTCGCGTTCGATATTTTGTTCGCCGAGGGACAGCGACGCTTTCTCGACAGCATGTCGCCGTATGCGCGGCAATTCGTCGAGCAGCTCGAAAAGCCCGATGTCGATCTGGTCAGCGGGTTGCCTCCAAGCGTAGCAATCGAGCAGCGGGTCACGCGCGGCGGAGGCAAATCGACCGTCGCCACAGTGACGGAAGTTTATCATTTTTTCCGGCTGCTTTTCGCGAAAACAGGAACGCAATTTTGCCCGGACTGCGATTTGCCGGTGGAAAAACAAAGTCTCGCCGCCATTGCCAAGCAAATTGAATCTGCAGCAAGACGCGGGCCGGTGAGGGTGCTCGCCCCACTGGTCAAGGCGCGCAAAGGTTTTCACACTGACGTGGCGCACTGGGCGGAACGACAAGGATTCGACGCGCTCTATGTCGATGGAAAACTAATTCCCGTCTCACATTTTCGAAAACTGGAGCGCTTCAAGGAGCACACCATCGATGTGGTTGTCGGCGTGATTAATCGAAAGCGAATCGCGGAGGCACGCGACATCGCAAAGCGCGCGCTGGAGATTGGCCGCGGCACAGCGCGTCTACTCGACTCGAAAAACAGGCCTACGGTCATGAGCACGGAAATGAGCTGCCCAAATTGTGGCCGCGCGTTTGAGGAGCTCGATCCGCGGTTGTTTTCATTCAATTCGCCTCACGGCGCGTGTGAAGAATGCGGCGGGTTCGGCGAAATTTGGGATCAGGATTTGCAAACGGCTGTGAGCGGTGACGGTGAATCGGTTCTGGAAAACGAGCTTGCTGCCGAGCGGGAATCCGAATGGATCGAGGAAGGCGAAGCCCGCGAGTGTCCGAGTTGTCACGGCTCGCGTCTGAATGCAGTAGCGCGTCACGCGCGTGTGCAAGGTTACACCATCGACCAGTTCACAAGCCTTTCAGCGAGTGAAGCCGCAAATTTGATGGAGAGATTGCGGTTCAGCGGAACGCACCGGACGATCGCAGCGGATCTTGTGCCGGAAATTCAGCAGCGATTGTGTTTCATGGAAAAAGTCGGTCTCGGTTATCTCGCGCTCGGGCGTTCTGCGAAAACGTTGAGCGGCGGGGAATCGCAGCGAATTCGATTGGCCGCACAGCTGGGCTCGAACTTGCGTGGCGTACTGTACGTGCTCGATGAGCCGACGATCGGTTTGCATCCGCGCGATAACTTGCGCTTGCTCGATACGCTGACCGCACTGCGGAACAAAGGAAACTCGCTAATTATTGTCGAGCACGACGAAGAAACGATGCGACGCGCTGATCACATTGTCGATCTTGGCCCGCGCGCAGGGATTCATGGCGGTGAAGTGGTGGCGACAGGAACGCTGCGCGATGTCGAGAGAAATCCAAATTCCGAGACGGCCCGCTGCCTGAAAACACCACTTCATCACCCCATTCGGGGATCGCGCCGATCGCTGCGCGACGTTGAAGACTGGATCGAAGTCCGTGGTGCGCATGCGAACAATTTGAAAGATATCGACGTTCGCTTCCCTGTCGGCCGACTTTCCGTCATCACCGGAATTTCAGGCAGCGGCAAATCCACATTGATGCATGACGTGTTGCTGCCAGCTGTTCGCGCAGATTTGGGTAGCGCACGCTTCTCGCGTGCTGGTGAACGCGTCCCGCGATCGCGGACTTCTCTTGCGCAGGCAAAGGACTCCGAATCTTATTTCAAGGAGAGCCTGTTTCGTCGCGACGCCGGGACCAGCACGCGTGACGCGTGCGCTACCCAGAAGACTCGCGGCGCGGGCGGCATCGAAGCTGTTTATGAAGTCGATCAATCGCCCATTGGCAAAACGTCGCGCTCGACGCCGGGCACTTATATAAAAGTGTTCGACGAAATCCGGAACCTGTACGCGCAACTTCCCGTCTCGCGCGTGCGCGGGTATTCTGCGAGCCGATTCTCATTTAACGCCGAAGGCGGCCGTTGCGAGACTTGCAAGGGCCATGGCGCGATCAAGCTCGAGATGAGTTTTCTCCCAAGCAGTTATGTGCCGTGCGAAGACTGCCGGGGGCGCCGTTACAATCCGCAAACACTGGAAATCCTTTATAACGAAAAATCGATCGGCGACGTGATGGAGATGACGATCGAAGGAGCGGCGCAGTTCTTTTCAGCCCATCCCAAAATCGCGCGTCCGCTTTCTCTGCTAGTCGATACTGGGCTTGGCTATCTAAAGCTGGGGCAGCCGAGCCCAACCTTGAGCGGTGGCGAAGCGCAAAGGCTTAAGCTGGTAACGCAGCTGAAACGCGGCGTCAGCCGCGCGGCAAACGAGCGGATTCGCAAAATGCGCAAGCCAGGATCGACTTTGTATTTGCTTGAGGAACCGACCATCGGCCTGCACATGGCTGATATTAAATTGCTGCTCAACGTGCTGCATCGGCTCGTGGACGAAGGGAACACTGTGATTGTGATAGAACACAATCTGAGTGTCATCGCGGAAGCAGATTACATTGTCGATCTTGGGCCGGAAGCCGGGGCGGATGGCGGCGAAGTGGTCGCCTGCGGGACGCCGGAACAAGTCGCAAAGCATCGCGTCAGCCGCACCGCGCCATTTCTGCGAAAGTTGCTAAAAGCAACGCGTGGAGAAACCGCATGGTCATCCTGAGTGGAGCGATGGACCTCGCACAAAGTCATTAGTCCCACAATCTAATTGGAGATCTGCATTTCAATTGTGAGGTCCTTCACCCCGAAAGCGTTCGGAGCGCAAGATGACACGCGTTTTCGTTGCGGACGTCGTGGACATCAGTGAAGATCCGCGGGTGTTCGCCTACTATCTGCACAATCTTGATCCGATCATCTTTCGGATCTACGACAATGTTGGCCCGCGCTGGTACGGCCTGGCTTATGTGCTGGCATTCGTCTCCAGCTTTCTCCTTCTCCTCTGGCTGGCCAAACACGGTTTTGCCGATCTGCCCGCACAACAAGTAGGCGATTTCATCACGGGCTGCGCGCTGTTCGGCGTGATCATTGGTGGACGCCTCGGTTACGTTTTTTTCTACAAACCGGAAATGCTGCGCGAGCCGCTGTCGATCTTGCGGGTTTGGGAAGGAGGAATGTCGAGTCACGGCGGCATGCTTGGGCTGTTGATCTTCACGTTGTACTATGCGCACCGGCACAAAATCTCGTGGACAAATCTGGGCGACAATCTGGTTGTAACCGCACCGATTGGCCTGTTCTTCGGGCGCTGCGCCAATTTTATCAACGGAGAGCTTTACGGCCGGATCACAAATCTCCCATGGGCGATGCAATTCCCGAAAGAGCTGCTCGATCATCCGGCGGAAGCCGATCGGGCGGTGGCGACGTGCGCGAAAATCGATCCATCGCTGACTACGCCAGATGCGATCATCGGCGCGGTGCACCATCAGCAACAAGTGGCAACTGCATTGCGCTCGATTTTGACGCCGCGGCATCCGTCGCAGCTTTACGAGGCGTTTTTCGAAGGAATGGTTTTGTTCGCGATTTTGTGGTTGGTGCGCACCCGCACACGTCAGCCGAATGGAGTTTTGACCGGGCTGTTTTTCATCTGCTACGCGATTTTCAGGATCGTGATCGAATATCTCCGTGAGCCGGATGCCGAGCTGATAGGTTCTTTCACGCGCGGCCAATTTTTTTCGTTCTTCCTGATTGCCATCGGGATTGCATTCGTCGTCGCGGCGAAACTGCGCCCCGCGTTTCCGAAGGGAATATAGGCATTTTGCCCGTGCGCCCAGCGGGTTTGCAACTCGCTGAGTCTATGTTCCCAGGCTTCGCTTGCGCGAAATGACAAGTAGCGTTTCCGCGAAACGGCGTTATTACTTATGCCGGTGACGCGGAGATGCTCATTGCGACATTGTTAGCAGCCGGCGGTCTCCTTTTTGCGTTCGATCACGCGACGATCGCAGGAAAACTCGTTCTCTCTCTGCTGGCCGTCGCGTCGATTTTCAGTTGGTCAATCATGGTCACGAAATTGCGCGTGATCCGCTTTGCGCGAAAACAGAATGCGCGTTTCCTGGCCGCTTTTCGGCAGGATCGCCAGCCGCTGCGATTGTTTGAGAAAAACAAACGGTTTCCGGGATCGCCGGTTTTTAGTGTGTATCGCGCCGGTTGCGAGGAAATGACGTTTCATTTGCTCGGGTCGCCAGAAGTGGATGACACTTTCCGCGCGCGACTGGGAATCGCTGACAAAATTTCGCCGGCACAAATGGGCGCGGTGAACGCCGCAATGGAACGAGCGGTTGGTGAAACGGCGCTTGCGCTGGAATCGCAGATGATTTTGCTCGCGACCGCGGTGAGCGGTTCGCCCTTCCTTGGATTGCTCGGCACGGTCTGGGGCGTTATGGACGCTTTTACCGGCGTGGCCGAGGCCGGTTCGCCTAGCCTCGTGTCGATGGCGCCCGGTGTTTCCGGCGCGCTCATCACCACGGTGACCGCGCTGTGCGTCGCCATTCCGGCGATGTTCGGTTACAATTTTCTTGTTACGAGCATTCGCGGGATCATCGTCGAGATGGACAACTTTGCCGCCGAGCTCGCATCCGAGTTCGAGCACAAATACGTCGATCACGGCTCGCGTGAAACGGCTTTTCGCAGATGAGACGCTACTCGCAACGACAAAATCTCTCTACGCTTAGCGAGATCAATATCACGCCGTTGCTCGATCTCGCTTTCGTGCTGCTCATCATTTTCATGATCACGACGCCGCTCCTGGAAAGCAGCATGAACCTCGTGATTCCATCCAGCGGCGCGACCAATCCACCGATCAAGTCAGGGCAAGTGCAAATTGTCTCGATCGATCGCACCGAAACGATCCGCTTAAACAATCAGGTGGTCGATAGGGAAACGCTTGCCGCGGAACTGGCCCAGTTGAAACAGACCAATCCAGATGTGGCTGTCGTGATCCGGCCCGATCGCGAATTGCCCGTGCAAAAATTGATCGCGCTGATGGACGTGCTGAAACAGGCGCAAATTACGAAGGTCGGCATCGCTACAAGAGCCGAGCCAAAATAGATGCCGAAAGACGCGCGTTTTTGGCGAAACGTCACCCTGATATCGCTTGCACATATCGTCTTGATCGCAGGATTAATTCGCTGGAGTGTCGAAGCCAGGAATTCGCCAAACGCGCAAACTATCGTTTGGCTGGGCGATGTTGGCGGAGCGAGCGCAGCTACGGATCCAACAACTGCCGAGTCGCCGCCTGCCAAACTTTCTCTTTCGCCTGAACCCAGTTTGCAGAAAGCGGATCAACCGAAAGGGGAAGAGCCTCTCCTAACGGCAGCGAAGAGTGAAATCGAGCTGCCCACGTTGACACCAATAGCAACAGCTACGCCGAAGCCAGCTCCAAGTCCCACGCCAAAACCGACTCCGAAGAAAATCGTGCTGGCGAAAGCCACGCCCGCATCGCTGCGCGAAGCTGCTGCGGGCGGCGCTTCCCCCAAGCCCTCTGCGAAAGCGAAACCGAGCCCGATGAAATCTGCTGAAAAGAAAGAGCAGACCGCTGCGAACCCAGAGAAAAAGAAGAGCGGGAAACCTGATAGTGCGAAAAACGGATCTCCTACTCAGACCGGCACAGGAAAAATAGGTTCAGCGGGTAAAGGCGGCCACGCTGGCGGCGGTAGCAGCGCATCAGAATTCGGCTGGTATGGCAACATGCTCCATGACCGTTTTTATAGTGCATGGATCCAGCCGACGACTACCGTCGCTTCCGGCGCCAAAATTTCGACGCTGGTCAAAGTTCGAATCGAGAAAGACGGGCGCGTTTCCAGATTCGAAATCATCAAGCCGTCTGAAAACGTTGTGGTGAATGAATCCGTTGCGGCGATTGCGAAACGAGCGACTGAAGTTGATCCACCGCCCGCCGGCCTCGGCAACGGCAATCATTACGACGTGAAAATCAATTTCGAGCTGAATACCGACAAGGAAGCGCCTAAATGACGAAGATGACTTCAAGCAGCGAAGGCGGGCGGTTGCTACACCCGTTTCGTATTTCTTGCGAGCAGGCTTCGCTAAGCTAGTGCGACTTCGACGTACTCTGCAGTCGATGACGGTTCGGGTATTTCGAGGTCATCCTTCCGCATCTCTTCGAGATGAAGCTCGATCGCCTCGCGAATGAGTTTCACAACTTCTTCTCGTGTATCCGCGGCAGCAACGCAACCAGGCAAATCTGGAACATAGGCGCCGTAACTCGTTGGGCCGCGTTCGATAACAATCGCGTAGCGCATGGGATTATTGCTTCAAGCCAGCTTGTGAGAATACTGTTCATTGTCCCGCGCGGCAGGTCAACGCTCGGATTGCCGGCGATAGTGACGAGTCCCGGCTTCTGAGGATGTTTAAAATGCCGATGGCTTCCGCGCATTCGCGCCAAATACCATCCGTCGGATTCGATCAGCTTGATCGCGTCGCGGACTTTCACATTTCGTTTGCACACCAGATCGACATCTCACGATCAATGCACGACGAAGGGAATAATCTCGAGGCGCGATCGCCAAGATGCGAGGCGGGTGCGTTCCTCTGGCGTTACCCGGCGAATTTCTCTTCGATCAATCGGTGCAGATGCTCAGCAATCGCTGGATGATCGAGGCGCTGGACGACCTCGTCCAAAAAGCCGGTTACAATGAGGCGCTGTGCGACGGGGACGGGAATACCGCGGGTGCGCAGATAAAACAGTTCGTCCTCGTCGATCTGGCCAGATGTGGCGCCGTGGGTGCAACGGACGTTGTCGGCGAGAATTTCCAAGCCCGGCATTGAGTTGGCTTCTGCGTCGTCGCTCAAGAGAAGATTCCGGACTTTTTGATAGGCGTCGGCGAAATGGGCGTGCGGCTCGACGCGAATAAGGCCGCCGAAGATGCTGCGGGCGCGATTGTCGAGCGCGTTTTTGTAAAGGAGATCGCTTGCGGTATGAGGCGAGATGTGGTCCTGCAATGTGCGAGCGTCGAATTCCTGCTGGTCTTTCGCGACCGAGACAGCGAGCAAGTCGCTGCGGCCACCTTCGCCGATAAGTCGGCTCAAACTTTCAAACCGCGAATATCGCGAACCAAGATGCAAATTCAGGCTCATGGCCGAAGCATCATGATCGACCGTGGTCGTGTTCATTTGCAACGCGACGGCATTGTCTCCCCAGTTTTGCGCACACACGTAGGTCACCTTCGCGCCGGGGCCAGCGACGAGATCGTTCACTCCGCAAGCAAATCCACGCGCATGTTCGTTCACCGAGCGGAAATGTTCGATCACAGTGACCTTGGCAAGCTCGTCGGTGACCAAAAGCAAATGTGGAAACACGGAAGCCTTCTCACCATTGAGCCAATGGAAAATCTCGATCGGCAATTCGATTTCGACGCCGCGTGGCACGTAAAGAAATGTTCCTGACGAAACCAGCGCCTGATGCAGGGCGGCGAACTTAGCCGAACCGAGGATGGCTGGTTGCGACATGAAATGTTTCCGGAACAAATCGGTATGCTCGACCATGGCGCGCTCGAGCGATTGAAAGATTACGCCGCGCTTTTTCAGTTGATCTGAAATCACGTCGCGCTCAATGAGCTGGTCGCCTGCGAAGATCATGCGCCCAGCGACCTCATCGAGGCCGCGCGATTGCTCAAGAATGGTGGCGCGCTCCTCAGCAGTTAATATTCCGCCGTACTTGAACGGCTCGAGATCAAGGAGATTGACATTGGCAAATCGCCAGGCCTGATCTTTTCGCGTCGGCTTCGGTAGCGACTCAAATTGTTGCCAAGCCGCAAGCTGCTGATCACGGAACCAATCGGGAAATTCACGCAACTCGACCACGCCGGACAGAATTGACTCCCGCCCGCTGACTTGATCTTGTGTGACTGACGACATCTTAATCCTGCAACCAACACGGCGGTTAAAGACCGCCGCTACAGAAGGATTGGTTGGACGCGAGAGTTATCCAACCGAGCCTTCCATCTCCAGCTCGATCAGGCGCTTAAGCTCGACGCTGTATTCCATTGGGAATTGGCGGACGAGATCGTTGACGAAACCATTAACGCTCAAGCTCATTGCCTGCGCTTCGGTGAGGCCACGCTGTTGCATGTAGAAGATCTGGTCGGAACTCACCTGACTGACGCTGGCTTCGTGTTGCACGGCATTACCGGTCCCCCGCACCGTGATGGCCGGATACGTGTCCGTTCGCGAGGTCGCGTTGATAAGCAGCGCGTCGCACTCGGTGTTGTTCTTGCAATGTTTGAGATGTTTCGGCACGTGGACCAAACCGCGGTACGTGGCGCGGCCTTTGCCGATGGAAATCGATTTGGAAACAATGTTGCTGGTCGTTTCGTCAGCCGCGTGAATCATTTTCGCTCCGGTGTCCTGGTGCTGGCCATCATTGGCTAGCGCGATGGAAAGAACTTCGCCGCGCGCTTTGCGACCCTTCATAATCACGCTCGGATATTTCATGGTGAGGCGCGAGCCGATGTTGCAATCGATCCATTTCACTTCCGCGTTCTCCTGAGCAAGACCGCGTTTTGTGACGAGGTTGAAAACATTCGACGCCCAGTTCTGCACGGTAATGTACTGAATCTTGGCCCCCTTCAGCGCGACCAATTCCACTACGGCGCTATGCAGCGTGGGAGTGTTAAACTTCGGCGCTGTGCAGCCCTCCATGTAAGTCACTTCCGAGCCTTCGTCCGCAATGATCAGGGTGCGCTCGAATTGGCCGAAGTTTTCGGCGTTAATGCGGAAGTAAGCTTGCAATGGATGCTTCACTTTCACCCCGGGCGGGACGTAAATGAACGAGCCGCCGCTGAACACAGCAGAATTCAGCGCGCTAAATTTGTTGTCGGCGATCGGGATGACTTTGCCGAACCATTTTCGGAAAATTTCTGGGTAATTCTTCAGCCCCTCGGTTGATCCGACGAAAATGACGCCTTGTTCGCCAACGGCCTTTTTGATGTTTGAATAGACGGCTTCGCTGTCGAACTGCGCTTCCACGCCGGCGAGAAACTTTCGCTCCTGCTCGGGAATACCGAGCCGCTCGAATGTGCGCTTAATGTCGTCCGGCACTTCATCCCAACTGCGTTTCGCCTCGGTCCCGGGGGAGAGATAATAGCGGATTTTGTCGAAATCGATCGCTTCCAGATCCTTGCTGGCCCAATGTGTGGGGAGCGGCTTTTCCAAAAACGTCTTGAGCCCTCTGAGGCGGTACTCACGCACCCAATCCGGGTCTTCTTTGACGTCTGAGATGTAATGAACGGTTCGCTCGCTCAAGCCAGCGCCGGCATCGCGCACGTGAGCTTCCGGATAAAAGAAGTCCCCGATGTTGCGATTAATATCGACTGCAGAAGTTTCGGTTTTCATTGTGAATTTTCCCTATTTACCTAAACGCTGGTTCAACCGCTCCGTCACGCGCCCAATCGTACCCTCTCTCTTCGAGATCGAGAGCGAGTTCTTTCCGCCCGCTTCTAACGATTCGCCCTGCCACCATCACGTGGACGTGGTCGGGAACGATGTAGTTCAGGAGACGCTGATAGTGCGTAATTAACAATATGCCAAGATTGGGGCCGCGCAATGAGTTTACTCCATGCGCCACTGTCTTCAGAGCGTCGATGTCCAAGCCGCTGTCGGTCTCATCGAGCACGGCATATTTGGGCTCAAGCATCGCCAATTGCAGAATTTCAGTCCGCTTTTTTTCGCCACCGGAAAAACCCTCGTTGACCGCACGCGAGGTGAAGGAGCGATCCATGCCGAGCAACTCCATTTTTTCGTAAAGTTTGGCGTAATAATCCGTCGCCTCAAGCTCTTCGCCCTCAGGCAGGCGCGATTGCAGCGCCGCGCGGAGAAAGTTGGCGATCGTCACGCCCGGAATTTCGCTCGGATACTGGAAGGCCATAAAAAGGCCGCGCCGTGCCCGTTCGTCCGGTTCAAGTTCGAGAAGATCTTCGCCATCCATCATAATTTTACCGCCGATAACCTGGTAGTCGGGGTGACCGGCCAGGACTTTGGCCAGCGTGCTTTTTCCCGAGCCATTTGGGCCCATCAGCGCATGCACTTCACCCCGTGGAACGCGGAGACTAAGTCCCCGGACGATCTCCTGATCGGCGATGGCGATACGCAGTTTATCTATGTTCAATTCCTTCATAAAGAGGAATGAAAAATATACGCTGCCTGCCGGGATTTGCGAACGCTCATTTCGAGTTCCGGCGAGCTTGTGCAGTCAGCGCCTAGCCTAATCGATCGCGAGATTTTGCAGATTGCGCTTTAATACAAAATCGCCGATCTAAAATCGCAAATCGAGATTACCCCGTGGTGTAACGGTAACACAGCGCCCTTTGGAGGCGTTATTCTTGGTTCGAATCCAAGCGGGGTAGCCACCCTCTAGACACACGTTTTACCTATGAAAATGGAGTTCGCCAGAACCTTGCAACGTGATGCAACAAAACGCATCGAAGTGCAGTCTATTTGGCAAGTATTCGTCAAACCCAGACAATGACCGCAGAAACTTTGATTTCACGAATTACGATTGCGAGAATCGTCAAGTTTCCTCGCTTCACTCCGCGTGAAGCTTTTCGCGCTGATTGACGATTAGCAGGATCGGACGCGGCTAGGTATTCCGCTTGCCCCTTGCTGAGAGTTGGTCCGACGGTTTTCTTCGCCATCGGAAGCGCGTTCACCGGGTGCAGTTGGAAACGTGGTCCAGACTATCCGAACAGACTTGCCGCAGGCGGATCCGCTTATTATCTAACTCTCAAATGCCAGTTCACGAATTTGGCGGCAATTGGACCGAACAGAAGCTCCGCGTTCTTGATAATTATCTCATCGCGTATTGCAGGATTTTTCAAAAGAACCCCGGCGCGCGACATCTTGAAACTATGTACGTCGACGCATTTGCGGGCACAGGGATAATCCAACGGAAAGCGAAGCGTGGAAACGAGGAGGAGTTGTTTACCGAGTTTGCTCAACCGGAAACCATTCAATTTTTGCACGGGAGTGCGGCTCGGGCCCTGCGACACCGGTTCACGCAGTATGTTTTCATCGAGAAGTCGGCAGCCGGTATCGCCGACTTGGAAAAACTGAAGGCGCTCACGCAATTCAAGGAGCGCATTGCCATTCAGAGAGGCGATGCGAACGAGCGATTAATTGCGCTGATGGATTCAACAGACTGGAAGAAGTGGCGCGCTGTTGTTTTCCTTGATCCTTATGGAATGCAAGTGGAGTGGCGGACAATTCGCAGATTAGGGGAAACGAAAGCAGTGGATTTGTGGTTTCTTTTTCCTCTCGGTCAGGCCGTTATGCGACTCCTGCAGAAAAAAGCCGAGCCACCGCCGGAATGGCAGCAGGCGCTTGATCGCATTTTCGGAACCCACGAGTGGTACAACCGATTTTACAAAACCGAGCGAGAGCCAGACTGGTTTGAAGGAGAGGTTGCTTCCACTCGGCGGGTCGCTCATTGGCACGCTGTCGCAGCATTTATGATCGAGCGACTTAAGACGGCGTTTCACGCCGTTGAAGCAAATCCAGGCATCCTGATGAATTCGCAAAATGTGCCGTTGTACCTATTTTGTTTTGCGTCGGCGAATCCCAAAGGTGCACCAACAGCGCTCAAGATAGCGAGGGACTTGTTGAAAGGATTGGATTCCTGAATGGCCAATCGCTCACATATTGAATGGACCGAGGCGACGTGGAACCCGGTTACCGGCTGTACGAAAGTCAGTGCCGGCTGCAAACATTGTTACGCAGAGCGTCTCGCGATGAGGCTACAGGCAATGGGCAATCATCGTTACAGCAGCGGATTTAAACTGACATTGCACCATGATGCCGTCGATCTGCCACGATCATGGAAGCTCGGTCGGAAAGTATTCGTTAATTCGATGAGCGATCTCTTCCATGAAGATGTGCCGCTTTCATTCATTCATCGCGTTTTCAAAACAATGCGTGAATGCCCACAACACATTTTCCAAATCCTGACGAAGCGAAGTGGACGAATGCGCCAAATTGCTCCCCGGATCGAGTGGCCTGCGAATGTTTGGATGGGCGTTAGCGTGGAAAACGCCACAGTGCTTTCGCGAGTGGATGACTTGCGCCAAGTTCCGGCAGCGGTCCGATTTTTGTCGTGTGAACCGCTAATCGGATCGCTCAGAGGGATCGATTTGAAAGACATTCATTGGGTGATCGTGGGAGGAGAGTCGGGCCCAAGGGCGCGCCCGATG
>WNGK01000604.1_pt1 | contig 54633 bp, 54 predicted proteins | sample 5400601 | NCBI WGS metagenome assembly WNGK01 (sample SAMN13153376, study PRJNA577476) | soil metagenome | isolation source: 60 cm soil or saprolite under Garry oak tree replicate 1 | place: USA:California | collected 2016-06-15 | reverse complement strand
GTTCCCGTGGGAGTGATGTGCCCACGCCGGTAAAGTGCCAGCGATCCCACAAATTGTCGCTAGACCAAGAACCAAACCTAATTTGAACGGCATGCTTACCCTCCTAGCACGGGATAATCGAGCAAAAGTTTCACAATCAAGAGCACCACCGAACCGTCATCTCGACCGGGGCGGCGCTGGATATGCGTTAGAGTAGATCGTGCTGTAGCGAATTCTCTTCCCGTCCTTGTCGATGAATCCCAGGGATTGCTGGAACAGGGCCGGCTGCGGTGCACCCTTGGGGACTGTTCCCTCCAGGATATAGAGACGGTTTTCGTGCATATGGATCGCCGCAAAGGTACGGGATCCATCGTTGTTTGTAAGTTGCAGCTGATGCCCTTCAACTAAGTCCAAGTTATAGTACGCGTAAAACGTAACCTTGCCGTCCCTTTGAAGGAATTGCGACGTCGCCCAGACGATCGCTCCTCGCAAATCACCCCTCGAGCGGTCGCCGCAGACGTCCGGATACGCATCAGTAGCTTTGCACTTCGCGTTTTGCTCTGCATGTATTTTTGCGGCGCCGGTGTAATCGACCACAGTGACGGAATAACGATTCGGACCATCCGCAGAGCTATAAACGCGCGCCGGTAAGGTGATGCGGTATTCCGTGGTGTAGGTGATTTCCTGCACCTTAGGTTCACTCGGGAAGTTTACAGTGAAGAAGTCTGCCTGACTGGCGTACTCGACCCATTCTTGCGCAAAGGCAGGTCCCGAAATAAACAGGCTTAACGCTGCCGCGATGAGTGGAATCCGGCGCATATTTGATCCTCCCAAATTTTCATATTGAGATGTGGCACATACTATATCCGTATGCCCCATTACGCCGAGTCTTTTTTCAGCTATGCAAGCGAACGCATTCGTCATCGCCTGGTGGGTGCCGTCCCAGAGGTATTCGGGTCCGCAACAAGCATGCGGATCATCCCATCCTGCCTGGACGTGAGGAGAAGCTCGCCGTCGCCGGTTCGACTGATATGCAGATCGGCCCGAGAGATGCTTGCACCCATCGTTCGATCGATGAGTTCTTGCAGCGACACATCCTTCCGATTGCCGCTCGCGTCCCGCACGTAGAGCTGAATTTCTTCGATGGGCGCCACGGTCTGAGGGATTCCGTCGTCAGCCTTCTTCATCTCGGCGAGATCGGCCGCGAACAGACGTCCGTTTTGGATATCGCCAAAGACGAACTTGCCGCGGAGCGCGGCGATCCGGCCGTGATATGCGAACCCGTCGGTTACGGAGCGCCCTTCGTCGTGGTCGTAGATCAGGACGGGATAGGTCAAGCCGTCCTTCTCGCGCCCGTTCAGCACGTCCGCAGGGAGTGGGAACAGTTGGCCGAGCTCGCCGCCGCGCCACCGGCCGTTCTCCCAGTATCCCTCCCGTTTCATCCAGCCGTAGTTCTCGCCATTGCGGACGATGTTGATCTCCTCGACGTTGTTCATCCCGATGTCGGAGGCGAACATGGTTCCGTCTGTGTCCCATGAGAGCCTGTGGGCGTTCCGGAATCCGTAGGCGTAGATTTCGCCAAGCGTTTTCGGGTCTCCGTCGGAGGCGAATTTGTTGACCATCGGAATCGTGTAGTCGCCGAGACCCTTCACGCCGCCCGTCACCTTCGGACTGCGTGGATCGAAACGCAGGATGGCGGTCATGATCGAGTCGAGGCGCTGCGTCTGGCTGGCGGTGTTCGCGTTCGGTCCTCCGCCATTGCTGAATCCGTGATCGCTGCCGCTGGTGTAAAGCAGTCCGTAGTCGGGATCGCCGGGCTTCGCCGTCGGGTTGAACTCAACCGCGCCCATCGGGTGCGTGAGATTGGCGACAACGTGGGCCTCACGAAGCAGTTCTCGCCTTGTTCCCTCGAAAGCGTTGGCCGCTGGGTTCGTGGCATGCCACTCCGTGATGATGTTGTGGTAGGTCACGTCTTTCAGAGTGAACCCGGGCGGGATGAAGTCGGGCGTCTTTGGATTGCCCGGACCGCGCTCCGCGTGCACCGTGTAGAACAGGCCGTTTCGCGCGAACTCCGGATGAAAAACGAACCCGATGAATCCGCTCTCCAGCCGGTTGTAGACCGCGTTCGGAAATACCGCGGCGACGTTCGCATAAACCTGAGGCTGGTTGTTCGAGCCGATCAGGTACAGGAAGCCGCGCGAATCGTTGGCGAAGCGGCGGCCATCCGGAAGATCGCGCACATAGCTGAGGCGCGCCCAACCTGCAGGCGACACGTCCTGATCGGCGGGACGAATCCCGCGCGTGTCCGGAAGGCGCACGAGGTCCTTCACCTCGACCGCAAGCCCGCGTTTCACAATCCGTGCCGGAATGGGGTTAGTGGTGATGACCTGCGCCTCCATTGCGCGCGCGGTCCAGATCGCAAGTAGCAGAACGATGACCAGCCGCATCGCTGTTCGCATGAAACCCTCCCTATTTTGAAATTGTAGGATATACCAGGTGAGCGCCGGATACTGTGTGTACCAACAAAGAATTCAGGACGTTAAGTTGCTACTCGTAAACTGAACGTCCGCCGACAACGCGTATCGAACTATCCGAAACGTGTCTGGGACCAGCGATGCTGTAAGATGGTGAAATTGGCCTAATGGCCATACGTGAAAAGGAGGCGTTTGTGAAACGTTCTTCAACACTGCGCGCTTTGCCAATCATCGGGCTGCTCCTTTCAGGAATGACACTCGATGCGGATACGCTCGTGCTGCGAGATGGACGCCGCGTGCAGGGACAATTGTATGCGGTTCAAAATGGGGTCATCGACTTCCAGGAAGTACAGACCGGCCGAATGCTGCGGCTCAATCGCGAAGAGGTCACCAGCATTGACTTCGGCCGCATCGACAGAAATGAACCCGCGTATCCGCAAACACAAGCCGGGCGGCCGCGCGGCCTTCGAGAACGACAGATTATGGTTGTCGCTAACGTCCAGTGGAGCGACACTGGTATCGATGTCCAATCGGGACAGAATGTCTATTTCGGGGCCGCCGGCGAAATCCGATGGGGAGCCAATCGTCGCGCGGGGCCTAACGGTGAAGAAAATTCACCGAATAATCCAAGCCGTCCGATGCCGAATCGCGCGGGCGCGTCGCTTATCGGCCGCGTCGGCGACTCGAAAGATTACTTCTTCGTCGGCGACGATCGCGGAGCGATTCGAATGCGCAGCGCAGGCCGACTGTTTCTGGGTATCAACGACGACTACCTGCAGGACAACACCGGATACTTTCGGGTAATTGTGTATTACTAACACTTCCGCCCGTTGGTGCCGCGTCCCTAGAAGCAGCCATAGCCAGATTCCTCTAGCGGGTTGACGGTGAGGATTCTTTGGCCGCGTCGAACACCACGCGTCCGCCGACAATAGTCATCACCGGTTTGATGTCCTTGATCTGATCGGCGGGATGGTCAGGTAGTCCCGATCGATCACCACCATGTCCGCGTAGCGTCCCGGCTGGATGGATCCGAGATCATTCTCGCGGAAGAACAGATACGCGTTGTTGCGCGTGTGCGCGATCAGCGCCACTTCGCGGCTCACCGTGTGCGGGTTGACGGCCCTGCCGCCAACCATCTCCGGTCACCGCCCAATACAACGTCTGGAACGGGCGGTATTGATTGACCTCAAAGGCGTCGGTCCCGAGCCCCCACATTATGCCGCTGTCCTGAATCTCCTTTGAGCGGCGGCATTGAGAACGCACGATCGCCCAGACGCGGTGGAGCAATCCGCCCGAGACGATTTCCCTAGGGTTCACCGCGACAAACATGTTGAGCTTCTTCATGCGCTCGACCTGGGGCGGGGTGACGCCCGGTCTTTCATGGCGTGGCGAACGGTTACAGAGGCCTAACGAGCTCCATGGCCACGCGCCATGGACGAACTGAAGTGGCTCCGGCCAGCCCAAGTTGACAGTACCTTTGCAACAGGTCCTGGAATTGCCAACCTTCAGGTGTGCCGGGACGCAGTTCGTTTTCTCAAATCTACCCGCTACCGTCGAAGGCGTGTCCACTTCCCGTACCTGACCACATTCCTGCTCCAGCTACAAAGATGACAGCTTCCAACGGAATTGCAGACGTCAAATACCAACCTGCCGCCGTAGATATTCTGTCCGCCTGGAAAATCTGCGTCGCGTGGTAGGCCACGCCGGCCAAAAAAGCAGCGTAGGTCGCCACCACTGGCGCCACTCTCCATTTCTGCCTTCTTCGCAACCCTTCAAGAAGTCCTGCTGCACCCAGAAGAAAGAGCCAGGTGACGGCCTGATACATCCAGGTGCGGACATTTAGAAAGGACCAGTTGCCGATCCAGATGTGAAGCTTGCGCGCATCAGTCACAACATTCATCCAATCCATCTGGGTCAAGACCCTCAGAGAAGAAACAACGGACGTTTTCGCCCGCACAGTTTCAGACAAGCCAGTCCATGATCCGGTATGCGCGAAGTTGTACACATACCAGGGACAACCCAGCAAGGCTACGCCCGACAATAGAAAGCGCTCAACAGGAAACTTCAGGGGCATTACCAGTACTACGGCCGTTCGACGAATTTCAGGAGTCTGTTGGAGCCCAGGTATAGTCGCGTTTCTCAGGCGTAGCGTTGACGGCTTGCGCTCCGACGGCTGCGGTGACGCTTTCGGCAGCTTCCGGCGGGAAAGGGGGAACGGCGATAGATGGGACATCCTGTACGGCAACCGGCATGGGAACGCTCCAGCCTTCGCCTTATGCATTTTGATGCGGAGGTGATATGCTTTGATGCATGAGAACGACGATTCAATTGGATGACCAGCTTCTCGCCCGGGTTCGCGAGGTGGCCGCGAAAACTGGCAGAACCATGACGGCCGTAATTGAAGATGCTCTCCGGCAGTCTCTGTCGTTGAAAAAACCCGAAAGACGGCAGCGCGTACGATTGACAACGGTACGGGGCAAGGGGCCGAGAGCTGGCGTTGATCTGGATGACAGTGCATCCCTGTTGGATTTGATGGACCGGCGTAAATGATACTCATCGACGTCAATATCCTCGTTTACGCTCACCGAGCCGACGCGCCGCGTCACGCCTCGATGCGTAAGTGGCTTGAAGACCTGGTCAATGGCGATCAGGCCTACGGTGTGTCGGACTTGGTTCTGAGCGGGTTTTTGAGGGTCGTCACACATTCGGCTGTTTTCAATCCTCCCAGTTCTATCGAAGACGCCCTTAAATTCTGCTCCGAAATCCGCGATCAGCCTCACTGCGTGCACGTTGCACCCGGACTCCGGCACTGGGAAATCTTCACTGAGTTGTGCAGGACAGCGGGCGCCAAGGGGAATCTGGTCCCGGATACGTACCTGGCCGCCTTGGCTTTGGAATCGGGGAGTGAATGGATCACCACGGATCGCGACTATGGTAGATTTCCCAAGCTACGCTGGCGCCATCCATTCTGACGTTCTTGGCTACAACGCCGGCGAATGTTTGGCCAGGCAGGCTGTACATCGCGCGCCCCACGCCTTTTCATCTTGACATCCTGAAATCCGAAAAATAGATCGACGGATTATCGCCGTCATTGGGGTATAATTGAAAGCGGCGATAATCAAATCGCTAAATATTCAATGTTCGGAAGCTCCTAAGTCTGACCGGTCGTCGATTGTTCTTTGATCCCGCCGAAAAGCCCAAGAAGTTCCCTTACAGATAGGTAAATAAATGTCGAAAAAGTTATTTGTTGGAAATCTGTCGTTTCAAACGACGGAAAACGATCTGACTGACGCATTCTCACAGTATGGAGCCGTGGAAGCGGTCACCATCATCACGGATCGTGATACAGGCCGGTCGAAAGGCTTCGGCTTTGTAACGATGACCGAAGAGGACGCCGACAAGGCGGCCGCTGGGCTCAATGGCAAGGAATTCTCCGGACGGGCTCTGACCGTCAATGAAGCCAAGCCAATGGTTAAGCGCGACTTTGGCGGCGGCGGCGATCGCGGTGGTAACCGCGGCGGTCGTGGTCGTTTTTAAGTAGCTAGATCGGCAGGCACGTGATTCGTTGCGTGCCTGCTCTTGTCCCAGACAGACTTGTCCCTTCCCGAAGTCTTCGAATCACGTCACAACGCCCGACTTCTTAGGGCTTGCTCCATCAAAAGTCTTTGGCTGATCAGGTTCTGTTCGATAAGCTGAAGGTGCTGCACCGCCCGGCGCGCGAAGTCTCCGCGCAATAAGGGTGGAATTTTCTGTCCGGCTGGAAGGCACGGAAAACGCGGGAGCTTTCGTCGCACGAACGATCGCAATTGGCGGTTGCCGGTGGAATATCCCTCGTGTGTTGGCTAACGGCGATCACTGCCGGTCGTTTGATTGGATACTGGTGAGTCCAGCCGACTTCAAGATCTTCTCGAATTCCGCAGGGATCCGGTGTCTTCCATAGGAGCCTAATATACGTGCAGCTAAACTGCTGTCGGTCGCGCCTGGTATGTGTCGAGCGGCGTATTCCAGCACCGGCGGAAGTGGTCCCGCCGCTTCTTTCGTTTTTGCAATAGCCAGCGCCAAGGCTGCGATGATTTCTTTACTTGTTGCGACACACTCGAACGGCTTCATTTCGAATCCGGTTAGTTGCCGTAGTATTGGTATTGTTTGATCGTCATAGAAGAGGTTTGAGCCGAAAATTTGGGTTAGAGCAGCCTCAGAGATAAACGGATACATTGTTAAGAAAACCGAAACACACTTAGGGCACCGTCTACACCAGGATTCCGAACGATTCCGGTTACAGCTTCTGAACACCCCCAAAAATTCGTGGAAATTCGAGAACAGCTTTCCAATTTGCAATTCGTAGAGCGGTCGTAAGAAGCTGAAATATCTTCCGGCGCTTACCAGATATTTTCTCAGATACTCATCAAAGTCAGTTTCAAACCGGAAGCTTTTCGAATACTGATGATTGATTTCCTTCTCGCGGCAAAAGACATTGCCCTCGTCTGAACTGCGTTCGTTCGCCACAACGATGTCGGAATAGCCATACAACAACAGGCATGTTGCCCCAAGGAAAGCAAGATAGGCTGAAAATGGAGTGTGGCCATTCAGGAAGCCACGCTGGTTGAGATCCAAAAGCTTCGGGTGAATTGATCGTTTGATGATCACTGGCTCGGCGGGAGTCACGCGGCTTGCAATGTTCAGGGCTGCAGTCGAGGGGTTGAGCATCATGCAGGTGAAGGGTTGTCCCGAGTCTCGAAATAGAGCGGCAGCCAGCGCAGAGTCTCGACCTCCTCCTATTGTCAGCAAACTACGTGCGGGCAGTTGGTTCGGATATGCCGCATAACGGTTGATGGTTGATCCATTCGGTTTCGGTATTATTCTGACGAAGTCCGTGGATGTGAAATCGATATCGTTGCGATAAAAGAACTCACCCATGCCGTTGATCAAAAGATCTTCCCACCAGCGAACCTGCTCCGCGGTCATACCGCCCGCACGAATTTCAATGACGGAGGATGATGTCGCTTTCCAGTAACTAAAAAGCTCTATGAGTCCGAGATGGAAGACGGCATTGTGTAGAAATTCGTCTCCGGCGGAATCCCACGCGTCTGTAATAGACCCAAAAAAGATCTCCGGAACGAACGATATGTCCGGAGGCGCGGAAAATCGAAATCGCGCAATCAAGCGTGACGAATTCCTTTCAACTTCAAAACTGTCATAGCGGAAAACAGGATATTTGCGGCGTAGTTCTTTGAATCGCGCCGGTTCTTCATTGCTGGATAACATTTAATTTAGTGATTCTGAAGCGGCCGCCGGAAACGCTCTTCGGATGCGATTCGATCAACGTGGATCTGCGTGATTTCGCCTGTGGCGGGGTCGCGCTCGAAAAACCTCGGAACGCGCGGATCGGATTCCATGATTCGGAGCAGAACGTCGATTTCTCCGGGGACCTTAAACTGAAACCGGTCTGTTAATTCTTGAAGGGTGGGTATCTTGCCGGTAGTCATGTAAATCTGGGCGGCGGTTGCCGGGATCTTGAAGAAGGCGTCATAGAGGCGCTGAAGGGCTTCACGTTCTTCGTTACTCGTAAAAACGTTGTTGTAAAGGTCGGTGACGAGCACGGATTGACCTGGTCTGACGTTCTTTTTGAGATAACCGATAATGCGGGTCTCCGGGTCACCGGAAGCAACATCTTCTGCGCCAGGACGCACGATAAATAGTAGTGCAACTACAAGCACGACTGCGACCAGAGCAACCGCAATCCATCTGGACATGCCTACCAGACTAACAGAATGTTTTCGTGGAAGCTATTGGCGGGCTTCGGCAGCAACGGCCTGTGCGGCGACGATGGCGACTAGAAGCGCGATGGACATGCCGACAAAAACGAAGCGCGCCTTACCGGCGTCCATGAGCAGCCCGAAAATGAGCGGCGCCGTCGCCAGTCCGGCATCGAGTCCGGAATACACCAGCCCGTAAATGCGTCCGAACGCGCCTGTCCCCAGGCGAGCCGCGGTGGATTGGCGCACCAGCATGTCTCGCGATGGGCCAGCGATACCTACGCCAAAACCCATCAGGGCCATGATGCCGATCACGGTCCAACCCGGAACCAGCGACAACGAAAGCACGAATGCGAGCGCCGCCGAACACAGAAAGGAAAAACCGACAAGTTTCTCCTGTCCTTTCGCGGCGCCGGCCAGAAAGCCGCCGGTAGCAAGTCCCGCCGCGCTGCCTATGAGATAAGCCGTCAGCGCGGAGGTTCCGGCAGCAAGGGAGAGTCCGTATAGATGGCGCAGGAGAGACGGTCCGAAATTCTGCAGCGCACCAAATCCTAATGTGGAGAAAAAGAAAAAGCTGAAGGCAAACCAAGTGAGCCGCAGCTTGAGCACGCTGCGCAGACCGACGCCGCTGCCTCTCTGCCGGTGCCCCCCATGGGTGGCGTGTTCACCGGTAACCGCATTGGACAACTCCGCGCGCTTCCACCACAGCGTTGCCAGAGAGGTGCCGCCCGCCAATGCAGCTACCAAGCCTGCGATGCGCCAGCCGAACGCCGTCGCCGATGCTGTCATCAACAAGGGAGCCAGCACCCACCCCAGATTGCCTGAGAGACCATGCACCGAGAAGGCATGCCCCAAACGCGCTTGCGAGACGCGGTGATTCAGCAGAGCGTAATCCGCCGGGTGAAACACGCAGTTTCCCAGTCCTGCAATGAATGCGGCAAGATAGACTGCCCATAGACCCGGCGCCCCTGCGACGAGAATCCCAGAACACGCCAGGAGAGACACGCCCAGACACAGCACGCGATGCGCACCCCATCGATCCACCAGAAAACCAGCGAGTGCCTGGCCGATACCCGAGACGACGTAGAACACGGTCATCAAGGTACCAATCTGCGTGAACGACAGTGAATATTCACTCATCAGCCACGGAAACAGCGGCGGCAGCATCAGGTGAAAGAAATGCGAGGTGCCGTGTGCGAACCCAACCAGTGAAATCACGGTCGCGTCCTGCCTGAAGATGCCCGGCATGGTGGCGGTAGACATGGACATATTCTAAAGAACCGAGATCTGGGACGCACTCGGAATTATTCTCTTGTCCGTCAGGCCGGCAATCGATGCGGCATTCTGCGGAGCCGTGCGCGTCACCTTCGCTGGATCGAGAATACCGGCACAGATCATGCCGGTGTAGTCTTCAGATGCAGCGTCGAAGCCAAAGTTGGTATCCTTCGACTCAGGGTGGTCTCGATGGACTTCGCCTTCTCGACCGTAATAACGCCGTCCTTACCAACCTTGTCGATAGCTTCGGCAATGATTTTGCCGAAGCGGGTGTCGTTGTTTGCCGAAACCGTTGCAACTTGTGCGATCATTGGGCCTTTCTTCACATCTTTCGCGAGCTTCTTGATCTCCTCGACAGCAACCTCAACTGCCCGCTCAATCCCGCGCTCCACGGCCATTGGATTGGCACCTGCCGCCACCGTCTTCACACTTTTGCGGAATATGGCCTGAGCTAGAACGGTGGCGGCGGTCATAGACGCCGTTACAGTTTTTCGCGATTACTTTTCATAGAAGAAGTGCGTGAAATTCAAACGAAGTTTGATTATAGTCTCTGACGAAAAGCCGCTTCTGTTCTGGTTCATTCGGACTTTTGTCAAATGCCACAACGCGGGCGCCTTTTCAGCTCCATCTCGATACCCAACACAGTGGGTTTTCGAAAAGACCGGTAGGAGATTCGGGCTGGGCGGGGAGCGCTGCATGGATGTGTGGCCACCGGGTCTTTCCCAGCCAGTCCGGGAGCGGACCAACGGCTATGGTTACTGATCAACGGAACCCTTTTGTAGGTAAAAGGATCAAGAACGCATTCCCACGGAAGGAAGGATCTGGAGTAGGTCTTCTCTTGTTGGGACCCACCATAAAGCCGCTTTACGCCAATCCAGAAGCTCTACAGATTCTGGTCTATCCTGAGACCGAGATCATGATGGCGCCGGATAGGCTGATCGACCAGAAGATACGGTCGGTTCTGCTTGTCGACGGAACCTGCTCGGAATCTGGTTTTGTGCCGCATTTCAGTTCGGGAAGGAGGCGTTACCTATGCCGGGCGTTTTCCCTCAACCCTCAGCCGGCAAAGTCTCTCGACGGTCCAGTACTGGCCCTCCTTTTCGAGCGGCGAAGCCACATAGACTTCGAGGCCTCTCAAATGGCTGCCCGTTTTCACCTGACGCCACGCGAGAAGCAAATACTCAAATATGTGATGCAGGGGCTCACCAACAAAGAGATTGGGACTCAAATGAACATCAGCCCGAACACTGTCAAGGCCTTTCTGAGGATGATCATGACGAAAGTGGGGGTTTCTACCCGATCAGGGATCGTTGGGATGGCCATAGCCGCTACGTAGACATTGGCAATGGCCCTTTCGATTCTCACTTGGAGTAATCCATATAGGGAATAGCACTGGCGCATGGATCGCTGTATCGTAGGCGCAATAGCAGCCAGCCGTCTCGGAAGGACTCCTACACGCTAGGTTTGGGAGGGAATGGCTCTCTTGGCCGAACGAAGGTCTGACCCACGCTACCCCTTTTCGTGCGAGATGTCCGTGCGTCACGTGTCCTTGCATGGATCGAAGAAGTCTCGTGAAGATTCCTTTCCGGGGGAGCTTCAGGATGTGAGCTCGGGCGGCTGTTGTTTGCTCACGGATCGAAGGGTTGGAGTTTCAGATCTCATCCGTTGCGACATTCACTTTTTTGACCTTCCCATCAGGATTCCGATTCTCTGTCGAGTTCGGTGGATTCAAAAGACTGCGGACGAGAAAAGGTATCTGGCAGGTGCTCAGTTTCTAATCTAGCTTCCCGTACTCGAGTTTTCCCCCTACCGTCGGCCGTTGTCCGACTTTTTTGTCGTCCCGTGACTTAGCCCATTTTCACTAGGCCATTTGGGGACTTTCATATTCAGTAATCAAAAGCTATACATAGACAGAAAACAAATCGACGGAAATTCCCATGGAGGCGTGAGATGGCCCAGAGCCTGCAGGAATGGGTCGATACCGACGTTCACTCTATAAGAGACACGGCGCTGAGGCGCCTTTCCGAAGAGCACTTCTTTCGAGACCCGCTCCGGCCTATGTTCTCGGCCGACACGCACTTCTTTGCACCTGCAGACGGGATTGTTCTCTATCAGCAAACCGTGAAGCCGGACGAAGCGATTGTGGACATCAAGGGGAAGAGCTACTCGCTGCGCGATGCCATGCGAGATACCGCTTACAACCGGGAGAGCATCGTCGTCGGCATTTTCATGACGTTTTTCGACATTCACGTCAATCGCATACCGTTTCCAGGCCGCCTTTCGTATCGAGAACTGGAGCCACTGAATACCTACAACTGCCCAATGCTCGGGGTTGAAAAGAGCCTTGTGAGGGATCTCTGCCTCGACATGAGCTCAGCCGGCTACCTTCACAACAACCAGCGAATGCTGAATAGGGTCTACGCCCCCGGCTTAAGGGACTACTACTACATCCTGCAGATCGCCGACTATGACGTCAACTGCATCATGCCTTTTCAACTGAAGCAGAACTGGCCCTTCATGCAGAATGCGCGATTCTCACAGATCCGGTACGGTTCCCAAGTCGACCTGATCATTCCGTTGTCGGAGCGCTTCCGCTTCACTCCAACGCTAGAGGCAGGCGTCCACGTCAAAGCTGGAGTGGATCCGCTCATCACGATCGAGGCCAAGAAACCAGAGGACAGAGTCCAGAAGGAGACTCCACGATGAGTACGAAGATTACTATCCCCAGCGTTTCGACTCCACCCGCGATCATTCCGATCTCGGAGCCTGTGAGGGCAGATGTCAGCGGCATCGTGAACCCCACTCAAATCGACAAGCCGGTATTTCTGCTGAATGTGCCATTGTCCTACTCCACACGAATCGCAAATAACCCCTGGATGCAGGAACTGCCCGAGGAGCAGCGCCAGCCGCGCTTCGGCAAGGCCCTGTGCCAGTTTCTTCAGCTCTATCACTTCCTGGCTTCCGAGGCCCTCGTATATCTCCTTCCGGCGCCCGGAGACTGCGGTCTACAAGACCTCGTGTTCACCGCCAACATGGGCGCGGTACTGGATCACCTGCCGGGACAGAACACGGTGGTGATTTCGAACTTCACGTCCCCACCCCGGGTCCAGGAGGCTGTGGTGGGCCGCTCCTTCTTCGAATCGCTCGGATACGCCGTGGAGACGCCTCCATACAAATTTGAGGGTGAGGCGGAACTAAAGCACCTACACAAGAACGTTTATGCGGGCGGCTATGGGATCCGTTCGGACATACGGGCTTACCAGTGGATGGAGGAGCAGTACGACATGACGGTGATCCCGCTCCAGGAAACCGAGCCGTATCTCTACCATCTCGACTGTACCGTATTTCCTCTGAACCGGGAGACCACGCTGGTGTGCACGGGGCTCTACGAGGCCGCGGAGATCGAAAAACTAGAAAAGCACACCGAGATCATAGATGTCTCCGTGGACGATTGCTTCTCCGGGATCTGCAATTCGGTGCGGCTGTCCAACACAATCCTAAATGCTTCTCATATTCACGAACTGTCCGCGGGCACTGAGGACTACGCGAGCGAAATTCAGAAGAACCGGCGGCTGGAAGACATCGCCGCCGATCACGCTTTCGAGTTGACCTTCCTGAATCTCAGCGAGTACATGAAGGCCGGCGCTCTGCTTTCCTGCATGGTGATGCACCTGAACCGGCGCTCATACGATTTCACGCTACTCTAAGAGAAGTCCGCAGACAGGAGCCGGAAGGCAGAATCGTGCCTGTGAACAGCACAGGACGTGCGCTGAAGAGCCGGCTATCCTACTATCGAGAGTGAACCAATGAAACTCCAGGCATCGGCGAGGACCGTGTGGAGAATGTCCTTTCCTCTCGTCCTCTGCGGCCTTGGCGATACGATCGTCGGGGTCACCGACACTATATTTCTAGCCAGGTTCGGGGTCATCGAACTGGGAGCTGTGGCGTTGGCCGCCGCCATCTATGAGACCGGCGTCTTCGTAATGTTCGGAGTCAGGGACGGCATACAGATCATTACGGCCCGGCGAGTGGGCCAGGCCAAGGAAAAGGCCGTCGGCGAGGCGTTCCGTTACGGGTTGACGGCACTCCTGGCAACCGCGGTTATCGTTTTTCTCGCCCTCAAGTTTGTCGCACCCAGCTTGATGGAACTGGCTCTCCGTTCTGAGAACGTCGCAAGGGCCGTGAACGACTTTCTGGGAATCGTTGCATTCCGGGTTTTCTTTGACGCCTTGAATTTTGCGTACACCGGCTTCTATTCCGGAATGGGTAGAACCAGGGTGTTCATCGGGGCCACTGCGGTGATGGCCGTCACAAACCTGCTTGTGGACTATCTCCTGATCTTTGGAAATCTGGGTTATCCCAGACTCGGTATCAAGGGGGCCGCCATTGCGGCTTTACTTGCTGAGATCGCGGCCTGTACGTATATGACAGTCGATGTTTTGAAGCAGGGGTACGCGCGCAGGTTCGGCCTCTTTCAGTTACGGCTACGGGAGCAAACGCACAAAAGGCGGCTCCTGGTCCTCTCATTACCGCTGGCACTGGAGAGACTGGTCGAGCACGCCCGCTGGTTCCTGTTCTTCCTGATCATTGAACATATCGGCGAGAACGCCCTCGCGAAAGCTAACGTGATCTACAGTTGTTATGTAATCTTTCTCATCACCATTGACGGTTTTTCAGAAGCAGCCATGACGCTGGTAAGCAACCTCATCGGCCAGAATCAGGCTGAAAGGATAAATTCGGTAATTCGGAGCACTGTACTCTGCGCGGCAGTCGTACTCACGCCGTTCGTTCTCCTCCTCCTTCTCTTTCCGGAGATTGCGCTCTCGTTGTTCACCTCCGACACCAACCTCTTGCAGGGATCCGTGAACGGGCTCCGAGTAGTCGGGCTGGCCATCCTGATCGCAATTCCTGGAGAGATGGTCTTGAGCGCCGTCGCGGGTGCGGGGGATACCTGGGGGGTCCTGATCATCGAGCTTTTGCTGTCAGCGTGCGTCCTGGCCTTTGCGTTTAGCGCAACCATGATCTTTCAACTCCCGCTCGAGGTTGCCTGGATGGCGGAGGTCATCGGCTGGCTGTGCTGCTTATCCCTGTCGTTCGCGTGGTTGAAGAGCCGGGCACGCAAGGGAGTCTACATCTAAGACATTCACCGCTTCATTGTAGCGGCCCCAAATAATCCGCCTTGAATTACAAGCGGAGTGGCGAGGAAAAAAGGCGGCATTCGCCGCCTTTTTCAACGTCAACGTTTTGTGGCTAGTACATTGGTGGCGCCCCACCCGGAGGACCAGCAGGAGCCTTGTCTTCTTCCGGAATTTCGGACACGAGGGCTTCCGTGGTCAACATCAAAGCGGCAATCGATGCGGCGTTCTGCAGAGCCGTGCGCGTCACCTTCGCCGGATCGAGAATACCGGCAGAGATCATGTCGGTGTAGTCCTCAGATGCAGCGTCGAAGCCAAGGTTGGGATCCTTCGACTCCTTCACTTTCCCAATAACAACAGCGCCCTCATGGCCCGCGTTGGATACGATCATCCGCAGCGGCTCTTCAAGGGCTCGCTTCACAATGCCAACGCCGATCTGCTCGTCGCCTCCCAGCTTCAGTTTTTCCAGAGCCGGAATGGCGCGAACGAAGGCAACCCCACCCCCGGGCACGATTCCTTCTTCCACCGCCGCTCGGGTCGCATGCATGGCATCTTCGACGCGAGCTTTCCTTTCTTTCATTTCGGTTTCCGTCGCCGCACCGACTTTGATGACAGCGACGCCGCCGACGAGTTTTGCCAGCCGCTCCTGAAGTTTCTCGCGGTCATAGTCTGAGGTTGTTTCGTCAATCTGAACGCGCAACTGTTTCACTCTGCCGTCCAGCGCCTCCTTTTTGCCTGCCCCTTCAACAATTGTCGTATTGTCCTTGTCGATGACGACTTTCTTTGCCTTGCCGAGATCTTCGATGCGAACATTCTCGAGCTTGATGCCGAGATCTTCGGTCAGCGATTTGCCGCCGGTAAGGATCGCGACGTCTTCGAGCATCGCCTTCCGGCGATCGCCGAAACCCGGAGCCTTTACAGCTGCAGCCTGCAGCGTACCGCGAAGTTTGTTGACCACCAGAGTCGCCAATGCCTCTCCTTCGACCTCCTCTGCGATGATCAGCAGCGGGCGTCCCATTTTCGCCACCTGTTCCAATAGGGGAAGCAGATCTTTCATCGTGCTGATCTTCTTTTCATGGATCAGGACAAGGCAATTCTCCAACACGCACTCCATGCGGTCTGGATCGGTCACGAAATAAGGTGATAGATACCCGCGATCGAACTGCATACCTTCGACGACGTCCAACGTGGTCTCGATGGACTTCGCCTCCTCGACCGTAATAACGCCGTCCTTGCCAACCTTGTCCATAGCTTCCGCAATGATGTTGCCAATGTGGGTATCGTTGTTTGCCGAAACGGTCGCGACTTGTGCGATCATTGGACCTTTCTTCACATCCTTCGCGAGCTTCTTGATCTCCTCAACCGCAACCTCAACTGCCCGCTCAATCCCGCGCTTCACTGCCATTGGATTGGCACCCGCCGCCACCGTCTTCACACCTTCGCGGAATATTGCCTGAGCCAAAACGGTAGCCGTCGTCGTGCCGTCACCCGCAACGTCGCTTGTTTTGGAGGCGACTTCTTTTACCATCTGAGCGCCCATGTTTTCGAGTGGATCTTTCAGTTCAATTTCTTTGGCTACAGTGACACCGTCCTTCGTGATCACCGGAGAACCGAATTTCTTGTCGAGGACGACGTTGCGCCCCTTCGGACCAAGAGTGATCTTGACCGCATCAGCAAGTAGATTCACGCCACGCAGGATCGCCTGCCGGGAATCTTCACCGTGGACAATCTGTTTCGCCATCGATTCCTCCTATCTCTTTCCGGCGGCTTTGCCGGAGGTCGCTAGAATCCCAAGGATTTCGTCTTCACGTAAAATCAGGTACTCGTTGTCGTCAACCTTGATCTCCGTCCCGGAATATTTCCCAAAAAGGACTCGATCGCCTTCCTTCACTTCCAGGGGAATGACCTTTCCATCTTCGAGTCGCTTTCCGCTTCCCACCGCCACAACCTCACCCTCCTGTGGTTTTTCCTTAGCGGTATCCGGAATGATGATTCCCCCACGAACTGTTTCCTGTTCTTCGATTCGCTTGATCAGAACACGATCATGCAAAGGTCGTACTCTCATGGTCTTGATCTCCTTTTTCGTTTGTTTTAATAAGATTACAAAGGCTTGTTAGCACTCCTCTGGGCTGAGTGCTAATTTTAGAAAGGCGCGTTCGGCGATGTCAATAGGCTTTCTGCGCGGTACTCACAGGCTTCGAATATCTCGGACGCGTCGCATTATTCGCAATCTCGAACGCGGAGAGATATACAAGCTTCGCGATTTTTTCCAACTTCGGATAGTTGATCTTGAGGGCTGTGTCCCGCGGAGTATGGTAGTCGGGATGGAGACCGGTGAAAAAGAAAACAGCGGGTATGCCTTTGGAAAGGAATGACCATTGGTCGCTGCGGCGAAGCAAATCCTGTGCGCCAAAATCATATCGGAAACGCACTGTGAGGTTCGTCTGACTGTTGAGACGCGATATGATACTCTTCATATCCGGACTGAACGCCGAACCCAGCACGTTAAGGGTGTTGCTATTTTCGGAGGCTCGCTCCTCGGAAATTCCCTCCGGTTCGTCGGCTGCATGTTCTTCGTTGCGGCCGATCATGTCCATTTGGAACATCGCAACGGTGTGGTCGAGCGGGAAAAGCGGATGACTCGCGTAATAGCGGCTTCCGAGCAGGCCTTTCTCTTCACCCGCCCAGGCGCAGAGAAGAATGCTGCGAGCCGGTTTGTGCGCCCCGTTTCCAAACGCCTCCGCCATTTCCAAAAGAGCTGCGGTCCCCGAACCGTCGTCGTCGGCACCGTACCAGATCTGACCATAAGCCTCACCGTCGTGGTCGTAGTGAGCACCGATAATCATGACCTCACTTCGAATCGCAGGATCCGCGCCCTCCACGACTCCACAGACATTCTGAGTCGTAAACGTCTTGCGAAGAACATCGATGGTCATCGTGGCCTCTGCACTAGTGTGCGAATTCTTGAGGTCGGCCATGAGTTGCTGGCCAACCTCAGAGGAAACAAGGACGACAGGAATATTGGGATAATCCGGGCTGTCTACGGTTCCCATTGGAGTGAGCCGAGTCGGCAGGTCGTCCCTGAAGTTCTCCGCAAGGACCGCTATGCGCCCCTGGGGCCGGTCCATTTGATCCGGAACAACAATTAGGCCGAGAGCGCCGGCAGCTCCGGATCGTCCGCAAGACCACGACCTTCGACGACGACCGCGATTTTCCCTTTCAGATCGGGCGCGCTCGAACCGCGGTCCACGAACATCATGGAGCCCGTGATTTTGCCACTGCCGGACCAATATTCGGGTATGAAGTCTGTGCGAACCGTAAGTCTCAACTCGCTTCGGTTCGAGACGTGGATCCGAACGTCATTGTCCGGCCCGAGCCTGGAGGTGTACATGTCGAAAAACTGGTAGTACCGCCCGCTGCCGGCGGCGGGACGGATGCGGTTCTTCTCGAAGATTCCAGCGATGTATTCTGCAGCCATCTTCAGTTCCTTCGTGCCGTTACCGCGCCCTTTGAGTTGTTCTGACGCAATATAGGTGAGCTTCTGCCGGAGCTCCTCCCCGCGGATGGAATCGAGTCCGCCCGCGGTTGGACTTTGCGCCGCGGCTGTGAAGATAAGGCAAGCCGCGACCAAGGCTAGAATCACAGCAGATACTTTGGAGCGCAGTCTACGGAAAGGGAGAAACACTAGTTACACCATTCCTTATTTTGGAATCCTGAACCCAATACAGAACCTCTTCGGGGGTATCCACCGTCTTTAGAATATCGAGATCTTCAGCCCCGATCATCTTCTCACCGAGAAGCGTATCACCAACCCAGTTCAGCAAACCTTTCCAATAATCCTTGCCGACAAGAATAACCGGGAACGGCTTGATCTTGCGCGTTTGGATAAGGGTGATCGCTTCGAACAGCTCGTCAAGAGTCCCGAACCCGCCAGGCAAGATTACGAATGCGATAGAGTACTTCACGAACATCACTTTTCGTACGAAGAAATAGCGAAAATTGAGAAGCTTGTTCGCGTAAATGTTCGGTTTCTGCTCCAGAGGCAGCTCGATATTCAACCCGACGGAAGTCGCGGCCGCTTCCGCAGCGCCCTTGTTTGCGGCTTCCATAACGCCGGGTCCGCCTCCGGTAATAACGGAGTAGCCGTTGCGCCCGAGCAATGTCGCGATGGCCTGAGCCCTTTCATAGGCAAAACTTCCAGGCAAGGCACGGGCGGAGCCGAACATTGCCACAGCCGGAGGAATCTTGCCGAGCATCTCGAAGCCTTCGACGAATTCCGCCATGATGCGAAAGATCCGCCAAGTATCCTTGCTTGTGAAATCATCGATGACATACTGCTCTTCAATTCCGCTTCGTTTCATGGTTCGACATCTCCGAAAAACCTCTTTGACTTTGAAAATTCATTCTAGTATTTAGGACAAGATGAGCGCTGAAATCTCTTTCTGCCCTCTCTGCGCAGGAAAACTCGACGCGGGAGACGACGAACAATTCATTTGTGAAGACTGCGAAACCCAGTTTTTCATTCAGGTAGTGGAGGAAGGGGATGACGAGGAAGAGGACGAGGAATTTTAACCACCCCTTCTGAAGGGTTCAGGCTGCATCATGTGCTGCCTGAAGTCGTTGCCGGCCATTAAAATCGTCTTACACATTTCATAAAGCCTCGAACGCATTTGTGGGCCGATCCGGTCGGTGAGTGAATAAAAGACCCCTTTGTTGGTGTCCATTGGATTCTCGTGATCCAAAAGGTTTGTCGTGAAAATCGTCACCTTATTCTCGCTGTACCGGTAATTAAGAATGTAGCTCATTGTGTCCCGCACCCAGACAGAGGGATTTTGTGATCCTAACTCATCAAGAGCGAGCACCTCAGCGTCCAAAACAGGCGACAACAACGATAATTCCGAAGACTCTGAAATCGGGCTATATGAATTCTGGATTTCCTTCAGTAGTTCCGGAAACGATCGAAACATGCATTGAATCGCCTTTCGCCGGATTAGCGCCTTGATAATTCCCACGGCAAGATGTGTCTTCCCCACGCCTACCTGCCCCATGAAGAGCAAGCCCACTGGAGTGGCCGACGGAAACTCGTCGACAAATTTCTCAGCCGCGAGTTTAGCGAATTCTAAAGACTTGGTCGTGAATCGCTCATTCAGTTCGAAATTCTGAAGTTCACAATGCGCGTACCGAGCTGGAATTCTGGCGTTCGCGATTAAGCGCTTCACTCGCGCCTCTCGGAAACAATCGCAGCGAACGACGCCAAGAGTGCCACTTTTCGAAAGACGCACCCAACCCGTCCCGTTACACTCCGGACAACCAGAGAGCCCGGTGGGATGTGTTTGCTTTTTATTCACGCCAGCGACTTACCTCAATTCAAGTAGCCCAGAAGTTGACGCGCCCGCTGCGATCGACGAAGTTTGCCGAGTGCTCGTTCCTCAATTTGACGTATTCGTTCTCGTGAGAGATTCAGATCCGCTCCGATCTCGGCGAGAGTTTGGGGTTCGCGATCCCCAAGCCCAAACCGCCGTTCGATGATCAGCCTCTCCTTCTGCTCGAGCTGGGCGAGCAGGCCTTGAAGCTGCTCCTCGAAGGACTGCGCGATCAACACCTCGTCCACTGGGGCGACGCTGACGTCCTCAATCATATCCTCGAGCTTCATTTCGCTCTCTTCTGCAACCGGCGTGCTGAGGGATACCTCGGTCGGCGTGGCTTCCATCATGTCACGCACCTCTTCTTCTTTCATGCCCAGTTCTCGAGAAATTTCGTCGATACTGGGCCGCCTGCCAAGCTCCTGTGTTAGCCGGGCGACCTTGCTTTCGAAGCGGTACAGTTCATGTTTCACTTTCGGAGGAATCCGGAAAACTTGCCCGTAATGAGCGATGGCGGCAAGTATCGCCTGGCGCACCCACCAGCTCGCATACGTGATAAACCGCACTCCGCGTGTTGGATCAAAGCGCGATGCGGCCTCGATCAAGCCCATATTGCCCTCGTTGATGAGTTCGTGGAGCGGATATCCCGAGCGCGAGTACTTCTTCGCCATAGCGACGACGAAGCGAAGATTGGACTCGATCAATTTTCGAAAGGCTTCCTGGTCTCCTTTTTGAACGCGCGCACCGAGTTCCTTCTCTTCTTCGGCGCTCAGCTGAGGAAAGCGTGAGATGTCCTTCAAATATAGACGAAGCGTGTCCGGTCCTTCGACGACTCGCTCGTACGGAAAATATTTCATAACTCCTTTCGCCGGCTTAGCGGCGTCCCCCTATCTGTGGGGTTTCGCGAGAGTCACGTGTGGCGGGGTCACTTTGACCAGAGCGTGCTGAATCCTCTGGTTCAACTCTGGAGAACGGTTTACAAACACCCGTTCGACGTATTCTAGGAATTCCTGCATCTCGCTCTGCATTTCTTCCAATCGTTGCCGCATGTTGAGAATAACCTCGACGCCCGCCAGATTTACACCGAGATCTCGTGTGAGATTCAAAATAAGTTCCAGCCGCTCGAGGTCTTCCTGAGTATATAGACGCGTATTTCCGTCGGATCGTGAGGGCTTCAGCAATCCTTCTCGTTCGTAGAGGCGTAGCGTCTGCGGATGGATATCGTAGGTCTCGGCGACCGCACTGATCATATAGGCTGCCTTGCCCTTTTTCTTGCGCTCCATGGTGATTCCTGGGCAAAAGCCCGCAGCTACCTCCAAAGGTCTTTGCGTGGATTTTCGGGATTCAGTCGCGAAAGTTCTCTCAAAATCTCTTTGGATCGTTCGTCTGCAATTCGGGGTACACGTATTTTCACTTCGACATACTGGTCCCCACGCATACCGGGATTGAGCAGTGACGGGGCCCCCTTACCGCGCAGTCGAAAGGCTTGCCCAGTCTGCGTTCCTGGAGGAATCCGTAAGGTGGCCGGCCCGTCGATCGTCGGCACTTCCACCTTTGTTCCCAACGCCGCTTCGCTGACCGTTAGCGGGATGCTGCAGTGAATGTTGTCCCCCACTCGATTGAAGAAAGGATGCGCGGCCGCGTTGGTCACCACCTGAAGATCGCCGGCCGGTCCCCCGAAACGTCCCGCGTCACCTTTGCCCGGAATTCGGACGCGCGAGCCCGTGGCCATACCGGGAGGCAATTCGACTTCGAGGATTTCGGTTCCCGGAAGCCGACCTTCACCCGCGCATTCCTGACAGGCAACGGCGGTCCAACCAGTTCCGGCACACTCGGCACAGACGACAGCAAACTGAAGGTGTCCTTTTGATTTCGTCGTTTTTCCCATACCCTGACACGGGATGCAGGCGGACTCGCGCGAACCCGGCGCTCGGCCGGACCCGCTGCAGGTCCCACACGCATGCTTGCGGTGCACACTGACCTTCGTCTTTAGGCCACGGATCGAGTCATCGAAACTGATCGTGACATGGTGCTCCAGATCCTGGCCCCGCTCGGGCTCCCGTCGTCGAGTCTGGCGTTCAAAGATCTGGCTGAAGATCTCCCCAAAATAAGATTGGCTCGAGCGAGAGAAATCAAAACCCTGGAAACTAAAACCCCAACCGGACTGCCTTCCCGGTTGTTCCAGGACACCCTCCGTGTAAAAGCCGTTCACGTCATAGAACTCCCGCTTCATGGGATCGCTGAGGATCTCATAGGCTTCCGTCATCCGCTTGAAGCGTTCCTCGGCCAGGCGATCACCCGGATTGATGTCCGGATGATACCGCCGGGCAAGTTTCCGAAAGGCTTTCTTGATTTCGTCAACCGAAGCCGTTCGCAGAACCTCAAGGATTACGTAAAGCTCGTCTCTACTGGTCATGATTGAGAATCAACTATTCCTTTTTCTTATCGTCCGCATCGACATATTCGGCATCGATAACGTCGTCTGCCTTCTCGCCACCTCGACCACTGCCGGCAGTTTGAGCCGGACCGCCTGCCTGGCTGCCTCCTTGCGCCCCGGTCTTGTACATGGATTCGGCAACCTTATGCGATGCCTGCGTAAGCGCGTCCGCGGCCTTGTTGATTCTGTCGATATTTCCCTCATCCAACGCCTTCTTGCAATCGGCGACGGCAGCCTCGACGGTTTTCGCATCGGAGTCGGAAAGTTTATCGCGATTCTCTCGCAGCAACTTCTCGGTCTGGTAGACCAGAGAGTCGGCGCGGTTGCGGGCTTCGATCTCTTCACGTCTTCGACGGTCCTCGTCAGCATGAGAGTCTGCATCGGTAACCATCCTACCAATCTCCTCCTTGGACAAACCGCTGGAAGAGGTGATCGTGATCTTTTGCTCCCTGCCTGTTCCAAGATCCTTCGCGGATACATTCACGATACCGTTTGCGTCAATGTCGAAGGTCACTTCAATTTGGGGAATTCCACGGGGCGCTGCGGGAATGCCGACAAGATGGAACTTGCCCAGGGTCCGATTATCGCGAGCCATGGGGCGCTCGCCTTGCAGCACGTGGATCTCAACCGAGGTCTGATTATCAGCCGCGGTCGAAAAGATCTCGCTCTTTCGCGTCGGAATCGTCGTGTTGCGCTCAATCAGCTTGGTGAAGACTCCACCGAGCGTCTCGATACCCAGTGAGAGCGGCGTTACGTCGAGCAATAGGACGTCCTTAACTTCGCCACCCAACACACCGGCTTGAACAGCCGCGCCAACCGCGACAACTTCGTCCGGATTTACGCCCTTATGAGGTTCTTTGCCGAAGAGTTCGCGGACGATCTGCTGAACCTTTGGAACTCTTGTCGTACCACCGACAAGCACAACCTCGTCAATATCGCTCGGCTTTACGCCAGCATCTTGCAACGCCTGCTTGCAGGGTCCCATTGAGCGCTGAAGGATGTCGTCGACCAACGCTTCGAACTTCGCACGCGTCAATTTCAAATTGAGGTGCTTTGGACCGGTCGCGTCCGCCGTGACGAAAGGCAGCGTTATTTCGGTTTCCTGGAGGGTAGAAAGCTCCATCTTGGCTTTCTCCGCCGCTTCTTTCAAGCGCTGCAGTGCCATCTTGTCTTTGGAAAGGTCGATGCCTTGATCCTTCCTGAACTCGTCAATAATCCAATCGATGATGCGCTGGTCCAGATTGTCGCCCCCGAGGTGGGTGTCACCGTTGGTCGCCTTCACCTCGACGACGCCCTCACCGACCTCGAGGATCGAAATATCAAACGTGCCGCCACCGAAATCGTAGACGGCAATCGTCTCGTCCTTCTTTTTGTCTAGGCCATAGGCGAGCGCCGCAGCCGTCGGCTCGTTAATGATGCGCTGGACTTCGAGGCCGGCGATTCGGCCGGCATCCTTCGTCGCCTGCCGCTGCGAGTCATTGAAGTACGCCGGAACTGTGATGACGGCTTTATCCACCTTCTGTCCGAGGTAGTCTTCAGCCGCGCTCTTGAGCTTCTGGAGAATCATCGCGGAAATTTCCGGTGGCGAATACTCCCTCCCCATGATTTCGATGCGTGCATCGCTATTGCTCGTCCGCGTTACCTTGTACGGCACCATCTTCATCTCTTCGCTGACTTCGTCGTACCGCCGGCCCATGAACCGTTTGATGGAGTACACCGTGTTCTCGGCATTCGTGACCGCCTGACGTTTGGCGACCTGTCCCACTAAACGTTCACCACTCTTTGTAAAAGCGACGACTGAAGGCGTTGTCCGCCCGCCCTCCTGATTTGCGATGACGACCGGCTCACCGCCCTCCATAACAGCTACAACGGAATTCGTGGTGCCAAGGTCGATCCCAATGATCTTGCTCATCGTAAAGCTCCTTCTGCGGCCTTCAGATGCTGAAAGCTATCTCTAAAATATGTGTGACCCACTGCTCAATATAGGATGTGAGTCGAAGACTGTCAACTGAATCTTATAGGACTCCTATAAGATTTCACGACGGGCACCTGTGACGGCGATGATCTTTCTAAGAAATGATTTAGCGAAGGCCGGCGACCGTCGCTAATGCATGGTGAGATTTAATCAAGGTCTTTCAGGCGCGAAGGGTTTCTTAGAGGCGTAAATCCGTTGAATTTTCTCGACGTATTCTTCGGCGTTCTGCTCGGAGACCGGATTATCGGGATTCCACCCCTTGTATCTCTTCACTCCCTGCCAAAGACCGTAACGATCCACGTATTGTTTGAGTATACGGACGCCAAGGTCGATGTTGTCCTCGACCTTGAACAGGTTGATCCCTTCCTGATCCGCAGTCTCACCCCAGGTCGGTAAGTGTATCTGCATGATTCCAATGGATCCGCGATCAGAAATCGCGAATGGATTCGCCCGGCTCTCGACAATCATGATACTGGCCACGAGGCGGGAATCGATACTGTATTTTCGACTGGTGTGGACTATCGCCTCAGCGACACGGCCGATGCGAGAATTATCGATCTGTTGCTGCTCCAAAAAAGCTTCCATTGGCGCCACACCTGCCGCCACACCGGAGTTTTCCAGAGACACAACGCTGGCGCGAACGACGGGATTTTGAGAAGCGAGGTGAAGGTCCTGGTCGGAAAATACAAAGGCGCTGGGAGTCTGAATTGTGACCAAGACCGTTACCAGAATACTTAGAATCAGTAATTTAGATGATTTAGAGATCCACTGATTACAGCTAACACAGTGGAGGACGTAGCGCCGGTTCCAGCCGACCGTCATGCCCCGACAACGCTTGCAAAATGCAACTGGTTGCACAAATCCTCCTTCTTGGATTCGCCGGCTTTTCCTGATTCGGATGATGTCTGAAATTTGGGACCCGGGTTTGGGGGTGACCCCACTTCTTCTATAATACAGGAGCAAACGAAGTTTGCAAGGGAAGAGTACGATCGTTGGGCACAGCGAAGATAGCGCTTGCGCGAAGGAAGACCCCTGATTATTCTGGTCGGTTTCATTCCACGTAAGTCATCTGATTGACACTATATAATTTAATCACTTATAAGGATCTGTGAGTGAACAGGTTACTGAAGGACGGAATCCTTTTTTTTAACGCCGGCCGGTACTTCGAGGCGCATGAAGCTTGGGAAGACTTATGGCGGGAAAGCGACGAATCATTACGGCTGTTCTACCAGGGACTCGTCCAGGCGGCTGTCGGCCTACATCATCTCGCTCAGGGAAATCGGAATGGCGCCCGTGCCCAACTAGCTAAATCGCTCGAGAAGCTGAAGCAATATCCGCCCGAATTCTCGCAAATCGATAATGAAAAGCTGGTGACGGAGCTTCAGAAAGCATCCGAAGAGCTTACCCCCCGGCGAATTCTCATTTTGCATTCCTAGGCTGCCCTTGGATCAACATATTTCCGTCCAAAGAAATTGTGATAGAGTCGAAAATTTAAGGTTGCGAAGTTGCAGAAATCACCGGAGAGATGTCCGAGTGGTTTAAGGAGCACGCTTGGAAAGCGTGTGTGGGGGTAACTCCACCGTGGGTTCGAATCCCACTCTCTCCGTCAAGCTGTAAACGAGGGTCCAGCTTATTGTCAGGCTTTGGGGGGCTGTGCAATTGGAGCCCGAAAACCCGCCAGGTCCGGAAGGAAGCAACGGTATTGGGTAAACCAATGTGACACAGTATCCCCCGGGGCCTGTCCCTGTTCGGTTATCCCTACTCGGTGCTTGCCATCCCGCGAGCATGCGCAGGTCTCATGAAGTATCAGGTCATTGCTCGAAAATTTAGACCGCAGGTTTTTGAGGATGTTGTCGGTCAGAAACCGATTGTCCAGACGCTTCAGAACGCAGTCCAGATGGACCGGATTGGCCACGCCTATCTCTTCTCCGGACCCCGCGGTGTTGGGAAGACTACCACCGCCCGAATTTTGGCCAAAAGCCTCAATTGCGCCGAGGGCCCCACGATCACCCCGTGCAATCGATGTCCTGCTTGCGAGGAAATTTCTGCAGGCCGATCCATTGATGTTTTCGAGATCGACGCGGCTTCAAATACCGGCGTCGACAATATTCGCGAACTCCGCGAAAGCGCCAAGTACGCGCCCGCGCGGAGCCGTTACAAGATCTTTATTATCGACGAAGTCCACATGCTCTCCACTTCGGCGTTCAACGCTTTGCTGAAAATTCTAGAAGAGCCCCCATCGCATGTCGTTTTCATCATGGCCACGACGGAACGCCATAAGTTACCGGCGACGGTTCTTTCCAGATGCCAGCAGTTCATCTTTAGAACAATTTCGCCGGTAGAGATTCAGGCGCACCTTCGACAGATTGCGGGGCGCGAGGGAGTCACTATCGACGAGCGTGCCCTGAGCTACATCGTCAAGGCCTCCGAAGGCAGCATGCGCGACGCGCAGTCGCTGCTTGATCAGATCATCTCTTTCAGCGGCCAGCAAGTCATCGATGAGGATGTCCGTGATGTGCTGGGCCTTATACCGAGCGAAATTTTGGATCGGACGCTAGAGGCACTGGCCGGTCGCGATTCTAAGGCGCTCATCGAGAATATTGGTCAAGTCGTCGATCAGGGTCTCAACTTGCAACAGTATCTCCGAGAATTCGTCAGCCGGGTCCGGGACATGTTGGTTCTGAAGCTTGGCCTAGAAGAAAGGATTCTCGGTAGCTCTGAGGAGAAGCGGGCACTCGGCGCGCGCGCCGAACGTTTTTCCGAACAGGATCTGATTCGTTTCTTTGACATCTTACTTCGGTTGGAGAACGAACTGCGGTGGGCATCGCAGCCGCGATTTCATCTGGAAGTGGGATTTGTCAAACTCGCCAAGATCGCCCATGTTCGCGATATCGAAGACGTGCTCCGCGAGGTGAAGCACAGCGGTGGTACTGGATCGTTGACGCCTTCAACGCCTGTCGCAACCGCACCGAGGCTGACACCCACACCGACCGAACCCCCGCCTCTGCCAAGGCGGGACGAAAAGACGACAGTTCCGGATTCGTTCACTTTCGCGGACAGCTTCCGCCGCCGAGTTGAGGACAAATCCGCGACTACAGCAGTCTATTTGCAAAAGGCGGAACGCATAGGCCAAACGGAGAGCGGAATCGACATTTTCCTACCCAATGGCACAGCCCTTGCGATGCTTCAAACCAAAGATCACAAGACGGTGCTCGATGCTGCCGCGACGGAACTGGTTGGTAAAGCCGTTTCCGTGTCTCTTATAATGAAAGAGCAGTGGTCACACAACGGAGTTGCTGCGGAAAGCGCCAAGAATGAGCCTCTGGTGAAGCGCTTTCTCGAAGTGTTCCGCGGAGATCTGGCTCAGGTAAAGCCCGCCAGGGAGGATTAGTTTATGAACATGCAGCAGCTGATGAAACAGGCTCAGAAGATGCAGGAACAGCTGCAAAAACAGATGGAAGCAACTGTCGTAGAAGCAAGTGCAGGCGGCGGGATGGTTTCGGTCAAGATCAATGGGAATAAGCAGGTACTTTCGATCCAAATCGACCAGGAGGTTTTCGGCAACGAAGACAAGGAAATGCTACAGGATCTGATCGTCGCTGCGGTCAACGAAGGTATGCGAAAAATTGACGAGGCCCTGGCGGGTCAGATTGGGAATTTGACGGGTGGGTTGAAAATTCCCGGTCTGTTCTAACACATGGATATAGCGGGACCCGTCAATAGGCTGGTCGAACAGTTCAAAAAGCTTCCGGGCATTGGCTCCAAATCAGCGCAGCGTCTAGCGTTTTTCGTATTGAAAATGGACTCAGCGGAAGCAACAGAGTTCGCGGAGTCCATCCTTGAAGTAAAACGAACGATCCGCAGATGCTCCATTTGCAGTAACCTCACGGATGTGGATCCCTGCCAGTTCTGCACTCATCCTTCTCGGTCGGACCGCGTTCTATGCGTGGTCGAGGAATCCAACAACATTCTGGCCGTCGAGAAAACGCATGAGTTTAAGGGACGGTATCACGTGCTGATGGGTTCCATCTCTCCCCTCAAAGGCGTAAGTCCGGAGCAACTGGCGATTGCTTCACTTCTGAAGCGGCTCCAATCGGGCAGTATTGAGGAAGTCATCATTGCGACGAACCCGAACGTTGAAGGTGAGACGACGGCGCTGTATCTCTCCCGGTTGATCAAACCACTCGGGATACGGGTGACTCGTCTCGCATTGGGACTGCCGGTCGGCGGCGATTTGGAGTACGCGGACGAAGTAACGATGGCAAAGGCGCTGGAGGGCCGCCGGGAACTGTAGCCCTCAACGGGCAATCATTTGATCGAATACATCTTCGGCGTGATAGGAACTTCGAACTAGAGGCCCCGAGAAAACCCAGCGAATACCGAGCCCATGGCCAACGTCTCGGAGCTCGGCGAATTCGTCGGGATGGTAATACTTCTTGATCTCGGCATGTTTCCGCGACGGGCGCAGATATTGCCCGATAGTCAGGATGTCCACTCCCGCTTCAGCGGCATGCTGCATCAGCTCCGTGATTTCGTCTTTCTCTTCGCCAAGACCCACCATAATGCCGGTTTTGATATAAACCGCCGAGTTCATCCCTTTGGCCGCCTTCAAGAGACCGAACGACGTGGTGTAGTCTGATTTAAACCGGATTGTGGGATAGAGACGGCGAACGGTCTCGATATTGTGCGAAAAGATATCCGGAACGGAATCGATGACTGTCCTCACCGAGTTGAGCGAGCCTTGAAAGTCGGGCGTGAGCAGCTCGACCTTCACATTTGGATCGAGTTTCCGAATTTGCCTCACCGTTTCGGCAAAAATCATGGCACCTCCATCCTGGAGATCGTCACGATCGACGGACGTGACGACGGCGTGCTTGAGCTTCAGGTCGGCAATAGCCGCGGCGACTCTCGCCGGCTCCATCAAGTCATACTCGGTCGGGCGGCCACTGGTCACTGCGCAAAACGCGCACGCGCGCGTGCAAATATCACCGAGGATCATGAAGGTAGCGGTTCGATGTTTGCCCCAGCATTCGGCGATGTTGGGACACATTGCGTCTTCACAAATCGTATTAAGCTTATGGGAACGGAGGATGCGGCGAACCTCAAAGAAGTTTTCACCACCAGGGATTCGAACCTTCAGCCAATCGGGGCGACTGCTCATTCACGACCAGTATATCTCTAGATGTGGATGGCGGCGCCAAACACGTTTTCCATGGCTTCGTGCGTGGCCTCAGCAAGTGTGGGATGCGCATGGATCGTATTGATGAGATCGTCCACTGTGCCTTCCAACGCGATCGCGGCAACAGCCTCCGCGATCATCTCTGTGACTGTGCCGCCAATCATGTGAACGCCGAGAATCTCGCCGTATTTCTGATCTGCGACAACCTTTACAAATCCGTCCATGGCGTCTTCGATTCTGGCTTTGCCAATTGCAGTAAAAGGAAACTTACCGACCTTGACGGTGTATCCAGCCTCACCGGCTTTGGCTTCATTCAACCCGACACTGGCCACCTGGGGTTCGCAATATGTGCACGAGGGTACGTGGTTGTAGTTGATGGGAGCAGGATGTTTGCCAGCGATCTTCTCAACGGCAACGATACCTTCCTGAGACGCGACATGCGCCAACAACGGCGATGGAGTGACGTCGCCAATGGCGTAGACGCCCTTGACGTTCGTCTCCATGTACTCGTTGACTTTGATAAAACCACGGTCGGTGGTCACTCCGATTTTTTCAAGACCGATATCGACAGTGTTCGGTCCTCTGCCTGTTGCCATGAGGAGTTTCTCAGCCGTGTACTTCTTAACCTCGCCCTTCTCTGTCTGGAAAGTCACTTCTACGCCGCCGTCCTTTGCCTTCGCGCTTTCGAGCTTCGCCTTTGTATAGACTTCGATTCCTCTCTTCGTGAAAACGCGTTTTAGCTCTTTTGAGATTTCTCCGTCTTCGAGAGGAACGATATTCGGCAGGACCTCAAGCAAAGTGACTTTTGATCCAAAGCCGTTGTATATCGAAGCAAACTCCACTCCAACTGCACCAGCGCCAACGATCAGCATCGATTTCGGGATCTGTTTCAGATCCAATGCCCCGATATTGCTGAGAATACTTTTTTCATCGATGTTGTAGCCTGGCAGCGACTTCGCCTCCGAACCGGTAGCAACGATGATGTTCCTTGCATGCACTTCAGTATTGACGCCATCGCCCGTGACCGCGATCTGACTTGGGCTGACTATAGTGCCGTAGCCTCTGAAGCTGGTGACTTTGTTTTTCCGGAGAAGAAAGTCCACTCCGTTGGCCATCTTACCCACGACGTCACTCTTACGTTCCTGGATCTTGTCGAAGTCGATTCCAATCTCTCCGGTCTTGAAGAGTCCCTGTTGCGATGCCCTTTTGACTTCCTGCAGAAGATGGGCATCGCGCAGAAGCGCCTTTGTCGGAATGCATCCGCGCAGGAGGCAAGTTCCGCCGAATCGTGTATCTCTTTCGATAACAGCTGTCTTTAAACCAAGCTGGCCTGCTCGAATGGCCGCGACGTATCCCCCAGGACCAGTTCCGATGATCGCTACATCAAAAGACGCTTGTTCGCTCAAGTTGTCTCCTGGGGCACTGTAAGTCGGCGGTCATCGACCACCGCCACAGTAAGACGGCTACTACTTCGACCGTTACAGTGCACTAAAAAATGTCGAAGTGCTCTTCATGAAGGAGTGGATCAGACTTTACGATAATGTCTTTTTTGGTCCAGTCCTCGAGTTCGTTAAGTGAAACGAATTCGCCGCTCTTCAGAACTTTGGCGACCTCCGGATTCAAGCGAATGGTGATCTCTTTGCCCTCGAGCAGGTGAGTGATTTTCTTTATCTCCTGCTGGATCTCATAGCAGATTGTTTCGATCGATTTGGACCAGCCGGAGCCGTTGCAATACGAACACGGCCTGCAGATTGTTCGCTCAAGCGAGGGCTGCGTGCGCTTTCGAGTGATCGCCACGAGTCCAAAATCATTGAACTGAAGGATTTTGGACGGAGAGCGGTCGGCACGCAGCGCTTCTTCCAGGGCGCCCATGACGCGCTGGCGGTTCTTTTTCTCTTCCATATCGATGAAGTCGACGACAATGATTCCACCAAGATTCCGCAACCGGATCTGCCTGACGATCTCGTGCACGGCGTCAACATTTGTCCGGACGATCGTATCTTCAAGTCGATTGGACTTGCCGACGTATTTACCCGTATTGACATCAATGGCAACCAGCGCTTCTGTCTGATTGATGACGATGTAACCGCCAGACTTCAACCATACCTTCGGCCGTAGCGCCTTCTCGATTTCTGGATTCAAACCGTACTCTTCAAAGATCGGGGTGTCCTTCAAGTGCAGTTTCACGCGATGGACGAGGGCTGGTTGAAACTTGTTCACGAATTCGAGAACGGTTGCGAATTCAGGTTCGTTATCGAGGCGAATGGCCCGATAATCCTGCGAGAGTTGGTCGCGCAGCAGACGCTGGACCAGGTTCAAATCGCGGTGAATGAGCGCAGGGGCGGATTTCTTTTCGCTCTTCGTACGGATGTCGGCCCACAGGTTTCCCAGAAATCGGATGTCCTGAACGAACTCTTCTTCGCCGCGTCCTTCGGCCGCCGTACGGACAATGAATCCGCCGGGCAGCCCGTTGCGGTGCTCATGAATAATTCTCTTCAGCCGCAGGCGTTCTTCATCAGAGGCAATTTTTCGAGAGACACCAACATGGTCGACCGTCGGCATATACACCAGATACCGGCCAGGAAGCGCAATGTGCGACGTGATCCGCGCGCCTTTCTTACCGAGCGGCTCTTTGGAAACCTGAACCAGAATCTCCTGTCCCTCGCGCAGCAACTCGGAGATCATTGGACTCGATCTTGGCGGTTGTCCATTCGGACGATGCTCGTCAGATTTCCCCGGCGGCGGACCGCCGCGACCGCGTCTGGGCCGCCGGGTTGAGGAACGATGGGCGAAACGGTAGTTGTCTGACCGATCCGTGATCCGTGCGGTAGAAGTCGGGTTTTCTTTGGAGCCCGTTTTTTCATCGTTTTCAGGTTCTGTTTCGGACTCCGCAATCGGAGCTGAAGCTTCGTTCCCGATGCTACCCTCGGATAATTCCCGCGGTATAGGCGCAGTTGAAGGTGGAACCGGACCTGCCTCATAAGCTCCGGAATGGAGGTCACGCTTGGTCGCATCCGGCGTGCGGGCCGCTTCGACGGTGGTCTCGGTGGCTCGATCTTCCTTCTCAACCGTTTCTCGGAGTCCGCTTTCGGTTTCCGCTGGTGGTCGTTGTCGTTCCGCCTCAGGACGACGCGAGTACTTCGCGAGTGACTCGCCGGGCAATACTTCAATCGCGCCGAAGGCTCGCTCATCGGGCCGGGGCTCGTAGGATTTGCTTTCGAACGAGGGAATTTTCGGTTTCTTTCCCCGCCGGTCACGATCCCTCCGCCGAGGACCTGGTTGATCGTAGGCGTCTTCCGGAGGGCCTGTCAGTGCTGCGGCCGGCCGCGCGGCCTCAATTACTTCCTTGGGGAGCGGCGGAATTTCCGCCGGCGTTACTTCAACCGAAGGCTCAGCGCGAACCGGAATGGGAGCAGGAGGGGGTGTGCGGGAACCACCTTCTTGCAGTTGCACAAGCTCGTCTTCGACGGTCGACACGATCTTGTCGTACTCCTCGGTATCCTCGAAGAAATCCGAAACGTAAAGAAAGGCATCCCTCTCGAGTCCGATGTCCACAAATGCCGACTGCATGCCCGGCAGGACCTTCGTGACTTTGCCTTTATAGATGTTGCCGACAATCCCCTGAGAGCGATGTCGTTCGATGTAATACTCGACAAGTTCGTCGTCCTCCAGGATGGCGAGTTTCGTCTCCTGTGGTGTAGTGGAAATAATCAATTCTTTCTGCATGGGGGCTCCTGTGGCCGTGGCTGCGGGCGCACAGGGTCACGTCGAGACACGTCACCTTCACGCAAAGGTCACGTATTGTCATGGGGAACTCCTGTGCCCGGAGGAGCTGGATTACCGCCCTTTGGACCGGCACCGCTCAACTCTGCGCCGCTGCGCTACGGGGAAACCTTGTAATCTTTGACGCGCTCAATGGCGGGCGCCCACGCCCGCTGCGTTAATTCTTTCACTCTAAAAAACCGCGCCCGAACCGCAATATAGCACGCTCCGGTTAATTCACGTAGCGGCGGCGACGGACGCTGATGACAAGACCGAGGGCAATAAAGGCGGTCAAAACTGAGGAACCGCCATAACTGAGAAAGGGGAGAGGTATACCGGTAGTGGGCATGAACCCAATAACCATTCCCACGTTCTCGATAACGTGGAAGAAGTAAATCCCAACAACCCCCATCGCAATGAATAGGCCGAGATTGTCTCGGGCCGTCTGTGCGTTGTAGATCGACCGAAAAATGATGAACGCCAGCAGTCCAAGCGTGATGCTGACACCAACAAAACCCAACTCTTCACCAACGACCGAAAAAATGAAATCCGTGTGGCGAGTCGGCAAAAAACCCAACTGATTCTGCGTGCCATTGAAAAGGCCCTTCCCCAGGAGGCCGCCTGAACCAATCGCGATTTTTGATTGCATGACTTGATAACCACGTCCCAAGGGATCTCTCTCTGGCTCAAGGAACGTCAAAATGCGCTCCTTCTGGTAATCCTTGAGAAAGTACCATGAAACGGGCAGGACAAGGACGAATGCCAAAACCAGGCCAATCAACGCTGTCGGACGCAGGCCTCGGATAAAGAGTCCGACGGCGAGGACCGGTAAATAGGTCAGTGCAGTGCCCGTGTCGGGTTGTAGTGCGACAAGCGCCATCGGCAGTAGACAGATGGCACTCGCTTTGAGGATCTGCACGGGTGTCATGTACGCGCTCTCACGCAGCTCTGAAAGATATCGCGCCAACGCCACGACGACGACCATTTTAATGATCTCCGAAGGCTGAATCGTCACAGGCCCGAGCGCAACCCAGCTCTTCGAGCCCGAAACGCTTCGGCCCAGAGCCAGTGTGTAAACGAGCGCGAGAAGCGCGAGGACGTAAAGAAAGGGGATATGCTCGGAAAGGACGTGGTAATCGAGTGCAGCGATAACAAAAACGAAAACAACCCCGAGAATCACCCATGCCAGCTGGCGGAGAAAATAGTTCTCCGATTGTTCGTGCATTGTGGAGCTGTAGATCTCGATCAAGCTAGTGAAGCATAGAAGCAGAGCGGCGCCAAAGAGAAGCCAGTCGAAATCCTGCCAAAGTCTCTTCGACGCTATGGGTCCGGCCATAATGTGATTAGTTTCTTACCTTCTTGTTTTCGTTGGCCTGAGCGATCTTGGTGAGCAAGTCGCCATCGAACTCGCCCAATTTCTTTTTGTAGTACGTCTCCAGGATAGCGTGCGCAACCGGGGCTGCCGCTTCCCCTCCGTGGCCGCCATTCTCAATGAAAACGGCAACGACGATTTCCGGGTTTCGGTAAGGCGCAAAGCCGACGAACCAGGCATGGTCCTCGAACTCATCGCCTTTGGCCTGGGCTTGCTTGCCAATCACCTGAGCCGTTCCGGTCTTCCCAGCCACATCGAATCCATCAATGCGTGCGCGATTTCCCGTTCCTCCCGCCTCATTCACCACACCCCACATCGCCCGGCCTATGATGTCCACAGTAGACTCATGCATCTGATACTGTTCGCTCCGAAGCTCACGAGCGTTGAGGCCAATTTTTTTGATTTCTTCAGGGTTGACGAGGTGAGGCTGCTTCAAGCGCCCGCCCGAAGCCATCCCCCCCATCGCCCACGCCGCCTGCATTGGAGTAACGCTGACCGCGCCTTGTCCGATAGAGACCGAGATCGTCTCGCCGGGATACCACGCTGTCTTGAATACCCGCTGCTTCCATTCGGAGGACGGGATCAGTCCTGCATCTTCGCTTGGCAAATCGACACCGGTCTTCCGTCCCAAACCCATCGTCGTGGCGAACTTGGAGATCTTGTCGATGCCGAGTTCCTTGCCAACGTTATAAAAGAAAACGTTGCATGAGTTTACGATTGCCTCGTGCAGTCCGACCGTTCCGTGGCCGCCCTTCTTCCAGCACGCGAACGTATGACCGTAGAAGCTCGCATAGCCGGGGCAAAATACAGTCTGCAGCGGGTTCAGCACGTCGGCCTCGAGGCCGGTCGCCGCCATAAAAATCTTGAATACCGATCCTGGCGAGTAATGATTCTGGATCACCCGGTTTTGGAGCGGTTTTCGTGCATCACTGATCAGGTTGCCCCAATCAGCGACAGAGATACGTGTCGCAAATAGGTTCGGATCAAATGAAGGTTTGCTGACCATCGCCAGCACTTCACCGGTCCTCGGATCAAGGGCCACAGCTGCGCCCGTCCGCTCTCCGATCAAATCCTCCGCAGCACGTTGAAGGTCGAGGTCGAGAGTCGTGAATAAATCGTTGCCAGCGACTGACGGCTCTTCAAGAAGCTTGCCCATCTCCCGGCCGAAATTGTTCACGATGATACGCTTAAAGCCATCCTTACCACGAAGGACGCTATTGTACTGGCGCTCCAATCCTGCCTTACCGACTTGATCCCCCGGCTTGTAATCCAGGAATTCTGGACTTACCAATTCGGCTTCAGTCACTTCACCGACATAGCCGAGAACGTGAGCCCCCAATTCAATGCCCAAATATCGCCGCCTCGGCTGAACCTCAACGCTAATCTCGGGGAGTTCGTAACGGTGTGCCTTCACGAATGCAATGTCAGCAACAGATACATCTTCTTTCAAAACAATTGGACGGAACTTTGGCTCACGGCGGCGACGATTGATTCGTTCAAGCAAATCTTCAATAGAAATCCCCACGCCCGGACTCAACATTGCCGCGGTCTGTTCAAGCGTATGAGGGCTGCCTTCACGAATGAGAACGATATTGTAGGAAGGTCGATTGTCGGCCAGCACGCGGCGATAACGGTCGTAGATTCGGCCTCGAGGTGCAAGAAGCGTGATGTCCCGCACGCGGTTCTGTTCAGCGCGCTGTGCGTAATAGGTGGATTTTACAATCTGATGATTCCAGAAGCCAAAGAAGAGAACCAGCAGCGCTGCAGTGATCACATACCCAATAAAGCTACTTCGCCAACGCAGGAGCTCAGATTCTTCACGTTGTCGCATTACTCCACCGATCGTAATACCCAAAGAGACCTAATCCGAGCAGTGTATTTAATGTCGCCGATAGTAGCCATCCACCGAAAGCGCCCCCAAAAGGCGTGCTCGACGTTGAATTGACCATCAGCCCTAAGATAGTAACCAGAAGGCCGTCTCCAAGGGTAAACAAAAATAGTGCAAAAACTCGAGTAATCGGCTGATCGACGTTGAACTTCGAACCCGCAACAGCTGCCAAAAACCCAATCAGAGTCTTACTGAATCCGTTAGTTCCCAGGATAGCACCGGACAGGCTGTCCTGCATGAGACCGAGCGCGCTGCCAATGCCGACCGATGCAATCGGCCTACCCATCGTGAAGCCATAATACACCGAACAGATGAGTGGTAAGTCAAAATAACTAAAGGCTTTAAACTTCAGCGAAAGTATCCCCTGGAAAATCACGACCGTTATCAGCGCGACAATAAATTTTCCTACTATTCCGAACGTGCTGATGCGTCGCATCGGGTAAAGCCTTACGGGACCGGGGATTCTTGTGTTGGATCGATAACATCAACTGCATCAGGATGATCCAAAATGCAGATGACTTCCTCAAGACGCCCCAGATCAGCGGCCGGACGGACTTGAACAGCCTTGAAAAGTCCCCGACGCGGACCGATCAACGAAATTGTACCCACCGGTAACCCCTTGGGATAAATGCGATCCAGACCAGAAGTGATAAATACGTCTCCCTCTTTCAAGTCATTGTCATCATCAATGTAATCCAATTCCAACTCTTGCCCGCCCGTCCCCTTGACTATTCCTTGCCGCCGCGTGGACTGGTGCACCACGCCAACTCCGCTCTGCGAATCGAGAACCAACTGAACGATTGAAAAGAAATTACTCGAATGAATGACGCGGCCTACTATTCCCTGCGGTGTCATCACCGCTGAATCCGGCTTCACACCGTGCGACACTCCCTTATCGATGGTGACCGTCTGATTCGTCCGGGCAGGATCGCGACCGATGACTCTTGCCACAATAGTCTTGCCGATGCCCGATTCCTGAATGGACAGCAGTTTTCGCAACCGCTGGGATTCAATAATATCCTCATGTTGCTTTTCGAGTTGCATCCGAAGCTCGTCCACTTCCGTTTTTAGCCGCTCATTCTCACGATGAAGACCGACGAGAGCGAAATAGTTCTCCCAAACATGGCTAACGCCGTAGAGAGTCCGGTCGACCAATTTCTCCACCGGCGCAAGAGAATCCACCATCCAGACTCGGATGAAGCTGGTGTTAATTCGCCGGCTGGCCTGAAAAGAGATGAGCCCCGTATGAATGATCATCGCCACACTGAGTGCGATCCAGACAGATCTCTTGGAAGTGTCAACTGTTCTACTCATAACCACAGCCCTCTCCCCTTTGGGGAAGGGCTAGCCTGCCAAGTACTTCAGTTAATCGCTATCTTTCTCAGCAAATCAAAATCACTTAGCATCTTCCCCGTTCCGAGCACCACGCACGACAGCGGATTTTCGGCCAGCGTTACCGGCAGGCCTGTTTCCTCGCGTATCCGCCTATCGAGATTCTTAATCAGTGCCCCGCCGCCAGCAAGAACAATACCGCGATCGGCAATATCCGCTGAAAGTTCGGGTGGCGTTCGCTCCAAGACGACGCGTATGGAATTGATGATGATGTTAATGCACTCATCAAGCGCCTCGCGGATCTCTTCGTCGGAAACCATGACGCTTTTCGGCACACCTTCCATCAGGTCGCGACCTTTGATTTCCATCGTCCGAGGCTGATCCAGCGGATGGGCGGATCCGATCTCGATTTTCACTTGTTCGGCAGTTCGCTCACCGATCAAGAGGTTGTATTTTCGCTTGATGTATTGCGTGATCGCCTCATCCATCTCATTGCCGGCCACCTTATCGGAACGGCTATGGACGATTCCGGAAAGCGAGATCACTGCAATTTCCGTAGTGCCGCCTCCAATGTCGACGATCATGTTTCCAGATGGCTCCGTTACCGGTAGACCCGCGCCAATGGCCGCCGCCATCGCCTGCTCGACCAGATGAGCCTCGCTTGCTTTGGCGCGGTAAGCCGAATCCTGCACGGCTCTTTTTTCGACCTGCGTGATCCCTGAAGGAACGCCAATAACGATTCGGGGATGAACGAGGACCTTCCGGCTATGAGCCTTTTGGATAAAGTAGGTCAGCATCTTTTCCGTTACCGTGAAATCCGCGATGACTCCGTCCTTCATCGGCCGGATAGCTACTATATTGCCGGGCGTGCGGCCAAGCATGTCCTTAGCTTCCTTCCCGACGGCCTCTACCTGGTTCGTCACCTTGTTGATGGCAACAATAGATGGCTCATTGACCACGATGCCGCGACCTTTGGCATAGACTAGAGTATTGGCGGTACCTAGATCTATCGCCAGATCGCTGGAAAACAAACTAAACAGCGGACGAAAGTTCATGGAAATCTTTGGGCTCCTTATTCTTCCGAGGAGAATCTATTCTGACCGACACGAGTAGGCAGTGGGACTGAGACCGAGACGCCGACATCATAACCGAAATCCACAATCTGGAATCCTACTTTCTGCTAACATAATTCAGTTTAACTCCGGGTCTTAGGAGGACTGTCTATGTTGGACTTCATGAGGCGTCAACGCTCGGCCCTTAAATGGGTCTGGGTGATCCTCATTTTCATCTTTAGTGTGACCCTCGTGACGCTATATATCCCGTTTGGCGATCTCCCCAACGTGAGCATCACCAACGACGTAGCTTCAGTTGGAAACGATAGCATCAGTGCACGGGAATTTCAGACCGCTTATCGCAATTACATCGACAGAATGCGGGGTCAACTCACTCCGGAAATGCTTCGTGCATTCCGATTTGAACATCAAATCATGGACGCCCTCGTCATGCGCCATGTCATGACCGAGCAAGCCCGGCGTCTCGGTCTCAACGCGTCGGTCGCCGATATTGAACAGAGAATCCTTGAAAACCCTGCATTTCGCGAGGCCGGCAACTTCATAGGGCGGGCTCGCTATCAAGCCATTCTCGCCCAGAATAATCTCACGATCGAGGAGTTTGAGTCCGGTGTTCGGGATGACATCATGACAGACAAACTCAAAAGTTTCGTCACGGCGGGCGTAACTGTGAGCGACAAAGAGGTCGAAACCGAATACAAACGCCGCAATGAAAAGGCAAAACTCGACTACTTCGTCATTGATCCCGCGAAACTCGACGACAAGGTTACCCTCACCGACCAGGACAAGCGCGATTATTACGAGAAGAACAAGGCGAAGTACAGTGTGCCAGAGAAGCGTCAGGCCAGGTACATCTTCGTGGAAACCGTCAAGATGCGCTCCCAAGTGACGGTAAGCGATAGTGAGTTGCGGCAGTATTACGAGCAGCACCAATCCGAATATCGGCTTCCTGACCGCGTGACGGCGCAGCACATTCTCTTCAAGACCCAAGAAAAGAAGCCTGAGGAAATCGCAGCGATCCGCCAGAAGGCGCGCGACGTGCTTGAGCGCGCAAAGAAAGGCGAAGACTTCGAAAGTCTGGCAAAGCAGTTCTCCGAAGACACTTCGGCAGCAAATGGAGGCGACCTCGGCTCCTTCACTCGGGGACAGATGGTTCCCGAATTTGAACAAGTGGCGTTCAGTCTCACTCCGGGAGCTATCAGCGATCTCGTCCAGACGCAGTTCGGCATTCATATCATCAAAGTTAAGGAGAAACAGGAAGCGCGAAACCGTCCATTTGAAGAACTGAAGGAAGCCGTCCGGCCGATAGTATCGACCCGGAAAGCCGAACAGAAGGTCAGCGACGTGGCGCAGCAAATTGCCGTTGAACTGGTCAGCAATAAGGACCTGAATGCTGTAGCGCAGAAATTTGCTGTAGAGGTGAAAGAAACGGGGTTGGTGGAGCCGGGGCAACCAATTCCGGAACTCGGGAACGCGGCGGAACTGGAGCGACGCATGGCCATGATGGCCAAAGGTGAGATCGGAACTGCGATTCCCGTGGAACGTGGCTACGTCGTCCCGATGCTCACCGAAATCGCGCCCGCGCATCCGGCTTCATTCGAAGAGGCCCAGACGAAAGTGGCCGCCGATGTCAAGGCGGAGAAGGTACAGTTGCTCGCCACCGAAAAGGGCAATCAGGTTCAGGAACTCATCAAGGCGGGAAAAGATCTGGCTACAGCCGCAAAGACCGTCGGCGCGGAAATCAAAACCAGTGAGTTGCTCACCAGAGGTGCCTCTGTGCCCGATTTCGGCTCCATCGCCGAATTCGACAAAGAGATCTTCTCATTGCCGATTGGTAAAGCGGGTACACCCTCGACAATTTCGGGGAAGACCTTCGCCTTTAGTGTAAAGGAACGCCAGGAGATCAATCCGGAAGAAATGAAAAAGTCCATGGAGACGGTCCGCACCGAAGTGGTGCCCGGAAAGCGCGAGCAGTACTTTAGCGCATATATGCAGGAAATCCGCAAAAAGATGGAAACGAACAAGGAAATCCGGATCAACGAATCCATTTTGACCCAGCTCGCGCAAACGATCGTGTAGCTGCGGCCCTCGCTCGAGGGAGAGGGCGTCGTTTACACGCCGATAATTTCTGCCAATTCTTTGACGGCGGCTGCGGACTTTTGGAGAGCCGCCCGTTCTTCCAAAGTCAAATTGATCTCGATGACTTGCTCAATCCCACGCCCGCCAAGCTTGACGGGAACTCCAACGTAAAGGCCGTTGATTCCGTATTCACCCTCGAGGTACGCGGCGCATGGAAGAATCTTTCTGCGATCGTTAAGGATCGCATCGACCATTTCGACGATGGCGGAAGAAGGTGCGTACCAAGCGCTCGTCTTCAAGTATCCGACAATTTCGGCGCCGCCATCACGGGTGCGCTGGACGAGACGGTCGATGGTTTCTTTCGGAAGAAGTTCGGTAATTGGAATTCCGGCGACGGTGGAATACCGCGGCAGCGGAACCATTGTGTCTCCGTGGCCGCCAAGAACAAACGCGTGAATGTTCTCGACCGAAACGTTTAATTCCATTCCTATAAAAGTCCGGAACCGTGCGGAGTCCAGAACGCCAGCCATTCCGATGACGCGCTCTTTGGGAAACCGGCTCACCCGGTATGCCGTCTGTACCATCGCATCCAGAGGATTACTGACAACAATAATGGTGCATTTGGGTGAATTTTTAACGACCTGCTCGGTAACCCCCTTCACGATGCCGTAATTCGTTCGCAGTAGATCGTCCCGGCTCATTCCTGGCTTGCGCGGAATACCGGCGGTAATCACGACAATATCGGAGTCAGCGGTGTCCGCATAGTTGTTGGTTCCAGTAAGCTTCGAGTCGTAGCCCTCGATCGGACCGGACTCCGCGAGGTCCAACGCTTTCCCTTGCGGTACTCCCTCGATGATATCGATGAGTACGACGTCGGCGAGTTGCCTGTCGACGATCCTCTGGCCTGTCGTGGCGCCGACATTGCCGGCGCCAACAATGGAAACCTTCCTTCTCGCCATTACATGTTCTCCACAACCGCTCTCGCAAATTCAGAAGTTTTGAGTTTAGTCGCACCGACCATCAAACGCTCGAGATCGTACGTGACCTTTCCCTGCTGGATTGTCTTGGCGAAGCCCCGCTCAATCGCCTGAGCGACGTCCTTCCAGCCCATGTACTCAAACATCATACAGCCGGACAAAAGCACACTGCTGGGGTTGATCACATCCTTGTCGGCATACTTCGGCGCTGTGCCGTGCGTGGCCTCGAAAACCGCAAAACCATCGCCAATATTTGCGCCTGGGGCGATACCGAGACCACCCACTTGCGCGGCGCAGGCATCAGAAATGTAGTCGCCATTCAGATTAGGCGTGGCGAGGACATCATATTCATCCGGACGCGTGAGAACCTGCTGAAGCATCGAGTCTGCGATTCGATCTTTGATCAATAGCTTGCCTTCAGGAACGCGGTAGTCATACTTCGTTGTGACTTCTTCCTCAGTAACGGTCTGCGCGCCGAACTCCTCGCGCGCGAGCTCGTACCCCCAATCTCGAAACGCGCCCTCCGTGTACTTCATGATGTTCCCCTTGTGGACAAGCGTCACCGACCTCCGTTGGTTCTCGAGCGCATATGCGATCGCGCGCCGGACCAGGTTTTTCGTGGCCGTGAGGGAAATCGGCTTGATACCAATACCCGAATCCGGCCGAACTTTCTTTCCGAGTTCCTTTTGCAAAAACTCGATGACCTTTTGCGCTTCCGGACTGCCTGCCGGCCATTCGATCCCCGCATACACGTCTTCAGTGTTCTCGCGGTAGATAACGACGTTCAGCTTTTCGGGATGCTTGACAGGACTCGGAACGCCCTGAAAGTATCGGACGGGACGCACGCATGCGTACAGATTGAGTAGTTGGCGGAGCGTAACATTCAGGCTGCGAATTCCTCCGCCAACCGGGGTAGTAAGTGGGCCCTTAATCGCGATTCGAAATTCCTGGATCGCCGCCAGTGTATCGTCGGGCAACCAGGTCCCGAATTTCTGAAATGATTTTTCTCCAGCAAGAACTTCAAACCAGACGACCTTGCGTGCCCCTTTTGAAACCTTCTCGACTGCGTTATCGAAAACTAGCTGAGACGCCTTCCAGATATCGCGGCCCGTACCATCACCTTCGATAAAAGGAACAATCGGGTTATTAGGCACGACGAACTTCGCCCCGCTGTAGGTGATTTTTCCGCCAGCGGGAACTTCAACTCCATTAAACTTCATGCACCCTCCTAATTAAGCCTGCCATCCATGGCTTGCGCGCACTTCATCGCTAGGCGCCTGTATTGAATCCGAATTCGCATGCAGAGCGAAACGCGAGAAGCTATCACGCGCTTCAAAAGAATGTCAATTGACACCCCCATCCTTCTCTGCTAAGGTCCGAAATTTGTTTTCGTCGAATGAGTCGTCACCTAACAGTCGAGGGTTATGAAAGGTGTTCGTTGCAAAAAAGATTTTTTTGACCAAGGGCGTCGGAAAACATAAGGAAAAACTGACGAGCTTTGAAATGGCTCTACGCGACGCAGGGTTGGCTCCATACAACCTGGTCCGTGTCTCCAGCATTTTCCCACCGCGATGTAAGCTGATTCCTCGATCTCAAGGCACAAACCTTCTCTACCCTGGCCAAATTGTCTTTTGCGTGATGAGTGAGAACGCCACGAACGAACCCCATCGATTGATAGCCGCTACTGTCGGAATCGCAATTCCGACCGATTCAAACGCGTACGGCTACCTTTCCGAACACCATTCCTACGGTCAACCGGATCACGACGCCGCCGAATATGCCGAAGAATTGGCCGCCGAAATGCTCGCTACTACCCTCGGCGTGGGTTTCGATCCCGATCGAAGCTGGGATGAGAAGAAAGAGATTTACCGAATCTCAAACAGGATCGTTAAAGTAACCAACATTACACAATCGGCGATCGGTGACAAGAAAGGCCTGTGGACAACCGTTGTGGCTGGGGCCGTGTTCATCCCCGAGCCGTTATACGTTCCTGAAGACCCGTAAAACTAGTCACCGGCGTATTCCATCGCCGGAGCGCCTTGCAGCAGAACCTTTCTCCACCGATTCAGGGAATCAAGAAGGATCAACGTCACCAAGACCATCATTATCGCAGTACAAACCGAGTCGACATAACCCTGAGTGGCCGTGGCGGGATTTGCCGTCAATGGCCAGAAGTTGTCGCGAATACTCAGATATCCCGCGGTAAGTGTATTGGTCCCGAGGAAGCTCAAAGGCAATACCGTGACCCACCAGTATTTCGCCCGTCCAGAATTGAGAATCAGGCTGGTACCCACGCACAATGCGACGGAGGCCAGCAATTGGTTGGCGATGCCGAACATCGGCCAAATTGTGCTGATGCTTCCCGTCCAGATGAAGTAGCCCCACCCGAGCACAACAAACAGACTTGCAGTGACGTTCGCGAAGAGCCAATCCGTTCTGGCAAATGGCGGATAAAACTTGCCGACAAACTCCTGAACGATAAATCGGGTGACACGTGTCCCCGCATCGATCGTAGTCAAAATGAAAAGTGCTTCGAACATGATGGCGAAGTGATACCAATACGACATCAATCCTCGCATGCCGGGTATTCCGGTGAAGATCTGCGCCATACCCACCGCCAGTGAAACTGCACCACCGGTTCGGGCCTGCACGTTCTCACCAACCTGCTCTGAAAGATCGTGCAGATTGACTATCGGATATTGCGCGGCGACACTGGCCTCATATTGTGCGACCGGCGTGTTGATGGCGAAGTAATCTCCGGGAAACATCGAAGTCGCCGCTATCAGCGCCATCAATCCGACCACGCCTTCCATTAGCATGGCTCCATATCCGATCGGCCGCATGTGGACCTCGTTGGACAGCATTTTCGGCGTGGTCCCTGAAGCAATCAACGAATGGAAACCCGATATCGCACCACACGCGATCGTAATGAACGCAAACGGAAAAACGGGACCTGGAACGATTGGGCCACCGCCTGCCGTGAACTGCGTCAGCGCCGGCATTTTGAAATCCGGATGCACGACGAGCACGCCTAAGATCAGCGCGCCGATCGTTGCAATTTTCATGAAAGTGCTTAGATAATCTCGCGGCGCCAGCAACAGCCATACGGGCAAGACTGATGCCGATAGAGCATATAAAGCCAGGAGTGCGGTCAGTTGATGCCTGGTGAACGTGAAGTACGGCGCCAGGAACGACCCAGGAATAAGTCTTCCCAAAACAACGGCTAAAATCAAACTGATGACACCGAATATCGTCGCCTCACGAACGCCGGCGCCGGGGCGAATCTTGTACATCCACAATCCCATGATCAGTGCGAGAGGAATAGTCATGCCAATGGTGAACGTCCCCCAAGGACTGTCTGCAAGCGCATTGACGACGGCTAACCCAAGTCCGGCTTCAGCGATAATCACCACAAATAAGATCGCGACCGCAGCGGTGAACCCCGAGAATCCACTGATTTCCCGGCGCGCGATTTCCGCCAGTGATTTGCCGCCTCGACGGACCGACGCGAACAGGATGACGAAATCCTGGACTGCTCCAGCCAACACCACACCAAGCACAAGCCAAATCAACCCCGGCAGAAATCCGAACTGCGCTGCCAAAACAGGCCCGATCAGCGGACCGGCGCCTGTTATTCCAGCGAAATGGTGGCCGAAGAGCACCCACTTGCTCATGGGATAGTAATTTTGACCGTCGTAATTTGTGTGGGCCGGAGTTGCACGCTTCTCGTCTATCCCCAGGACCTTGGTTGCAATGAACTTGCTGTAATAGCGATACCCGAGCGTGAGTATCCCAAGGGCAAGTAAGATGACTGGAAAAGTGTTCACTATTGGCCTCCGGATCACCTGGTCTCAGCGGATTAGTTCCCTTCTACACTCGCACACGTGGACAAGTCAACCGATCACGGATCGGAACGGGCAAAAGAACCCGATCTCATAATCCCACCATTCTTGAATAGACGGATCTGGCTAAACCCGTTTCCTCTGTGCCCTTGACGATGGCCCGGCCATCCTTGAACAGAGTGAGTTCATATGGCGGACACGAACACTTAAGCAGGAAGGCATTGAACTGAACAGGACCGAATGCCGCGATGGACTTGGATAGCTCAGCGAAATTGATGTCACCTTTGACTCCTGGGATCAACTGGACGGCATTTCTTCCGCAAAGCGTGACCGTTCGGAGTGGAGTGCCGTTAAGGTACTCAAATCTTCCTGTGGAGCAAACCAGACACGTTGCCATCGCCTCGTCTCCTACATCGATGCGTTGGAATCGATGCGACCAAATCTCATAGGAAAGCAGGCGAATGTCTGCGGCATCGAGATTGCCAGTCAGGAATTTCAAGGCCTCTGCCACTTGAATGGAGGCGATGACGTGCGTTATTGGAGCTATCACGCCGGCGGTTTCGCAAGTGGCGGAGGTACCCGGCGCTGGCAGGTTGCCCAGCAAGCATCGTAGGCAAGGTGTCGTGCCTGGAAGAATGGGCATAACGAGACCGTAACTTCCGACCGCTGCCGTGTAGATCCACGGTTTTCGGTGCTTGGCGCACGCGTCATTGATGACAAAGCGCGTTTCGAAGTTGTCAAGCGCGTCAAGAACGAGATCGACATCAGCGATATAGTCTTCGATGTTTGCAGGATTGACATCGTCCACCCTGGCTTCGATCTGGACCGAAGAGTTCACGCGTCGCAGCTTCGCTTCCGCAGCTGCGGCTTTCGGAAGATTGCTTCGAATATCCTCCTCATCGAACAGCGACTGGCGCTGCAGGTTCGACAGCTCCACGAAATCTCGATCAACCAGCCGCACAAATCCCACGCCTGCGCGAATGATCTGATCGGCCGCGACACTCCCAAGCGCTCCTAGGCCGACTACCAGTACGCGCGACGATTGCAAGCGCCGCTGGCCAGCTTCGCCGATCGGCGCAAATCGGATCTGCCTGGAGTATCGTTCATCGCGGGGCAAAAGCTTCCATCTCCCGTTTGATCGTTTTGTATATCGTGTTCACCAGCGGCTGAGTTTCGATCGTCATCGCTTGACCGATAACGGCGTCAAACTCCTTCACGTGCTGGGGCAGCACAAAAAAAGGGGCGAGTCCGGCCTGTCCTAAAAAGATGTTCGCACCCATGATCGCAACCGTCAGGTTACCGAACTCAAAAGGCCAAATATCCACGATTCTGGTGAGCACAAATGCGGCTTTTTCGATGGGGTGGATCTCGGAAATACTCTCGGCAGTCAACCAATCGAAGAAATTATCGAGCGAATGGTCGATAAACTGGGGGTCTGGGCAATCGTGACCACGATATAGGGGCTTGACCGGTTTGTGGCGCAATTGGCCTGCCCGCTCGCGGTTGTTGAAAAGAACCGCATGCATCTCAAGTAAGCCGGCTTTGGTGGTTTCCTTTATGCCCACACGCGCCTCACGCACGCTGGAAGCATTTTCCAACTGCTCGATGTATTTGTCCGACTTCTCCCAGACGGACGCGGTGTCCACTCCTTTGAGCCGGTCCAGATCGGCAAACTGCAATCTGGTCCGAAGCGTCGATTGCGAATAAATTGGGAGATCTTCAGGCATCTTGATGTTCAGCTCGGACACTGGCCCGCGTTCATCTCAGAAAATCCCAGCGCCAATTTCCTTTTGTTCCTAGTTCCTCTCCTTTAGCTCTTGCCGAGTTTCCCTTTCGATAGTCTTCTGGCGGGAAACCTCGCGTTTGTCGTGAACTTTGCGGCCTTTGGCGAGAGCCAATTCGCATTTTAGACGTCCTTCTTTCAAATAAACGCGCAATGGCACGAGCGTGAGCCCGCGTTCCGTCGTGCGGCCGATCAGCCGATTAATTTCGGAGTGTTTCAGCAGCAGCTTCCGGGTGCGCAGCGGTTCGTGATTGGCGTAGCTACCGTGAGAATATGGGCTGATATGACAATTGAGCAACCACACTTCACCGGCTTTGACGATTCCATAAGCGTCTTTGAGGTTGACTCGGCTTTCCCGCGCCGATTTGATCTCAGTCCCCGTCAGTACGATGCCCGCCTCAAACTTCTCAATAATTTCATAATTGTGAAAAGCCTGGCGATTGACAGCAATGTCCTTCCTGTTCTCAGTTCGCGCTTCCGAGGTCACGGCCTGCGTTGTGGAGTCTGACTTTGAAATAGACCGGGAGTCGTTGTGCCCTGTGGGTTCTGGTTTTGGAAAGAGGGCGAGGGGCTACTGAAAAGCTCGTTCTGTCCAGTGGAATTCGGATTAGTAGGCGGATTGGCGCCGAACAGCGTACCAAACGGACTTTGCTGGCCGGGTGCCAGCGGTGAAGTGCCGCCGGAAACGGGCAGGTTTCCGCTCGGCTGCAGACCCTGATTTGCTCTCGGATTCGGGATCGGTCCGAAAGGCGTCTGAATTACCTGAGGCTGCTGCTGTTGCTGCTGCTGATTAAATGGATTGTTGGCCGCACCAGGAATAGGCGCGAAACCAGGAACCGGTTGGACTCCAATTTGAGGAGGCATTTGTACTGGTTGGGGTATGAATGGTGGATCGTCCTGTACAAATGTCTGTTCCACCGGCTGTGCCGGGGGTGCGTTCGCCGGAGCCGCCGAATCGGTGGCGGAAAGAGTTTGCGAACTTCCCGTAATGATAATCCCCTGCCCCCCGACCACCACGTAATCGAAGGGCTGCCCCTGGAAAATCTTTCGAACGGCCTGGTCGAAACTAAGCTCCGAAAACCGGACACTTATGTTGCGGTCCGCAAACTCGCGCGGAACTTTGGATTGCATGCCCGTAGCCTGATCGAGGAGCCGGAGCAAACGGCCAAGGGAAATAGCATCCGCATTAATGGAGAGCTTATTGTCAAGGAGTGTAATTTCCGGCCCTTTACCGGCAGCGTAGCCACCTTCTGCGAGAATTCCGACCAAAATAATGATGACGCCGATCCAATACTTCATAGGTTCTACCTCTAGGTTAAGACCGCTTGTATTATAACTCGGTTCAGTGGGGGAATTTCGGGAACTGTAGGAGCGCTCGATAAGCGCCCTGGGCGGTCGCAGGCGCCCCTCCAGTTCCCCAAACTCCCCGCAAGACCTATTTTGCCCCCCGGCCAAGGAGTACCACAGGTACAGTCTTCAACAAAATTTTTAAATCCAGAAGCAGAGACCAATTGTCAATGTAGGTGAGGTCAAGCTTCATCCAATCTTCGAAGCTGACCTCGTTACGACCGCTGATTTGCCAAAGGCAGGTCATTCCGGGTTTCATGCTCAGGCGTCGCCGCTGCCATCGCTCGTAACGCGCCACTTCTTGAGGGAGCGGAGGCCGAGGGCCGACGAGGCTCATGTCGCCGCGTAATACGTTATAAAACTGCGGGAATTCGTCGATGCTGAAGCGACGGATGAATTTGCCGACACGTGTAATTCGCGGATCATATGAAGACTTAAAAACCGGACCGTCCATTTCATTCAAGGCGTCAAGCTCGAAGCGATGGTGCTCGGCGTCGTCGACCATGGAGCGGAATTTATACATGTCAAAGAGTCGGCCATTCAGCCCACAACGCTGCTGTCTGAACAGGATGGAACCCGGCGAAGTCAGTTTGATGAGAATCGCGGCCACTAGCATGACAGTTGGGAGGAGGATGATCAGGAGCACGCCGGACAACACAACATCCAGAATGCGGCGGACGAACAATAGCGCTTCGTTGGTCGGCGTTGTGCTGAACGAGAGCAGTGGAAATCCATCCAACTGGTGCAGTTCCATGCGGGCGATCGAATGGGGAAAGAAGTTCAACACGACCCTCGCGGTGATGCCAAGCTCTTCGCACAACAGCAAGGTTTCCGTAAATTCGTTGAGGCTTTCACGACCAACAATCACGATCAGTTCGTCCACTCCCCCGGCCTCGAGAACAGAGCGAACTTCGGCCTGGCTGAATATTCCGATCAGCTTCAACCCCCAAGCGCTCTGGTTCTCAATCGTACGTGCCAGCTCGGGTGCGACGGTGCCCTTCCCGACAATGGCCACGTGACGCACGTCAAGCGCCGCATGCTTCGTTATCTTCAGCAAAACGACTCGATACGAAACCAGAAGAATGTAGTTGATTACCAGTGTAAACAGTACGATGAGGCGGTTCGACGGATCATTGATAAAAAATTGCAGAGCGGCCATGACCAGCCCCGCAAAACCAATCGCCTTCGAAAGCTGGATGATTTGCGCAAAAGGTGGCGAGGTTGGCTCCGAGTAGACTCGGAAAAGAGGCAACAGCACCGCCCACGTTGGAAGAATGATTGCAAGCAGCCACAGGTAAATCTGAACGGGCATGAGGGTATGCCCCTCCAGTTCGAACAACAAACGAGCGCGATAGGCCAAAAAGAAGCTCGTTGCCGTCAAGACCAGATCAAAAAACCAGAGGTTAACGGCAAAAATCCTTTTCCGTTGATCAATCATGCGGGTTCACGAATGCTTCCGAAAATCGAGATGAGTGTGCATTATAGACTCAAATTGGTAGCCAGGTTACTCATCGTAGCTCTTACCATTGCCGTCGGCCTTGGCGGATGTAGCGGCGCCCGCCAGGCATATAGCCGTGGAAACCGGGCCGAGGTCACGAAGGACTTTGAAACAGCGATGACCGAATACAAGGTCGCGCTCGACGGAAATCCTGGGAATCTCGAGTATCGGCTCAAATACGAGCAGGCTCGTTTCAATGCTGCTCTCCAACACTTCGAGAATGGACGCCGTGCTGTCGAAAAGCAAGATTATGAGACTGCCCGGAAGGAATTCGAGCACGTTATCGAAATCGATCCGTCGCACGCTCTTGCCGAACAGCAATTGGCCAAGGTGAATGAAATTCTGGCGAACCGAAGCCAGAACCAGCCTGAACCAGAGATCCTGTTCGACCAAATGAGACGGAATACTCGGACAGATCCGAGTGTCCAATCTCAACTCGAACCCAAGATCACAGGCCCCATTGATATCCATATGCCCGGTCAAGACAGCCGCGTGGTGTTCGAAACGCTTGCCGAGCTCGCCGGGCTCAATGTCATTTTCGATCCGGACTTTCGGGGTGCACGAATTCCAATTGAATTGACCAGGGTGGATATCTACGAAGCTCTTGACATCCTTGCATTGCAAACCCGTTCGTTCTGGAAACCGATCAACAGGACCACGATTCTCGTTTCCCCTGACAACCAGACCAAGCGGCGCGACTATGAAGAACTGGTTCTGAAAACGATTTATTTGAGCAATAGCGTGACGTCTACAGAAATTACCGAAGCAATTACAGCCTTGCGGACGCTGCTCAACATGCGCTACCTCGCGCAAAGCACCGCCATGAATGCGATCATCATTCGCGACACAGCGGATCGGATCGCAATTGCGGAAAAGATCATTGAGGATCTGGACAAGGCAAAACCTGAAGTAATCGTCGACGCAACCTTGCTGGAAGTGGATCGGAATACCCTACGCCAGCTTGGAATAGTGCCGCCGCAAGGGACTTCACTCGCATTCACCGCACCCGGTACGACCCCCACGACAACCACTGGCACCACTGGCACAACCACGACGACAACAACGAATAACCAGGTGCGGCTAAGAGATCCCCAAGCCATCAACAGCGCCAACTTTGCGTTCAATATCCCGGACAGTGTTGCACAATTCCTTGCCAGCAGCTCCAATACGAAGCTGATTCAGAACCCTCGGGTCCGCGCCACAGATGGAAAGCTCGCATCCATCCGAATCGGTTCCCAAGTGCCAATCGCGTCCGGAAGCTTTCAGCCTGCCTTTGTGGGAGCTACTGGCACACCGGTTGTGAATTTTCAATTTGTCGATGTTGGCGTTAATCTCGACATTACGCCAAGAGTTCTTCTCAACCGTGAGGTCTCCATGACGGTCCAGGTACAGGTGCGCGCAGTCGCTGGAGACCGAAATATTGGGGGGGTCACCCAACCGGTTCTCACCAATCGCCAGGTTCAACACGAAATCCGGCTCGCAGAAGGTGAAACGAACATTCTTGGTGGAATCATTACGGAGTCCGAAGCCGTTTCGCTCAGCGGTATCCCAGGTTTGAAGGACATTCCGATATTGAGATATCTTTTTTCACAGGAAAAGAAGACTCGGGATTCGACCGAAATTATCATCATGTTGACCCCCCATATTGTTCGTATGCCCGCCATCACGGAGACGAATATGCGCGGGCTTTACACCGGCTCTGAGACCGCACCACGGCTCAGGAGCCAAAGGTTGCCCGCGATCGGAGGTCAGTCACCTTCCACCGCAGCACCGCCGGCTGCCCCAGCTGGGCAAACGCCCGCACCAACACCGGTTGCGCCAGGCACGCCGGCAACCCCGCCTGCTGCAGGGCCCCCAGGGGCCGCGCCGCCCGCGGCGCCCCCACAGGCGGCAGTGGCTCCAGCTCCGCCACCGACTGAGCCTCAGCCCACAAATACGAGTGTGACGTTCTTGCCGTCACCAGTTACGCTAACAGCGACTGGTCCTACGCTGGTGAACATCACGGTAACCGGCAACAACATCTTTGGCGCGGACCTGACACTGTCCTATGACCCGATGTCCTTCACGATTCGTGAGGTCCGACAGGGAGACTTCCTGAGCCGCGACGGACAGCTCGTCGCCATCGTCCAAAGATTGGAGACGGAACGCGGCACTGTCCGGATATCGCTGGAACGGCCGCCCGGTACTGGGCCAATCTCCGGAACCGGTACTCTGGCGACGCTTGTTCTAGAGCGCGGTAGCCTCAGCGGCGAATCCGTGCTGCGGGTTACGGAGTTCCGGGTGCGCGATGCGTTGCAGACCGTGCAGATAGGAAGAACTGCGGAAGTTCCCGTCACAGTACCATGAAGACTCCAGTGAGGCGGGCGTGAGGAGGACAACGGTAGGAGAAAAAAATGGCTTCACGTTGATCGAATTGATCATTACGGTCACCATCATTGGAATACTGGCAGCGCTGGCCGTACCGCTCGCAAGAAATTCAATTCAAAGGGAAAAAGAATTCGCTTTGCGGCAGGCGCTCCGCGATATGCGGACGGCCATCGACAAGTATAAGGACGCGTCGGATCGTGCCTTAATCCAGGTGAAGGTCGGGACAGAAGGTTACCCGGAATCGTTGGAAGTCTTGGTTGAAGGCGTGCAGATGGCTGGTGCGGTCGACAAAAAACTGAAGCTTCTCCGCCGTATTCCGTTGGACCCCATGACGAACTCTACAAAGTGGGGCCTGCGGTCTGTTCAGGATGATCCGAAGATGTACCAGTGGGACGGACATAACGTTTTCGACATTTACACCAAATCGGATGGAATTGCTCTGGATGGAACGAAGTACAAAGATTGGTAAAAGAGGCTTCACGCTGCTGGAGTTGATGATCGTGATTACGATCATCGCGATCCTCGGCGCAATCGCCATACCGATGTATCGCCACGTGGTTCTCAACGCCAAGGAAACGGTATTGAAGGACAACCTTCGCGAGATTCGCAGGGTTATCGATCAATACACAGCCGATAAAAAAAAGGCGCCAGTATCCCTGCAGGACCTCGTCGATGCACGATATTTTCGAGAGCTGCCTCAAGACCCGATCACCGGGTCCAACGCCACGTGGGAAGTCGTGATGGACACGTCCGTCAGTTCCCCCGAACAAACCGAATCAGGCGTTGTCGACCTGCATAGTGGGTCTACGGCAATCTCATCGGAGGGAACGCCTTACAACACCTGGTGATGTCATTCCTCTAGGCCCAGCGTACGCAACGTGTCCTCATCGTCACGCCAGTGTTTTTTCACTTTCACGTGAAGGTCGAGAAAGATCCTTCTGTTGAAAAACGACTCCAACTCCCGGCGGGCGGTGGTTCCAACCTCTTTCAGTTTTTGCCCACCTTTCCCAATCACAATCGATCTCTGCGACTCGCGCTCGACATAGATCGTCGCGTAAATTCGATAAAGCTTGTCCTCCTCCTCGAATCGGTCAATGACGACCGCCGTCGAATATGGCAGTTCTTCTTCTGTCAGTGCGATAAGTTTCTCGCGGATGATTTCCGCGGTGATCGCCCTTTCCTGCTGATCGCTGATTTGATCTGGCGGATAGAACATCTGACCTTCGGGCATGTACGTGAAGATCTGCGCCAGCAGGGTTTCGACGTTCTCGCCGGTAAGCGCGGAAATCGGAATGATCTCTTCGAAACTGCCTCTCTTGCAATAACGTTCAATCATGGGAAGAAGACTGTTCTTCGCGATGCGGTCGATCTTGTTTAGCAGCACAAACTTCTTGGCGCTCACCGGGTTCAATAGCTCAAGCGTGAACTCATCGCCGCGACCAAAAGCGGCAGAGGCATCGACGATGAGCAGGATCAGGTCGACATCGGCCATCGCGCCGTGCACGGATTTCATCATCCGTTCGTTCATCCGGTGAATTGGTTTGTGAATGCCCGGCGTGTCCAGGAAAACGATCTGTCCTTCAGGCCTGGTCACTACTCCTTTAACAACATGCCGGGTCGTCTGGGGTTTGTCTGTGACGATAGAAATTTTCTCGCCAACGAGCCGATTGAGAAGAGTGGATTTTCCGGAATTCGGACGTCCGACGATCGAAGCAAATCCGGATTTCATCAAAATCCTTAATT
>WNGK01000241.1_pt1 | contig 54781 bp, 47 predicted proteins | sample 5400601 | NCBI WGS metagenome assembly WNGK01 (sample SAMN13153376, study PRJNA577476) | soil metagenome | isolation source: 60 cm soil or saprolite under Garry oak tree replicate 1 | place: USA:California | collected 2016-06-15 | reverse complement strand
AAAAAACAAAAAGTGACGCACCCGGCTACTCATCCTCTGCTGGCGGCAGTACGAAACGTGGGCGGTTTCCGTGCAGCTGCTCAACGATGGGAATGTCGGGATCGCCGATGTTCCAGGTCACGGTCCCCGTCCGGTGATCTTCGACGGCGTCGCGCACGCTGCGCTGAACGCTGGAGAGTCGGCTGCGCCCGCACTTCACTTCGATGAACAGGATTTGCTTCACTCTGCGCTCGACCGTCAGCCCGTCAAACAGAACGTAGTCCACGGGGTCACAGATACAGCGCATATCACGCGGGTCGTACGAGAATTTCCGAAAGCACGGCGCTAGCGCTCAAGCAGCTTGCCGAGAAGCGTGGCTCTCGAGCCCTGCACCGCCGACTTGCGTTCAGCCCGCACGAGCGCTCGCCATTCCGGTCTGTTGTTGAGTATCTGACGTACGCGGGCCTGTGAGTCCTGCTCAACGCGGCGCTCGCGGTGCCGAAGGTCGCAGTCATCCTCGCGCCATTGCTCCTCGCGCTCGCTGACGACATCTTCCCGCAGTTCAATCTTCCCCTGTTGCTCCTCAAGTCCGGCTGCTTGCCGTTCCAGACGTCGCAGCCAGTCTCGCGGCGGTTCCGGATTAGAAGAAATTCCGGCATCGGAGAGACGAAAAGGCGTCCCGCAACTCGGGCAGCGGCCCCATAGATGACGCGCTGTTTTCAAAAATGAAACGAGGTCCTTCACGAACCCATTAGAACTCACAGCGCGCCTCACTTGAGTGCAAAACCTGTGCACTCGCATCGAGGACTGTAGCGGTAAGTGGATTCAGCGGAAAAGGTAACTACAGTGCTGGGTTGCAGTAGCTGCAATCTCCTCAGTCACTTGCCTCATGACCTTAGTAAGTCTGGCAAGCTTTCGCTATCCGATGCCCGCTATAAACGGGACGCGTCTGGCGGGTGGGCGGGTTGGCCCACCGTTCGGAAACCGGAGCATGTGCAAAGAAAATTAGCCGACGGCTACTTGATCAAGGCGCTCGAGCGTATCGGGATATTTGCGGACCAGCAGTACCAGGGCGGCGGCTTGCGGGTTGGGTTTGGCTCGACCCTGTTCCCATTTCTCGAGAGTTCTTTCGTTGATCCGCAACTTGCGGGCGAAGACGGCAGCGAGCAACTCAATTTTTTGCGCGTGTCCCGGATCAGCTTTGAATTAGAGAAAACAAAACGGGGGTGCCCCATTTCTCGCGATTTTCGAGAAGTGGGCAGCAGGACAGCTGAGAGCGGAGTGGTTTAGTGATGTGTGCGCTTTGTGATGGTGCGCACGTTGTAGAAGTGACGAAAAGGACTGGCAATGTCCGCGGAAAGGCCCCACTTCTCGAAAAATCGCGAGAAGTGGGGCACCCGGCCTGTTTACGTCAACAATGTCAATCGCAAATTGCTAAGCGGCGGCTGCTTTTAGGCTCTTGGCGGCCTGTTCGATCAAAGCGGCCACAGCTCTGGGCTGAGACACGTAAATGGCATGGCTCCCTTTCGCCTCAACGACTGTAGAACCCGCCCGTTTAGACATGAAGCGCTGGGCGTCGGGTGGAATCATCTTGTCGTCTGTCGCGATCAAGTACCAGCTCGGCTTTGACTTCCATGCAGGTTCGCTGATCGTACCGCTAGGAGCTTCCACGCCCCACGGAACCTGTGAGTCGGCCATGAAGGCCGCCTTTTCTGGCTCGACATCTCCCGCGAAGGAGGCGGCAAATTTTGCTTTGTCGAGCAACAAATAGCCATCTCGCGGTGGCAGTATCGGCGGCACTGGCGCACCAGGCGGCGGATTCTTGATGAGGGAAGCCACGGATTCGCGCTTGTCGGGGGCAAACGCAGTTATATAGACGAGCCCCGCAACTTTGGAATCGTTTCCCGCTTGGGTAATCACCGCCCCTCCATAGGAGTGGCCGACGAGAATGGCGGGGCCGTCCTGCCCGGCCAAAACGCGCTTAGTAGCCGCCACGTCTCCGTCCAACGAAATCGTTGGATTCTGTACGATGCTGACATCGTAGCCGTCCTGCTTCAGTACCCTATACACGCCCTCCCAGCCTGAGCCGTCTACAAAACCTCCGTGAACCAGAACGATGTTCTTCATTGGGTCATTCTCCCTTCTTGACAAGATTTTGTTGTTGTTCCCCGCGAACTGGATCTGTTGAGGCTTCCCTTGGGTAGGGCTGAAGTGTAGAGGTCGTTGCTCTCCCGTGTCAACTGGACCTTGGTTCCTTTGCTAACAGCAAAGGATTGGGCCCGCTCAGTCATTTTTTGAATGTGCTGTAGCCGAAAGGTGGGCTCCCGCCAGGCGTTTACACCAGTAATCGGAGTGGGAGGCACGAAATCGACACCTTTGCTGCCCTGGTTTGTCTTAATTTCGCGGCCTGGGCCCACTGTTGGCCTCAGAACTTGGATAGAAAATTTATCCGACGGCTACTTGATCAAGGCGTTCGAGCGTATCGGGATATTTGCGGACCAGGAGTACCAAGGCGGCGGCTTGCGGGTTGGGTTTGGCTCGGCCCTGTTCCCATTTCTCGAGAGTTCTTTCGTTGATCCGCAACTTGCGGGCGAAGACGGCACGCGAGCAGCGCAATTTTTTGCGCGTGTCCCGGATCAGTTTTGAATCAACCTTTGGCAGCGGCGCTGGATCAATCTTATAGCTGCGCAGGGTGAGTTTACCCTCGCGACGCTGGTTCATCGCCGTTACGCCTTCCATCAGCTCGCCAAAAACATCTCGCTTCGCCATTGCCGTCTCCTTCGGGTCACTTTTTTCGAGCCCGCCTTGTTTCTCGCATTTTCAGTTCGGCTGCGATCGCCGCTTGCAATGCCTTCTTTTCCCTCGGGGTCAGATCAGATGCCTCATTCTTGTCGTACAGAGTCATCAACCAGATCTGCTGATCCGACAAAAAAGTAGTAATAAATAATCCGAAGACCGCCTCTGCGCCCTTTCCCACGCCTTCTTGTCACCCCAGCGAAGCTTCCGAAATCCTCCTGTGCCAGGCATGAGGTCGCCCAGTTCCGGGTTATTTGTGAGCTCATTCTGCAACTCTCGATACGCGTCATCGTCCAGGTAATCAGAAACATGCCGGGTAAACGCTGGGCTTCGACGAGTTCCATGGGGGTTGTGTACGCTAATAGCGTATAGGTAAAAGTGTACGCTATTGGCGTATAGGTGTCAAGTCTGGCAAGGGGCGATTGGACTGGGCAAGAAGAGGCACCTCTCCGTTCATCGTCAAGACACGCGGGCGGGGGCGCCCGCGCCACACTCGCAAGGCCACTCCTCAAAGGAGACCCGTTTCTCTAAGCTTGGGAAAATCTCGTCAAGAGGACAAAACTGTTGATATCCCGGCAAGCTGCTGATTGCAATCCAGAAAGAAACTTCGGAGTCATGTCCCATTTACCCTGTCCAATTTGCTATGCTTAAAGTATAGGGCGAAAAGATTGGCGCAAGCCTCGGGGCCTGCGCCATTTGTGTTTTTGGGCGATGAAAACCAGGGGGGCGGACGGGCCCGGGAGACGGGTGTGTCTGGCGCAGCAGGGGACAAAGAAGAAGGGAGAGCGGCGGAGCTGGCCTTCATGCTGAAGGCGGTCAGCCTCGAATTCGGAGTGGCGAAACCGTGGGGAGACAGCGAACGATATGACTTCATCCTGGATACAGGGACGCGGTTGTGGCAGGTGCAGGTGAAGTCCAGCAGCGCGTTGCAGAATGGAGGGTATTGCCGAGATCGGTCACGAATTGTGGGTGGGCGATGCGGCCCAGATTCGAGCCAGCTATGTGCGTCAGCAGAAGAGGGACAAGCGGGATGCGGTGCATATTCTGAAGCTGCTGGTGGAAGGAAGGTTTCCCCGCATCTGGATGCCCTCGAGCCAGGTGCGTGATCTGCGGCAGCTGCTGTTGCAGCGTTACAAGCTGGTGATGATTCGGGCGCGGGTGAAGAACGAACTGCAACACCTATGCCTGAATCAGGGAGTGCAGCGGAAGCGCAAACTGTGGAGCCAGGCAGGTCAGCAAGTATTGCGTGAGTTGCCCTTGAAACCGTGGGCGGGACGGCGTCGAGACGACTTGCTCAAACTGATGGCTATGCTCGATCAGCAGATCGAGCCGCTGGAGGAGGCGGTGAAAGCAGAAGCGCAAGGAGACAAAATGGCGCGACTGCTTCAGACCCAACCCGGAGTGGGACCGATCACAGCTCTGGCCTATGTGCTGACCATGGGCGATGTCGGCCGCTTTCCCCGTGGCAAACAGGTGGCCAGGTATCTGGGACTGATTCCGCGCGAGCACTCCTCGGGCGGAAGGCAGAAGCTGGGAGCCATCACCAAGCAGGGCAATCGCATGCTGCGCATGTTGCTGGTGGAAGCGGGGCAAATCGCGGTGCGTTACGATCCCCAGTTTCGCCGCCAGTATTTGCATCGCTGTCACCAGAAGCCGAAAGCCGTGGCCAAAGTGGCGGCGGCGCGCAAGTTAGCCGTACGACTCTACTGGATGCTGCGCACGCAAGTGGCCTATCCAGAGATCGTTCGCATCGAGAGCAGCCCGCGGGTGCCCCTGGTCGGCGCAAGCTAGACCGTGAACGTTGATTGGGCGCTCTCGCATCCCGCACTAGGCGGGATGTTCGCATAGAAGAATCGTTTAGGTCGAATCGATGGTTGGTGGAACGAGGTCCACCGAGAGATGATTCAGCGTGAAGTTTCCAGAGTCTTGGTCCTCAACCTCTCTGGCAAAAACAAGCGGTGCTTACGCACCGCCCAGGAGAACTATGCCCTTGACAGAGCCTTCGCTCTTATCGAGGGGGCACCCGCGTGACCAACAAGTTTTGACTCCGGGTGTGGGGTAGCCTAGAATTTCGTTAGGGTATTGCGCTGGCCGAAAATGCGCCTATCAGAGCGCTGCCCGGCGAACCCGGGTGGAGGTTTACAACATGATTGGTAAATTGGGGTTGCCGGAGATTCTTGTCATTCTCGCCATTGCGCTGCTGATTTTTGGCCCCAGCAAGCTGGCCGATCTGGGCAAGGGGCTGGGCGAAGGCATCAAGAATTTCAAGTCGGCAGTGAAAGACGGCGAGGGATCTGAGAAGAAGTCTTAGCTAATCCCGTCGTTTGGACATCTTGATTGTAGGGCTGAGACTGAGTTAGAGAGCGCCGTTCTCCCGCAGCATGCGATACACGAGCGACACGGGCAGTCCCACCACGTTGAAGTAATCTCCTTCAATTTGTGAAATCCAACGCGAGGCGATGCCTTGGATGGCATAGGCTCCTGCTTTGTCCATAGGCTCACCGGTTGCGATGTAGGATCGGATGTCATCTTCGTTTAGCCCGGATATGGTCACCCGCGTGGTTTCAGAGCGGGTGTCATCAACGGAGCTTCTTCCCTTGTCATCCGGACGCATGAGGCAAACCCCGGTTGTGACTTGGTGAGTGCGGCCGACTAACAAGCGCAGCATACGAGCGGCATCGGCCACATCGTGCGGCTTGCCGAGAATTTGGCCGTTCACGATTACAATTGTGTCGGCGCCCAGCACGAAGTCTTGGGGACGCAGGCGAAATACATCCAGAGCTTTCTCCCGGGCGAGCCGTTCGGCGCAGGCTTGCGGCGCTTCTCCTTCCAGCGGAAGTTCGGGGATTTTGCTGGCCTGAATGATGAATGGAATGCCGGCGTTCTGCAGAAGTTCCCGACGGCGCGGCGATGCCGAAGCGAGCACTAGGGCCATGAAAACCTGATTCTATCGGAAACAGGCTGCTCGTTCCCCGCCTGTTAAAATCAAAAGATTGCCCCCAGCAGCCATGGACGCCGCCTATCTTCGCAACTTCGCGATCATCGCGCATATTGACCACGGAAAGTCCACCCTGGCTGACCGCCTTCTGGAGTTGACTGGCTCACTCACCGCGCGCGAGATGCAGGCGCAGGTGCTCGATTCCATGGACTTGGAGCGGGAGCGCGGCATCACCATCAAAGCTCACGCGGTCCGCATGATGTATACCGCGAAGGACGGCCAAACCTATCAGCTCAACCTGATTGATACGCCGGGGCACGTAGATTTTTCTTATGAAGTATCGCGTTCTCTGGCTTCCTGTGAAGGCGCGCTGCTGGTGGTGGATGCTTCGCAGGGAGTGGAAGCTCAAACCCTGGCGAATTCTTATCTCGCTATTAACAATGGGCTCGAGATCATTCCGGTCATCAACAAGATTGACTTGCCCAGTGCCGATGTGGCGCGCACCAAGGAGATGATTGAGGGTGCGGTAGGGCTCGACGCGTCCGATGCAATCCTGATCAGCGCCAAGACCGGTCAAGGTGTGCCGGACGTGCTGGAGGCAATCGTAAACCGCGTTCCTCCGCCCAAGGGAAATCCTGAGAATCGGCTCCAGGCCCTCATTTTCGATTCCTGGTTTGACCCCTACCGCGGAGTCATCGTGTTGACTCGCGTGTTTCAAGGCACGCTCCGCCGCGGCCAGAAGATTGTTCTGATGTCGAATGGACGAACCTTCGACGTGGAAACCGTCGGCGTGCTGACTCCCAAGCCGGTGGAAATTGACGAACTCCGCGCCGGCGAAGTTGGTTTCTTCATGGCCAACATGAAAAACGTGGGGGACACAAAAATCGGCGACACCATCACCGAAGCTTCCAATCCCGCCATTGAGCCTCTACCCGGATTTGAAGATATCAAGCCCATGGTTTTTGCCGGGCTTTATACCGTCGACGCACACGAGCACACCCAATTGCGCGAGGCCCTGGAAAAACTTCGACTGAACGACGCCTCTTTTTTCTTTGAGCCTGAGAGTTCGGCGGCGCTGGGCTTTGGTTTTCGTTGCGGCTTTCTAGGCCTGCTGCACATGGACATCATTCAGCAGCGCCTGGAGCGCGAATTCAATCTGAACCTGATCACTACGGCGCCGGGTGTGCGTTACCGGATCACCAAAACCGATGGGGAGATCATTGAAGTCGATAATCCGTCAAGATGGCCTAACCAAAGCGAAATTGCCAAAACCGAGGAGCCGGTAATTCTGGCTACCATTCTCAGCAATGAGGAGTACGTGGGCGCGATCCTGAAACTGGTGGAGGATAAACGCGGCAAGCAGAAAACGTTTGAATACGTCAGCTCGTCACGGGTGATGTTGCATTACGAATTGCCTCTGAATGAGATCGTTCTCGATTTCTATGACCGCCTGAAATCGGTTTCGCGAGGTTACGCCTCGCTGGATTATCACTTTGCTGGTTATTGGGAGTCGCCCATGGTCAAGCTCGACATTTTGGTAGCAGGCGATCCCGTCGATGCACTCTCCACGATCGTCCATCGGGATTTTGCATACGAACGAGGACGAGCGCTGGCGGCAAAGATGAAAGAACTTATTCCCCGTCAGATGTTTGAGGTTGCGATTCAGGCATCCATCGGAGCGAAGGTCATTGCTAGAGAAACCGTGCCTGCGATGCGCAAAAATGTGTTGGCGAAGTGCTACGGCGGCGACATTACGCGCAAGCGCAAGCTGCTCGAGAAACAAAAGGAAGGTAAGAAGCGCATGAAGCGAATTGGGCGCGTAGACATCCCGCAAGAGGCTTTCCTCGCTGTGTTGAAGGTCGGAGAAGGCAGCGATTAGCCCGCAGTGCCAGCGCGAATTTCACCGAGGTATGTGCAAATCTAAAAGGTTGCCCTATTTTTTATTACGTTTAATCCAAAAGTGCCGAGCTATCGGCAATCGAAATAACTTACTATTTGTCTGTCACTTACGGCTAGAGTCTTTATTCTCCTAAACCGACCATCCGGTCGCTCACCGAAGGTATCTGCGCCTCCCGTTAAGCTTGCACAGGCTTTCCACAGCCTTCTGGAACAAGAATTGTAACCATTTGTCAAGCTGGAAAGTCGTCACTCTGGGGGTGACATTCCTTCCGCCATGGATTCGAACCGGGTGGAATTTTTGATGAATGCCAGCTTGATTCTGCCGGTCGGTCCGTTGCGTTGCTTGGCGATAATTATCTCGGCGATGCCGTCCAGTTCGGGTTCGTCTGGTTTGTAGACTTCTTCGCGAAAGATAAATGCCACGACGTCGGCGTCCTGTTCGATCGATCCAGATTCGCGCAAGTCCGCAAGCTGTGGCCTGTGGTCGCCGCCGCGGCTCTCCGGCGCACGGCTCAACTGGGAGAGAGCAACTACCGGCACCTTCAACTCTTTAGCCAGCGCCTTCAGACCGCGAGAAATTGCAGAGACTTCTTGGGTTCGGTTTTCATAGCGGCGGCTTCCGCCCGACATCAACTGCAGATAATCCACGATGATGAGGTCGAGCCCACCTTGAGACTGCTGCAAGCGGCGCGCCTTGGCTCGCATTTCGCTGAGAGAAATGCCCGGAGTATCGTCAATGAAAATTGGCGCCTGCGCCAGTTGATCCATGGCCCGGACAACTTTGTCCATATCGTCGCGCCACAGCGAACCAGTGCGCATCTTGTGCGAGTCCACACGCGCTTTCGAACACAGCAAGCGCAAGAGCAGGGCCTCACGCGACATTTCCAGAGAAAACATACCTACAACTTTTTGATCTTCGATAGCTGCGTTCTCCGCAATGTTCATGGCAAATGCGGTTTTGCCCATCGATGGCCGCGCCGCGATGATCACCAGATCGGAACGCTGCAGGCCGCTGGTCATTTCATCCAGATCCGTATAGTGAGTCGCCAGTCCGGTGATCCGTTGACCGCGTTGCAGCAGGGCGTCAATCGAGCCAAACGACTCTTTGACAATTTCCTGCACACCCATGAAGCCGCGCCCGATACGTTTCTCGGAAAGCTGAAGAATGGCAGCTTCGGCGTCATTAAGGATTTCCTCGGCGGCATCTCCCTGCTCGCCGGCACGCACGATAGCGGCATTGGCTGCATGAATCAGTCCCCGCAACAGCGCTTTGTCGCGAACGATCTTGATGTAATGTTCAATGCTGGGCCGGTCGGGAACGCCGTCCACCAGGCCGGAGATATAACCAACGTCTCCGATCGCCTCCAGTTCTTTGCGGCGATCCAACTCTTCCACCAGCGTAATCATGTCGATGGGCCGCGAAGACTCGGCAAGATCGACCATCCGTGTGTAGATACGCCGATGCGAATCGAGCGAGAAATCTTCCGGTCGAAGATGTTCCGCGGCTTGGTTGTAAGCAAAGTTATCCAGCAGGATCGCCCCTAGGATGGAGCGCTCGGCTTCCACATTCGCGGGAAGACTGCTCGCGAGAGCGTAGTCAGAAATGGCCATGGAGAAGGTCCTTGCGAACCCCTCATTATGAGGGAGACGAATAAAAAACGAAAGTACTCGGACCGCTGCGTCAGCGCCGGGTGATTTAGTTCCGCGGGGAACGGAACCAGGTTCACGATTGCTCGCGTGTCCTACTGTGCTGCCTTTCGCGGTTTCGCGGAAGCGAATACAAGACGAAACTCTTAACTAAGTTGTGTAGAAGCTGTGAAATACGATTGCTTAATTGTGGACCGCTTATCAAAACTGGCAACTACTCTCAAAGATCCTCCTAAATCGCGGTGGCCACAACTCAGATGGGTTTAACAGGAGGCTGCTGGCCGATGAAGCCCAGTTTTGACACGGGCTGCACGGGCAATGGAAGGAAGGTAAGGAACTTCCAAATAAACCCCAAAAAATAAATGCGGCCCGGGCCAGCCACCCAGGCCGCACTGCTCGCGGATGTCTCAACTTGCCTTTCACCGCACAAGGCAGCGAAGTGTGCGCTTTCAAATCTTGCATCCCCGAAAGAATGCTCGTTTCTCCACGCACTCTGCGTAAAACCAGCGACTCAGTCCTGCTGTCTAAGGAGGACTCTTTGAGGAGGCCGCAACGCCCGGGTTTTCCAAATCGCGCCGAAGCGCGTTTTTGAATTACCCCCCAGCAATTCACCCTCGAGAACTGCCGGGAGCCGCTAGCTCTGCCGCAATTTCAGCAGTCAAAACATCTCACGCATGCACTGGGGACACTTTGCTTGACTACCGAACCGCCTGCAATAGAAAAACTGGCCTTGCTTGTGCACAAGCTGTGCAGGACGCAGATTCTCTGTGGAAAGCACTGGAAAAAGCGGCTCCAGGATTAGACTGCCGAGCTTTCGGCGGCAAAAAAAAGCACAGCCAAGAAGCTGTGCCTGAAAGTTGCCCTGATTTGTGTTCAATTCTCGCGTTCAATCACGCACGCCATCCAAAAACGCTCTTAGCTTTCGCGAACGCGATGGATGACGCAGCTTACGCAGCGCCTTGGCCTCGATCTGGCGGATACGCTCGCGAGTTACCGCAAACGACTGGCCGACTTCCTCCAGCGTATGTTCGCTGCCATCTTCCAGCCCGAAGCGCATCTTGATGACCTTCTCCTCGCGCGGTGTGAGCGTGCGCAACACCTGCGAAGTCTGGTCTTTGAGGTTGACGTTAATCACAGCCTCAGCCGGCGAGACCACCGCACGGTCTTCAATGAAGTCACCCAGATGCGAATCTTCCTCTTCGCCGATCGGTGTCTCCAGCGAAATCGGTTCTTGAGCGATCTTCAGCACCTTGCGCACTTTGGCCACCGGAATATCCATGCGCTTGGCAATTTCCTCCGACGTAGGTTCGCGTCCCAACTCCTGTACCAGTTGCCGCGATGTGCGGATCAACTTGTTAATAGTCTCAATCATGTGGACGGGAATGCGAATCGTACGCGCTTGATCAGCAATTGCACGAGTAATCGCCTGCCGAATCCACCACGTGGCATAAGTTGAAAACTTATACCCGCGGCGATATTCGAATTTGTCCACTGCCTTCATCAGACCGATGTTGCCCTCCTGAATCAGATCCAGGAACTGCAAACCACGGTTGGTGTACTTCTTGGCGATGGAAACCACGAGCCGGAGGTTGGCCTCGATGAGCTCGCGCTTGGCGTGCTCCGCATCCATGTCTCCCTGGATGATTTCGCGCTGGGTGCGTTTGAGCTCGGGAAAAGAGACTCCGGCTTCGGTCTCCAATTTCTCGAGTTCACTGCGGATGGCGCGAGACTGACGGCGGTATTCCTTGCGCTGCTCTTCGCTGCGCGTGGCGTCCGCTTTCTTTTCCAGGTTTTGGGACTGGCGGTCGAGCGAACGCATGGTGTCGACCGTCTTGTTCAGACGATCGATTAGCCGCTTGCGTTCATTGTTGGTGAATCCCAAGTCCCGCACGCACAACGAAACCTTGACGATGCCGCGAGCCAGCGAGAGCCGGTATCGGCGATGGTCTTTGGGACGCTTCTTCTGGGAAACGTTGGCGAACTTCTCTTCGAGTTGGCCGGCCTTCTTGTAAGCTTTGGCCAACTCGTCGATCTTCCCGGTGAACTCTGTCAGACGGTTCTGCAGGATTTCATCGGTAATTTCTTCCTCATCGAAGGTGACCACTTCCTTGATGGAGCGGACACCCTTTTTGAGATCCTCCCCCATCGCCAACAGCTCATGAATCACGATAGGAGAACGAGAGAGCGCCTTCAGAACCCGCAACTGCCCGCGCTCGATGCGCTTGGCAATTTCAACTTCCCCTTCACGGGTAAGCAGCGGCACAGTTCCCATCTCGCGGAGATACATGCGGACGGGGTCGTTGGTTTTTTCCAGAGCGCCGGGAGTGAGGTCGAGTTCAACGTCCTCTCCGGCTTCCTCTTCTTCGAACTTTTTATCGAGCGCGGAGGAGGGAAGTTTCGGTCCCTCCAGCACATCGATTCCTTGCGTACCAATGGTAGTCAGCAGATCGTCGAGGTCCTCGGGAGAATGCACGTCGTGCGGGATAAGGTCGTTCACCTGGTCATAGGTGAGATATCCCTTCTCTTTACCTGCGTCGATCAGCTTTTTTATATCGTCGTACTTATCGTCAAGAGCCAAAGCGGATTGTCCTCTAAAATCGTCCTACGGAAAGGACGTCGAAACGTTCAGACGGGTGGGATTAAGTGGACGCGCGGAACTGCGCGCTGGCACAAACTTTCAGAGTATAGCATGCGACAGCGACTGAGCGTCAGCCCAGCCCCAGTTTATTCATCCCCAACCTGCCGTGCCCTATGTCCCACCACTCTAATAAGTTAGATGGCAGAGCACCCCATTTAGTTTCACGGTTCTCGGGCTCTTTCCGGGGCTGTGATCGCCTCTCCATCGACCAGGCCCGGGCTCATCAAGGCCCGTTTCAGCCGGACTTTTTCTTGCAGCAATCCCTCCAACCGGCTGGATTCTTGCCCGCGACTGGACTGCAGCTCTCTTTGCACCTGTTCTAGCTTGTGCCGCAACTGAATCCGCCGCAAGGCCCGCACGGCGGCTTCCAGCCTCTCCGCGGTGAGTTCCTCATCCTCTTTCATTAGGATGGAAGCGAGAAGATTGCGATCGGAGTCAGACCAAGGCAATTCCATGACGTGAACATTTTCCGGCGCGGCGTTGAGCAGAGTTTCTATCAACGATTCCGTGGCCAGCCCGACGTGCAAATGCTCCTTCTCGAGAGTGAATTGCGCCTGACGAGCCGGATCAAACTCTTCCTCGGCGCCATCGCGGGCGGAAAGATGCTCCTCGGAAGTTTGCATTTCCCCGACCGAGGCCAATGCTCGGATCAAAATCCGCTCCGCATCCGTCACCTGAGTTTCCAGAGGCGCTTTCAACGCGGCGGCTGAGCGAGTGTTGGCTGCATGTTTCAGTTCCTGTCGTAGAACGGCAGAATCAATTCCCAGCTTCTGCGCGATCTCGCGGGCCAGTTCATCGCGGACAATCCGGCTGGGAATTCTCTGAATGTGGGGCAGCAGGTAATTCACCGCCTTGACCTTGCCTTCCGCGCTGCGCACGGGAAATTGAACCTGCGCACGTTCAATCAGGTAATCGAAATAACGTTGTGCATTGCGAAGCGCCTCGACGTAGGCATCTTTTCCTTTGCGGCGTAAGAAGAGGTCAGGATCGAAACCAGATTCCAAGGTAAGCACCTTGATTTGGAACTCTTCCTCGACCAGCAGGCCTAGTGTGCGCTCGGTGGCCTTGGCGCCGGCGGTGTCGGGATCGAAGTTCACTACCACATTCTTGCTGAACCGGGCCAGCAGCTTGGCTTGGAGTTCGGTGAAGGCGGTGCCGGAGCTGGCAATCACATTGTGGAATCCAGCGGCGAACACGGAAATGCAATCCATCTGGCCTTCCACCAGGATGGCGTAATCGAGTTTGCGAACGGCTTCCCTGGCTTGGTCCAGGTTGAACAGCACACGCGATTTCGAATAAATCGCAGTCTCCGGAGAGTTCAGATATTTGGGACCAGCTTTCTCGTCGGTGGATAAGGTGCGTCCAGTGAAAGCGATCACGCGTCCGCTCTCGTTGGTGATCGGAAACATCACGCGATTGCGGAACTTCGAGTACATGGCGGCGGCGGATTTGCCATCTTTTGATTTGTCACTTTGAGCTGACTTGTCATTCTGAGCGGAGCGAAGACTCTGCTGCTCCTGAGCACCGAGAACTGATGGCTGACGACTCTCTTCCTGCTTCCAAGAAAACAGTCCAGACTCCCGCAAAAGGTCCTCAGCAAATTCGCCCCGTAACCGGTCGCGGAGCAAAAACCCTGAATCGGGTGCGTAGCCGATGCGAAAGCGCGCAATCGTTTCTTCGTTCAATCCGCGTCCCGCGAGATATTCGCGAGCGTGTGCGCCTTCCGCTCGCTTGAGATACTCCTGAAAAAAGGCGCTTGCACGCTCATGAACGTCGAGCAGCACGCCGCGCAGCCTAGCTTCTTTCGCTTCCGCCGGACTGCTGTAACTAGCCCTGGGCAGCGCGATGCCGAGTTTCTGCGCGACCGTCCTCACCGCTTCGGGGAAAGTAATGTTCTCGATTTTCTGCACGAAGCTGAAAACGTCCCCCGACAGCCCACATCCGAAGCAGTGATAGAACTGCCGCGTGGCATGCACGGAAAACGATGGCGTCTTCTCACTGTGAAAGGGACAAAGCCCGGAATAATTCTGCGCCCCAGCCTTCTTCAGCTTGACGTAGTCGCCCACAATGCGGACGATGTCCGCCTGCTGCTTGACCGTGTACGCGAAATCCCCGGGGTTGGCCATGGGTATAGAGAGAGTCCGCAGGAATTGTGAGGCAGAGAATCGCTTAGGGGAATATAGCAGGCCCAGTTCTCTGTGCGAAAGCTGTGGAATTTCGTGTTCTCCCGATGAGGATGGAGGAAAAACGAGCCTGATTGAGCTTCCGACCGACGCATCCCAACCCTTTCCGCAGCTTTCCGACGCATCCCAACCCTTTCCGCAGCTTTCCAAAGTGCCCTCTCCAACTTGACCTCTGTCCGTCTTTGACATACGCTTTGCGACCGTCAATCCCGGCCCTGGGCTCAAGGTCAAATCCAATTCCGACAATCTTGATTTGAGGAGACTTTATGCAGAGGATCGTTACCGTGCTCTGTCTGATTCTGGGTTTTCTTCTGCTGGCCGTGCTGGTCGCAATTCCTGCTCACAACGTCACTCCGGCGCTGGCGCAGGAGGCACCCAAGACGGCCTCGCCTGCCGAAGGCTACAACATCCACGTCCTTGCTCCTCATCTTGTCGACGGCAAACAGATGGGCCCATACCACCACTATTGCAAGGTCATGGCACCTGATCCGCAGATTGTTTGCCTGATTTACGAATCCACAGAACCGAATGCCGTGCTGTCACAGGTGGAATGGATTTACGCCAAAAAAATGACTCGCGCCGCTGTGCCGCTGAAAGAGTGGAATAAGAACTGGCACGATCATGCGGTCGAGATCGCGGGTGGACGAGTCCAGGTGCTCGACCTGCCGCCAGACAAGGCCAAGGAAGTAGCGGACACCGTCGCCACCACGGATGGGATGATCTACCACTTCTACTTCGATGGAAAACTGCCTAACGGAAAGACCAGCATCGCACAGGCCGTCGGACACAAACCTTTGACTGAGTCGGAATATAAGGCGTCGGCGAAGTAGCGGTGGAAAGCAGTCAGCAGTCAGCATTCAGCCGGGATAGGTTTGCGCATGATGCTGCAAGAAACACGAATGGCTGAGTGCTGATTGCTGAATGCTGAGTGCTGCGAATATCTACACTCGCAACTCCACCACTGTCGCCCCCGCTCCACCTTCATTCTGCGGAGGCTCGGTCACCGACGCGACGTGTGGATGCTGCTGCAGGTATTGCCGCAAGGCCTTGCGCAGGATTCCCATGCCGCTGCCATGAACTACGCGCACGCGGGGGAGTCCTGCCAGAAATGCGCGATCGATGAACTTTTCGACTTCGCCGGTGGCGTCGTCCACAGTTCGGCCGATCACGTTGATCTCGGACGCGGCGTTTGCACTTTCTTTTTCCAGGGATACCGAAAACCCGCGTGCCCGCGCAGCCGTAACCGGTGAATCTCCGGCCCGAACCACGACTTCGGCAATATCATCGCGCGCGATCTTCATTTTCATGGCGCCGATTTCAACTTCGAAATGATTGTCGTCAATGCGACGCATGATCCGCGCCGGACGTCCTACCGACTTGAGCTTGACCGTGTCTCCCTCGGCAACATGCTTGACCTCTTGAGGGCGGGCCTGGGGATCGTCCTTATCCGCACCGGTTGTGTGCGCGACTATGGTTGAATCAAATTGTTCGCGGAATTCGCGGCGCACTTTCGAGATGCGGCGCTCGGCGTCCTTGGAAAGTTTTTGCGCCGCCGCCCGGTCCTGAATCGCATTGACTGCCTCGCGCGCGTGATACTCAAAATCCCGCAGCACGCTTTCCAACTTCTTTTCCATTTCTTTGATCTTCGCCTGCTGCTCTCGCTTGCCCTCGGTAGCGAGACGAGATTTCTCGCGTTCAAGTTCTTGCTCGCTGGTCCGCAGACGAAGCCGTTCGGCTTCTGCCTCGCGTAGTTCCGCGTGCAGGCGATCCAGGAACTGTCCGACATCTCGCGCCTGCGTGCCCAATCGTGAACGCGCCGACTCGATGATGGATGGATTCAGCCCCAGTCGCTGCGCAATGTTGATGCCCGCAGACGCGCCAGGGACGCCGACTTTCAGCTGATAGGTTGGCTGCAATGTGGCTTCGTTGAATCCGACCGAGGCGTTTACGACGCCTCCGGTGTTCGCGCCGTACACTTTGAGCGACGTGTGATGTGTGGAGATAATTGTGATGCAGCAAAGGCGGCGAAAATGGTCGGCAATCGCCACCGCCAGCGCGGCGCCTTCTTCAGGATCGGTGGCTGAGCCCAATTCGTCGAGCAGAACGAGCGAGTTCGGAGTGGCGGTGCGTGAAATGAAATCGATGTTGGTGACGTGCGCAGAAAATGTCGAAAGATTTTGCTCGATGGATTGATAGTCGCCGATGTCGGCGAGCACCGCATCGAACACCGGCAAATCCGCGCGATCCGCAGGGACGGGAATGCCGGACTGCGCCATCAACGCAAGTAATCCAACAGTTTTGAGAACAACCGTCTTTCCCCCTGTGTTCGGGCCCGTAATGACAAGCTCGCGGCGCTCGCCTTCGAGTTCGATACTGGTGGGGATGACGCTTCCACCTTTCGCTTTCAGATTGCGCTCCAGCAATGGATGCCGGGCGTTATGCAGAATCAAGCGGGATGGGGACGCGTCCTCACACAAAGCCGGAACGCAGTTGTAGTCCTCGGCAAACCGGGCTTTGGCAAACTGCAATTCTAGTTCGCTCAGGACTTCGACTGCTGCCAAGATCGAGTCGGCGTTCTCGCCAATGCGGCGGGTCATCTCCAGCAGGATGCGGTGGATCTCGGCCTGCTCCTCGTCCAGCAACCGCACCAGTTCGTTGTTCTGCTCGATCGTCTCGAGGGGCTCAACAAATACCGTCTGCCCGCTGGAGCTCGCGCCATGAACCACGCCCTGCACTCTTCGCTTCTGTTCAACTTTCACCGGTATGACAAAACGTTCGCCGCGGATGGTGACCAACTCCTCCTGCACCGTCCCGCCTTCCGCGAGTTTGCGAAGATAGCCACGGAGTGATTCCTGGATCTGTCGTTTCTGTCTTTCAATTTCGCGGCGTATGCGGGCGAGTTCCGGCGAAGCTTTGTCGTCGAGGGTCCCGTCAGGTTGGATCTTGTTGCGAAAAGCTCGCAGGAATTCCGTGAAGTCGATGATCCCGAGCGAAAGCTGTGACACCGATTTCCATTCGCTCTTCATCGTGGCCGGCGGGCTCAAAGCGATTTCACGCCACTCCGCGGCCCGATCGACCACCAGCACCACATCGCGGATTTCGGTGGTCTCAAGCGTGGCTCCGGCAATCCTGGATTTTTCCACCAGTTGGCTGATGTCCACCAGACCGGAAAATTCGAAGCGCCCGCCGACCCGCCGAAACTCGCGAACCTCGCTAGTAAGCTGCTGCTGATTTTTAATCCACCCCTGATCCCGCGAAGCCGCCAGCTGTGCGATTCGAGCCTGCCCAAGCGGAGACGAGGCATAGCCGCGCAACAAATCGCGCAATGATTCGAATTCCAGCACTCGCGCGCTGGTATGGACGAGCGGCTGCGGCAGCATCAGATTCATGTTACAAGAAGCCACGAAGTCAGCCCCAGCAGGGACTGGTTTCACCCTGGTCCTTTGCGGCTGGTCGCCCCTTCGGGGCTTTGCCTTCGTTCACCACACCACCCACGGCTGGCGCCGTGGGCTGTATTCTTGCGCCGCTTCGCGTCTATTCGCTGATCATTAACCGTAGCTGAAAAGCCGTCAGGAGCCAGGGTTTTCAATCGACAATCGAAAATCCCCCTTGCCCCCTCTGCTAGAATCAGCCTATGCCGTTCCCGGTCACACGCCTTCGCCGTCTGCGCCGCAACGAGCCTTTGCGCTCCATGGTGCGCGAGACGCGGCTTACTCCCGAGGCGTTTGTGTATCCCATATTCGTCTGTCCTGGACAAGGCGTGCGCAAGGAAGTGCGGTCGATGCCGGGAGTTTTCAACCTTTCAGTGGACGAGGCGGTAAAGGAAGCGCGCGAAACTTATTCGCTCGGCGTTCCCGCCGTCATTCTGTTCGGACTTCCGGAAAAAAAAGATGAAGTTGCGACCGGCGCGTGGGCGGACGACGGTATTGTGCAGCAGACTACTCGGGCGATTAAGCGTGAAGTCCCCAATCTAATTATTCTGGGCGACGTTTGCCTGTGCGAATACATGTCGCACGGCCACTGCGGAGTCGTCCGCCCCGCGAGTGGAGCTCAATCGTTGGGCGCTGCCGTCGCCGCGCCGGGCGCCGCGGTCACGGATTATGAGATCGTGAACGACGCCACCCTTGAATTGCTGGCGCGCACATCGGTCTCACTGGCACGCGCCGGAGTCGACATCATCGCTCCTTCCGACATGATGGACGGCCGGGTTGCCGCCATCCGCAAGGCTCTCGACGAGGCCCGGCTGACCAACACCCCTATTCTTTCCTACGCCGCCAAATTCGCTTCCGGCTTCTACGGACCTTTCCGCGAAGCTGCCGACTCCGCGCCGCAGTTCGGTGATCGCCGGTCTTATCAGATGGACCCCGCAAACCTCCGGGAAGCCATGCGCGAGATTGAACTCGACATCGAAGAAGGCGCCGACATGATCATGATCAAGCCGGCCATGCCTTATCTGGACGTAATCGCCGCCGCCCGGGAGCGCGTCGACGTGCCTCTGGCGGCCTATCAAGTCTCAGGCGAATACGCCATGATTGAAGCTGCTGCGCGCAACAACTGGATTGACCGCGATCGGGTCATGATGGAATCTTTGCTCTCGATCCGTCGCGCTGGCGCCAGCATTATTCTTACTTATTACGCGAAAGACGCTGCACGACTGCTGAGTTAGACGAATCTTGCGTCGAATGTCGTGCCAACGTCCCCGTAAAAGGCACCCCGAACGGTTAGGCGGGCGTAGATTTGCTGAGGTACCTGAGCAGAACTACGCCCCCGATGACATCGAGGATGATTCCTAGCGGATGGTAATAGTTGAACCAAAAATTCAAAAGGATCGCCAGCCCAACTATCACCCAGAATACGGGCGAACGTCGTCCGAATCGATCAAAAGAAGGAGTCTCCACTGGTTACGGGCAGGTAGCCCAGGTAGCCCACCTTTCGCGCGTAGTATATCCAACCACTAATAGGGAGGGCCACCCGCCCCGCGGCTACAGACGAAGGGAAAAACGAGCCAGCCTGGTGCCTTCGGGTACCAAAACGTCAATCACTAGGCTGTCGTTCAGGGGCATATCTTTGGAGGTGAGTTCTAGTTCGTATTTCCACCACTCGGTATCACTTGAATGCCCGTCCCCCTCTTTGTTTTGGTCTCGTCGAGTAGTGCACGTGTCCACAGCTGCCTCTATCTCGACTGTCAATTTCTCAGGGAAGGTTTCGATCTTCTTCGATTTCTTCCGAAATTCTCTGCCACCGGCGATCTCAAGGGTTTGCAGACCGTGAAAAAACTCTCCCGATTCTACTGTTGCGACGAAGGCCACACAGGTATCGCCCGACCGAAAGCCGTCTATTCCTACCAATACTTTGCGGTTGTACTTCGGCGAGCCATGCAGAATGTCGCAAAGCATCACAGCCGTTAGCAATAAGCGACCGCTAAACCAGACCACAGACCTCAGAGTCGGATGAGTCATCTTCGACCTGGATTAGCTGGAATAATATTCACAACGAAAATGTGATCAGTGGGCGGGGTGGCCTACCTGTTAGGTAGTATATCCAACCCCAACTGAGGGCGCCCCACCTATCTCGTGGCCTTTCACAGAGACCGCAGGAAGTTCAACAAGTCCTGCTGGTCTTGTACCGAGAGCCTCCAGTAGTTGTCGATCACGGCGTTAGCCTCGGAGCCTGGGTACCGGGTATTCCGAGTGCTCGAGTGAGAAAGGATGGCCTTGACCAAGTCGGAAGTTCGGCCATCGTGCATGAAGAAGATTCGCTGGCCCAATCCCCAGAGCGGCGCGGTGCGGAACTCGTCGCCTCCGGCAGCTCCCTGGCTGACATTGTCCGCGAGACGCGGCCCCATGTGGTGCAGGACCAGGTCGGAAAAGAGGTTTGCCTGGATGTTGCTGAGCGCTGCCACGGAGGATTGTCCAGTAGTCAGAGATGGTGTGTGGCATAGCGCACATCCAATGGAGTGAAATATTTGAAGTCCTCGTTGCGTGGAGGTCGTGGCCGGAGCCGGCTGAGGCTGATCGAGGAACCGCATGAAGATCGCAAACTTAGTGACGTCGCTGGGAATCTCGGGCCCATCCTGATCAAAGTGGGTGAGGTCTTCAGGAGTCCCATTGAACTGGCAACCTACGCTTTGATCGCGCTCGCTCTGAAATAGCTCGTTGGTTACTCCCATTTCAACGTTGTAGGCCTCGCCGGAAAATATTTCGAGGGATTTGTTCTGTGCTTTCCAACCGAATCTGGTAATGGTCCCATCGTTGCCATTCGTGTTGGGACGACCAGAGATTCCCAAATTCCGCTTTCGAGCGCTCTTGGAGCTTAGGTTGCTCCGGATGGTAGAGTCCGGAATCAATTCAATGAGGCCAGCGCCAAAAACCGGGGTCGGAATCCGGAAGATCAGGTTTCCATTCTTTGCGGCTTGTAAGAAGTCGGGCTGCGCCAGGTTGCATCCGGCGGCGTCGCTGCGGCCCGCGATGGTGAACAGATCATGAACACCGCCATCACGCTGACGTAAATCTGGAGTAAGAGGAAAACGAGCTTCCCGGACCGGACCATTGGGCGTAATGAAGAATGGCACTTGGTTGGTTGCACCTTCGGCTGAAGCAGCGCCAATCTGGGGATTAGTGAACGGACTCGTGCCCCCGGTTGAAGGCTGAGCGTGACATTGAGCACAACTTTCGCCGTTGAATGTCGGTCCCAGGCCACTTCCAGTGCCGGGTATGCTACCCAAGACCGACTGGACCTGCATAAAGTCGTCCTGACCGGTGGTGAAGAATGCCAGTTGATTCGTGGTTAGGCCGGCAATTGGTGCACCCGCTCCGGGATTGCCAGCCCGCACACCCAGATCGATCGCAATCGCGCGTGTTCCGCCCTGCAGCACGGTCATCATGATGAAGAACAGCAGTATCGAGGCGAAGAGAATGATCTGTCGCAGAGATTTCCTATCAGCTGCACTGGGCGCTCTCATGGGAATGCCTCCTAATTAATGGAGGTCGGAGGAGTAGCAGGTGTGATCCCGGCCTCAATGAAAACTGGCAAAGCGGCGTGCAGTTAAATCATTTTCATCGCCGGAACCGAATGCAGACAGATGTCGAAGGGACAAGGCAATCGATGAAAGAGGCCAGTCACCAGAATGTTGGAGTTACTCAGATTACCGTCCGAACCGCGGCAGGAATCGCCTCCATGCGGCACGATGACGTCACGTTTCCTGCGTCACGGGGAGAATGCCTGCACACCGCCAAGAGATCGTTTGATGATTGGGGGTCCTTCGACTCCGCATGAGCTCCGCTCAGGATGACAAGGTGGCTGGGATGGATCAGATTCACACACTAGCCTCCACCTTCCAGTTTTGCCATTCCCTCCGGCTGGTCTAGAATCAACCGTTTGCCCAGCGTCATCTGATCATATTGAGGAGCACACATTGCCTGAGACCATTTATGACATTGCCATCATCGGCAGCGGTCCGGCGGGATACACCGCGGCCATCCGCGCCGGCCAGTATGGCTTGAAGACTGCCCTCATCGAAAAAGACGGATTTCTGGGCGGCACGTGCCTGCACGTGGGCTGCATCCCGACCAAGGCTCTCTTATTCAATGCCGAAATCTGGGACCACCTTAAGGACGCAAAAGAGTTTGGCATCGAGGGAGTGGACGCGCGCAAATTGAATTGGGGCGCCATTCAGGAACGGAAGTCGAAAATCGTGAGCAAGCACGCCAAAGGTCTCGAGTTCCTGATGCGCAAAAATAAAGTCGAGACCATTAAAGGTTACGGAAAGCTCACCGGCCCCGCTCAAAGCGGCGTGTTCACAATCGAGCTTGCGGAGAGCGATCGCAAAACGCTTAAGGCTAAGAACATTATTCTCGCCACCGGCTCGGAAGCGCGAATGATTCCAGGGCTTGAACCCAGCGATCGTATCCTTACTAATATCGAGATCCTCAAGCTGGGCGAGATTCCCAAGTCACTGGTGGTTGTGGGCGCGGGCGCTGTCGGCGTGGAGTTTGCGTCGATATTCCGCTCGTTCGACGCCGAGGTCACGATCCTGGAGATGCTGCCACGACTGGTTCCGGTGGAAGACGAAGATATTTCCAAAGAACTGGCGCGTGCGTATCGCAAGCGCGGCACTAACTTTTTCACTGGAGCCAAAGTTGAGAAGATCGACAAAACGAAATCCGGAATCGCCGTCACTTTCAGCGCGGACGGCAAGCAGCAGAAGATTGAAGCGGAAAAAATTCTGATCGCCGTCGGCCGCAAGCCGCGTACCGACAACGTTGGACTGGAAAAAACGCGGATTCAGGCCGATCGCGGCTTCATCAAAACCAACGAATGGATGGAAACCGCCGAGCCAGGCATTTACGCCATCGGCGACATTGTTCTGGGCACGCCGCAACTGGCGCACGTCGGCGCGATGGAAGGAATTGTCGCCGTGGCCAAGATTGCCGGCAAACCGGACAAGCCCATCGATCTGTTAAAGATTCCTAACTGCACTTACTGTCATCCCGAAATTGGCAGCGTCGGCCTGAGTGAAGCCAAGGCCAAAGAGGCAGGTCACAATGTAAAAGTCGGCAAGTTTCCTTTCACCGCCAACTCCCGCGCTTCGATTGTGGGTGAGCATGAAGGCTTCGTGAAAATCGTGTCAGACGCGGAATATGGCGAGATTCTCGGCGTCCACATCATCGGCCCGCAAGCCACGGAGCTGATCGCCGAGGCCGTCACTGCGATGGAACTGGAAGCTACAATCGAGGACCTGATGTGGACAATTCACGCCCATCCGACGCTGGCCGAGGCTATGCTGGATGCATCGAATAGCGTGTATGGTCTGGCGATCAATGCGTAGTCAGATATGAATATGATCTCAGTCGTCCAACTCGAGGTCGTGGATTACGCCACCGGTCTGCAATTGCAGCAACGGCTGGTCAACCTGCGTAAAGACGGCCTCATCGGCGACGTACTTCTGCTGCTCGAGCACACGCCGGTGATTACGCTGGGACGAAACGCCAAAGCGAAGAACATTCTCGCCTCTTCGGAAATACTTTCCCAGCGGAGCGTTGAAGTTTTCGAATGCGACCGCGGCGGTGATGTGACCTTCCATGGACCTGGCCAGCTTCTTGCGTATCCTATCTTTGATCTCCGTGGTTTTTGTGCGGACGGCAAGCCAAGGCATCTCGGCGCAGTTGAATATGTGCGGCGGCTCGAAGAAGTCCTCATCCGAACTTGTGCCGATTTTGGCATCGCGGCAAAGCGCATCGCAGGACTTACCGGAGTCTGGACCGAAAGCAATGTCCACGTAGGGACCGGCGACCTCGCCCGTCCAGGCGAGTCGAAGACTCGTCAGCCTTCCACCAAGCATGAAGCTAAAATCGCCGCTATCGGCGTCCACATCTCGCGTGGAGTCACTTCCCACGGCTTCGCCCTGAACGTGAATACCGACCTGGATTATTTTGATTTGATAATTCCCTGCGGAATTGAAGCGAAACCGGTGACTTCAATAGAGAAAGAACTCGGCAAGCAGATTCCATTGCAGGAAGTCGCGCATTCCATTTCCCGCAACTTCGGTGTGGTGTTCAACAGCCAAATCCTCTGGCTGGAAACTCTGGACGCGCTGCTGCGGCCCACCGAGGGCGTACCGAAAAAGGTTCCAGCTGAACTCCGAAGGCTGCACAACGAGGAAGAAACTTTTTGGGCATGAAAAAGAAAGCCAAAAAGAACTCTCCGCGAAACAGTTCCAACGGCCGCGACCGACGCCTATCCGAATCTACCCTTGCCAATCAACGTACTTACACCATCGCCGATTATCGGCTGGAAAAACCGTCGTTCAAGTTACGTCAAGTTTGTAAAGATGACGCCACCTGCTACGAAATCGAAGGCGATCTCACTGCTCCAGTTCCCCCCATCCGCGAATCGAAATATCTCGATAAGAAACAATGCCTCGAGATCTACCGCTGGATGCTTCTCAACCGCAAGATGGAGACGGCTCTTGAGAACCTCTACAAACAAGGCAAGGTAGTCGGCGGCGTCTACTTTGGACTCGGCCAGGAGGCTTGCTCGTGCGCCTCGGCTTACGCGCTTCGTCCCGACGATTGGATGGGGCCCATGATCAGAAATCAGGGTTCACTTCTGGTTCGCGGCTTCACCGCCCGCGACATCATGATGCAGTACATGGCCAAGGCTGGCTCTCCCACTAAAGGCCGTGATGCGTCCTCACATTTCGGTGATATCGAAAAACGCAATGTGGCCGCGCCTATCTCCACTCTCGGTGATCTGATTCCCGTGCTCGCCGGTGTCGCTCTCGGCGCCCGTCTTCAGGGACGCAACATCGCAGTCATGACCTACATCGGCGACGGTGGACAATCCACCGGCGTCACCTATGAAGGCTTGAACTTCGCCGCCGTGCAGAATCTTGGCGTGGTGCTCTTCGTCGAAAACAATCTCTGGGGATACTCCACGCCCGCCGACATGCAGTTCCGCGTGAAAGACCTCGCCGAACGCGCTATCGCCTACGGAATCCCCGGCATAATCGTCGACGGCACGGACGCCGGCCAGGTTTACGACGCGGCCCACGAAGCCTGCGAACGCGCCCGCCGCGGCGAAGGCCCTACGCTCATCGAAGCCAAAATGATGCGCATGAAAGGCCACGCTATCCACGACGCCGCAGACTACGTTCCCAAGCCGCTGTTCGAATATTGGCGCAAGCGCGATCCGATTACGCGTTTCGAAAATTATCTGGTGAAAGCAAAAAAGTGGCTGACGCCTTCAGAAAACGAAAAGTTAATCGCAGACGTAGACCGCGAACTCGAAGCCGACCGCGATTTCGCGGTAGCCTCACCCATGCCTGAACCGGAATCCGCCGCTGGCGGAGTGTATTGCGAACAAGGATGCCACGAGATTAAGCCGAAGTACGGTACACCGCAGACGAAGGCCGCAACCCAAAGGCGGCCAACGCGAATGGAAGCAGCAGTACATTTGAAGTGACATTAGTCACGGACGCAGGTTTGGTTAAGGTCAAGTAGCATGCCGCAGCTCACCTATCTCGAAGCCATCCGTCAGGGTATTAGTGAAGAGATGGAACGTGATCCTGCCGTCTTCTGCCTGGGTGAGGACATCGGCATCTACGGCGGCGCGTTCAAAGTAACCGACGGTTTCATTGACCGATTTGGCCCTGAACGCGTCATAGACACCCCGATCGCGGAGTCTGCAATCGTCGGGGCTGCATTTGGCGCAGCGCTAACGGGGATGCGTCCGGTTGCAGAATTTCAGTTCATGGACTTCATAGGCTGTGCCTTCAACCAAATTGTGAACATGGTTGCCAAGGCTCACTACCGCTGGGGAGCGCCGGCGCCTCTCGTGATTCGTGGGCCGAGCGGAGGTAATGTCCATGGTGGTCCGTTTCACTCTCAAAATCCCGAAATGTACTTCGTGCATACTCCTGGTCTGAAAGTGGTCTGTCCCGCGACCGCTTATGACGCTAAAGGTCTCATCAAGGCTTCCATCCGCGACAACAACCCCGTAATTTTCTTCGAGCACAAATATCTTTACCGCCGCATCAAAGATGAAGTGCCCTCCGAAGATTACATTGTCCCTCTGGGCAAGGCGCGAGTCGCCAGGGAGGGCAGCGACTTGAGCATCATTACTTATGCTGCCATGGTGCATGTCGCGATGGAAGCGGCTGAGATCCTTGCCAAGGACGGGATTGACGCCGAAATCGTGGACTTACGCACCGTTTCACCGCTCGACCGCCAATCAATCGCTAACACGGTTCGCAAAACTAACAAAGTCATTCTGCTGCACGAGGACGTGCGCACCGGTGGCCTCGCTGGTGAAATCGCAGCTATCATTAATGAAGAAGTGTTCGACGACCTCGACGGCCCCATCGTCCGCATCACTGCGCAAGATTCCCCGGTTCCGTTCTCTCCACCGCAAGAGCAGTATTTCCTACCCAAAGTAAGTGATGTGGTTCGAGAGGCGCGTCGACTGAAAGAATACTGAGACGTATATTGAAAGCCGCGGCACAGGAGGAAAAATGCGCAACTTTGTTCTCGGAGTGATTTTCACCCTGCTGGTTCTCGCTCTGGCTGGGTATGCCCTGGCGGTGCTCGGCTTTTTTCCCACCAGCGCTGACGCTACTCCATCCGCCTTCGAGCGCCGCATCGCCATGACTGCCCTGGATGCTTCGATGGAGCGTCATGCCCCGCGGGTTAACAATCCTGTCCCGCCCTTGGATGAGAATTTGATCGAGGGTATGAAAGTTTACGCCATGAACTGCGCGCTCTGTCACGGCACTCTCGACAACAAGCCCAGTCCGCTGGAGAAATCGTTCTATCCCGCGCCCCCGCAGCTCATTCTTGATCCTCTCGACGACCCCGAGTGGCACACCTATTACGCTATCCGCACCGGGGTTCGCTACAGCGGCATGCCGGCATGGAACAAAGCCCTCAGCGAAGAAGAAATGTGGAAGGTTACAGCTTTTCTCTCTCGCATTCAGAAACTTCCTCCGGCCGTGCAGGACTATTGGAAGAAATCTTTTGGAGTCGCCCCGCCGGCTCCGGCTTCCGAAAAAGACACAGGGCATCATCACGACTAGACTCAGACTGGACATGGGCGTCCTTATATATAATGTAGGTTTGCGTCCGCCCTAACTTCCTCACCGGGACTGCGTGAAAGGAAATTATGCCGACCGATATCGTCATGCCCCAGATGGGCGAATCGATCTTTGAGGGAACCATCACCAAATGGCTGAAGAAGCCAGGTGACAAGGTACAGCGTGACGAACCGCTATTTGAAATCTCTACCGACAAGGTGGATGCTGAAATTCCGGCTCCTGCCTCCGGCGTCTTGCAGGATATCAAGGTCGCGGAAGGAAATACCGTTCAGGTAAATACTGTGGTCGGAACTATTGCTGCTGACGGCGAAGCTGCCGTGGCGACACCCGCTCCTGCGAAGGCAGCTCCCGCATCTCAGCCCGCCCCCGCATCCCCCGACAGGAAAGAAGCAGGTACCGCCACGCCTCAGCCGTCCGCAGCCGCCCAGAAGGAAGTAATTCAATCTCCGCAGGAAGAAGATCACGCCCGGTCCTCGCCACTGGTGCGCAAAATTGCCCGCGAGCACAATGTTGACCTCTCCCAGATAGCAGGAAGCGGCTTGGGTGGACGCATCACCAAGCAGGACATCATGGCTTTTCTGGAGAACAGCCAAGCGCCCCCGACTCCTGCTCGATCCGCCGCGGCCACTGCGCCCGCCGTCGCGACTCCTGCACCCAAAGCGTCGCCTCCTCCGGCACCTGCGGCCTACCCCGGAGATCTCGTTCCTCTAACCCAGATGCGCAAGATCATTGCCCAGCGCATGATCGAGTCACGACGCACCAGCGCTCACGTCCACTGCATGTTCGAAGTGGATCTGAGCCGCATCGTCAATCTGCGCAATAAGACGAAATCAGCGTTCGAGCAACGCCACGGTGCACGTCTGACGTTTATGCCGTTTTTCGTCCGCGCCGCCGTCATTGCGCTGCAACAGTTCCCCATTGTCAACGCTTCTATGGAAGCCGAAAACATCCGCTACCATCGCCACGTGAATATGGGCATCGCTGTTGCGCTCGACTGGGGATTGATCGTGCCTGTGCTGAAGAACGCTGACGAGCTTAACTTTCTTGGCCTGCAACGCGGGATCACCGATCTCGGAGAACGCGCCCGCTCCAAAAAACTCAAGCCCGAAGAAGTGGAAGGATCCACGTTTACCATCACCAACCCTGGACAATTTGGTGCAGTCTTCGGGCTGCCCATCATCAACCAGCCCAACTCCGCCATTATGGGCGTGGGCGGGATCACGAAGGCTCCGGTTGTTGTCACCGACAGCGACGGCAATGATTCCATCGCGATCCGCTCTCTGGTGCACCTGACGCTCGGCTACGATCACCGTCTCATCGACGGCGCCGTCGCCGATCAGTTCATGGCTTTGGTCAAAAAGACACTGGAGAATTGGAGCGAAGAGGTCGGCTGACCTACTGAGCCTTTGCCCAAATGGATGAATTTAGACACTCTGCGACAGTGCCATCATCCAAATGAAAAATCACGGTGTACAGGACATTCGCCGGAGTGACGTCTGTGTTTGGAACTAGCGCGACAGAAAGCTCACCCTGCGCTCCTACCGTTACGCTCTTGGTTCCCGCTGCCACCGCTTCCCCGTTCGCCGTGATGAACGAGGGCCACGAAATCAGAAGTGTCCCCGCTGCCCTCGTGCCATCAGCCCAGAACACAACCTCGCTCACGACTGTGGTCGCCGGTCCCTGCCCATGGGAGATCCCCACTAGCAGCAAGAAAAAAAGCCACCCCAGTTGGCGGCGGCGCGCGTCGAACATAATCCCCTCCATGTTTGAAATCAGTCAGGCGTAGATATTCGCCTGACCAAGGGAGTTAACCCCCAAGCCTGCTTCCATGTTGTTGTTCTGGGTCTTTAGCCTTGAAAAAATCTGGGAACTGGGAACAGCGAACCGAGAACTAATTTGCTATCTTCCCGCCTTCACTTGCTGCTGCAAAAACTTCTCCACGCTGCCCACATACACATTGGCAAAGTCGACGACCGGACGTCGTGCTTCAATCAACTGCATCGCCTCCGCCATCTTCCAGCTCAAGGAACACAAAATCGCCAGCGTCATCATCGGCGCGCGATGTACCCCAGCGGCACAATGAACCAATAGCTTAGTGTCCTTCCCATCCAACGCACTTAACGCGAAATCCACCCCGCGCTGAAAAACTTCAGGCGCTTTGGGTTGAAAGTCATCATCGATTGGATTCCAAAGCACTTTTATACCGTGCGGCTTTGCCAATGACGTGTCGTCGAACTCGATCTGCATGTCGACAATGTGGGTTACTCCCGCCCTCGCCACCGCCGCCATGTTCTCTGCTGTCCAGATGCCGCCGCCCACCGCGATACGGCCAGTCACCCATGTCATGTCCATGCCGAAAGTCCCGTATGGCGCGGCCACTCCCGCTCGCAAGAAAAGTGGCATCCAGTTCTGTGCTATCGATTTGCCGCCGCTAGTTTCGAACCTATCCTGCCGTCTCCAGACCGGCGATACGCGATTACCAGCCAGCGGCTGCCATTTCATTTTACGGCATTCTATGCATTCGCTACCCGTTGTCGTTCGAGCAAATTGCCCGAAATAAAAAAGGCGCGATTCACGTCCTGCCGCACGCTCAGGCCGGGAATCTGCGCTACGAGCTGGGAGAACTGAAACCTAAACTTGTTGGCTTCGTTTGGAATCGAGCGACGTTTGTTTAAAAGCACAAGACTTTTTGGCTTCGTTTGGTAATTTCAGTCGATTGATAGAAACCCGGTTCTGCTGGTTGCATTTTCGGTCGCGGCTAGACGTGAGGCCGAGCCTTCGACCAAGCCACAGAACCGCAATTCGCCGGAGGTGGTACGCGCCACAGCCTAGAAACTCTGCGGCGCGGCACTCCTACATAGTTCGAAAAATCAACTCTTTCCTTCATCTTCTTCTGTTGGTGGAACAGTCTGTGTAGCTTCGCGATTCTCTCGTGTGATGTTTGAACGAACTTCCCTTCCGTTGCCAGAAGGCTTAGACTCAACACCCTCTGCGACTGGCCTTTCTGTAGGTTCAACAAATGAAGCCAAGCCTCGAGCATCAGCGTAAATATTCGGCTCATCAGCCGATGCCTCGACCTCCTCGGGTGCGGTTTTTGAATTAATGTTTTCTCGTTTGAGCGGCAGCTCAGAAAGCGAACCCTCCAGAATCTCTTTGTCCACGAGTTTGGCAAACGACTCCACTCCGCGGGATTCGGTGTGAACGGTGACATCAACCGGAGTGGGTGCTGGAAGCTGCTTACCCTGTCTGATACGTTTCAGCCGCTCTACTTCGTGCATCATTCTGAACAACTTATTCTCGAGTGCGGTATCGTATCGCTGAAATGTCCTTACCAGTGGCTCAAAGTGCTCTACGTGTAAAGGTGCGGGTAGTCCCGGATCAATCTGCTTAGGAAGTTCGAGCGGTGGGAAGGGATCGCACCGAAGGTAAAGTCGTTGAAATACGTGCTTCCAAAATCACGGGTACGAAGGATTCTGCTAGAAAAGGACGAGCGACGAGAGGTGCGGAGGAGTCTCGGGAATATTCGCGGTAAAGCTGTGTATGTCGCAAATCTCCCAGCGGGCTTCATGAATACGGTTCGGTCCAAACATCCCCGCCTGCGGCTTCCTCCCGGATCTTACGAGCAGCTCTGTCGGGCGGTCTTGCACAGGGATGGATGGAGATGTCAAGCCTGCGGGAGCTTTACTAATCTTCAAGTCCATCATAAAGAGTTCCGCAGCCGATCCGGGGACGATTCCGAGGACAACCTGATCACGTTGTGCTCGGTCTGTCATGAATGTCTGCACCGCAGCAGATGAAGGTAACGCGTACAAATATTGGAGTATGGGGTCGGGAAGGGTTTCCGCAATCCCTGATGCACGAAGGGCGATCGCCCGCTCCACAGACCCGCAGCCGCTCGGATACGCCGCATCGGGTCCCACCTAATAAGGAGGCGTAGCAAGAGCTGGACGCTAGATAATTGTGTCAAGGTGATAGTCTCGGTCAAACAATATTTCCTTCGAGATGTTGTAGTGATGCTGCGTATAGCGATTCGCTATACACCGATGCTATACTCTCCCCATGAAATTCCGGGCATTGCAGGAAAATCTGCGCAAAACTCTCTGGTCTCGCATCGAAGAGGGCGACCTGACCGGCCTCCATCTGGCCGCACAAACCGGTTTTAAACAGGCTCACATCTCCAACTTCCTGAATCGTAAACGTGGATTGAGCTTGGAAGGCATGGACAAGGTCTTGAATGTACAGCACCTTTCTGTCCTGGACCTCCTCGATCCCGCCGAAATCAATAAACGTGCCAGCATCCAACCCCCCAGCGGCGATGAATTCGAAAACGTCCTGGTGGTTAATGGAGCTACTGCCTCCAAGCAAGCTCTGGTCATGAGCATGAACGTCAAGGAAATGATGAAATTCAAGAAGACCTTCCTGCGCAAATTGCGCACCGAAACCGAAGGCGATCGCGATGACTGGGAACGCTTCGTCGTTATCAAGGTAGATGCCAGGGAAGGTATGAGCATGTATCCGCGCCTGCTGCCCGGCGCAACCGTCCTCATTGATCGCCACTACAATTCGCTCAAGCCCTACCGAAAGGGCGAATCCAATATGTATGCCGTGAGCAAGAATGGCAGTTGCACCGTTAAGTATGTGGAACTTGCGGGCAGGCACTTAGTCTTGCGCCCCCACAATCACGCTTATCCTGTGGAGGTGATGGCCATGGAGGAAGGCAAGTCAGCCGCCGACTACCTTATTGGCCGCATCTGCTACGTGGGAATCGAGACCTGAACCTCGATTTTGCTCTCGGATTCGGCGCGAACGACGGATGTAATTAATTCTGTCCTCCGCCGCCCAGTTCGCGAACAATATTGCCCACAAATGATTTGGCGTCACCGAAGAGCATCAAAGTTCGATCCAAATAGTAGAGTGGGTTATCGATCCCCGCGAATCCCGGACTCATACCGCGTTTGATCACCATTACAGTCCGCGCCTTGTCCACGTCGAGAATCGGCATTCCATAGATAGGACTGGTGGAATCGTTGCGGGCCGCAGGATTGGTGACGTCATTAGCTCCAATGACCAGGGCAACATCGGTCTGCACAAAATCGCCGTTGATATCGTCCATATCCATCAGTTTGTCGTAAGGGATGTCGGCCTCTGCCAGCAACACGTTCATATGCCCTGGCATGCGTCCGGCAACAGGATGAATCGCAAATCGCACTTGCACCCCGCGCCGGCTCAAAGCGTCATAGAGCTCGCGTACCTTGTGCTGTGCCTGGGCAACCGCCATGCCATAGCCTGGAACTATCACCACCTGATTAGCGGCCGAAAGAATGGACGCCGCTTCTTCCGCAGTCGCGCTTCGTACATTTTTCGCTTCCTGTCCAGCAGCAGCCGAAGTCTGCACCTGACCGAAGGCGCCAAAAATAACATTGGTGAACGAACGATTCATGGCCTTCGACATGATGACCGACAAAATGAACCCGGACGAGCCATCGAGCGCGCCGGCAATAATCAGCAGTTTGCTGTCGAGTACGAATCCCATCGCCGCTGCCGATAGGCCGGCATAAGAATTAAGCAACGAAATCACGGTCGGCATGTCAGCGCCGCCAATCGGAATCACCATGAGTATGCCGAACACGAGCGGAATGCCCGCCATGAGTGGAAACAAATGGCTCGCACCGGGATGCCGTACCAAGTACACCGCCAACGCAATCGAAATCCCGAGCAGGGACAGATTCACTACATTTTGCCCCCGGTAAGTGAGAGGACGCTGGGGCAGGATTTCCTGCAGCTTGCCCGCAGCCATCAAACTTCCGGTAAAGGTCAATGATCCGAGGATGACCTCCATGGAAAGAACCGCCATCATGAACGGCGGAACGTTAGGCGTGCGAAGATAAAATTCCGCCGTCCCCACCAATGTCACACAACATGCCCCAAAGGCGTGGCTGAGCGCGGTTCGCTGGGGAACCGCCGTCATCTGCACCCGGCCCAGCGGAATCCCGATACCCGTTCCCAGCACCAGCCCGATAACAATCCATTTGTAGTCGACAATCCCGTGATGCAATAACGTTCCGGCAATTGCCAGCAACATGCCGAGCTCGCCCGCGCGCACGCCCCGCCTCGCAGTGCTGGGAGAACTCATCCACCTGAGGGACAAGATGAAAAGAGCGCTGGCCACCAGGTAGACAATTTCAATGACAGTCTGACTTCCGGCGAAATCATTCATGGTTTCGCCGGGCGGCTGGTCTTGAACATTCTGAGCATGCGATCGGTGATCAGGAAACCGCCAACCACGTTGCTGGTAGCAGCGATGATGGCCACTACCCCGAGCACAGTGGAGAGTGTGCTCTTGTGCTCGCCCACGATCAAAATCGCGCCCACCACCGCAATTGCGTCGAGAGCATTGGTCAGCGACATCAAGGGCGTGTGCAGCAAGGGCGAGACTCGACGGATGACTTCAAATCCGATGAACCCCGCCAGCATAAAAATAAACAACCCGTTGATCAGGGAAGAACTCATCTATCCTCCTGACAAACTTTTATGAAACCATCGTCGGCAACGAGAAAAACTCCCGCACCCGGTCGTTAACTACTTCTCCGCCACTGGTCAACAAAGTTTCGCGAATAATTTCGTCGTCCCGGTCTAATCGCACCTTCCCATCTTTCAGTATGTGCACAATAAACGCCGTAACATTGCGCGCGTACATCTGGCTCGCGTGATACGGAACGCCGCTCGCCAGGTTGATGCGCCCTATGATCCTCACTCCGTGCTCGATCACGGTCTGACCGGTCTTGGTGAGCTCGCAGTTTCCCCCACGTTCGGACGCCAAATCAAAAATCACCGAACCCGGCGCCATTCCCTTCACCATATCGGCAGTCACCAGTACCGGTGATTGTTTTCCGGGAACCACTGCCGCAGTAATGACCACGTCGCTCTCCGCCACCACGCGCCCGAGAAGCTCACGCTGCCGCGCATAAAAACTTTCATCCTGCGCCGTTCCATAACCGCGCGCGTCCTGCGCATCCTTGGCTTCGATGGGCAGTTCTATAAATCTTCCCCCGAGACTTTGCACTTGTTCTTTGGCCGCAGGCCGAAGATCGTATGCAGAAGCAACCGCACCGAGTCGTCGCGCCGTAGCAATGGCCTGCAACCCGGCGACTCCAGCTCCAATAATCAAAACCCGCGCCGGCGTGATGGTTCCCGCCGCAGTGGTGAGCATGGGAAAAATTCTGGGTAGCGTATCGGCTGCGATCAATACCGCTTTATACCCGCATATGGTTCCCATGGAAGAAAGCGCGTCCATGCTCTGCGCCCTGGTCGTGCGCGGTACCAACTCAACCGCAAAAGACGTGACTCCGGTGTTCGCGATTTCCTGGATAACTTCCATCGAGCCCAGCGGCCGCAAAAATCCGATCAAAACCTGATCCCGTCGCAGAAGAGGAAGGTCAGCTTTCCCGGTGATGTCATTGGATCCGTAACAAAGCACCTGCACGATAATATCGGCGCTTTCAAACACCGCGGCCCGCTCAGGAATTATCTTTGCGCCTTTTTGCACGTAATGCGAATCGGGATATCCAGCTTCCTCTCCCGCGCCCGCTTCGATCACCACTTCGCATCCCGCCTTGGTAAGGATGGGAACGACCATGGGCACCAGTGCCACGCGCCGTTCCCCCGGATAGATTTCCTTCGGAACACCGATAATCACTCTATTTCCCTCACCTGCTTTAAGAACATTTTAGAACGAGCAGCAGTTTTATTGTGGAAAGTGGTCAGTTGCCAGTGGTCAGAGAGCAAAATCCAGAGCGAATCGACTGATCACTGGCCACTAGCTTTTTCCTTGCGTAGGGCTTACTGCCGGAAGGTTGCACTGATATTTTTCCAGTTCAGCCTGTGCATCCTCTTTCACCATGTGCGATGAAACGCGCCCACACTTTGCGCAAAACCATTCTCCGTTGATTCGATTCCATCGGATGTCTTCATGTTTCATCGAGGTAAGTGATGGCGAAAAAAGTAAGCCGTAGAGAATAGCATGCAGCGTTGGCTGAAAGTGCTGAATTCACTGGCTGTTTAACTTTCAGGAACGAATCTAGACAAACCGTCCTCAGCGGGACAGTGGCTCTCGACATTCGACAAATGAAGCACGTTTTCCGTTTGTCACGGCAATTGCAACTCGACGGGATGGGGCCGCGCAATACCCTTGGCTTCAGCGCCAAGTAGGGTAAACACCTGATCGCACTTCAGACCGCGGTATGCCAAGCTGAGATCATGGAATTGGAACTGGCAACCTGGCTGGAAAAGGTTTGGGATGCATTGTCCGAACAGGATCAGGCCAAGCGGGACGGCCTGCTGAAAGAAGCTAACTCCGTCCTCGAACGGCAGCGTGACCAAACTGAGGCACAATAGTTTCTCTGCGTCCCTACTCTCTGCTGGTTTATTTCCACCACCCAGTCCAATGTGCGGCCCTACTGGCCGGTCTCCAGACTCTTAGGCCCATTGATACAACTTTATAGTGGTCCCTCTACCTTCTCTCACCGATTGCCGGCTTCCCCTGACCTGAGTACAAACGAATCGTGAGCCTTCTCCTCGAAAGAGTGCTGCATAGGGGGGACTGTGTATTACGTTATCGAAGTAAACCGTTGGTGTATTGCCCTGCATCGTGAAACCTGGATGCGGTTGACCTATCGTCGGGATTACCTGCCAGAACGACAACTATGGCGCGATTTCCTGGTCTCCGCTGAGCCCCTTCCCGCAAAGAGTGAGTAAGCCAGGAAGAGACAAGCCTGACCGTGGTAATGCTAAATCCGCCATCTTTTTGATTCCTTTCGCTTGATCGGCTTTTTCGGATTCGACGAGGATGTAGTTGTGCTATATCTGTCCGGGAAAAATTCCACAGCCGGCCCAAATGATTCCCGCTACGTTGGTTAAGATCATCTGCGTACTCTCACTTGCGTCAATGGCCGTGTCGCAAGAGTGGCGATTTTACGGCGGCGACGCCGGTGGTACGCGATACTCCTCGCTCCAGCAGATCAATCCACGAAATGTGGGCCGCCTGAGACAGGCATGGACGTACCACACCGGCGAGGTAACTCGTGGAGACCGCAGCACCGAGCGGCATCGCATCGCTCCGTTCGAATCAACTCCGTTAGTGATTGATGGCGTGCTTTACTTGACCACTCCTTCCAGCCGAGTAATCGCCCTCGATGCCGAGACCGGTAAGGAGATTTGGCAGTTCGATCCGCAAGCCGGACTCCCGGGCCCGCGCCGGTTTCACCAGAATCGCGGGGTTGCGTACTGGCAGGACAAAACAGGAAACGACCGTCGAATTCTGTACGGAACTTTCGACGCACGCTTGATCGCCCTCGATGCCAGGACCGGCAAGCCCTGCCGCGATTTTGGAAAAGACGGTGTGGTCGATCTGCGTGAAGGACTCACAGGCTTCACGCCAGAGACGGAGTACGGCGTCACCTCACCGCCCGTTGTCTATCGTGATCTGGTCATCACCGGAGCGGAAGTTCCCGAATATCCTTCGAAGGGCCCCAGCGGCATGGTCCGAGCTTTTGACATTCGCTCCGGCAAACTTGTGTGGACCTTTCACACCATTCCGCAACCCGGAGAAACCGGGCATGAAAGTTGGGAGAACGATTCTTGGAAGGACCGCACAGGCGCGAATGTCTGGTCCGTGATGAGCGTGGATGTTGAACGTGGCCTGGTGTTTCTTCCCATTGGCTCAGCCTCCTACGATTTTTATGGCGCAGACCGCAAAGGTCAGAACCTCTTCGCCAATTGTTTGGTCGCGCTGGACGCGGCCACCGGCAAACTGGTTTGGTACTTCCAGACCGTGCACCACGATATCTGGGATTACGATTTGCCGGCGCAGCCCGTGCTCATCAATGTGCGGCGCAATGGCCGCGAAATTCCCGCGGTGGCTCAGGTCACGAAGATGGGTTTCGTATTTATTCTCGACCGGATTACGGGAAAGCCATTGTTTCCGGTAGAAGAACGTCCAGTGCCCAAGAGTGACGTGTCTGGCGAGGCCGCGTGGCCTACCCAACCGTTTCCTCTGCTGCCGCCGCCTCTCGCGCGGCAGTCTGTAAGCGCGGCCGACATCAGCAACGTCACTGCAGAATCAAACCGCTACTGCACCGAGCTGTTTCATTCTCTCGACAATCACGGCATGTATACGCCTTACGGGCGCAATCTCACCCTAGTAATGCCCGGCTCGTTGGGTGGAGCGAACTGGTCGGGCGCTTCGTTCGATCCATCCACTGGATATCTTTTCGTCAACGTGAATGAATTGGGAGCTGTAGGCATAATGACACCGCAGGCTATGGATGCACTTGAGCGCTTTCGCCGCACCAGTAAATGGGGCGAGTATGGCCGTTTCTGGGACGACCATCAATGGCCATGTCAGCAACCGCCTTGGGGAACACTGAATGCCATCAACGTAAATACGGGATCGATCGCATGGAAAGTTCCCTTGGGCATAGTGGATGAATTAAAGATGAAAACGGGTACGCCAAATCTGGGCGGCTCCATTGTAAGCGGTGGAGTAGTATTCATCGGGGCCACGACCGACAGCCGTTTCCGCGCCTTCGACGCGCACACCGGGAAAGAATTATGGGCAACCACTCTTGAAGGTAACGCTCACGCCACTCCCATCACATACATGGGAAAGACTGGTAAACAGTTCGTGGTAATCGCCGCGGGCGGAGGAGGAGCGCTCAGCCCCAAGGTTTCCGATACGCTGGTCGCCTTCGCGCTACCAGAACAATCGGCGCGGAAGCGAGCTTTACATTAATTCACGGCGTCGTGACCAGAGGCAGTTCGATAAAGCTAGCCTGACCCGGAGCGTGGTAGACACGCTGTACCGCCTTGCGGAATTCTCCCGGCTTGGCCCAAAAAATATTGGATACGAACGTTTGCGGATTGCGATCGTAAAGCGGAAACCAGCTGGATTGGATCTGTACCATAATCCGATGTCCCGATAGAAAGACGTGATTCGCCGTCGGCAAAGCGAAACGGTAGAGCAGAGGTTTATCGGACGCGATGGCTTTCGGAGTCTCCAGGCTTTCGCGATAGCGACCGCGAAAAATATCGGCCGATATCATCAGTTGATAGCCGCCCATGGCCGGCTGTCCGGCAACTTCGTCGGGATAGACATCGATCACCTTCGCTACCCAATCAGAATCCGTGCCGCTGGTGGAAGCGACTAGATTCGCGACGGGTTGCCCACTGATTTTCAGTGGTGCATTCAAAACCTCAGAAGTAAACGCGAGCACATCGGGACGCCCCGACGCCTCGCGCTGATCGTCCACCAGCCATTCCGACCAGGTCAATCCGTTGCTATAACCCATCGGCTGAATGGGACGCGCGCGGTAAGGCACGGGCTTCGCGGGATCAGAAACATATTCGTCGAACGCCGCGTTGCTGGAAACCGGCGCGGCAAAACTCAGCTTGAGACCTGAGCCCAAATAAAGAGGCGTCGCGCGTACCGCGCAGCCGCTTGCACAGCCCACTGGCCATGCCGGCAGGCGCTGCCAGGTATTCGTCCCGGTCTCATACGCAGAAACAGGCGCAACGTCAGCCTTGCGCGCGCCGTCTTTTAAGTATTGATCCAGAAACGGTCGCAGAATCTGCTGCCGGAAATAGAGCCCCGTATCGCTGCCAAATTTCAAAACGCCCAGCGTGCTGGCATCCTCAATTTCCTGCCCGTGATGCCATGGACCCATAACCAGAAATACTTTGTCGTTATTTGTATCCTTCGGCTTGATCGCCTTGTAAACCGCGATGGCGCCGTAAATATCTTCCTGATCCCACAGACTGTGCACCAGCATGACCGGGACTTTCAGTGGCTGGACGGCGAGTATCCGATCCATCGCCTGATCGCGCCAGAACGCGTCGTACACGGGATGCTCCAGCACCTTCCGCCAGAAGCCGACTTGCGCGAGCCCGTGACGCCGTCCAAGCTCACCTGCCGAACCCGCTTCCATGTACACGTCGTAATCGTCAAAATGATTGGTCCACCACTTGGCCTCATTCTTGCGCGTCGCCTCCTGCTCATATATGTAAGTCGTGTTTTGCTGGCGGAAGGCGCCATTGTGAAACCAGTCATCGCCCATCCAACCGTCCACCATGGGATTCATGGGTACGGACACTTTGAGTGCGGGATGAGGATTCACCAGCGCCATCAGCGGCAAGAAGCCATCGTAAGAAATTCCGAGGATGCCAACCTTGCCGTTGCTCTCCGGAATATTTTTCACCAGCCAGTCGATGGTGTCGTAAGTATCGGTGGCGTGATCGACCGGCGTCGGATTCAGCGGCCCGTGCAACGGACGATTCATTACATAGTCTCCCTCGGAACCGTATTTACCGCGCACGTCCTGCACCGCGCGAATGTATCCACCCTCAACGATCACCTCGGTGGCGTTGTCGTAGCCACTCAAGCTCGGCCCGAGGTGGGCGCTATTAGCGTGTGTAGTGAGCGCATTGGCATCGTAAGGCGTTCGCGTCAGCAGGATCGGCGCGCCCTTCGCTCCCTTCGGCACAAGAATCACCGTGTGCAACTTCACTCCGTCCCGCATGGGAATCATCACTTCCCGCCGGACGTAGTCGAATCCATCGGTCGCGGGCTGTAGCGTAGCCGGTGTTTCGCTGGGATACGCCGGATACTGGACCGGCGACTCGGTCTGTGCCGCCGACAGGGTGATGAACAGCATGAAAAGTACCGGCGAGAGAGACAACGTGAGAATGCGAGTAATTGATTTCATAGGAGTGGCGCCGAAGTTCGAAACATGGGACGTCAAGGGCATGAGTCTCCTTCAAGCCAAAAAGATTGTCAATGTTGCAACTCTTCCGTAGCGCCGGCGTCCCGCCGGCTTCAGCTTGTGACACCGTGCTGTTCGAGAGCCGGCGGGACGCCGGCGCTACTCAAAACATCCGCTCTGCTCGTCGAAATTTGTTAGAGTTTCTGAATGGCCGCTTCGAGCAATTGTGAAATCGTTCTGCTGCGGGGCATCGAGGACTCCGACGGCTATCCCTGCGAACGAGCCTCTACAACCCAATGCTCCGACTGCGGATCTCAAATCTGTGATGTGCACACTGAAGAATGTGATCTTTGCTGCGACAGTTTTTGCGCTTCCTGCTATTACTCCCACATGAGCGAGCCGCACGCCAAACCAGTTCTCCCCGAGCGAGTACAACCTAAACGCGAGCGATCTGCGTAAATCCAGCAGCTTTTTCGCCGGATTGGCTAGAGCACATTCAAGCCGTTTCAGAACCGCTGCGTTTGCGCTCAGGCGGGACCACCTGTTTCGCCCAGCGCTTTCGCACTCCGGCCAGAAATTGCGTCTTGTCCTTTTGCATTTGCCGGACCAGCGCTTGATTGCCAGTATCTTCGTGCGCTGCCGCCCATAAGACCATTTCGGTCAGGACCGGCGCCAGGTCAATCCCTTTCTCCGTCAACAGGTAAATCACTTTGCGCCCGTCGGATGGGTCCAGTTCGGTGGTGACAATTCCGTAAGCCACCAACTTACGCAAACGATCGGCTAATATATTGGTTGCGATTCCTTCATAGCACTCCAGGAATTCCTTGTAGGTTCGGAATCCGCGCAGCATCATGTCACGGATGATCAATAACGACCAGCGATCGCCCAACATCTCCACCGAGGCATTCAGGGGACACTGCGATCTCCGCTTGGCCGGCATGTTTTCCACAGTAACATAACTTAACTTGCATTTTACAAGTAACTTGTGTAAAGTTTCACGCGCGTACGGAGGAAGCAAGGATGAGCAAGGTACGAGTATTGGTAGGGACACGCAAGGGCGCGTTCGTTCTGACGGCGGACGGCAAGCGCGAAAAATGGAATGTCAGCGGCCCTCATTTTGCAGGCTGGGAAATGTATCACCTCAAAGGATCGCTCGCTGATCCCAATCGCATTTACGCGTCGCAGACGAGCGGCTGGTTTGGACAGTTGATTCAGCGTTCGGACGACGGCGGCAAAACTTGGCATCAGCCGGGAAAACCCGCTGGGGAACCGCCCGCACCTGGTCCTCCGAAAAGCGAGAGCAACAAATTCGCCTACGACGCGGCTGCGAAGCCGCTGACCACGCATCAGTGGTACGACGGAACACAACATCCCTGGGAATTCAAGCGCGTGTGGCATCTGGAACCATCGCTCACCGATCCCGACACGGTTTACGCCGGAGTCGAAGATGCCGCCATCTTCCGCTCGACCGACGGCGGAGAGAACTGGAAGGAACTCCCCGGCTTGCGCGGCCATGGCACTGGCCCTAAATGGCAGCCGGGCGCGGGCGGCTTGTGTCTGCACACCATCATTCTCGATCCCAGCAATCCGCAGCGGATTTGGATTGCCATCTCGGCGGCGGGCGCCTTCCGCACCGACGATGGCGGGAAGAATTGGAAGCCGATCAACCGCGGACTGCGCTCGCAATATATCCCGGATCAAGATGCGGAGGTCGGCCACTGCGTGCACCATATCGCCATGAATCCCAAGCGTCCCGGCATACTCTTTATGCAAAAACATTGGGACGTGTTGCGCTCGGACGACGCCGGCGACAACTGGAAAGAAGTCAGTGGCAACCTGCCCACCGACTTCGGCTTCGCGATTGACGTTCACGCCCACGAGCCGGAGACAATTTACGTAGTCCCTATCAAGAGTGACGGTGAGCACTTTGTGCCCGAGGGAAAGCTACGCGTCTACCGCAGCCGCGCCGGCGGAAACGAATGGGAGGCGCTCACCAAAGGCCTGCCGCAAAAAGATTGCTACGTGAACGTGCTGCGCGATGCCATGGCCGTGGACACGCTAGACAAGTGCGGCATCTACTTCGGCACCAGCGGCGGTCAAGTGTACGCATCGGCCGATGCGGGAGACAGTTGGAGTCCGATTGTGCGGGATCTTCCGGCGGTGCTTTCGGTCGAGGTGCAGACGCTGGGATGATCAACGCGCACCCGGGTGCTTGATGTTTTGGAAGGGCACGGCTTCAGCCGTGCCGTCCGGTCTAATAAGGACAGGGCTCTAGCCCCTGGGGCCTGCTCGTCAAAGCGGAGAAACATTCGCGCGAAGTTACACTGCCAGCGCCCAAGTCTCCAAAGTCGCGAGACGCGGGGCACCCCCTGTAGAATACTTTTCGAACAGGAAGGTCCCCATGACATCGATTGCACCATGGCTGTCGGTTCGAAATAGCGCGCGAGCCGTTGACTTCTACAAGTCCGCGTTCGGAGCGCTTGAGGCATTTCGCCTAGAAGGGCCTGACGGAAGCGTGGTAGCAAGGCTTTCCGTGGACGGCGCGGAGTTTTGGCTCAGCGACGAATCGCCCGACCATGGCAACTTCAGTCCTGAGTCTCTCGGTGGCGCCACGGTTCGAATCATCTTGACGGTGGACGATCCGGATGCTGTTTTTCTTCGGGCGCGAAAAGCTGGCGCGAAAGAGGTCTACCCGGTAGGAGAGGAGCATGGCTGGAGATTGGGTCGCGTAGTCGATCCTTTCGGTCATCACTGGGAGATTGGCCGTGAGCTCGCCGCGTAGTGTCTGGGAGTTCTAATTCGATGGCTTCTAATATGATCCGCGTAATCATCCCGCAACATCTTCGGACCCTGGCGCACGTCGGCAGTGAGGTCACACTCGAGGTGGAAGGCCAGATCACACAGCGTTCCGTGCTCGACGCGCTTGAGGTGCGCTATCCCATGCTGCGTGGAACCATCCGCGACCAGGTCACGCAACAGCGCCGCGCCTTCTTGCGGTTCTTCGCCTGTGAGGAAGACTTGTCCCACGAGCCGGCGGACGCCCCTCTCCCCGACGCGGTAGCATCCGGCAAAGAGCCTTTTATCGTGATCGGCGCCATCGCCGGCGGTTAAATAGTGAGTATGGCTGCAACCTTCCCGTATTATTCATAATTGAAATTCCTCACCGAAGATCAAGGAATGCCGAATGGCCAATCTGCTGGCGACCAAACCGATCAGCACAATCTTTAACGAAGCGCGAGAAACTGACGAACATTGTCTGAAGCGTGCACTGGGTCCCAGCAACCTGGTTGCTCTTGGGATTGGCGCTATCATCGGCACCGGAATTTTTGTTATCACTGGAACCGCCACGGCGCAGCATGCCGGGCCGGCCGTGATTCTGTCTTTCATCTTCGCCGCAATCGGCTGTGTCTTTGCCGGTCTTTGTTACGCCGAATTCTCTTCAATGATTCCGGTTGCCGGCTCGGCCTACACCTATGGCTATGCCACGCTAGGAGAGATATTCGCCTGGATCATCGGCTGGGACCTGGTGCTGGAGTACGCTTTCGGCGCCGCCTCGGTGGCTTCCGGCTGGAGCGGATACTTCATTAGTTTGCTCGGCGATTTCGGAATCAAATTGCCGGCTTCGATTGCAGGCACGCGCTGGGACGAGTTCATTTTCTACAACAATCACTGGGAGAACGCGGCCAGGATCATTCCCAAGCTCAAAGTGCTCGGAATCGATCCTGCAACTCTGCTCCACACCTATGGCGCATTTAACTTGCTGGGCTTTTTGGCGATCGTGTTTTGCACTCTGGTGCTGGTGATCGGAATCAAGGAGTCGGCGAATTTCAATACTGCGATTGTGGCCATCAAAGTAGCCGTCCTGATAATTTTCGTCGGCATCGGCAGCCGTTACCTGCTCGAACATCCGGGATTGATGGCGGCCAACTGGCATCCCTTCATTCCACCGAACAATGGTTTCGGGAAATTCGGTATGTCGGGAATTTTCCGGGCAGCGGGAATTATTTTCTTCGCTTACATCGGCTTTGATGCCGTCTCCACCGCGGCGCAGGAAGCCAAGAACCCTGGAAAGGATATGCCTATCGGAATTCTAGGTTCTCTGGCCATCTGCACCGTCCTCTATATCCTGGTCGCGGGAGTGCTGACCGCTCTGGTGAATTATCGATACCTGAACGTACCGGATCCGCTGGCCATTGGCATCGACTCCACCGGCGTTCGTTGGGGCAGTTTATTGGTGAAGCTTGGCGCCCTCATGGGCCTGACCAGCACAATTGTGGTCATGTTGCTGGGACAGTCTCGAGTATTTTTCTCTATGTCGCGGGATGGTTTGTTGCCCGGCCTGTTCCGGGCCGTCCATCCACGCTTCCGAACGCCCTGGATTTCTACGTTGACGGTCGGGCTTTTCGTTGCCGTGCTAGCCGCGTCCCTGCCTATCAATGTACTCGCGGAAATGGTAAGCATAGGCACTCTGCTCGCATTCGTCATCGTTTGCGCGGGTGTATGGATCATCCGCCGGCGCAGGCCCGACTTGGAGCGGCCGTTCCGAACACCGCTGGTGCCGTTGGTGCCAATCCTCGGAATCATAACTTCGTTGGCGATGATGTTGAGCCTGACCGGGATCACTTGGATCCGGTTGGGAGTCTGGCTCGTCGTTGGGATGGTGATTTATTTCAGCTACGGCGTTCATCACAGCCGCGTGCAGCGGCAGAGCGACCCAAGTCAGAAGGTAGAAGCCGGGATGCGGAATTGACTACCCATCGTTCTTTAGTAAAGTCCTGCGGCGTTGTCATGCAGATAGCCATGCGCCATTTTCAGCGCCTGCGTCTCGTTCACCTCTCCCATCGAGATCATTTCTGCTAAAGCCGCGGCTAAGGCGGTGCGCGCGGATTGCACGCCCAACCAATAACTTTCCTCGGCTCCCAAGGTTTCGTTGTAAGGAAATGAATCCGTGCCGAAAGTGATTTTGTCAGGGAACGTTTCCAGCCATTGCTTCAGCGAGGGCTTGAATTCTGATGGATACATATAAATTTCCATCAGTGACGAATCCAGGTAAACATTTTTCAACGCTGCCAGCCAAATCGCTTCGCGCTCGTAGGGATAACCGCCGTGGATCAACACGAAGGTGACCTTGGAATAACGCGGGTCGCGAAGAATATTCTCCAGGTTCATGACGTTGCCTTCGAAGAGGTTGAAGTAATCGCCAATCCCCACCGCGGTATGAATGTGAACCGGAAGATGCAGCCTGGCGCCTTCCTGAATCAGAAAGCGGAAAATGTAATCCTGAAAGATACGATAGTCATCGGAACCAGGCACACCTCCCTGGACGTACCGTTTGTAAATCGCCGCGGCCTGCTCGCGAGTAGGATCGCCGAACTTCATCGGACGGAAGTATGCCACTTCAAACTTCATAGCGATCCCACCCTTTTTCTTGTTGTCTTCCAGTGTGCGACTCGCAAACGCCAGATAGCCTCCAAAGTCTGGCGGCAATTTGCTGACGCCTTCCTGCTGCATCCAGCGCCGCAACATTTTTTCTTGCAGTGGGATGTACACCTCCTGGTCAGGATTGCGTGCACGCTGCTGCTGGTTGTCGAAAGGCCACATGAAAGCGTCGGCGAAAAACACCCAGGGGAAACGTTTGGGATCGAGGTAGTCGGCCATCATGGCGCGATTGGCCACTCCGCGTTCGATGTTCAGCTTATCGAGAATGTTGGAGAAGTAAGCTTTGCCCTGGGCGCTCTTGAGCTCTGCCTTTTTTTGAATCAGCCATTTGGCATGATCCGGCGAGAGATCATCATAGGGATATCCGAACAATGCTTTTGCGGCGGCCACGAGTTCTGGATTCGAATCACGTTCGCGCAGCGCCGCACTTCCCGGCGGCGCAGCCATGGCATCCACATCAGGATCGTCAAAGAATCCCGGATGGGCGTGATGATCGAAGATTGCAATCTTTTCGATCTGCGGCAGAATGCGCTCATAGATCTGCTGTACGTCTGGGCCCGGCAAGGGACGAGCCTGTCCGAAGGATGCGATTGCAGTGCCTGACGCAATCACGACGCACAGCCATCTGCAAAGTTGCCTCATGTCTTGGACTCCTGGAAAAATCTGGAAGAACAACAATCAGTTCTACGCTCTTAGTTCGCGGTTCTTAGTTATCTGCTCGCGGGCATTCGTTGCCATTGCGAGGAAACCTGCAAAATCCGCTGAACCGCTTCCTGTAATGTGGCTGCCGAAGATGCAAAAGAAAAGCGGATGAAATCTTTGCCGTTAGGGCCGAATGCCGCGCCAGGAATTGCGGCAACCCCGCCTTCTTCCAGCATCACATGGCAAAGATCCTCGGCACTCCAACCAGTGTCATCAATCTTTACCCAGGTGTAGAAGGCGCCTTCGGGCGGAAGAGTACGAAATCCGAGCACCCGGTTCAGATCACGTACAAACTGCTCGCGACGTCGCGCAAACTCTGCCACCATCCGCGGCGTCGCACCTTCGCGATCTTTGAGAGCTTCGATGGCCGCATATTGAGTGAACTCAGCCACGCACGTGTAAGTGTTGACCGCTAGCATGGCGAGAGCTGGAACAATCCCTGGCGGAGCGACGGCATATCCCAAACGCCATCCCGTCATCGCAAAACTTTTAGAGAATCCGTCAATAATCAGCGTGCGCTCTTCCATCCCCGGATAGCTCATCATCGAGATGTAATTCCCGCCGTAGATGATGCGTGCATAAATCTCATCCGAAAGCACCAGCAAATCGTGTTCGACCGCCAACGCTGCCAGCCGTCGCTGCACCGGGTCGGTGTAAACCGTGCCCGTCGGATTCCCGGGCGAGTTCGTAATCAGTATTTTGCTGCGGGGAGTGATTTTCGCCGCAACTTCATCGGGATCGGGCTGAAAATGATTGTGCTCAGAAAGCTCAAACGGCACCGGAACGGCGCCTAGTCCCCGCGCAATGGACGCATACCCGGGAAAACCTGGGTCGGGATACAACACTTCATCCCCGGGATCGAGCAGCGCCATCATGGCCATAAAGAGCGCGATTTTGCAGCCGGGCGCGATAACTACGTTGTCCGGTGAGACATTCAGATTGCGGGTTTTGCGCAGATACTCGGCGAGCGCCTGCTGCAGAGCCGGCACACCAATCACAGGACAGTAACGATCCTTGCCTTCGCGCACCGCGCGATTCAAGGCTTCATTCACGCTCGCCGCAGGATGGAAATCCGGCTCGCCGAGTTCAAGGTGAATGATGGAACGACCTTGCTTCTCCAATTCTTTGGCTCGTGCGAAGACGGAGAGCGCTCCTTCGCCGCTCATCACCGACATTCGTGAAGCCAGTGGGCGCATTCAGACCTGCCCAGCGGAGATTTTTTCTGGTAGTGGAGTAAGCGGGATGCGAAGCGCGTCTACGAAACGTGGAAAAAACTGGAAAGCCGATGCCGTGGCAATGAGCTCGATGATTTGCTGGTCGTTGTACACACTCTGCAGTTTGGCGTAAAAGTCGTCATCGATCTGGTTGGCCGAGTGATGGAGCCGATCCGCGCAGCGCAACCCCACTTTTTCAGCTTCGGTGAACGGACCTCTCTCAAAATCGGACTTCATTGCCGCGATCTGCTGCTCGCTGGCACCCTTCTGCCTGGCAGAAATCGAATGTGCCGCCACAGCGTACGCGGAGCCCAACAAAACCGACATCCGCGTGGCGATCAGCTCTTTGTACAAGCCCGGCAGTGCACCGTCACTAAGAAGCGACTTAAGAAACGCGGCGAAGGTCAAAGCCAAATTTGGATGGTTGGCTACGGTCTTAAACATATTCGGCACAACGCCTCGCTGTGCCAGCAAGACGTCATACAAAGCCGCTAGTTCGGGCGAGATCTGATCCCGCTCGAGCATGGGAATCCGACTTTTAGGTTGATCTATCAGAACGAAAACCTTCCCGAAAGCTGAATCAGGCGCGGCGTGCCCTTGGTGCTGGTGATCGTCCCAAAGCCCAACCCGTTAAAGACATTGTTTGGACTGGCAAAAATGGGATGGTTCCAAATGTTAAAGAAATCAGCTGCGAACTTGAAATTGAGTTTCTCCGTAAAGCGAAAATTCTTGCCAAGAGATACATCCCAGTTCTGCTGAGATGGCCCGCGGAAAGTATTCCTCCGAAGGTTGCCGAAGCCTGTTTCTCCATTCGGCCCAACTGTGGGAGCGCCGCTAAATGCCGCGGGATCGAAGTAACCGTTGATTCGTTGATGTATGTCGCCGCTCGCCAGAGCGGAAGACATGGTAAATCCGGGATTCAACGTAGCGGTGCTGGTGCCGGGACTGCTCAGGTTGAAACCGGTTCCGCCGGCGGCGTCAATGATGGTAATCGGGGTTCCAGACTGAAAGGTCGTGATCCCGCTCAACGTCCAGCGACTCAACAACGCCCCCACCCAGCCTTCCGTTGCCGACAAGAAAGGGAGGTCCCAGTTGTAACTCATCACCAGCCGCTGAGTGCGATCAAAGTCCGCAGGACCATATGAATCACGCAAGTTAGTCTGGTCATTGATGGCGCTGTTGAACGCGGTGTTTCCAGTGGAAGTTGCGTCCAATGCCTTCGACCAGGTATAGGCGGCTTGGAAATACAGGGATTTGGAGAAGCGATGCGACGCCGTCATTTGCAGCGAGTGGTAATTGGACCAAGCATCGCTGGCGAAGATCTGATAGTTTTGCGTCGCGAGACCGAGAGCCCGCGAGCGCGCGTTGGCATTGAAGAAAGTGTTCTGGTTGATGGTGTACTGCGTCCCATCTTTGGCAGTGACGGTGACGGGATGAGTCCTGGCGTCAAACGGCTGAATCCCGTCACGCGTTTCCCTCAGGTGCGTGCCCTTCGTACCAACGTAGCCGACCTCAAGCACCCAGTTGAACGGCAATTGCCGTTGGATGCTCAGGTTCCACTGCTGTGTACTGGGGGATACGAAGTGGCGCGGCACTTCCAGCCCAAACAGATTGATGCTGTTGCCGCCGAAAACGCCAAACGGGTTGGGCTGCCCATTGTCGAACACGGAACATTGAGAAGTATCCGTGGTAGGCAAGCCGGTAGTGCAGTCCACGAATCCCAGGAATTGCGAATACACCGGGATGAATGCGGGATCGATCACACCACCCTGGGGCAATCGACCGGGGCCAACCGCGAAGACGTCCGCCATATCTCCGGGAGTACCGGTGGGCGTGGTAATCGGAAGTATCGGCGTGGTGAACGAGAGCTGGTCCACAGTTCCAACATCTTCCCGGACGTAGAAGATCCCGTATCCGCCGCGAATAGATGTGGTGTGATGGCCGAACAGGTCATAGGCAAATCCGATTCGCGGTCCCCAATTCGAGGCGTAACCATTCGCCATGGTGCTATCGCTGAGCGTTCCGGTGAAGCCAGGAACCCCCAGCTTGCCCACGCACTTGGGATAGACGAACGGCGTAATGCCTTGGTTGGCCAGCGCCGAAATTGTATTGCCGATGTGGCACAAATTGTCCTTGGCGGCGCCAAACAATTCCCAACGCAATCCAGCATTGAGGGTTAAGTTCGGAGTTGCTTTGTAGTCATCCTGCACAAACAGTCCGAAGTCGTTGACCCGGTATTGGTGATTGGAAACACCACTGCCGCCGAAGGAAAATCCCGGCTGGCCAAGCAGGAAGTTCTGAAAATCTGAACAGCCCCCGATGGGAACACAGGGATCAGCCGGATTTCCAGCGTTCCCTGAAAGAGGAAAGAAGAACAACTGCCCATTGAAAGTCTGTGGAAAGTTCTTGTCCAGGTTTATGCGGTCGTATTCTCCACCGAAACGTACGACATGCTTTCCCGCAACATAGCTGGCCGTATCCAAAAAAGTATAGTTGTTCTGCAGTTGGCTCTGGTCCGCGCCCGGAGTCGGTCCCAGCTGGAAGGTGGAGAAGGTGAACTTGTAAATGGTTTTATAAAGATTGCTATTGGGACGGTTGATACCCAAATCGTCGACCGTCACTATGGGCTGATTAATAGAGACATTGTTGATGTGAACGAAGCCAAAACGGAACTCGTTTACCAGTCGCGCGCTGAACAAATGAGTTTCGGCAAGACTGAAAAAACGGTCTCGCACCGGCTGATCCAGCGGAAAGTTAAGGTCTGTCGGGCTGATGCTTCCACCCAGGGTCGCGGTCAGTCCGCCCGCGCCAAACGGAGTGATCGAACGGAAGTTGGAAAAGAAAAAGCGGCCAGAGAGTTTGTCGTTTCCTCGGCGGAAATCGCGGTCGTAGTTTGCGGTGAACTGATCATCGGTGTACTTGCCCGGTTTGCTGAGCACGAATGTTCCCGCGCAGGTTGGGCATGTGGCGCCAGACAATCCGGGAAATAAAAAACCGCTGGGATCATTGAATTGGTTGCTGTGAAAGTTGAGCAGCTTGAGCGCAACCGGATCGATGTTTGCCGCCGTCACATTGGGATCGCCGGGAAAGAATGTGTTGACCAGGGTCTGGGCGTACGCCGGCGTGCCCCGACCAACAGTCGGAAGTATGGGAAGAGTGGTGCTGATGATCGTGCCCGTCGAAAGGCCGCTGCGCTGGCGCGTTCCCTGATAGTTAAGGAAGAAAAAGCCGAGCTTGGCCTCTCGGCCCAGCGGACCGCCCAGGCTTCCGCCGTAAATGTTTTGCTTGATGTCCGGACGCTGATTCGGAAGGCCCGCCGCCAGCTGACTCCGCTTGTTGAAATACTCATTTGCGTCCAGGCTGGTATTGCGGAAAAATTCAAACAGACTTCCGTGAAAGTCCTTAGTGCCGCTCTTCAGGATAGCGTTGATATTTCCCCCGCCATTCCGTCCTTGCGTGGCGTCGTAGAGACTGGTCTGGACCTTGAATTCCTGCACGACATCGGGGCTGGGGAGCGGAGTGTTAGTCAGTTCGGCAACGTTGTAGTCGGTCGCACTGATCCCTTCAATCAAATAATTATTGTTGTCCTCGCGCTGACCATTGACCTGAATGCGAACATCGCCGCGGCCGAGCTGGGCAGAGGCATTCAGTTCGCTCTGCGCGCCGGTGGAAAGGGTAAGCAGTTGCTGAAAATTCTGCGTAGCCAGCGGCAGGTTGCGGACATTGCGAGCTTCGATGGCCTGGCCGGTGGTCGCGGCAGTGGTGTCGACGTTCTGCACTTGCGCCTGCACTTCGACCTTTTCCTGCACCGACGAAGGACGCAAGTTGACCGTCAGGCGCGTGGTTTCAGTGACGCGCACGGCGATATCCGGAAATTTGCCTTCCCGGAATCCGGAACTGGTGACACTCACCGTATACGAACCGACCGGCAACAGAGTCGCCGTGAACGAGCCATTCGCGTCCGTCTTCAGAGTGCGGCTCAGCGCTCCAGTGTCCTGGTTGAGAATGCGGACGTCAGCTCCGGCGAGGACTGCGCCACTGGGATCCTCCACTGTGCCAGTGATCGCCCCCGTCGCCCCGCCCTGGCCCAGAGCATGCCCGATCAACGTCAATACCAAACCAACCCGGATCCATCTGCGTACGAACGTTGGCATACACTCCTCCCGATATCGATTCTGATATTTCAGAAAATCCGCCACCTACGTGCGCTGCTTAGAGAATTGCCGAAAGGAAGGCCTATCGAAGCTGACGCAACCCCACCCCTGCAGCGTAAGGCGAATAATTGGCTTGCTCGGATAAATTGGAGTGGGCATTCCATTTCTACAATTGCGTAGACTTCGCCCGCAAACAGGCGCCCGAGCCTCGAAGGATGCCCGCCAGATTACTTGAAATGAACAAGGTTGGCAAACCTGAAAAATGGTTCTTTCCCCGCATTGCTAATCGGGCAATCCCATACGCTTCAACAAGGGCCGAAAATCTGGGGTCTCCATGGAGGCACTTGTAGTCCGGATAGGAGTTCACAAGAGTGATGTCTCCGTTCCTTTCCTCGTAGGCTTTCTGAAGCCATTCCAGGGACTTCTCCTTATCGCCTACTCTCGCGTAGGCAGTCGCCAGGTCCAGCGTTCCCGCTCCCCCATGCTCCTGCTCCCGCAGCGTTGCCTGAAGATTCTTCTGCCAGTAGCCGTTTGGGCCACCAGTACGAAATGCCGAAAGAAATTCAGCCGTCACCGCCGACGCCTGTTCCGGACTTTCGCCGCTCAGCAATGCGCCTCTCTGCACCTGTTCTATGGCCTCCCCATATTTCCCGATCTCGGTCAGGGCGGAAGCAAGAAAGAAGTGCGCAAGTGGGAATGTCGGATCGAGGTCGATCGTGTGCTGCAATTGCTGAACTGACTTCTGATAGTCCCCAGCCAGGAGATACGTCATGCCCATGTAATTGTTCAAAGGTGACGAAAGCGGGTCGAGTTCCAACGCCTTCTTCATCTCGGCGATGGCTTCCGCATGCCGACCCATCGGAGTGAGATAGCCGCCCGCGTAGTAAAGGGAGCGTTGGCATAGTTGGGACTGAGCTCGATTGCCTTCAAAAACTCTCGCTGGGCGCGTGGGAGATCAAAGTCGTAGTGCGACTTCACTTGGCCGAGAATCGCATGAGCTTCACCGAGCCGAGGATCCAGCACCAAAGCTTTGGTGGCTTGCTGCTTTGGCCTCCGGTGCGCTTTCCCTGGGGGTGAACACCCCGAGGTTGTTGCCCATGTTGTACGCATCGGCGAGGCCTACGTATGCCAACGCGAAATTTGGATCTTTTTCCATCGCCTGCTGAAAGAACTCAATGCTCTTCTTAATGCCAGCCCCAGTTCTCTGGTTCCAGTGATATCGGCCTTGCAGGTAAAGTTGATAGGCCTCGGAGTTGACCGTCGCGGATCTGGCGATTCGAGTTTCGTCGGCACTGTTCAAACGTAGCTTCAACTTGTCCAATATTGCTGAAGCCAGCTCATCCTGCGCTCGCGGGAGGTCGGAGATTGGATATCGGAACTGCCGGCCCCAGATTTGACTTCCATCGCTCACATTCACCAGTTCCGCGCTGATCATGACCCCATCTGCTGGGTGCGAAATCCGGCCGCTCAGTACCGCCTGTACTTTCAAGTCTCTTCCTACGACCTGCGCGTCAGCCTCTCTTCCCTTGAATTTTAAAACTGAGTTTCGCGATATGACCCTTAACCCAGGAATTTCCGAAAGTTTATTGATCACGCCTTCCGTGATTCCATCGCTGATGTACTGGATTGACGCATCTTTCGAATCGTCCTCAAAGGGCAACACTGCGATCGAGCGGCTTGGATTGAAATAAGCGGTGCGAACAAGAACCCATCCAAGCACCAAGATTGCTAGAGCCAGGATAGGAGTTGCTGCCCAAAGAAACCGAGCGACCTTTCCGAATCGCTTCGGTCGACTCGCAACCAATCGCTGCGAAACTGTGGAAGGGGTCGTCATTCGCCGGAGATCAACAGCAATCTCCTTAGCGGTCTGATAGCGGTCTTCGGGATCTTTCTCCAGACACTTCAGAATGATCTCTTCCAACTTAAGTGGAATTTTGGAATTGAGCTCGTGTGGAAGCGGAGGCGGACTGTTCAAGATGTCGTCTATGAGCTGTGGCGATATCTCTGCGGTGAATGGCCGGCGCCCGGTTGACATCTCGTACAGCACAACGCCCAACGCGTAGATGTCGGTGCGGGCGTCCACGTCTCGCCCGCGTAGCTGTTCGGGTGACATGTAGGGTAATGTGCCGGCCACCGCATGGGTTTCAGTAAGACTCTTTGTTAGCGCATTTCCACCCTGCGAACCAATTAGTTTGGCCAGTCCAAAGTCGAGAACTTTCACCGGACCAGTGACGGTAGCGACGATATTTCCCGGCTTGACGTCGCGATGAACCACTCCTTTCGAGTGAGCAGCAGAAAGCGCTTCGGCGATTTGAATCCCCAGCTTGGAGATCTCATCAACGTCCAATGTGCGCCCGAGTATGTGCTCCCCGAGCGTTCGTCCGTCCAGGTATTCCATCGCGATGAACGGGTGGCCTTGGTACTCCGCGATGTCGTAAATGGTGCAGATGTTGGGATGATTCAATGCCGAAGCGGCGCGCGCCTCGCGTTGGAACCGTTCCAGCGCCGCGGCATCTGTCGCCAGAGTCTCTGGCAGGAACTTCAGCGCGACCAGGCGGCCGAGTTTGGTGTCCTCGGCCTTGTACACGATCCCCATGCCGCCAGCGCCGATTTCCGCCAGCACGCGATATTGGGCGACTGCCGCGCCCACCCCGAAGCGTGCGGCTCCTCCGGATGTGGAAGGGGGGCTTTTCCGAACCCGAGGTTTGCTTTGCTGTCGCGAACGCCGGTGTCTCCAGGAAGGTTCCGGCCTTTTCGCGATGGGCTAGCAGGGCTTCGACCTGGCGACGAAGGAGCTCATCACCTGCACACGAATCCTCCAGGATTGTGGCTCGGAGGCTTGGCTCGGCTTGCAATGCCGCGTGAAAGACGCGTTCGATTTTCTGCCACCGCTCAGCATCCATCGAGCCTCTCCTGCTCAACCCGCGGAGCAGCCAAGCCTCGGCCAGCTCCAGTGGTGCGGGCGTCCACGTCTCGCCCGCGTAGCTGTTCGTTCAGACCGCCGAAGACGCGCAATTCAACGGCTTGACTTTTGCGCGGGTCGACGAGATCGGTTGTGCCCACCGCCGCGCTTGTGCAATTGGCGAGCGCGCGTCGAGCACGCTTCATTAAATTAAAATTTCATTACGCTTTCAGGAATCAAGGTCCCACCGACTCCGGATGAGTATTGCGAACTTATTGAAGAATAAGCCCTAAAACTGGTGGCGGCGGTTGGACTCGAACCAACGACCTACGGATTATGAGACCGTCGCTCTAGCCACCTGAGCTACGCCGCCATGTTGAAAACAAAACACTTGATGCAGGTTACCAAAGATTTGCTGCAAAATGACTGCAAGACTGCTATTCTGCGCTCTGTTGGGGAGGCAGGATGGCAAAAGGCACGATCTACGAATACTCGGGTTCATTCTATGTCCGGTACTCCGCGGGAATGACGCTCAGTCAGAAAAGCGGCAAGCCGCGGCCCATCCAAAAAACGCACAAGCTCTGTGAGAAGAACGAGAAGTTTTATTCTACCAAAGCCGCCGCAGTGAAACGGAAACGCGATGAGTTCATGCTCACCGTGTCCCCCCGACAACAACCCCGTGGTGAGGACATGAGCGTTGCGACCTTCTGGGAACAGCGATACCTGCCCTACTGCAAAGAAGTTTTGCAGTTGACCGGACGCCCCCGCAAGAAGCCTTCCACGATCCGAGGGTACCAGCAAATCTGGACTCAGCATCTCAAGTCTCATTTCGGGAATATCACTTTGCAAGAATACGAGCCCGACATGGGGACTCAATTCCTTCAAACCCTCACCGGCTCCCAGGGTAAAACTACGCTGAAGCACATCAAAGCCCTGGGCGGATCAA